>Ga0255411_1022_pt1 | contig 13230 bp, 9 predicted proteins | sample ANMaggSSYBR01I10_FD_182648 | JGI IMG/M metagenome (GOLD analysis project Ga0255411, IMG submission 182648) | Sediment cell enrichment communities from methane seep in Santa Monica Basin, California, United Staets - ANME aggregate JGI... | ecosystem: Environmental > Aquatic > Marine > Cold seeps >... | reverse complement strand
TGCTCGGCTAAGTCTGGCTCCGGAGAGAAAGAAGTCCTCCAGAGCCGAGCGCTTGTCGGGCTTGTATGATGAGTGTCTCAGATACTCTGTGAGGAATCTCTCCCTGTCCGTACTATGCCAGCGGTGAACCTTAACGGGTTGAGTCCGCGCGGCCAATAAGTAAGCGGGCTTGGTCCTGGGCCGAGCCGTAGCAGGGCGATTGCGGAGCGATGAAATTGAACTGCTCGCTCGGTTCGAATGAGAGTTCCTGCCGCTCATCGGAACTCTAACGAAGGCCCGGGCCTCCAGTAGGGAATATGTGAAACGCACAAATACCCACCCTGCTGTGAGGCCTCGGCCGTTTTTTTGCGCCTGAATACCAAATGAGTATCAATATTGAACAAATGGTGCGATACATCGCACCCTACTATGCCGACTCACCGCCAAGGCAATCCAGTATAAGGTGTTGCAGCCTTTGCCGCAGTACCGAGTAAGAATAATAACGCCGGGCGAGTTTATAATTGTGTTCCACCGCCTGGCGACGCAGTTCAGGATTGTTCAATATTTCTCTGGTTTCCTGAAGGGCCTTATCGGTAATATAGCCGTTTAGCTCAATGACCTTAAAGCCTTTCGGTTCTATGTCAATAGAAAAAATAGAATAACTGTTGACAACAACCGGCTTGCGAAAATAAATCGCCTCCAGAAACGCGTTACCGAACCCCTCGAAAGTGGAAGGGTAAGTTATCAGGTCCGCGTGGGGATAAACGTCGGCGAGGTCATAAATTTTTCTGCCGTCATCCGTTCGGCCGCGGTAGTCCTTAATAATGTCAGAGACAAACAGGGTTTTTACACCCATAATGTCCGAATATTCGTGGACGCGTTTTTCATATTCATGTCCTTCATCGCCTGATGCGTGGGAAATAACCAGTTTCGCCTTTTTCGCACTTTCCCCCTTTGTTCCCAGTCGATGCACCAACTCAATGGCATGTTCTATCCCTTTGCGTTTGACCACCCGCGTGGGCTGAAGAATAAAACACTCATCATCCTCGATCCCCAAGGCCTGTCGCACATCGGAGGCATAATCATCAGGCGGTTCTGGTGGGTTCTCAAAGTCCATGACATTGGGGATTATCGTGGCTGAAATACCAGTCCGCAGACTCAATTGGTTGTCGGCTGATGAGTTTATCACCACGTGGTGCATAGAAGGCAGGTGCGGCGGAAAAGCCATGTTCAGATAATCCCAGACCGCGTTTTTTAAGAACCGTTGCCGCTCCCAAAACAAGTCATGGTGATGCGCAATAGTCTTTATCCCGGTTTCGGCGATTACTTCCGTAAGCGCCAGGGCCAACGGGATGTTCATTGGAATGGCCAAACAGTTTTCCGCCACGAAGATGTTTATGCCGAATTTGTCGATAAAGGCGTAAATATGTTCTTTCAGCTCATCTTTGATCGTATGAATTTTTCGGGTAATCGAGCGAGAACGTACCTTGACACCAAAACACGCTTTCTGGATTTCCCTGATTTGGGGATGTCTGAAATATGCTTTTTCGACCAGGAAAGATTTTTCCGGAGGAGTATCCAGCTTTCCGGCCAGATAATAACAAGGTAGCCCTTCCTGCTCAAAAATGGTAGTCCATTTTTCGGTTTCCAGCGAAACGCCGTCCATCCCAGCCAACCGCGTGGCGATAAAGCCGACTTTACATTTTGTTTTATCAATCATCATTAGTTATTCCATTACTGGTACACAGAGTAAATAAAAGTTTTTAGTAACCGTTCACGGGTTTGCCGCAGGCAAACTTCCTCCACACCTCGAAATAGTGGGGTCAAAAACTTTTGACGCCAAGTTGTTTTACGAAACAAAGCCATTTTTGTTGCCGTCCACACTTTTTATCCGCCTGTGGCGGACTTTATTTTGCCCCTTCAGGGCGAATAAAGAGAAGAACCCCCCGATCCCTGCCTTCTCAGGGACATGCTTTACATCGGGGGCTGGTAAATGCGTGGGGCAATTAGTCTCCCCCTATATAGGGTGAACTATCGTATTTGCGCGCATTTTATGGTTATTATCGCGAGTGTAAAACTCGTAAGTAGCAGAGCTATATAGAGATAAAAAAATAAATAATTGTTACTCCGTTACTCAGGGTGTTGCCCTGGGTGAGCTACAATTCCGCGGCCAAATTCGGTATGCCCTGATTGTCCCAGCCGCGTTTTTGATAATAGAGGCTGAGCATTTTTTCATACTCGTCCCGGTCGCATACCCTGCCCGCCAGCGGACCGCTGTGGATCGGAACTTCAAATGCCATCGGTGGTGGATAATCGTCTGTTTTGGTTGTTCCCAGTTTCACACCTATTGAGCGAGTCATATTATAGATATGCTCCGATTTTTGCAACAGATCATCCAGGCTGTATTCTTTTCCGACTACGGCACTAAACAACTCCGCGTAAAAATCTTCATGGAAGCCTAGTTCTATCCATGGCAGCCGGCACACCCCGAACATATCAAAGAGTGAGCGTATATGCTGATGGTAAATTACCAGATTGACTTTTTCCTCAATTCCCCAGTCGGCCCCCATTTCCAGTTCTTTTCCCACCGTCCATGCCCGCGTATGATGCGCCCCGATATCGCTGGTTCCATAAGCCAACGCCATCGAGGCGGCGCCACGACAGTCATAGGCCGATTGCTCCAGTCCTTTGACATGATTAATAAGCGGTTTCAATTGCGGCCAACGCTTAAGAACTCCTTTGGCGCCTAATGCGAGCGTTGCCCCGATTGACTCACACTTCGCAGTTTGTTCAATCAGTTCCAGAATCCTTTCGGCATCTCCCCACCCGATCGGTTTGCCGCCCAGATCGTCGATGCTTAACAGGTCTTTTTCGTAACCGTCGATGATCGCCCCGATCAGGTTCCCCATCGAAATAGTATCGACACCGAGATCATCACAAAGATGATTGCCCCGCAGTATCGCCGCGAAGTCGTCGATCCCCACGTTTGAGCCTAACATCGCCGCTGTTTCGTACTCCGGCCCTTCCACTACTGTGCCGGCATATTTGCCTTCCTTGGCCAAGTTGATGTTACCGCAGCACATCGGACAGCCGAAACAACCCGTATTGCCGATTTTGTAGTTGGCCTCCATTGTGAAGCCGTTAATCTGTTCCGCCTTTTCGAAATGCACATCGTGAAAATTATACGTAGGTAATATACCGATCTTGTTGGCATAGTCGATCACACTCATCAGGCCCTGGCGATGCCAGAAATTCATCATTTTGTGTTGGGCCAGTTCCCGATATGCCTGGTTTGATATCTTTTCCACTCGTTTCAGATCATCCACCGGCAGATCGCGGTCGCCCCGTACCACGATGGCCTTGAGGTTCTTGCTGCCCATCACGGCCCCGATACCGCATCGGCCGGCGTTACGGCTCCAGTCACTGGTTATACACGCGAACCTTACAATGTTCTCGCCCGCCAGACCAATCGACGCCACTCGGATATCGTGATCGCCCAGTTTGTCCCGTATTCGTCCTTCGGTCTCCAGGTTCCCCTTGCCAGCCAATTCCGGACACTCAACGATATTTACCTGGTCATTATCGATAAACAGATAACATAGCTCTTCCATTTTGCCTTTGATAGCTATCGCATCATAACCTGCCTGGCGTATCTCAATACCGAAATGGCCTCCGATACTGGAATCGCCGTAAATGCCCGTCGCCGGCGAAATCGTCGCGAACGAGTTCTTACCAGAGCTTGGCAGATAAACTCCCGTTAATGGTCCCGGCGCAACTACCAGCAGATTCTTTTCGCCCAGCGGATCGAATTGACCTTCTTTTTGCAGATTGTCCCAGATCAGCTTTGCCGCGAACCCGCGCCCACCGATATACTGCTCCGCGAACTTGTCATCGATCTGTTCCGTCCAAATCTTTTTGCTCGACAGATCGACGTGTAATATTTTCCCGAAATATCCGCCTTTATTATTTTTCAATTTTACCTCATCTTTTCTTTTGAATTCGTAACTGTTCACTCATGTGTAATTGGTAAAACGATTGAACAGTTCCTAAAGACTTTATGTCGCCCTTTCAGGGCTTGAAATCATATTGTCACCCATAACCCAGGGCGTTGCCCTGGGCTAACCTATTTTGCTCTTTCAGGGCTAAACCTGAAACCATGCTTAATCTTGCTTATGCTCCGCATAAGCTGCGCTAAAGCATGCCACCCAACAAGCCATCCACCTCGAAGACTCGGTGGCTGCCACCCAATTGCTCTTACGGCCCTTCGGGCCTAATAGGGAAATGGTGCGATTTCATCGGCACCCTACTTGACTAAAAGATGTCGCGTAGGGTAAGACCCCACCCTACAAGACTCGCCACTGTCTAACTTTTCAGATCGTTTCCAGGTTCGTTATCCGCATAGCGCAGTTGTTTGCGTTCGCCTTTGTCCATATACTCGATTTCTTTCATGTGCGCGTATGAGAGTACGTTATTAAGCCGGTGAGCTTGCCCGAAGACGTGTTCCGGTAGGAATACAATCGCTTCAGTCGGGCACATTTTTACGCATTGCGGATCGCCGTCGCACAGATCACATTTCAGCGGCACATCAATCTCCGAGTGTACGTACATCGCTCCGAACGGGCATGCATCCACGCACGCATGGCAGGAAATACATTCCTCTTCATTGATTTGTACTATCCCATCCTTACTGTAGATCGCGTTTGTCGGGCAGGCAGCGGCGCATTTCGGGTCCCCGCACTGATTACACACGACCGGCATTCGTACAACCGGATGAGGATATACCGTCGTTACCCTTATCCTCGCTTTTTTGGGGTTATTCACCTTTTGCCGATGTACAGCACAAGCCAATTCGCATAACCTGCAGCCCGAACATTTTTCGGGTACTACCGCTAACTTCTTCCGCATATAGCCTCCATTGTTTGTTATTTGCGCTGATGGTCAGTTAAAATAATGGTAACCGTTCACACCTTTTACGGGTTGCTTTCTTTCGCCCTTTCAGGGCTTTGAGAGTTGTTGCCACAACCCTTCCGGGGGCTTACGCCCCCGGCTATGCGCTCTTTCGGCCCTTCGGGCCTAATTAAAGAAATGGTGCGATTTCATCAGCACCCTACTTAAGAATCCGTGAACGGTTACAGTATATTTAATTAACTGATTATAACCAGATCGTTCGCATGTACAATAGCCTTGCGTTTTTCACCCTGGTTATTTTTTTGTTCTTTCATATCTTTGCAAAGAGTGCGTAAATCCGATGATGACGCCTTGCTTATCCCTTTGGCGAACCCACCGATATTCACAACCTCGCCCGCCTCGAAGTTACCCTTAACCTCGGTTATCCCCACCAGCAGCAGGCTGCGATTATTCATTGTCGCTGTTGCCGCTCCCGGATCGACTTCAATGGTACCTTTTGGTTGGCTGTTGAGAATCCAGCGTTTGCGGTTCGAGAGCCGCCGCTTCGGCAGAAAGAGCGTTCCGATTTCCTCTCCTGCCACGCACCGCAAAATAACATCCTTTTTTCGTCCATGCACCAGTATAGCCTTGCAGCCGCCGTTAGCTGCCATTTTAATCGCTTCGATTTTACTGGTCATTCCGCCGGTTCCCATTTTCGTTCCCGCTTCGCCGGCCATGTCCTCAATTTCTTTGTTGATTTCATACACGACCGGTATCAGTTTGGCCTTTTGATCTGTTCGGGGGTTTTTATCATACAGGCCATCGACATCGGTCAGCATAATCAGCAGCTCCGCATCGATCTTCGAGGCCACCATCGCCGAGAGCCGATCGTTGTCGCCGAACGCCAGGTCGATCTCATCGATTGAGACGCAATCGTTTTCATTGATAATCGGCACCACGGACATGCTTAGCAGTGTCTCGACCGAATTCTTGAGGTTCACATAATATTTACGATTACTCATTATGCTGTTGGTCAACAGCACCTGTGCCACTTTCTGCCCGTGTCGGCTGAACGCCTCCTGATATTCGTGCATCAGGATACCCTGGCCGACCGCCGCGCACGCCTGCCGCATCTTTACTTCCGTTACCTGCCTGCGTATCCCTAATGCTCCGATCCCCATCCCGATCGCACCGCTGGTTACCAGAATTACTTGTCTTTGCTGTTTGATAAGTTCGGCGATCTGACCGGCTATTATCTGTAGAAATTCGGTATCCACCTTGGCCTTTTTGCTCAGGACATTGGTTCCCACCTTGATAACAATCCGTTTTGTGTTAATGAAATTACGCATAAAATTTGCCCACGCGGCAACTAATGATATATTTTATCACTGTTCAAGGCAAGGAAAATATCGAGGCTGTATTTTAGTGGGGAAAAGGGGCATTCTGTCTGCGGAGGGGTGATTCGTATTAGCTTCGCTCTGCCGCTTTAGCAGGTGGGACAAAGCGAATTTACATCGTGCTGATTCCAAGATCGGATAGCCATAGCAAAGCGGCTTTATCAGTATTGAAATGGATGAGTAAATGAGTGAACGGGTAAACGAGTATAACGAGTAAACAGGTAAAATGATCGCCCATTTATGATTTCTCTTTCTCCTGTTCAACTTACTCTTAACCGCGAATCCGGCATTTTCTGTAATAATCGATTTAATTATACCCATTGGGTATGTCCTGCTCATAATTCATATAACATTTTAAGGGACTGTTTTACCACCATGTCGGCTGCCTGAGGCGCAAAAGGACTGCTTATGACTTCGTATCCCCCTTCTTTGTGCATATCCTTCGTCGGAAGATAACTGGCTGCGCCGTTGCAGTGGGTTATCACAAACGTATGTTTATAGGGAGAAGCCGCCTTGACGGCCATACCGATTTCGGTACATACTTCACAGCCAAAACCTATGAAAGCAACATCTCCCACCCGTCCTGCGATTACGTTTAACGATACAGTATTGTCTTTTGATTCGGGTATTTTATAACCCCTGATTTCGCTCTTTTTTTTCGGCAGTGCCATAGTGATAAAAGCGGTGCTGATTTTTCCGTCCGGGGTAACTGTTTTGATATCTCGGAAAACATTTACAACCTCTTCGCCCAACATAGTCGCCAGCAAAACAGGTTCCGGAATCCAGCCGGGTTCCGTATTGAATTCGGGCAGGACACAGAACCAGGGATTAATGTCTCCGGAGGCGCCTGCAAATGCCGGAGCCGTTACGTCCGGACCAAGAATCCTTTCGACAAACTGCTCAGCCAATCCCAAAAGATCACCACTGATGATATAATTTTTATTTCCCAAAGCGGTGCTGTGACAGGCATAATCAAACAGAACAGCAATCGTAGCTCCGTCAGGCTTGGCTACTTTCATTACCAGCACTTCTTTATCGGCAGGCCCATAAGGGTTGCGTCCCAATTTTATAAACCTACTTGCCTTGGGCCAGCCGGAGCCGTCAATTTTCATCTCACGTCGGTTTATACCTACTGGGGAACACCCGGCACCGACCCCGATATGTACCGGCCCCATTGTGCGGAACGCTTTGCGAACGGCCTTGATCAGCTTGTCCTTCAGGGCTTTGGTATATTCGAGATTATTCGCATGGCTTTTTGTCTTATCTATAGCGAGTTCAGGCCCGCTGTGAGTATGAACGGCACTGAGAAAAAGTTCAGACGGTTTGAGCTTGAATTCATCGAGAATATGTTTGCGTAAATAATCCGCGGTTCCACTGTAAAAGCCCAGAATATCAGTGGAAACCAATACCAGCCGTTTCCCATTGTTCTCCCACACGACCACCCGGGCCGATAAAGGGTCGTGCACACCCTGAGATAATCCTTTAGGCCTGCCATAGCCGGACATCTTGACGGGTTTTTCCGGTGTTATGTCAATTCTTGCAGCGCCGGCATGCAGGATGTCTCCGCTCTCCCGACAGAATACGGATTCAGTGGTAAGAAAAAGACCAATAATAACAACTATGGCAGCGATTGAAATTCGCTTGTGTAAAAGAAGAGATAATATTTTCATAGTAATCATCCTTATCTATAATAAAGCATTTACTTCACGGAGTATTCATACAGCGCGAAGGTAAAGGGTTCAGGAAGGGCAAAGGTGATTCGGCTGTCGGCGTCAGGGGTGGCCGTAAAGTCGGCGCCTCGGCCCAGTACCAGCCGGCAGTCAACTTTACGCCCGGCGAGGTTCCAGGTTCGCAGGGCGGCCCTGGGCAGATCGTTTAATTCCCGAAATACCAGGAAATAACCTGTTTTTCCATTGACTGACTGGAAGCCGGTCCAGCCTGTGCCGCAGGGTTCCTGCCCGATGGGGAAGATTTGGCCTTTATGTATCTCTATCTGATGCTCCCGGTATTTCTTTATTATCGGGGCGATGGCGAAACCCTCTTCGGGCAGACCCGTACCCTCAAAGAACGCCAGCGGTTGGCCCATCATGGTGGTGGCGAAGATATAATCAAAGGGAATCTTAATCGGTGAGAGGGGGTCACCGGCAGGATACATATTGAGGCTTCGCCACTTATTGAGGAACTCTATTTGCAGGCACTGTGGCGGGACGTATCGTGAGAGCATCCAGAGATTACGTAGCGTCCAGTGCGGATAATAATTCCCCCAGTCGCTATAGCGGTTCTCCACATAGTAGTTTCCGAATTCGTTGAAATAATGACATCCGTACCTGTTGTCCGCGGTGATGTCCATGTTGAAAATGGCTTCATTATCGGTGGCCTCCATTACTGTTTGCAGGATATTGCGTATATTGGTTTCCGCCAGTTTTTCCGGGAGTCTTACCCCATCGAATTTGAAGGTACGGATACCGTCATTTTTATAAAGCTGAATCATGGCGTTGGATAAATTTCTCCAATTGTTATATGTATGGTCGGCGCCAGGTTCGGCCCAGGTCCATAGACATAGTTCAATACCCAGTTCCTTACCTCGCTTAACCACAGGGGCAAGCCCGTTTGGAAATCTTTTCATGTTGACCTTAAATATGTCGGGGTCGTCCAGCTTGATAGTGGTTTGCCAGCCTTCATCAAGTTGAAAATGTGTGATTCCGAGACGCGCAACGGCCTTTAGTTCGGCTATCGCGAAAGCTTCGCACAGTTTTTTCCCCTGGTTGCGGTCTCCCCATGTGTTCATCATAATCATTTCGTCGCGACCAAGCTCGCGGATACGGACTTGTTCCTGGTATTGTCGCAGGGCACAGAGCCGGCCATATTGACCTCCACTGGTAACGCCGGTTACAAAACCATAACAGCGTATCCATTCAGTCGGGTTAAGATCGTTCGGCTTTATGCCAATGCCAACCAGTTTTATATCGTTGATTTTGTTAGCGAAGTCGCATCCGGGGTAATGTAATTGTACATGCGAGGGCGGCGCCTCCTTCAACACGAATATCCCTTTGTCCTCAAGCAGATGGTCCATAAACAGGATATTGCCGATCATGTATTGCTCTTTCCTGCTGAACACCAGTGCCGACGATTCCTGAACAAGAGTATTGTGACGATCTGTAACATTAATAAATCGGACGGCCTTCAGTCGCCAATGCCGGCCCGGCAGACACAGCCGTTCCATTACGGTGGCATTGATTTCGCCTTTGTTGCCCGCCCTGATCTCGCGCAGTCGGGCGGGGTCGGTAACTTCTTTTTGCCACGTCGTGGAAGCCGTGCCTCGCAGATAGTAATCACAGGCTATCGCAGGGCAGTCGGGATAAATCCTGAACGATCGTTTCACCTCCAGATTGTCCAGCTTGAAGGTTACGACCACATTAAGATGCGCCGGCTTGATCGAGTCGGACTCACGCTCGAATATTTCCAGTCGGCCGCTGGCGGCCTTTGTCGTCGTGCCGGGGAAAGTGCAGTCCGGTTTTTTGCTCCGCAGGTTCCACGCCTGACCATTTGATTTGTCCTCCAGGCTTTGGCTGATCAGATTGCCGTTATTCCATTTGTATCGCCGACGGATAAGACTGTTTTCGAGTGTCAGCACTCCGTTTTCCAATGCGGCACGACAATCACCGGTCAGTTGCTTCGTGGTTGTTTCAACACTGGTCGTCGGCAAGGCGGCGAGGTCGGCGGCAGCCTGGATAAAGGAAAAGCTCAGGCTAATAAGGATAGTAATAATTAATGTGGTTCGCATGATCATGACAGTTCCTTTTCAAATAATTGCAAGACATAATGGTCCGTTAAATTGATTTCACTGGGTTCAATGTCAAGGATTGCACAAGAGCACCTCTCCGCCTTCGGCGGAAAGGTGTCACCCACCCGCGGCTATTATTGTTATGACTCCTCGGAGTCTGGTAAGGAAAAATTGCGTGAGCGCCTACAGGAAAAGAAGTCGTGAACGGTTACGAAACATTTAATCGAACCAGGTGCCGATCCGGCTGCGAAGCAGATACAACATACCTCCCAACATATATACCAGAGCAATCACTTTGAGGAAATCGAACGGCGGATTAATGAGCGGCTCGCCTTTGTACGATGCCACGGCAATCTGAACCAACTCGCCGAAAATAAACATCAGTGTCAGCAGAACAAAGATTCTCAGGGAGGAATTCCGCCCTTTCAGCAGCCCCATACAAACCAGCAGATATAGCAGCATATACAGACAGTACATCGCGAACTTTACCTGTGAGCAAATCGAATCACCAATCGAGAACCGGCCGCTACCGAAGAGCGTTTCTGTCCCGATCACCAACACGGAGATAACCAACACCAACCCGGTAATACTCAACACAATACCCAGTACCGCCAGGACGGCAATACCGCCGGGCCGGATCAGTTCGGGCATAATATATGGAGTAGCCTGACTTATCGGTCTAACGGGCGCCATTATCGAATCGGCCGTTTCCACCTGTTCCGCAACCGAATCACTGTTTTTCTCGGCGGCAATGGGTATCGTCCCGTTATCGGCTTCCGCGGAAGAAACCCGCTGCAATGACAGCGGAGACAGCCTGGGCATAATAAACATACTGCCGCAATAGGGACAGGCTACCAGCCGACCGATATAATCCGGTACGACACTGAGCTGCCGTGAGCAGTTCGCACAGTTAAACATATTTACAGGTGATGAATCAGCCATAATTTAATTGTAACAGTATAAATTGTGGGTTAAGGGTGGTATGCTTTTAGCATATTGGATTGCATACATGCCTATCCCGGCTATGCCGGTAAAGGCATGCCACCCACTGTCAGGGTATTTTATTCAACCCCTACGGGGTTGTAAATCTTTTGTGAACTTTACCACGGGTTTCGGCCTGCGGCCTTCACCCGCGGCTATTATTGTTATGACCCCTTCGGGGTCTGATAAAGAAAAATTGCGTGAACGGTTACGAAAATTGTTACCGGACATTTTCATCCAGGCTCGATATATAATTATCTGTCCGGGCTAAAAAGTTCGCTGAAACCGGCGGCAATATCAGCACTTCGCATCAGGGTCTCGCCGATAAGGATACCATTAAAACCGGCATCGATCAATTGCTCAACATGTCTTCTGGTTTTTATGCCGCTTTCGCTGACCAACCCTTCTTTATTATCGACAAATTCGCTCAATCGCAGTGAATTAGCGAGATTAACTTCCATGGTTTTGAGATTGCGGTTGTTGATGCCCAGCAGACTGTAGTGTTCCTGAGGAAAACCTATCAGGCTACGGACCTGCAGCAGAGAATCCAGTTCATGCACTTCCAGCAGGACCGTCATCGTAAGCGAATTAGCCAGGATCATCAGGTCCATCAGAACAGCCGGCTTAACGGCCTCGGCGATAAGTAAGACCGCGTCGGCGCCCGCGGAGCGGGCCTCATATATCTGGTAGGGGTCGATAATGAAATCTTTACGCAGTATCGGCAGGGAGACGGCCGCCTTTATTTGGCTGATATAATCCAGACTCCCCTGAAAAAACCGCTCGTCAGTCAGGACACTGACGGCATCGGCGCCGCACGTCTGATAAATACTCGCCAGTTCCACCGGATCGAAATCCTCACGAATCACCCCTGCCGAGGGTGAAGCTCGCTTAATCTCGGCAATGACATTGATCCGCCGCAGGTTTTTCTTTGTTACGGCCCGATAAAAATTACGACATTTGGGTAACTCTTGTACGCTTTCCCGCAACTCTTCCAGAGGCAATCTTTCCCGGGCTGCGGCTACTTCCTCTCTCTTGACCGTTAGAATTTCATGCAAAATATCACTCATGTCCGGTAATATAGGCCCTTTCAGGGGTATTTGTCAATCATCCAAAAAAATCTTTAAAAATTCCGTAAATTTTCCATCGTCCCACCATAAATGTTATATAATTAGTACAGACAGTATAAATTAACAAGGCATGCCGATAGCAGCACTGGTGAACGTGCTTACCCACAACCCAAATTCTCCGTTATTTCAAATGAGGATGTTGTGGAAAAACAACGGGCCATATATAAATAATACGAGGGTAACAAAACCTGTTACAGGGTTATAAGAAATAGCGAACAAAGCAATTAGACCGAATAACAAGACGCCTGGGTAAATGTAATGTAACTTTCCGGCAACAATCGTTACAAACCGTTCCGCATTGAGGCCGGATTTGAAGAGTCGGAAAATCGTAACTGCTTCACTGGAGAATAGTTATAAGTTACCTCCATCACAGTGGACTATATGGCACAACTTTTGCAATATTCGCAATGAAGAGAGAGTGGTTTAAAACAAGCCATTGGTAAGTAACTTTTAACTAAGCTTAATAATGCCTGGGAGCAAACATGGACGAAGCAACATTCCAAAAAAAATTAGGTGAACTCGTCAAAGAAATCGGGACCCTGCCTCCGTCCCAAAGGAAACGTCTGGAACTGCTGGCCGAAGAGACCAAACAACGCCATATGGAGTTGAAAAAGAGCGTCTCGTCCCTGCAGGATTCTCTCGATTACCTCCGGTTGAGCATTAAATATCTACTGTTCGACCTGGAAGCCACCCGCAGGGAAAATTCCTACCTCCGGCAACTGCTCGAAGACTCGGAGAATAACAAGCAATAAGGGTGCGCAATAGCGTAAAAGTAAGCCTCCGCCATGCAAGATAGCCCGATATAACCACTGAAAATATGCTGTTACTATTTCCGGCGGCGTTTTCCCATAAGCGCCGCCTTTTTCTATGCGCAGCGATAACCTCTTTTATATCAAGGGATTACAAAATCGTTGGCACAGACAATAATTGTAATAAAATTGGTATTGACAAGACTCCACAAATTAGATAGAATACATGGCTAATTGTAGAATAAAGAGATGTTGTTGGAAATTCAGGAGCATTAATTGTGAAAAAAGATATTCATCCAAAATACGTGGAATCGAAAGTCAGGTGC
>Ga0255411_1021_pt1 | contig 13567 bp, 14 predicted proteins | sample ANMaggSSYBR01I10_FD_182648 | JGI IMG/M metagenome (GOLD analysis project Ga0255411, IMG submission 182648) | Sediment cell enrichment communities from methane seep in Santa Monica Basin, California, United Staets - ANME aggregate JGI... | ecosystem: Environmental > Aquatic > Marine > Cold seeps >... | reverse complement strand
GGGTTAGATGGAGCAGGTAGATTTGCGGTACCCAACCAATGCGTCCGTCCTCATCCATCACTTCCAACCAGACCAAGCCTTCATAAATCTGTATTTTGTACAAGACCTGAAGCAGCTGATTTTGCCTGAGGGTGGCGATAATTGGGCCACCGGGAGATTGATAAAGGTAATAGTAGGGTAAAAAGTGCGTTGGTATTATTCTCGCCAACCCCGGGGTTGGTGTATTGGTCGGCAAAGGCGTTGTAGTTGGTGTTGGCGATGCCGTAGGTGTGTTTGTTGGTGTAGTAGAAGGTAACGGTGTGTGGGTTCTTGTTGGGCTGGGTCCAATTGTAGATGTAAGTGTCGGTGTAGGTGGAAGCAAGGGGTCAAGCCGCTCTGCGAGAATCTGGTTAACTACTAATGAAATTGGCTGATCAAGGCGATTCACTATCGATTGTTGTAAAGCAATAACCTGATCATAGCTTAATGGCGTGCTTACACGAATTGTGATATTCATCTGCATTTCTGTGTCGGAGTGTGTGATATTTAATTTAACCAGTTCGGCATCGTTCATTGATGCAACTTCCGTTGTCACAACTGTGTTGATCTTTTGGTTGTTTTTGGCTTGTTTAAAGAACTGGTAGCTGAGGAAAGAGAGAGATATGAGAAGAATCCCAGTTATTATCCCTGCGGCGATTAAATTTCTGGGAACCTTATGGTCTTCTTTTGCCCTTGAAGGAGAAAAACCTTGCAAGAAGAAGACCAGCGTGGCAGCAAAGGCGATGGTGACCGTGTTAGTGATGAAAAGGAGCAAAGCTCCGCCTGAGATATCCCAACGGCCCATGGCGATACCAATCCCAATGGTGCACAAAGGCGGCATCAATGCAGTAGCGATTGCGACTCCAGGGAGCGCAGCTGAAAGTTTAGGATGTGTCATGGCGTATGCAGCTGCTAAACCACCGGCTAAAGCAATGATCAGGTCGTTAGGCGTTGGCTGTGTGCGTGCGAGAATTTCTTTTGGTAGTTCCTGGATGGATAAAGGAACAAAGGGTAAATAAATATTACTGAGAGTTAGGAGTGTCGCAAGTAAGACAGAAATCAGAGCTCCACGGATAATTGCTGTAAAGGCGCTTTGGGCCAGCTTTGAATTACCGGTTATTGATGCCATCCCAATGCCAATGATAGGCGACATTAGGGGTGCAACAACCATCGCACCGATGATGACAGCCGGAGAATCGTTTATTAATCCCAGTGTAGCAACAGCGCTGGAAAGAATTACCATTAAGAAATAATCGAATTTGGGTGATGACTTTTCCGTAATCTCATCTACCAGTTTGCGTCTGCGCGCGCGTGGCAGAGCATGAATGTATTTTTCGATCAAGGAGAAAAAGTCTTTGCGGTCTTCCATAAAATTTATTTTACTCTGAAAAAGCAATCCTTTGCAACCGATTACTAACTTTCATTTTGTTCAGCATTTTTGATTTGTCAAGGATGATCTCAGTAATAGGACATATTTTATGGAACATCGAACTCATACTGGGGCAACCACATGTCTGATATCTACAATCTGCCATTGGGAGGTCGCGATTAGCAAGATGACGCATGGTAAAAGGAGTACTTATTTCAGAATCGCTTGTTGATATTATTTGTTAGGCAATTATTTGCCTTTGATAAAAGCTTCTGTATTATCTCGTGCAATGTTATCTTCAACCTGCTGGGGTGGTGTTTTCATGAAGTACGAAGAAGGGGCATTCAGGGGACCGGTTAAACCGCGGTCGAGTCCCAATTTGCAACAACGTACTGCATCAATAATCACACCAGCTGAGTTGGGGGAGTCCCACACCTCAATTTTGGCTTCGAGATTGAGGGGTACATTGCCGAAAGTAGTTCCTTCCATTTTGATATAACAGAATTTACGATCAGTTAGCCAAGGCACATAATCGCTTGGGCCGACATGGATATCTTCTGGAGGGAGTTCATAAGGCAGCATGCTTGTTACTGCGCCAGTTTTTGAGATCTTCTTGGATTCTAATCTTTCACGCTCAAGCATGTTCATAAAATCTGTGTTACCGCCAAAGTTTAGTTGATACGTGTGATCAAGCTTTACACCACGGTCAACAAAAAGGCTAGTAAGCACACGATGCAGGATTGTGGCACCGACTTGACTCTTAATGTCATCGCCGATGATCGGTAAACCACGTTCCTTAAAACGTTCTGCCCAATAATCTGAGCTGGCAATGAAAACGGGTATTGCATTCACGAAACCACAACCCGCTTCAAGAACCTGCTCGACATACCATTTTGTGGCCATTTCTGAGCCAACAGGTAGATAGTTGACCACAACATCGGTTTTGGTTTCTTTTAGAATACCTACGATATCTGCGGTCGGTCCGGGTGATTTCTTTAAGATTTGCGAAAGGTATTTCCCCAAACCATCATGGGTCATCCCACGTTCTATTTTAATACCCATGTTGGGTACTTCTGCAAATTTGTAAGTGTTATTCGGATAGGCAAAAATTGCCTCTGAAAGATCTTTCCCGACCTTGGTATCGACAATGTCAAATGCGGCTGTAAATTCGATATCTGAAATGTGATAACCGCCCAAATCGACATGCATTAGTCCTGGCACGCGGTCATCTACTTTTGCGTTGCGATAAAAATGGACACCTTGTATTAGGGCGGATGCGCAGTTGCCGATACCGATGATCGCAACGCGTACTTTTTTGTTCTCTTTACTCATATATACTGGCCTTTTTATTGAGTGGTATTTGACTGGTAAGGTCAGTCATTATAACAGGTTAAAACTCATTGATATGGAAAAATTGGTGTAAAAAGAGGAGTTTACTTTTTGAGAAATGTGATTATGTCATGATTCCTGTTGATCAATCAATCTAGCTCAGCCCGATCAAATGTACTGATTTGTTCTTCCTTAGTCTTGCCTTGATATAACTGCCAGATTTCTAACCAAAAAGCTTTGTTGAATGGATGCATGTTCTTGTAGGGCATGGACGGGTTGAGCAGCAATTCCGTCTTTAAAGGCTTGAAGGTTTCGACAAATATCAGAGGGAAAATTGTCGTTTTCAATGGCCCTGTTGATGATGGCAGGTCTGCGCTTCTCAATTGTGGAATGGGTAAAGGAGTCTTCTGCGGAGTTTGATTTCGGGGGTAAGTTTTTGCTTAATGGTATAAAGAATTTGCTTCCTGTAACCATTGTTAATGGTATGACTAGAAATAAGAAAAGTCTTGATACAGGTGGAAATGGACCTTTATACGTGTATTTGCATAATCTGTCTATTTTGTCTGATTATTGATATACAATTGGTTGTAAGAGAAGAGAAAATACGAGGTAAAATTATTGCACTTTGAAATGAAAAGGTTATTGCATAAATTATGAGATTATTAGACGTAGGTAATAGCGAAACTGTACGAATCATCAGACTACGTGGCGGTCACCGTATGGGTGAGAAACTGCGACAGTTAGCCCTCTTCCCAGGCACAAAAGTTAAAATTATGCGTCATGCACCGCTTGGAGGGCCTATTATGATAGAGGTGGAAGGAAGATCTGTGGCGATTGGGCGGGGTATCGCTGCGCATATCGTTGTGGAACGTATTTGATGAAGATCGCTCTTGTTGGACAACCGAACTGTGGAAAAAGTACTTTATTTAACCATGTAAGTGGTTATAAAGCCGAAACGGGAAACTTTTCTGGTACTTCTGTAACATTCACTGAAAGTCGTGTGAGGGTTTTGGGAGATGTCGTTGATCTTGTTGATCTCCCGGGGACTTATTCACTTAGCGGTTCGAATCCTGCTGAAAGAGAGGTCTTCAATTATCTAGCATCTTGCGAAACTGATGTCATTATAAATGTCCTGGATGCTTCATATTTAGCACTTGGTTTGGGGATGACTTTAGAGTTGTTGGAGCTGAATCGCCCAATTGTAATAGCGTTAAATATGATGGACGAAGCCGACCGAATGGGGATCCACATTGATATCCTTCAGCTTGAGAAATTATTGAATGTACCGGTTGTTCCTATGATCGCGAATCGAGGCAGAGGGGTGAAAGATGCCTTTATTGCAGCATATCATGCAGCGGAAAAGGGGATCATTCCACAGAGGCAAAAATTCCATCGTGATATTGAACACCAAGTTATCGATATTAATAAACAGCTTGTAGATATGGATAGTTATCTTGGCAGTGAGGCTTTAGCAATTAAACTACTTGAAGGCGACTCTGCTATAACTGAAACAGTTATTAAGGAAAAGCCTGACGTTATTAAATTTATCGAAAGAAGCAGAAAGGTTATCGAAGAAACGCATGGGGAGCTTGCTGAATGGGTCATTAGTGCCGGGCGGCATGGAAAGGCAGCGAACCTTGCAGCACAAGTTGTCAAACAGGGAGTTCGGCGCTTAACTATTCGAGATAAATTGGATAAGTGCCTGTTGCATCCTGTTTGGGGTTATTTTTTCTTAGTTGCTATCCTGTTTGGTTTTTTCCAAATCATTTATTCTTTGGGTGGCTTGATCGAAAAGCCATTGTTGGATATGCTTAATGTTATGCAGGACTGGTTGATCTTGTGGATAAACAGCTCAGGTTTTCTTTCAGAAATTTTGATTGGGTTATTGCAGGGAATTTCAGGCGGTATTGCAATTGTACTGCCTTATCTATTACCCTTTTTGATAGGATTAGGCATATTAGAAGATGTGGGTTATCTACCTAGAGTCGCGTTTCTCATGGATGCCTTAATGCATCGTATTGGGCTGCATGGTAGCGCTGTCGTGCCTTTTATTTTAGGTTTTGGATGCAATGTGCCTTCTATCATGGCAACTCGGCTAATACGAGATAAAAAAGAACGTTTTATTGCTGGGGCTTTAGCAACTATGATTCCTTGTGCGGCGCGCTTAGCAATTGTATTTGGATTAGTTGCCTTTTATTTGGGGCCCTTTATCGCATTGTTAATATATATATTAGATTTGATTGTGATCGCACTAACAGGCAGGATGCTATCCAAGCTGCTTCCTGAAGTTACACCCGGACTTATTATGGAGATGCCCGTGTACCGCGTACCAACTGTGAAGGCTGTTTTTCATAAAGCTTGGTTCAGAATTCGGGAATTCATTGTCGAAGCGTGGCCAGTTTTGATCTTGGGTAGTGTAGTTTTATCAATATTTAACTATTTTAACCTAAGCCAATATTTCAATATTTTCCTGCGGCCATTATCATGGGTACTTGGTCTGCCGAGTGAAGTGGGCGTACCTTTGATATTTGGCATATTACGTAAGGAATTGTCTTTGATCATGTTGGGGCAAGCTTTGGGGAGCATGAATTTTGCCACTGTACTGACACCCGTACAGATGATCACTTTTACCGTGTTTGTTGTTTTTTATATGCCATGCCTGGCGACTTTGGTTGTTATCCGCAAGGAATTAGGCAGCAAAGCGATGTGGGCAATCATGGGAATCACGACTGTTATTGCAATTGTTTTTGCGTTGGCATCTCGTTTTGTTTCAATGATACTCCTATAGATATATGAGTAAATTAGTTCGCTTTTCAATATTATCCCCGCGCCGGAGAGAATTCTAAAAATTACTGATGGTTACACTGGCGTTATGAATACTTAATTAAATAATCTTGTTAGGGGTGGGTTATAATTTTAAAAAATATTCAGAGAACGAGGTAAATAAATGCCAGAAATCAACGTCAGCGAATTAATGGGTCAAATCCCATCTTATTTTAATGCTGAGGCAGCTCGTGATATTAACGCTCGGATTCAATTTAATCTAACAGGTGATCAGGCTGGTGAATGGACGATGCTTATCAAGGATCAAACCTGTTCTGTGGAAAAGGGTGAAGTGGCGGATCCGGATCTTACTTTAAAGGCGGATGCCGTTCTCGCTGCTCAAATTCTGATGGGTGAGGTTGATGGTATGCGGGCTTACCTGATGGGAAAGCTCAAATTGGTTGGCGATCTTTCCCTGGCAATGAAGATAGCGAAATATTTTAATGTTTAATTGATCGGAAGATCTTAAAATAACAATCCCTCTTTAACCTTCAGAGAAGATTGGCGAGGGAGTTTTTATCCGTATAAACCCCAATCGTCTATCAATCCATCTTCCATCATTGTGGGGTCCCAATTTTCAGTTCCGTAATTGATCTTGGCAGGGATACTCAGGACCAGCTCGGTTGTTTTTCTGGCGGCTTCCAGCATTGACGGACCATATGGACAAAAGGGTGTGGTAAGGATCATGGTCACCAAGGCATGATCTTCTTTGATCTCCACATTTCGTATCAAGCCCAGTTGTATGATGTTATATCCTAATTCGGGGTCAGCGATACTGGATAAGCCTTCGGTTATAGCGTTGAGTTTTTCCGGATGGGTTTCCTGGATTTTCCAGACAGGTAAGTTGCTTTGAGGTTCATCGGGCATAGTACGGATTAACCCTCAACGGATGTGTCTATAACATAGGTGCAGTGCGCATCTCCGTTAAGCATACAGGTTTTCATGATTAGCGGTTTTGAGAGCAGCGTGGATATAATTGTTTGGTCAATCTTACATACTTCGGGGTGTGCTAAACCGATATGATGATACGGGCAGCTGATCCCATGGATCTCATATTGCCCATCTTTATGCGCCCATTCGATTATAAAACCTTCTTTGGCGAGGATATCCTTTAGTTGATCCAGACGATCATCCATAGAGAGCGCATTAATATCATCCTGATAATTGGCAGCAAGACTTTGCGCCAGTTTTACGAAGAGAGCATCAACTTGTTGATCTGGTAAAATTTGCTTGATTTGTTCAAGTAAACGATTTGTAAGTTTTAGATAATTAGTTGGAAATTGTTCCATTCCCAATTCAGTCAATGTATAGATCAGCCGAGGGCGGCCAACGCCGTGACGTTCTTCTTCAGCGAATACCATCCTTTCAGCCTGAAGGCTGGTTAGGTGGTGACGTACGGAGATACCGCTTATACCCACAGACTCTGCAAGATCAAGGATCGTTGACCCAGGATGCAGGAGCAGGGTTTTAAGAATTTTATCGCGGGTACTTTTCATAAAAAACGTTCCTGATTAAAAAAATCATATTGCTGATTTGTAGTATAAATTAGAATAAAATAATTGTCAATAAATAAGATTATTATCCTAAATATATTATACAAGCAAGGTTAATCGTTCAGTAGTAAAAGGAAATTAAAATTCAATTGACGTGCTATAATTATTCTTGTCTAGCCAATTGATTATAGAAAGGGAGCTGTTATGACCAAAATAATTGATATTGAAGGCATTGGACCAGTTTACACTGAGAAGCTCGTTAAAGCCGGTATTCGTACGGTTGAGGCATTACTAAGTGCCGGCGCAACCCCGCGAGGGCGTGAAGAATTATCCCGGAAGTCCGGTATTGATAAGACTTACATCCTCGAGTGGGTCAACCACGCTGATCTTTACCGCATCAAAGGAGTCGCTGAAGAATATTCGGACCTTCTTGAAGAGGCGGGCGTTGATACTGTTGTTGAGCTAGCACAGCGCAGAGCTGATAATTTGTATGCCAAGATCATTGAAGTCAATAATAAGAAGAAGCTTGTTCGCCGAGTGCCTAGTCTTTCTGAAGTAACCAGATGGGTAGATCAAGCGAAAAGATTGCCACGAGCAGTTCACTATTAAATAGAGAATCTGAGAAGTTATTGGCAATAGCCTACAAGATTATTATTTAGCGTGCAAACGCTACTAGAATCTAGATAATCGGGTAAACATAGCAAGAAAACTTACAGGGGAGAGTTTTCTTGCTATTAAGTTGGGGGCCATTAATATCAAACGTAGTTAAATAATTATGACCCATCTCATAAAAAGATAGGTCATAACATGTTTGTTTTTCAAGACTTATACTACTGCTTCATTGATCCAGCGAGATTAAGGATTGTATCAATGACCAGCGCACCAGATTGGGTGCGGTGAGATGATTGACCTAAGGGGCTAGCACTGGAAATGGCGTTCATTATCGCTTCCATGTTGGAGCCGCCCTTTTGCTTGGAGGCATAAAAAGCTAAACCAGCGGACAGAAGATCAGTGGTGTCTAGGCCCTTTTCCTGAGTTTGTTGACTGCCTGCGAGACCAGAAAGCAAGGACCCCAACAAATCACTACCTTGAGATTCTTGGGTTTGTCCTGTACCGGAAAGACCTGAAAGTAAGGAGCCTAGTAAGTTGCCGCTGCCCGGGCTTTGTTGTTGCGGTGATGTTTGTTGCCCACCGGTTAATCCTGAAAGCAGTGATCCCAAGAGGTCTCCACCGGCATTACTTTGAGCTTGCTGCGTTCCCTGCGACATGCCCATGACCCCTTGAATTAACGTGCCAACTGTATCGGTTGAAAGCTGCTTTCCAATAAATTGTTTCGAAGCATTTTCAAGACCATCTGCATATAATTTGGCAGAACCGCTCTTGGCTTTCTTTCGCAGTTGTGTACTGGCGTATGCTAATTGTTCGGAAGTATCAGCAGATTTCTTCTTGCTGACTGCTTTTTGAACGAGGTCGAAGATCTCTACCATGTGATCGCCGTGATCGTGGTTATAGGTGTCAGCTTTGTTCAATTCCTCTTTGTTTTGAAAAAGTGTACCGGTGACAGCCTTGAAAATTGTACTTAGATCGAGTCCTTGTGCCATTATATAACCTACACTATTTCTTTAATTCTTCTGGTAATACTGTGATCTTGAGTACCATCCCGGGGCGAATGATGTTTGGATTATCTCCAATAACGGCTTTATTTGCTTCGTAAATGTGTCTCCAGTAGGGTTCAGTGGCGTGCTTGTAATATTTCAGCGCAATATGGCTTAGGGTTTCATCTGCTTTGACAGTATGTTCAGCGATGATTTCAGTTTTCTTTTTTTCAGCCATTTCTTTTTTCCGTGCCTCAAACTGTGCACGGCGTGCTTCGGTAGCAGCTTTTCGTTTCGCTGCCTCTTGCACACGGCGCAAATTGGCTTCGAGAACAGCCACCCGTTTTTGTTCTTCTTCAGCATTCTTCTTTGCTGCAATAGCATCTGCCGCTATTTTTTTAGCTTCTTCCAATTCTTTCTGAGCCTTTTCAAGTGCTTCTTTTTCGTCGCGTGAGCTAAAAGCATCTCCAATTTTCTCAAACAAGTTTTTATTTTCGTCTTTATCTACCACTGTTTTCTCCTTTACTTTTACTTGATATTTATTAGATTAAAATTCTTACACTATCCAACTACAGATCGGTTTTTCTTGGGATATGTTTCTCCTTACCGTGACACCTAATGATATTATTATAGGCAATTAATCAAGTTATGGCAAATGATTGTTGTGCATAATTTGGGAAGTCTACCTTTGGTTGATATTATATATAATTATCCTAAATATTGACATATATATTTGGGCGTGCTATAATCTCTTTGCTTTATTATAATACGATAATTTGGATGATAATAGGCTAAAAAATAGTAACTTTCTTGGTTTTGGAATAGGGACAAGTTTATGGCAAGTCTTGTAATTAAGAATTTGCATGTCAAGGTTGAAGATACGATAATTCTCAAGGGTTTAGACTTGACGGTAAGTCAAGGGGAAGTGCATGCTATTATGGGACCGAATGGTACTGGCAAATCGACCCTGGCATATACTGTGATGGGTCACCCAGCATATTCAATCATTGAAGGTGATATATTAATCGATGGTGAGAGCATTATTGACCTTAGCCCGAATGAGCGTGCTCATCGAGGATTATTTTTAGCATTCCAATATCCTGTTGCTTTACCGGGTGTTAGCGTTGCGAATTTTTTGCGCAGTGCCTTAAATGCTAAAGTGAAAAGGGAGAACCCAGATGATAAGGGTATACCTATTATAAAATTCCGCAAGCTGCTTAAATCAAAGATGGACTTGTTAAAAATGGATTATTCTTTTGGGGGGCGCTATTTGAATGAAGGTTTTTCTGGTGGTGAAAAGAAACGTGCTGAAATCCTTCAACTGGCAGTGCTTGAACCCCGATTTGCAATTCTTGATGAAACAGATTCAGGTCTTGATATTGATGCTGTGCGGATTGTCTCAGAGGGGGTTGATAAGCTAAGTGGGGATGACCTGGGCATACTGGTAATCACGCATTATCAGCGCATCTTGAATTACATCCAGCCGCAATTTGTGCACATCATGTTTGACGGACGGATAGTTGAGTCTGGCAATTCCGAACTTGCTCATTATCTTGAAGAGCACGGATACGATTGGGTTCGTGAAAAATATGCAGAATCTGTGTAAAACTTGCATGCGAACCAGCTTTGATGAACGATGCGGGGTTGGGGATGAGTAAAGAAACGCACAAGGATATCCTGAACCAATTAGGTGGAGATTACAAACATGGTTTTAAGGACCCTGAAAACTATGTATTCAGGAGTCGCAAGGGATTGGACAAGGAGGTTGTCCAGCAGATTTCTGCATTAAAGGGTGAACCGGCCTGGATGCTTGACTTTCGACTAAAGGCATTAAGGCATTTTCAGGAACGCCCCATGCCAAATTGGGGGCCAGATCTTTCAGCTCTTAATCTTGAAGATATCTATTTTTATATTAAACCATCTGAACGAGAGGGGAAGACCTGGGAGGATGTTCCCGATTCAATTAAAACTACTTTTGATCGTTTAGGCATCCTGGAGGCAGAGCAGAAATTTTTAGCAGGTGTTGGCGCTCAATACGAATCGGAAATGATCTACCACAGCATCCAAGAAAAACTTGAAAAACAGGGTGTGATCTTCTTAAGCATTGAAAATGGCTTGCGGCAGTATCCTGACCTTTTCCGTGAGTATTTTTCGACCGTTGTTCCGATCGGAGATAATAAATTTGCGGCTTTAAACAGCGCGGTGTGGTCAGGCGGGTCTTTTGTTTATATACCCCCAGGTGTGAAAGTTGACCTTCCTTTACAGGCATATTTCCGCATGAATAGTGCAGATTTCGGGCAGTTTGAACGCTCCTTGATCATTGCGGATGAGGGTTCACAGGTGCATTACGTTGAAGGTTGTACGGCACCTTTGTACTCATCGTACTCGTTACACAGCGGCGTGATCGAAATCATTGTAAAGAAGAACGCACGCGTGCGCTACACAACCATTCAAAATTGGTCAACCAATGTCTACAACCTGGTAACACAGCGATCAGTTGTGCATGAGGGAGGCATAATGGAGTGGGTTGATGCGAATTTGGGTTCGAAAGTCACTATGAAATATCCTTCCTGCTACTTGATGGGACCCGGGGCACACGGGGAAGTTCTTTCTGTGGCCTTTGCAGGACCAAACCAGCACCAAGATGCTGGCGGAAAGATGATCCATTTTGCACCGCATACCAGCAGCAAGATCACCTCCAAATCTATCAGCAGAGGCAATGGACGATCATCATACCGAGGGTTGTTAAAAGTGTATCCTGAGGCTGAGGACGTCAAGGCAAATGTAGTTTGTGATGCTCTGCTCTTGGATCCTCAATCCAGATCAGATACTTATCCATATATTGAAATTGATGCTGAGGATGTGTCAATTGGACATGAAGCAACTGTGTCCAAAATCGGTGAAGAACAGCTGTTTTATTTGCAGAGCCGTGGCTTGAGTGAGGAAGAAGCTGCAACGATGGTCGTCTCCGGTTTCATAGAACCTTTGGTTAAAGAACTGCCAATGGAATATGCAATTGAAATGAATAGTTTAATCCGGCTACAGATGGTAGGTTCGGTTGGATAAGATATTAAATAAAGGGCGCATTTGAGATGACAGAGAAGCCGAAGATCATCAAGAGAGTGTCTCAAATTAAGCGTCGAGCTGTTATAAAAGAATTCAGCTTTGATCAGCAGGACCTTCCACGACAGCTAACTGACGCATTGAATATGTACCACCAATCATCTTGGGATGCTTATAAAAACTTGCCTTTCCCGAGTAGAAAAGAAGAGCCTTGGCGTCGGACGGATATTCGTGCGCTCGCAATTGATAAATTCTGCAGAATAGAGCAATTAAGTAAAAGCGATTTCACTACCCCGGATGGACAATACCTAAAGCCTTTTAAGGATGAAAATTATGCGGGACAGATCATCTTAAATGGTAATGACATTCAGCAAACTCTGTCAGCAGACGCGGCAGAGAAGGGCGTGCTCTACACTGATTTTAGATCAGCTGAAGAAAACAACCCACAGCTGCTCTCAGACCTCCTAGGGAAAATTGTTCAGGCAAAGGATGGAAAATTCGCCGCATTGGCATCTGCTTTAGGGCAACATGGTGTGTTCCTATATGTACCTAAGTATGTTGTTATTGAAGCGCCATTCTACAGCTTGGTATGGGGAGCGCCTGCTTTTTCTGCTACACTATCTCATATCTTTGTGTGGTTGGAGGAGGGTGCCTCGGTTACATTCGTGCACGAGTCGGCTTCACCTACGTTTCTTGAAAGTGAACAAGCTTTCCATTCTGGTGTTGTCGAACTTCACGTAGGCGAAGACGCCAAGTTGAATTTTATTGAACTGCAATCCTGGGGTGAACACGTCTGGTCGTTTTCTCATGAAAGGGCACAGGTGTCACGCAATGGGATGCTTGATTGGGTTTTCGGAGCGATTGGCACAAGACTCAGCAAGTGTTTTTCAGATATTGATCTGTTAGGACCCGGCGCGCGCGCAAGAATGACAGGTTTTTATTTCTGTGATGATCATCAGCATCTTGATCATGATACGCAGCAAAACCATTTGGCACCATATACAACGAGCGATTTGCTGTATAAGGGTGCTTTATTTGGCAGTAGCCGCTCGGTATGGCAGGGGATGATCTATGTTGCTCCCAATGCCGTTAAAACGGATGGCTATCAGAGTAACAAGAATTTAGTATTAAGTAAAAAAGCACGGGCTGATTCTATCCCGGGACTTGAGATTCTGGCGGATGATGTTAGATGTTCCCACGGTGCTACAGTAGGCCGGATTGATGAGAATGAATTGTTTTATATACAGAGCCGAGGGATTCCAAAGAGAGAAGCAGAGAAATTTATTGTGAAGGGATTCTTTAACGAAATCCTTGACCGTATTCCGATGCATCTCATTCGTGAACGATTTGAACAAGCAATTGACCGAAAAATGGTAAATCGGGAATCTTAGATAAAGCTCTTATAGATATTTTCACGCGTATCTGCTAAAATAAGCTTAATAAAAAATGACCTCAATTATAGAGGAGGAAATTATGACACTTGGTCCTTTCATGAGGCCCCCTGAAGAAGAAAAGCCGTATGAAGTTGGTGATACTGTTGAAGTAAAGTGTGATCATGAAAAGAATAGTCAGCGTATCCGGGACTGGTTGAAGGGTGTTGTGGTACAAGTGGATAACAAGATGGTAGCGGTCCAGTTTAGGACGAATGTGTATCTAACTGGCGGCTGGATGGTACCAGACCATATCCTATGGTTTCCATACGATTCAAGTCAGATGAGACCAATCAAGAAATCTATGACGACACAGATTGATTATTAGACGAAAAACACAGAATCAAGAAGGCCATCATTTCAAAGCAACCCTTTGATTCAAAGGGTTGCTTTGTTTGCATATCCGGAGATTGAAAGATGACAACAAAATTGGAAAGTGGATACAAA
>Ga0255411_1019_pt1 | contig 13601 bp, 11 predicted proteins | sample ANMaggSSYBR01I10_FD_182648 | JGI IMG/M metagenome (GOLD analysis project Ga0255411, IMG submission 182648) | Sediment cell enrichment communities from methane seep in Santa Monica Basin, California, United Staets - ANME aggregate JGI... | ecosystem: Environmental > Aquatic > Marine > Cold seeps >... | reverse complement strand
GTCATGGGCAGCATTGGACTTTTAATTGTATTAACCACAGTAATGTATATAACCAGAAAAATAGATTGGTATTCTTTGGACAAAGATCAAATACAATAAAGTCAGCGGGTGTAGCCTGGACAAAAAGTAGGGCGGGCCGTGCCCGCCATTTGGGGTTGATTGCGTTGGTAATTTTAATAGAATGGGGATGATACCAAGTACGTATAAGGAAGTATGACAAATGTGTGATCGGTTAAACAGATTGACGATAAGTATTGTTTTTTTATGCCTTATCTGCCTTATGGTTTCCGGTATCAATTGCCGGAAAAAGGGTGGTTCTCAAAATAGCGAATTAAAGTCGCAGATTATCAAGACTAAAAGCGGCATTGAGATGGTATCGCTGCCGGGCGGCTTGTTCGAGATGGGTGGGGGGAAAGGTTCGCCCGACGAGCAGCCCGTACACAAGGTCCGGCTTCGTCCTTTTTTGATAGACAAATATGAAGTAACCCAGGAAATGTATGAGCGATTTCCACTGCCCAACCCTTCTCATTTCAAGGACCATGCTAATCCGATGGAACAGATGACCTGGGCCGATGCCATCGAATACTGCAACGAACGTTCTCTGGAGGAAGAGCTCAAACCCTGTTATGATCTCGAAACCGGTCGCTGCGACTTCCAGGCCGATGGTTACCGGTTGCCAACCGAGGCTGAGTGGGAATACGCCTGTCGGGCGGGTACTGCTACAACATATTCATTTGGCAGCGATTTGCGGAAACTGAAAGATTGCACCTGGTATGCGGAAAACGCCTCTAAAAAAAACGCATCCGGTCGGCAAAAAGAAACCAAATGCCTGGGGTATTTACGATATGCACGGGAACGTCGCGGAATGGTGCCATGACTACTACGGCGAGGATTACTATAAGCACAGCCCTGAGAAAGACCCCACCGGTCCAGCAAAGGGCAAGGAAAGAGTGCTTCGCGGCGGGGCCTGGAACTCCAGCGCCGATGCCTGCCGATCATCCTACCGATCCGGCGACGCATCCATAAACGATACCTGTCAGGCCAGTGACGCTATCGGATTCCGCTGTGTACGAAATGCCCCCGGCCATAATGCCGTGTCGCAGGCTGGTACTGAAAGCCGGCAGGGGGATGACTCGAAAAACCAGGAAGTGAATAAATGATATTTATCGATAAGGAATTGTCCCGCCGGGAAGTGGTTCGTTTGGCCCTGTTGGCTGCGCCTCTGGGCTGCCTGAACGGGCGGCTCGAGGGCAGTGGGGCTATATCCTTGACTGAAACTGAACGCCGGGACAATTTTGACAGACAGACCGGTAAAAAGAAAATGACAACTGAAACAGCCTTTATGTACGATCCGATTTACCTGCAACACCAGACGCCCCCGGGGTTTCCGGAAAGCCCTCAAAGGCTTTTGAGTATCGTAAAAAAACTCAAAAAGGAAAAACTCATTGGCCGTCTGTTAAACCTGAGCTATTCCCCGGATGCCTCGGAATGGATTCCCACTGTGCACAAGAGGAAATATATGGAGCGGGTAAAAACAATCTGTCAACAAGGTGTCGGTTATGTCGATTCACCTGATGTTCCGGTGTCCGAAAAGTCTTACGAGGCGGCTGTGGCCGCGGTGGGCGGAGTGTTGGCGGCGGTTGACGCGGTTATGAAGAGAAAGGTACGAAACGCTTTTTGTGCCCTGCGACCGCCGGGTCATCACGCCCTTGAAGACAGAGCTATGGGCTTTTGTATCTTCAACAACATAGCTGTTGCCGCCCGGTATATTCAAAAAAAACACAAACTCGCCCGGGTGCTTATTGTTGATTGGGATGTTCATCACGGCAACGGGACCCAGGCGGCTTTTTATGATGATCCCACTGTGTTCTATTTCAGCGTTCACCAGTACCCGTTCTATCCCGGTACTGGTGCCGCCTCGGAAAAGGGAACGGGAAAAGGATTGAACTTTACCCTCAATACGCCGCTGTCGGCCGGTTGTGGTGATACGGAATACAAAAAAGTATTCGAGGAAAAACTCAAACCGGCTGCCATTGATTTCAAACCGGACTTCATACTCATATCCTCCGGCTTCGATGCCCAGATCAACGACCCCATAGGCGGCATGAACGTTACCCCGGAGGGCTTTACCTGCCTTACGCGCATCGTGATGGACATTGCACGAAAATGCTGTTCGGGCCGGATAGTTTCGGTGCTGGAGGGCGGCTATAATCTGGAGCAGCTTGCCGCCTCGGCCGCGGCTCACATAAAGACTATGATGAAACAGGAGGTATCAGCCTTATTATGATGTTCCAAAACTGGATATTCCTGCCGTTTTTCCTGATTGCCTACGTGGTGTACCTAACGGTCAAACGGACGAGACTGAAAAATCTCTGGATACTTATCGCCTCTTATGTCTTTTACGGTTGGTGGAATCCGCTTTTTTTGTTGCTCATCGGTTACGCCACCGTGTTCGACTATATTATGGTGGCCCTGATGGAAGCGGGTCGGCGGAAAAAGTTGTGGTTGACCCTTGCTGTGGTCAACAATCTGGCCCTGCTGAGTTTCTTCAAGTACGGCTATTTTGTTACCGAAAACATCAACTTGCTGCTGGAGAAAATAGGCAGTTCTTACGCTATTGAGATTGAGATGTCCGGCATTTTGTTGCCCGTCGGCATATCGTTTTATGTCTTTAAATCGATCGGCTATATCGTTGATTATTATCGCGGGAATGTCGAAAGGGAAAAAAGTTTTGTCAGGCACGCTGTCTTCGTATCCTTTTTTCCGTTGTTGCTTGCCGGCCCCATCGAGCGAGCTGGCAACCTGCTTCCCCAGATACGCAACACTCCCAGGCTTACGCCTCAGGACATTGCCGACGGTTTTTCTCTGTTCATTGTGGGACTGTTTAAGAAGGTTGCCCTGGCCGACTGCCTGGCCGTTTATGTGGATAAGGTTTATTCCATACCGGACGAATACAATGCCCCCGCACTTCTTTTGGCGACTTTTGCCTTTACCTGGCAGATTTATTTTGATTTCAGCGGTTATTCCGATATGGCCCGCGGCGTTGCCCGCCTGATGGGCTTTCGCATTATGCTCAACTTCAACCATCCCTATTTGGCCGTCAGCATAGGTGATTTCTGGCACCGCTGGCACATCAGCCTTTCAACCTGGTTTCGAGATTATCTATACATCCCTCTGGGAGGGAACCGCAAGGGTTCATTCAACACCTACAGAAATCTGTTCCTGACGTTTGTAATCTCCGGCCTGTGGCACGGTGCCGCCTGGACATTCGTTATATGGGGCGCCCTGCACGGGCTTGGCATGGTACTTACCAGAAGTATCGAGCGCAGCACAATCTATAAAGAGAAAATCCCGAAATTGATCAAACAGATTCTCATCTTCATCTTTGTTTCCTTTGCCTGGATTTTCTTTCGGGCCTCAAGCTGGGACGATGCGTGTTTGATAATCACCAGAATGTTTTCGTCCGGCCTGGCCGACCCGATGTTTCCTTTGTTGTTTGTGTTCCTGATTATGTCTGTTTGGCTGTATCAGTTCGCGTATGAGTCCCCGGCCCAGCGGTTTCTAAACCTCGCCCCTGTTCGGGTCGGAGCGGTGATAATAATGATTCTTTACTTGGCCGTTTGCACCGGCTCCACCGGCCAGGCATTTATCTATAACCAGTTTTAAAATGTGGTAACTGTTAAGGCGTGCTATGACAAATAAAAACACATTAAGTACCGAAACATCGACAAACAGTCCGGGCCACGCCCCCGTGGTCCTGCCCGACGTTCCTTTTTCGTCCAATGGGATACGGCTTTCACCACGCGAAGCCATCTTCGCCGCGATTATTATTGCCGTACTGTTTGTCCTGATACCTAAAGGGTGGTGTCTTCTGGAAAAATTTGATCCACCCGCTGATTATCGCGTTCCGTACGATTTGAGCAGTGATTACTGGCTTTACGAACGCTACTGCCGCTTGGCTGCGGACAGGTATGAAACCTTTGTTATCGGCGATTCGGTCGTATGGGGCCATTATGTCCCGCCCGACAACACATTGTCCCGGCATCTTAATCGAATCGTTGGTAGTAACGAATTCGCCAATCTCGGCGTGGACGGCATTCATCCGGTAGCCCTGGCCGGTTTGATAAAGTATTACAGCCGAAGCATCAGCGGTAAAAACGTGATTTTATGTTTCAATCCTTTGTGGATGACCTCTCGCAAGCACGATTTACAGACCGAGAAGGAATTTCATTTCAACCATCCCCGGCTGGTTTCTCAGTTCATTCCCAAAATCCCCTGTTATAAGGATTCCTCTTCGCAAAAAATCGGTATAATTCTGGAACGCAATCTCACCTTTTTAAGCTGGGCCTCGCATCTGCAGCAAACCTCTTACGACAGTCTCCCACCTTCCTTATGGTCCCTGGAGCATCCTTATGATAATATTTTTCAAGGTGCCGGCATCGAGACCAGTGCCGACTTGAAAACCACTGTTTCTCAAAGTGATACCGACTTTCCGCAGACTTCCTGGCAGGACCGGGGCCTGGGCCGTCAGGATTTCCCCTGGGTCGAACTCGAATCATCTTTGCAGTGGCGTTTTTTCCGTGAGGCCGTTGAGACGTTACAAAAACGAAAAAACAGGGTATTTATAATTGTCGGCCCCTTTAACGAACACATGATGAAGGGCGATAGCGTTCAGGTTTATGAGGAAATAAAAAAGGGTATCGGAACCTGGCTAAAAAACAACAGCATTCCCCATTACCTGCCCCCATCTCTTCCCAGTAAAAACTACGCCGATGCCAGCCATCCGCTCAGCAAAGGTTATGCCCTGCTTGCTGAACAACTCTGCCGGGATGAATCTTTCGGTAGAATAATTTTACATAGAATTATAGAAAGGAAAAACCGATGAACCAAAACTCATTCAACGAATCGTCAGCGGGTCTTTCGGCTTATATTTTATTGATAGGTATTATCTGCACCTTCTGGTGTTGTTCGTTCTGCCCCGCCCAAAAATTACCTGTCGAAACCAATCCGCCACTGGACCAATCCAACAACATCCGTAACCATTTAATGCGTGTCGCGAGTGAGGTTACAGATAATTCTCTGGTCGGTTTTAACACACTTGATGACTGGTTGAAGGTCCGCGACCGGCGGTATCTGGAATACCTGGAAATGATGAGTCTTACTGATGTGCCGCTCCGGGGTGAAAGGCCTCCCTTAAATGTAAAAATCGTCGGCACCATTCAAAAGGAGGGCTATCGTATTGAAAAACTCTATTACGAATCATTGCCAAATCTCTATGTGCCGGCCGACCTGTATATTCCCGATAATATTACGGAGCCTGTTCCCGCTGTCCTTTATGTTTGCGGACATTCACGTACCCAAAAGGTCCGTTACCAGCCCCATCCTCGAAAATTCGCTCAGTTGGGTTTCGTTTGCCTGATTACCGAAACCATCCAGTGGGGGGAGGTACTCGGCGACCACTGGGGCTGTTATGCCCGCGGCTGGTTTCACTGGTACAGCCGGGGCTATACCCCCGGCGGCGTCGAGCTTTGGAATGCCATCCGTGGCCTTGACCTGCTCTGTCAACGTCCCGAAGTCAACGCTGAAAAGCTTGGCGTAACCGGCATCTCCGGAGGCGGTGCCCAAAGTTGGTACATTGCCGCCGCCGATCCCCGGATAAAGGCTGTCGCGCCAACCTGTGGAAACAGTACCATCGAAGCGCATATCCACACCCGCACCATTGACGGCCACTGCGATTGTATGATGCCAATCAATACCTACCTGCGCGACTATCATGACATCGGCGCCCTGATCGCGCCCAGGCCCCTCATGATAGCACAGGCCAACCGCGACGGCATTAATACCATTGAGTCCGTGCGAGAAACCTATAACTACGTAAAAGATATCTATGACCTATACGATGCCTCGGATAATATTACTTTGGTCGAAACTCCCGGAGGCCATTCTTACCACGAAATCTCTCGCACAGAGATATTTTCATTCTTTATCAAACATCTGATGGGTAAAAATGTTCCACCTTCCGAGGTCGGAGATGTCGATGAATCGAAATCCGCGCAATTATCCCAGCGGGAACTTAAAGTCTATATCGACGGCCCACCTCCGAACGACCGTACAACTACCATTCAGGAAACGTTTATGAAAATCGCTGAGCCTCCGGAAATAGCCGACAAAAGGCAGTTACAGGCCCATCGAGAAAATGTCATCCGCCTCCTGCGCGAAAAGACATTTCGTTCCTTCCCGAGTAACCCGCTCCCCTTGTCTGTACGCTGGGAGTTTCGTGCGCTCGATGGGGCGGCGCATGGACGGAGCACGTTCAGCTTTGTCTCGGAGAAGGACTGGCGGTTGAAGGTTGATGTTCGCCGGCGGCGCCTGTCCGAACAGCCCGCCCCTGTAATGCTTGTCCTGCGCAGCTACGATGAAAACCGAAGGGCCTCGGAAGGTTTTATCTCCGGCTTGAACAGGGATTGGAATATCGCCTATTTTGAAACCCGTGGTATCGGGGAAACAAGCTGGAGTCCCGCCCTGCAATGGCATCTCCGGCGCGCCGCCGCCTGGACCGGTCGTACTATAGCCTCAATGAGAGTTTATGATGTGCTCCGATGTTTGCGGGCCTTGCGCACTCTGCCCGGCGTCCGGACCGACCGCATCGCCATCGCCGCACGGGGTGAAATGTGTGCTATAGCTATGTACGCCGCTCTGCTGGACGGAAACGTATTGGCTGTCGTATTACGCGACCCGCCGGCCACCCAAAACGCACCCAGCAATACTGACGGTCGTGGTGAAACAATAGAGATGCTTAATTGCCTGCGGATTACCGATCTTCCCCAGGTTGCCGGACTATTGTATCCAAAAAATATTGTAATCATCGGTACTATGCCGAGTTCATATCAGTGGGCAAAAAATGTGTATAATAAACTAAAGGCGGAACGCGCCTTCAAAAATGTGCAAAAATTATCTGACTGGGTGGCTAAATAATACCTGTCGCGGAAAGCGAAGAAACTGTGCCACGGCCATTTTGGCCGTGCTTATGTGCCATCAAAATTCCCTTTTGGCAACGACATCTTATTGGCGGCAACAGAAAAATGGCTTTCCGCAACAGGAACTAACTAATACCTAAATTTATCGGAGAGTGGTTTTAAACTGGAAAACAGCTCTTTTCGATGATAAAATGAAATATTATGTAATAATGCTGCAAAAATGTGGCGATTCATAATTTATATTCTGACTGTCAGTAGGGTTATTCGGAGACAAGTGAATGGCCGATAAATATATTCAAAGTCAACAGATGGATAAGGTTGTGGAACATCAGATGGGCCAGTGGGAGCTTTCTCATTCCGCAGAGGAAAATAGTGAAAAGCAAACCCACTTGGCCGGCGAAATGGAAATCAACTACATTACTATCAGTCGGCAGTTGGGTAGCGGCGGAGAGCAGATTGCTCAGATACTCTCTGACCTGATGAAATGGCAGATTTACGATCACGAAATCCTCGATTACATGGCAGAGAATATGGATGTCCACGTCAAGACCCTGGAAAGCGTGGACGAGCGGACTATAAGTTGGATCAACGACTGGCTCGCGCCCCTGTTCAGTTCCAAATCGGGTGAGCACGTAGAGCAGATGAGCTATTACAAGCATTTGGGCAAGGTCCTGCTGGTAATCGCCAAACATGGTCGCGCGATTATCATCGGCAGATCGGCAGGCCAGATTCTGCCCCGTGAAAAAGGCTTGAGCGTTAGAGTAACAGCCCCCTTTGAATTGAGATGCAGCCGTTACGCCCAAACAAATAATATAAGTATTGAAGAAGCCACAGAACTCGTCAGTACTTCCGACAAACAGCAGGCCGGCTTTATGAAAGAATTGCTGCAAAAAGATATAAATGATCCCGTTTGGTATGATATCGTTATCAATATGGAGAAACTGACACCCAAATCAGTGGCAAAACTTATCTGGCGGACATTAGAGCAGCGAATTATAAGTCGGCAGGAACAGGTGAAGGTTGACGCCGAGGGTGAAGATATTACTCTGATAGTCGAACGGCAAATGCAGCAGTGGGAAGAGCAGCGCAACGAACCGGATAAGCAAAAACCACTTGAGTTTCCTCACTTGGCTGGTGGGGCGGAGATTGAATATATAACTATTGGTCGGCTGATTGGTGCCGGTGGCGCCGAAGTAGCCCGGATACTTTCTGACCAGATGAATTGGCAACTGTATGATCGGGAAATCCTCGAATATATGTCTAAAAATATGAAAGTGCATGTTCGGCTACTGACCAGTCTGGACGAGCGAACCGTCGGCTGGATTGGTAATCGCCTGATGCCGTTCCTGGCCCGCAAGACTAAAGAGGAGCATATAAAGCAAATGCGTTACTTCCAGCACCTTGGCGAAGTGTTATTGGCCCTGGCAAAACACGGCCGGGCAATCATACTCGGCAGAGGTTCCGGCCTTATCCTGCCACGCGAAAAGGGGCTGAGTGTGTTTGTTACGGCGCCATATGAGTTGCGATGCAAACGCTACGCCGGCGAAAAAAAGATAGGCTTGGAAGAAGCCACATCGTTTATGAATAAATCAGACAGACACCTGCGTCGGTTTGTTAAAGATTTTCTGGGCAAGAATCTTTGTGACCCGCTGGATTATGATATTATCTTCAATACGGAAAAAATCTATCCTGCCTCGGTAACAAAACTGATCTGGAGAACACTTGATGAACGTTTGGCAAGCGAGCGGGAGCAATCCGACGTTCCACAGCCGGATACTACTGGCAACCCATAAAAATACCAGTAGGGCGGGCCTGTGGCCCGCGTTTAAGTTAAGTAGGGTGCGATGTATCGCACCATTTGATGGATGGCATGTTTAAGCGTAGCTTATGCGAAGCATAAGCAAGCTTAAGCATGGTCTTCTTCTGTTCCGAGTTTAACTATATTAAGTTCGGATTGGTAAATAACATGGATCGTTTGAATAACATTATTGTCGGTGTTGACTTCTCCGATTTCTCCCAAACCGCACTGGATCAGGCCAGACGAATGGCCCGCTGGAATCAATCGGATTTGCATGTGATGCATGTCCTGGACAAGCTGGTCGTCAAAAAGCTCGGCACATCGCTGGGCGGCTCCCTGGAAGAACTTTCGCAAAACGTCCTGGATACTACGAAGGAAAGAATTCGGGAATTATTTACCGCTGAACCTCTGGAACAGCGAAAGGAGAGCCTTGTCTCCGTACCATCGGACACTCAGGAGCGTCGCCGGCAGGACCAGCGACGGGTCGAGTTGAAAGTGGATGTGGTTATAGGCGAACCATTCCGGGAGATTATGCGGCGGGTTCAGGATGTGCATGCCGATTTGCTTATATTGGGTTCCAACGGTATGAGCGACCCTCGCCGGGGTTTGGGAGAAGTGGCTGCGCAATGTGTCCGAAAGGCGCCTTGTCGGGTTATGGTCGTGCGTAAGTCGCAGGTCGAACCGTTTTCCGATGTTCTTGCCTGTGTGGATTTCTCTGATTCATCGGACAGAGTTGTGGAGCAGGCGATTCGAGTTGCCGGACAGGACCAGGCCAGACTGCACCTGGCACACATGTTTATGCCTCCCTGGAATATCCTGCATTACAAATCACCGACGGCGGCCGGCTCGCCTGATTTCCAAAAACAATACAGGGAAAATCTGCTTGGGCAATTGAAAAAATATCTTCAGAAGCACGAGAATGACATCGGGGACCTCCGAGTCGAGTGTCGGCTTGTCGAGGGACCTCGCCCTGTGGACGGTATCATCGACTACGTGCAAAAAAACAGCGTTGACTTGGTACTCATTGGAACACGCGGCAAAACAGGTATGAAGGAAAAAATCCTTGGTACCCTCGCCGAACGCGTCGTCAACCACGCCCCCGTCTCGGTCTTGGTGCTAAAGCCGGAAGGCACACTCTGTTAAAGTGGAAGGCACATTCCGTTAAAGTGGGAGGCGCACTCCGTGTGGCGATCTTATTCGCCCATAAAAAAACCCCCGATTTTCATCGAGGGTTTTTTATTTGTCACTTTTTTAATAAGGCACTCTCACGCACCGGGGATCATCAACAGCAGGAACACAAAGCCGAACAGCCCTACGGTTTCGATAATACCCATAGCGATAATCATAAAGGCCAGCCCTTTGCCACCGCCTTCCGATAGTGCCCGACAGGCTGATGCCCCGATAAAGCCCTGCAGGGAGGCACTGAACAGTTCCGCCAGCCCTCCGGCCAATCCAATGCCGAACAGTGTCCCGGCATGTGCCGCTACGATTTCGGGATTTGTTACAATTGCCCCCTTAAGCCCGACAAGCATCAGCACAAACGCGTAAATCGTTTGTGAAAGGGGCATACCAATCAGTATGATATAGGAAAAGTTCAGGGGTTTTCCGGCTTTGGCTTCTTTTGCCCAGGCCCCGGCCGCGGCTCTGCCAGCCGCTCCGATCCCAATGGCACTGCCTGTCGCCGCCAATGCCAGTGCCAAACCCAGTCCCAACTGTCCCATGAATACGCAGGCTGTCATATTATTTATCTCCTACTTGTTAAAGGTCATCCCAATTCTTTATGCGAAAACTTCTATACTCATTACAACTCGGTAATATTTGTTTTTTACTGTAATTTTTTGAAATTTTTTAGAAAAATGCCGGCGAATGACGATAGAAACTTTGTTGAACTGTATGTTATGAGGTTCACATAAAATATATTCACATATTGCCCGGGGAGTTACCGGGTGGTTTTGGAATACGTTATTCATTTTCAGTTGAGGTTCAATTATGGCCGAAACGATCGAATCATTTGTAACTAAGCTTCAGGAAGAGGGCGTACAGGAGGGCCGGGCCGCCGCGGAGAAAATTCGCTCCGAGGCTCAGGAACAGGCCAGGCAAATCGAAGAAGAGGCACGTGCCGAGGCCGAGAGGGTTGTAGCTGACGCCCACGAACAGGCGAAGACTATTCTGGAAAAGGGGAGGACCGAATTGCGGTTGGCGGCCCGTGATGCCGCGTTAAAACTGCGGACTATATTGAGTCAGGCGCTCCAGGTTGTTTTGGGTGGGCCGGTCGAGGGACCGCTTGTGGACGCCGAGTTTCTGAAGCCTCTTTTGCATGACATCATAATGCAATATGCCCAGGGCGACAGTGGCAGCAGCAGGACTATCACTATTAATGTTTCGCCGGAACTGCAAAAACAACTGGCCAACTGGGCCATAGGCGAACTGCATAAAGCGGTAAAAAGCTCGGGTACCCGGCTGGATCTCAAGGGAACTCTTAATCAGGCCGGTTTTGAGTACAGGATTGACGGGGCCACAGTTGAAATCACCGTCGATTCGGTCGTGGGGATACTTTCGGAGCTTGTGGGGCCACGGTTGACCGAGTTGCTGGATCAGGCTATGAAAAGCGATGATAAATAGTTACTGTTGCGGAAGATGAGATATAGTGTGCCAACGCGGAAGAGTGAGATATAGTGTGCCACGGCCATCTTGGCCGTGTTTATGCATCAATACTTTTGCGGAACTCCGATAGGACTTCAAGGTTATGCCAGGCCAAAATTATTTTCTTATTAATGCCTTGCCGACGCTTGGTGAGTTGGGCGGCACACCGCCGTTGAAACCAACTCAACTGCTCGAGCACATCTCTGAGAACGCCGCGGCTACGGCTTTGGTTGAGTTTCTGTTTCTTGGTGATGACCTTCTGCAGCGGCAGGGGGGCCTTGCCGGCGAGATCACAGAGCTGGATGTCAGCGTTTTGACTGAAGCCCAGGCTCGCGACGAACAGCCGCTGCCGGATTACCTGACTGGCCGGTTGCAGACAGAAGACGAAGCCGGAGATGAATCGGCTGCTCGACGGATGGTTCAGGAGGACGATCTCTGGGAAGCGTATTATCATCACGGGGCGCGACTGGCCCGGCGATGGTCAAGTTCATTTCTGTCCGCGTGGATCGGTTTTGAAGTAGGCTTGCGTAATGCTCTCGCTGTGGCTCGGTCCCAGGCCCTTGGTTTGGAGCCTGATGACTACCTTGTAGCCCCCGAATTGACTGATGACGAACATGATTTTGATCCGCTTCTCAACGAATGGACATCAGCCCAGACCCCCTTGGCGGGACTGCGGGCACTTGACAATGGCCGCTGGAATTGGTTGGCTCAGAATGATTTTTGGTTCACCTTTAAAAATGACGAGTTGGCCGCTTATGCGGTCCGTATTATGTTATTAAACAGGTGGGATCGGCTCTCGCATGTGGAGCGGGACAATTCCGCCGCGGCAAAAAAGCCTGAACCTGAGTAATGCCGGAAAGGACAAGATAGTGAACGGAAAAATTGTTGCCGTTTATGGTAATCTCGTGGTCGCTGAAACGACAGGCAAGGTTGTGCAGAACTCAACTGCTCACTGCCTTCGTTCCGACGGAGCAAGGTTGCTTAGCGAAGTTATACGTATTCGTGGCCGCCTGGCCGATCTGCAGGTCTTTGAGGAAACACGTAGTCTTCAGGTTGGTGATACAGTCGAGTTTCATAAAGAGATGCTTTCGGTTACGGTCGGACCGGGTCTGCTCGGACAGATTTACGATGGCCTGCAAAACCCGCTGCCGCGCCTGGCGGAACAGATCGGTTTTTTTCTCGAACCGGGCAATTACCTCAGCGGTCTGCAGACCGATATATCCTGGGAGTTCACACCGACCGCAAACGTTGGTGATACGGTCTCGGCCGGCGACAGCCTGGGAAGCGTGCCGGAGAGTATCTTCACCCATAAAATCATGGTGCCGTTTTTACTTCAGGGGCAATGGACCATCGAAAGCATTGTTGCGGGCGGCTCTTACACGGTTGAGCAGGAAATAGCAGTGCTCAGCAACTCTGACGGTCAGCGACAGAGTGTTACCATGCAGCAGACCTGGCCGACCAAGGTTCCCCTGAATATCTCTCGCCGTCGCCTGATGCCTACGGAACCTATGGTTTCGCGGATACGGATTATCGACAGTATGTTTCCGGTCGTTCGTGGGGGCACGTATTGCATACCGGGCCCGTTTGGTGCCGGAAAAACTGTTCTTCAGCAGATTACTTCGCGTCACGCCGAGATTGACATTGTTATCGTTGCCGCCTGTGGTGAACGAGCCGGTGAAGTAGTGGAGACCCTGCGGGAGTTTCCGGAACTGACCGACCCCCGCACGGGAAAAAGCCTGATGGATCGGACCATAATTATATGTAATACCTCGGCAATGCCGGTAGCGGCCCGTGAAGCCTCGGTTTATACCGCGGCCAGTCTGGGCGAATATTATCGCCAGATGGGCCTTAATATATTACTGTTGGCGGACTCGACTTCGCGTTGGGCGCAGGCCATGCGTGAGTTGTCGGGCAGACTGGAGGAGATTCCCGGAGAGGAAGCGTTTCCGGCATATTTGGAGAGTCGGATTGCCTCCTTCTACGAGCGGGCCGGTGCCATCGAGCTTAAGGACGGCACGATAGGTACGCTGACAATCGGGGGCACGGTCAGTCCGGCTGGCGGAAACTTTGAGGAGCCGGTAACACAGGGAACGCTTAAAGTAGTAGGTGCCTTTCACGGCCTGAGCCGGGCACGCAGTGACGCCCGTCGCTACCCATCCATTGATCCGCTGGATTCCTGGAGC
>Ga0255411_1018_pt1 | contig 13685 bp, 9 predicted proteins | sample ANMaggSSYBR01I10_FD_182648 | JGI IMG/M metagenome (GOLD analysis project Ga0255411, IMG submission 182648) | Sediment cell enrichment communities from methane seep in Santa Monica Basin, California, United Staets - ANME aggregate JGI... | ecosystem: Environmental > Aquatic > Marine > Cold seeps >... | reverse complement strand
GCCCACTGCCCACATTTCCGGTCCGAGCTTATTGACAGCGATATTTTTAGTGGGATAGAACTCACGGATAATCGCTTCGGTACTGCCGAATCGTTCGTCCATTGCTCGCAAAAACGTCGTGGCGCTGAGTTTGCTCGACTGATCGATGCGCACGACCATAATATCTTTTTTGGTAACATTGACCTCGATCCAACTGCCGCGTTCGGGGATAATACGGCAGGCATGGAGCGGCCGGTCGCTTTCCTGGGTCTCGACAACGAAATCCACACCTGGACTGCGGTGCAACTGATTCACGATTACCCGCTCGGCCCCGTTGATAATAAACTCGCCGCCGCCGATCATGATAGGCATCTCACCGAGATAGATGTTGTCCTCCATGATCTCTTCTTTTTCTTTGCGAACCAGTCGGCAGCGCAGCCGGAAAGGCATGCCGTAAGTCAAACGTAGTTGACGGCACTCATCGGGGCTGTATCGGGGTTTGCCAAGCTCGTAATTAACATATTCCAGCCGCATGCTCTCGTCGTAGCTGACGACCGGAAAAATTTCGCGCAGCAGACCTTCGAGTCCTACCGGACTTCGCTTGTCCGGCAGAACATCTTTCTGCACAAAGCGCTCGTAACTCTCGCTCTGAATTCTGCTCAGGGGCGGAATTTCAACGGATGAAGAGTACTTGCCAAATTGACGAATCTCAGTATCTGACATCTTCGTCTCCCACAAATAACTTTGACGATACCATCAAAAATCTAAAAAACGTAATTTTCAATACGCATTGCGTATATCAGGCAACTTCGATTGTTGCGCCGACTTCTTCCAGAACCTTCTGGAGTTTTTCGGCGTCTTCTTTGCTCAGGCCTTCCTTGACTGCCTTTGGTGCCGATTCCACCAACTCCTTGGCCTCTCTCAGACCCAGTCCGGTTGCGGCTCGTACTTCTTTGATAACCTTGATCTTCTGATCGCCGATAACCTTAAGAATTACATCGAATGAGGTTTTTTTCCTCTTCCGCGGCTGCATCGCCGCCGGCTGCCGGGGCCGCTAACGCCACCGCGCTTGCTGCCGGTTCGATTCCGTGCACATCCTTGAGATAGTCGGCCAACTCTTTGGCCTGCAGGAGTGTCAGTTCCACAATACCATCGCCCAGCTTTTTGATCTCATCGCTATAGGTTTTTTCACTTACTGCTGCTTCTGTCGCTTCTACTGCCGCTTCTTCTGTCATGGTAAAAATTCTCCAATTTTATCAAACCACACTGTTCCAAGAGCCAGGATGACGTCATCCCGTTTTAACCCCGTTCGGGGGCTGTCGGATCAGCAATTATCAACTTAATGTAACCATTCACACTTTTCTAAAATTTTCTCTCTTCCCTCTTCTCTTCTCTCTCCACTCTCTTCTCACAACTCGCAACTCACAACTCACAACTCTCTTCTTAATCTACGCTGCTTCTAATTTTTCAATCAGTGCCTTGACACAACCGGCGATAACGCCGGCTGGTGCTCCAATTGCGCTTGCGACTCGGCTGCCGGGCGAGTTGGCCAATACTACCAACATCCCCTGCAACTCTGCACGTGTAGGCAATTTCGCCAGGGCCCTGGCCTGGTCGGCGTCGAGTACCCCGCCGTCCAGAAACCCTCCTTTAATGGTAAAATTCTCCAGCTTTTTTTCCCACTCCACCAGGTCCTTCGCGACATCTACAACGCTTTCGCCCCCGTATGCGATAGCGCAGGGGCCGCGGAGAATATCCCGCAGCTCGCTCATCCCGGCCTCGTCAAAAACTTTCCCAGCCAGGGAATTATTGACTACACGCAGGCGGACATGTTTGTCCAGCAGTTCTCCACGCAGGGCATTGTTGTCGTTACCGCTTATGCCTCGCAACGAGACTACAATCAAATCGTTCACACCTTCGAACTGTGATTTGATATCCTTTTGTATTAACTTTTTTAGTTTTTGACTCATATTCGCCTCAATATCATTAGAGTACCGCAGCCGTCCCGGCTGCATTATGTAACGCGGTCATCTCGGCCGCATCTTTTGACTTCTGCTGGCGAGACGCCAGCGTTACAAAGTCCTCGCCGAAGGCGAGATAATTTATAATTACACGCTATAACCAAGCCCCACCTCAACCGAGGGGCTCATCGTAGCGCAAATACTAACCTTTTTTAAATACGTTCCTTTGGTGGTAGTGGGACGCATTTTCCTGATTTGTTCGATGAAGGCCGTGATGTTATCCATCAACTTATCCGGCTCAAAATCCAGCTTACCGACCGGCACATGCACGTTACCGCCGCTGTCATGCCGGAATTCGACTTTGCCGGCCGCATAATCTTTGACGGCATCGGCTACCTTTGGTGTAACGGTTCCGCTTTTTGGTGACGGCATCTTGCCCTGTGGTCCGAGTATTCTGCCCAATTTACCGACTTGACCCATCATTTTAGGATGGGCGATAGCGACGTCGAAGCCCAGCCAGCCGTCCTGCACTTTTTTGACCAATTCATCGCTGCCCGCTTCGCTCGCCCCGGCCGCAAGGGCCTTTTCAACATCTTCGCCTTCGCAGAAAGCTATCACGTTCAATGTCTTGCCGATCCCATGCGGCAGAGAGATGGAACCGCGAATCGCCTGGTCGGCCTGCCGGGGATCGATACCGAGATAAACCACACATTCGACTGTCTGATTGAACTTGGTGGAGGCCCAGCCTTTGATCTTTTCTATCGCGTCGGGCAATGGCAGTTTTTCTTTGACCACCTTTTCGACGTCTTTTCTATACCGTTTGCTTCTAAAATGCACTACACACCTCGCGATTTCTTCGCTCCCACTGTCACCGGCCGTGGTATGCCGACCATATTTTACTGGTTGATTCTAATTTATTAGCCCCCGACTTCATGTCGCGGGGTTCTTATTTTAGCCCATGCTGTTAAGCGGGGGGGGGGCTTCTTGCTCAAAAGTAACAAACTCCAGTGTTACAATTTTAATTAACCGCCTTCGGCGGAGTTTTTTTGCCACAGGCTTGTCCCCGCGGAGGCGGGGAGAACACCGAGTTCATCCGCCCATGGCGGAAGGCCTCTGTGGCTAATACAAATTCCTATACCATTAAGTTAAAATACGCCTCTTGAAATCTTAAATCATTAAATCATTAAATAATCACCCCTCGACCTCCACTCCGATGCTTCGGGCGGTGCCTTCGATAATCTTCTGGGCTTGTTCGATGCTGAACGCGTTAAGGTCTTTGATCTTGGTTTTAGCGATCTCCGCGACCTGGGCTTGTGTAACTTTCCCCACTTTTTCCTTATTGGGTATTCCGCTGCCTTTGACGATGCCTGCCGCCTGTTTCAGCAGTTCTGCTGCCGGAGGGCTTTTGACCACAAAGTCAAACGTTCGATCCGCATATACGTTTATTTCCACCGGTACTATCATACCGTTCATCTCTTTAGTTCTCTCGTTGAACTGTGAGACAAACTGTCCGATATTCACACCATGCTGTCCTAAAGCCGGCCCGATAGGCGGCGCTGGTGTCGCCTGCCCACCCTTGGCCTGCAATTTAATAACTGTAGTTACCTTTTTAGCCATAATACACTTTCAAAAAAATCCCGTGAAATATGTGGTTACTTCTTCTCTTCTGCCTTCTTCCATTTTTCATTTTATATTTTACATTTTACATTTATTCGTGGCTACGCCTTCTCCACCTGCCAGTATTCGATGTCTAACGGTGTTGCACGGCCGAAGATTGTAACGATCACTCGTACCGTACCTTTTTCAGGGTCAATATCGTCCACATGTCCTTCAAAGCCTTCAAACGCACCGCCTTTGATCTTGATCTGATCGCCTTTATTGAACTCCATCTGGATACTTGGGGTGTCTTCCGGTTTTTCCGCCTGGTGCAGCATTTTGGCTACATCGACTTCGCTCATTGGGCTGGGCTTGCCCTCTGTGCCGATGAAATCACCTACGCCTGTCGTATCTTTGATGACATACCAGCAATCATCCATAATGCTGCCGTCTTCGGTCAGGGCCATCTCGACAAATACATAGCCTGGATAGAGCTTACGTTCATACACTCGCTGCTGGCCGCCGCGGACCCGTTTGACTTTTTCGCTTGGTACTACAATCCGCCCGATCAGGTGTCCCACACCTTCGATCTGAACCTTGCGATCCAGTGCGTCCCGCACCTGCACCTCACGGTTGGAAGCAACCCGTAACACGAACCATTGTTTTTCAGATGTCTGATCCACTATTTTTTATTTGTCCAATGAAGTTTTACTTTAACCGTTTCAACGGTTTTCAATTATTCGTTATTGGATATTCGTTATTCATTCCTCATTCGGATATTCGTCATTAGTTCTTGTTCTGTTTATTTTGAACAGTGGATCAGGTGAACAGGAGACCGCAGGTAAATGGGTATTTTGAAGTTCTAATCTCAATTATTAGCATAAGCTTATCCTTCAACTGTTCAACTATCTACTGCTCACCTGCTCTGTTTTTTGAGCATAGCTCAAAAAATCGTAGGGTGGGGCTTTGACCCACGCGATTATCTTCTTCTGTCTTCTAAATTCTGAATTCTGAATTCTGAATTCTTCTTCTACGCCATCACTTCCAGCACGCCGATCCACTCAAACAAGTTCGCGAAAGTGAAATCAACCATTGCCAGAAGGACCGAAAGTATAATTACGGTGATTACTACCACCTTGGTGGATGCGATGATTTCTTTTTTGGTGGACCAGGAGACCTTTTTCATTTCGCCTTCCGTAGCGATCAGAAAATCGGCAAAGCGAACATTATTCACCAGTTTGAATATTGCCCAGCACAAAAGCCCGAACAGTGCCACGGGGACACCCGCCTGGATCCAGGCCTTCGCGCTCGCCGTAAGCATTCCGCCGGTCGTTAGCCCGTCGAGTTTATTATACAGGGCGTAATTGCCCAGGGCCGAGATCAGCCCACCGGCCAAAGCTGTGCCCATCCGCGTATAATAACCTTGTCCTTTTTTGTAAAACTTTAAAGCCATATACTCATTCCAAATAAAAACGCGGCATTAGTGATTCCATAACGCCTTTAATGTCAGCAAATTACTAACTATGCTACGCAATAAAAACATACCCGATGGGTATTTACTATTGCTCACGATTGAATTTTCCCGTTAGTTCGCGGGAATTTCCATACGCGTTGCGTATCTCCATCAGGCCAGGAGGGAATCGAACCCACAACCTGCGGTTTTGGAGACCGCCGCTCTGCCAAATTGAGCTACTGGCCTATTTCTTACGTAATTTATGCTTTGTCCGTTTACGTTCATGTTTGCAGTATTTGTTCAGTTCCATCTTCGGAATACCGCCCATCGTACTCACTTCAGTGCGATAGTTGCGTTGTCCGCATGATGTGCACTCCATCCAGAAATATTCTCTTTTGGTCTTTTTGGCCATAATTTTCTTTCAGTGTCAGCACCGCAGTTACGCCGTGCGCCGTGCCGTGCCCATACGTGCTTAACACATAGTTTCACGCAAAGTAGAGGCGACCCTGCAGGGTCGCCCAAAAATACTTTTGGCGATTGGCGTCATAACTGTCTGTTCAAGCTATTCGAGCACCTTGGTTACTACTCCGGCCCCTACTGTTCTGCCGCCTTCGCGGACGGCAAAACGCAGACCTTCTTCCATCGCGATTGGGTTAATAATCTCGACTTCCACGGTTACGTTATCGCCGGGCATGCACATTTCCGCTCCGCCTAACAATTTCAAGCCGCCTGTAATATCTGTTGTACGGAAGTAATATTGGGGGCGATAGCCGGTAAAGAACGGTGTATGTCGGCCGCCTTCTTCCTTGGTCAGCACATAAATCTCACCCTCGAATTTGGTATGTGGCGTGATGGAACCGGGCTTGGCCAACACTTGGCCGCGTTCCAGTTCGGTCTTTTCAACACCGCGCAGCAGACAGCCGACATTATCGCCTGCTTGTCCGTCGTTGAGGGTCTTGTTAAACATCTCGACCCCGGTTACAATTGATTTGCGGGTTTCGGTGATACCTACTATCTCTACTTCTTCGCCCACATGGACGGTTCCGCGTTCGATACGGCCGGTACCGACGGTTCCGCGCCCTTTGATGGAGAAGACGTCTTCGACCGGCATCAGGAACGGCTTGTCAACTTCGCGTTCCGGTTCCGGAATATATGAATCCAGTGCGTCCATCAGTTCCTGGATACACTTGGTCTTCTCCGGGTCTTCGGGGTTATTCATCGCTTCGCTGGCTGAGCCGTACACAACGGGGATATTATCACCGTCAAAATCGTATTTGCTCAGCAGTTCCCGAACCTCCATCTCTACCAGTTCCAGCAGTTCCGGATCATCTACCAGGTCCACCTTATTCAGGAAAACCACCAACGCCGGCACATTCACCTGCCGTGCCAGCAGCACGTGTTCACGTGTTTGCGGCATTGGACCGTCATAGGCGTCAACTACCAGGATCGCCCCGTCCATCTGGGCGGCTCCGGTAATCATATTCTTGATATAGTCCGCGTGACCGGGACAATCAATGTGTGCGTAATGACGCTTTTCGGTCTCGTATTCCTGGTGGCTTGTGGCGATAGTCAGGATTTTTGTCGCGTCCCGACGGCCCTGGCTTTCCGAGGCCTTGGCAACTTCATCGTAACTTACCGCCTTGGACAATCCCTTGGCGGCCTGAACGAAGGTGATCGCTGCCGTCAGGGTCGTTTTACCGTGGTCGATGTGACCGATTGTTCCAACATTCACGTGAGGTTTTGTTCTTTCGAATACCTCCTTGGCCATCTTAGATGTCCTCCTGTTTAATGGAGATTTTTATTTTTATTCCCGCCCTTCCGGCAAGGGCCAACTAACTAACTTATTAACTCAAAACAATTTATCATGCTTAACAATACTGATAAAGCTGCTGATGGGGGTCGAACCCATGACCTCGTCCTTACCAAGGACGCGCTCTACCACTGAGCTACAGCAGCAGGCCAGATAGTAATATATCCTTAATATATCTCGCTCGCTGTGGACAGGGCAAACACAAAGCCACCGCAGAATTCATTATAATATAGACCTTTACCGGAGAATGCCAAAGAAAAAAAAGAATTTTTTTATTTTTTTCGATGTACTTTTGAGATGACATCAAAGAATTGTCATAAGTCCTTATTTTTGATGTCGATTTCCGGGGGCGACCTACCCCTTTCGGGTAGTTAATATACGATGAATAGGAAATATGGGCAAGAAAAAATGGCCTTGGTAGGCCCAAATAGTCGGTTTTTTTTAACCATTTTCAACACTTTTGGTATGATATTCTCCAAGACTTACGATTTTTTAAGCGTTTTTTGACGAAAGTTGGCAGTGTTAAAATGTTAATATAGGCAAGATTTGCGGGTTATGCAAGATAGTTAATAATTGTTGCCACGAAGGCACAAAGGCACGAAGAAAATATAAGAAGAATTCAGAAATCAGAAATCAGAAGAAAAGAGAAGGAAATAAAGAAAAAGAAAAATTTGCCACAGAGAGCACCGAGGACACAGAGCAAGAGAAGTAAATGAGTGGTGAACAAAAAGGAAAGTTTGGAAGTTGCAAAATCGGAAAATTGATGACAGAATAAAGCATATAAAGAACACCTCTTTCACTGTGTGTGAAAGTTGACACCCAAGAGATTTATCATTACAGAGAGCGGGTATCCGGCGTGTCATAAATATCCTTGACAGCAGTACAAAAACGGTTTATAATAAAGAGCAAATTGTTGTTTTGTGGACACCACTATATCGGCGTGTTGCTCAGTCATTCAGAAAATTCAGGCCCGAAGTGCCTGAACGGTTACAAAATGGGAAATATCGGTTAACAATCAGGAGGCGAGAAATGAACAATCGGATCATTAAAGTATTGACAACCCTATGCGCTGTAGTAATCGTGCTGGACCAGCTACTAATGGCTCAGTCAATAGTAGTAGGTCCCAATGGAAGGCAATGGCCGCCAATATCACTTGCACACACTGAAGAGGGAGGCTGCTGGTATTACTCACAAGAAAATGAAGAGGATGCTTCGGGTGAAACGGGACTTGGACTAACTGTGAGTCCCACGTCCAGTGGCGGGGTGCAGTTGTTGACAACACCGGTTGCAAAGGCTATACCCCTTGGAGGAGTGGCTGGTTGGGGTACAGCTATGCAGCGAGCAGTTAATCAACTGCGCTGTGTATTTCGTGTGGAACATTCTGGAGAATACCTTTTCACGGGAAGCCTTACAATTAATCAGGTTCTTGATTCGTGGGGCTTCTCTGTTTTAGGAGACAACAGAGGGGCTTATGACATCACACATAAAGTGGGAATCTATAAGGATGAAGATGTATTCATTGCTGGCCCGGGAGGGACGCCAATCATCTGGACGAAGGATGATGCTGATTCGGCAGTCGTTGCGTTCATTGAAACCGTAGCCCTTGAAAGCTATTCTAAACTGATCGAAGAAGCGGCAAAGAAGGCAGGAGCATCATCATTTCCTTTTTGGGTCGGGCCAGCGTCATCGTTCGCAGCGGCACTAATTGAGGCCAGCGAAGATGGTCGTATCGAAGAAGCCTGTCTTTATAACGAAGACTTCTCGTTTGAGTTCAGTGTCCCTTTAGATCCAGGTATTGATTACGAGTGGAGGATTGGTAGCGATGTTATGGTATTTGCTCAGGTGTTCGGCGTGGGCGTTTGGCATCAGACAGCCCTCACGACACGAGTCCAACTATATGACCTATCTATATCCATGATTCGACCCAAGATTATAGTGAAGGATCCGATATCGGATGAGTATGTAAATAGCGTTGATTTTGTGAGTTTACCTATAGGAAACATGATGGCCAAGACTCTGAAGGTGCTCAATGAGGGAGAACGTCCTCTCCAAATTACTCGTTGGGCTTCCAGTAACTCTGCATTCTCTTTGTCGCCACTGAATCCATCGGGAGACGTGGGGGATATTACGCTCAATCCTGGCGAAAGTTTTGACCTTAAGATTACATTTTCCCCCTACGCTGAAACCGAGTATTTAGGGCAGGTCGAAATCCAAAGTAATGATCCAGAAAAACCCTCTTATCTACTTGCTCTGTCGGGCATGGGATTAGAGAACCAGTCTGGAATCCACTTTCATGACATTCCTTCATTTGTTCAAAGTGGTAGTTCGATACCTGTCATTGTTACAGTGCTTGACGAATACGGAGCATCTGTTGGTTCTGGGCATGAAGTAATGTTTAAATGCTCCTCAGGGGAATGGTCTGATTATCATCACGTGGGGGGCAATGAGCGGGAGGTGTACGCATATACGGACAGTGACGGCGAAGCATGGGTCACGTGGCATGCCAGGGAAACTGATGCAGTCCTCCTGGAGGTATTCTCAGAACCGGACCATTCCGCCAGCGCCTACTTGACGGTTGAGTCCGGTCCACTTGATTTCGAGTTCGCTGTTGCAAAGTTTGGAGGGGATGGGGCGACATGGGCAGAGTATAAGGTGAATGTGACTATATCCGATAGTGTGACGGGTATAGGACTCAACAGTTATCCAATTGAGTGGCAGACTTCCAAGGGGACCGTTGCAAGCCGTGACCCTCAGACCAATGGTGCCGGGGAAGCCAGTGGCTTCATTCGTACAACAGAACCCGGTTCTGCCACGATTACCGTTACTGTTCCAGCGAAAAATCAGTCCGGTTCTGTATCAACTTTCTTTCAGATTGTGCCAGGCATGTCACATCCCGCGGGACGGCAAGTTGCTGTTGCGTCTCCAGGTGGTAGTCACACCATGGATATCAATACGGCAGGGACGACGATTGCGGTCGCGAGTGGTAGTGCATTGACCCTGATTGATTCATCAACGTGGCAACGACAAGTTCATACGCTTATCTTCTTTGAGTCCACCGACATTGTCGATATTGCCTTCCGCGATAACTCTTCTCACTTGGGCATGACGAGTAATAATAGTCGGAAAAACGCAATATACACGATAGCAGGGCTTAGTGCCAGCCCAAAATGCACTTGGGAGAGTACATCTGATTTGGCTGTCGGCCTTTCGTGTGATTGGGTAGGGAGTCAATTTGTTATTGGCCATGCTGCAGGAGTAGATCCTTATGAATTCAGTTCCTATAACTCAAGTTGTGGCTTAATAGACAAGGTTAACAAGGTGACCAGCCATGGCTGCAAAATAATAACGTTAGTTGCACGTCCACAGCCTTCCAGCGACTTTGCCGCCGTATGCAATCACAACCCCTATCATATATTCTACATGTGGGCTGATGGAAGCTCTATTGGCCAGCACATTACGCCTTTTGCTGCACCGAATAGAATCTATCGTGGTGGTCTGGCCTGGCATCCGGGTGGTAACCTGTTGGTTGTCGGCAGTCCTTCTTTTGAGCACCAGATGACTATTTTCGCCGTCCCCGGTTTTTCGCAACTCCACACAATCTCAACAAATTGGGCCAAGGAATGGATGGCATTCTCTGGTGACGGCAATTATCTTGCCGTAGCAGGCGATGGCAAGTCCAAAATTGAAGTATTTGACACTTCCAGCGGCACCGTATCACACTGGAATCAGAAGTACATAGTCCATGTTGACGGTGGGGTAAGAGCACTATCATGGCTTCCAAATTCCCATACTCTGGTCGCCTGTTGTGGCAACATGGTTCAATTATCCTATATCGATGACAGAACTCCTCCTTCGGTTGTCATTAATGCCCCAGACAACGGACATTCAACATCTGCCGAGGAGATAGCGATCAAAGGAAATGCAACCGATAACAACGGCCTTCTGTCGGGAAGAATTCAGATCAACGAAGGAACACCGCAGGATCTGGAACTTGATGGCTCGGGCAGTTTCTCAACCATGGTTCCTCTTGAAATTGGTGACAATAACATTATGGTTGAGGTTAAGGATATTACCGGATGGATTGCAAGTGACTCAATTACCGTGGTCCGAGAGACTGACAATTGTCCGCCATTGATTGAAAATGCGACCGTTGATCCGACAGCAGGAAGACCTGGTGACCAATTCACTATCTCTGCTTCTATTACAGATTCTCATTCTGGTGTCAAGGAAGATACCACAATTGCAAGAATGAAGATGCTGGACGGGAGTGTGGCCGGCACTTTGTCGCTGATTCATGTATCAGATGATATATATTCCGGCACCTGGGATTCGAGCGGAGTTCCTTCAGGAGATTATCAGGTAAGCATCGCCGCGTGCGATAATGCTGAACCGTGTAATTGTATTGACTCTCAGAATATGGAACATTTCACTATTAATGAAGCGCCCACAGTTGCCCTTGATGACTTTGCCGATATTACTCTTTATCCGGGAAACGACACGACAATATCATGGAATACCATTGACTCTGACAGTGAATGCCTCACGTCACTCTACTTGAAAGACGCCATCGATTCTGAAGCTGATATTATACCAATACCGGGTGGTATTGGTCTCGCAGAAGACGTAAGTAGTATGGAATTAAATGCAGATGATTTTAACAATGGTGTCTATTATGTGTTGGGGCAGGCTTCTGATGAATACGGTACAGTATCTGACACCTCAACAGGATTAATCATAATCCTTCTGCATGACGAGTCATCAAATCCTGCTTACGTTGAAGAGAGCGTAACATATGCGGCATCTACAATTGGCGCGACAGGTACGGATATTACAAGTTGTGGTACTGCTGACGCAAATGATGTATGGCATTTCTTTACACCATCTCAAACAGGTAATTACTTAGTCAGCTTATGTGGGACCGAATTCGATGCAACCATCGCTGTATTCGATTCCGCATCCGTAAGGGAACTTGCGTGCTATGACGCTTTTCCGTCTTGTGAAAGTGGCTCTGGCCTTACAATTGGCTTGACAGAACAGGTATCTTACCTGATCCGGGTTGCGGGCGAGAATGGCGAAAACGGCAATTACTCCTTAGCGGTTAGCCTCATTGAAGCGACTCCTGGAGATTTTAATTTCGATGAAAATGTCAATTCTGAAGATATGGTGATTTTGGCCTTGCATTGGCTCAGTAACTGCGACTACCCTGACTGGTGCCAGGGAGCTGACATTGACCATTCATCCGTCGTCGATTTTGCAGATTATGGTGTTGTCGCAGAACATTGGCTACCTACCACTGTTTTAACAATACCGTCAGACGGGGCGCCTGTGCCATCATCATCACTAATATCGGGCCAATGGTATGAAATCCGCGCAAACGGAACGTATCAGGGCGGCTCTGATTCGAGTTCCATCTGTGATGCAGAGTGGTATTACTGGACCGGAGACGGACAATGGCATGAAGAATCCATGTGGTCTCCGCCTGAGCGTAACGATCTCCTCATTAATGGCGTTCCTGTTGATTGGGAAGGCACGACCAACGGAGTTGACTTCGCTCCGCACGTATTCAGCCCGAACCACATCTACCGAATCAGATGGGAAGGACAGGGCGAGCCAATCACACTGAAAGTTTCCGATACGAATTACGGCGACAACATCGGTTCGTTGACGGTTACGATTACCTCCATAGACCTATAGCCGCAGATGAGACTATTGTACTGGTTCAGCGTGAATTGTACAGATTCTCTTAATGGTTAAGAGGCAATGATCCGTGAGGTCGAATCTTTCTTACAATTGCCGGCGAGACGCCTGCGATACCATACAAACGTGTAGGGTAGAGGGTGGAGGGTAGAGAGTAGAAGAAGAATTGAACATCGAACATCCAACATTGAACGTTCAATCCGCCTATGGCGGAAATAAAGAAAAATCGTAACCGTTCACGGTTTTTACAGGTTGCTTTCTTTCGGCCCTTCGGGCCTAATAAGGAAAAGATTAAACGGTGCGATACATCGCACCCTACTTAACCTGCCTTCGGCAAGGAAAATAAATGGCGGGCACGGCCCGGGCTACTTAAGAACTCGTGAACGGTTACAAGTCATCTTTATGATTCAGCAAATCGAACAAGTACTGCAAAAACATTGGGGATATGACAAGTTTTTGCCCTTACAGAAACAAGCCATGCAATGCGTCGGCAGTGGGCGGGACTCAATTGTCGTACTGCCGACCGGTGGCGGAAAATCGCTCTGCTTTCAGGGGCCGGCGTTGATAATGCCCGGCCTTGCGGTTGTGATCTCGCCGCTGATTTCCCTGATGAAGGATCAGGTCGATGCGTTGACGGAATGCGGCATTGCCTCTGCTCGGATGGACAGTACGCAATCCGTCAGTGAACGAAACGCTGTTATCAGTCAAATCCATAACAAAACACTAAAGCTGCTTTATCTGGCACCTGAGCGACTTGTTTCGGACGGCTTTATTGGTTTTCTACGAAATACTCAATTGTCCTTCATTGCAGTTGATGAGGCTCATTGTGTCAGCATGTGGGGCCATGATTTTCGACCGGAATATCGCCGGTTAGGTGTCCTGAAAAAAGCTTTTCCGGGCATAGCAGTCCATGCCTATACCGCTACCGCCACCGACCGAGTCCGGCAGGACATCGCACAACAACTGTGCCTTGAGAACCCGGAAGTACTGATCGGTTCGTTCGATCGGCCGAATCTCGTTTATAAAGTCGAGCAACGCACAAATAGGATAAAACAAGTTTGTGAAGTGCTGGATCGCCATAAAAGTGAAGCGGGTATTATTTATTGCATTCGGAGAGCCGATGTTGATGGACTGTGCGAACAATTAGCTGTAAAAGGCTACAGTATCGCCCCATACCATGCTGGTATGC
>Ga0255411_1017_pt1 | contig 13882 bp, 11 predicted proteins | sample ANMaggSSYBR01I10_FD_182648 | JGI IMG/M metagenome (GOLD analysis project Ga0255411, IMG submission 182648) | Sediment cell enrichment communities from methane seep in Santa Monica Basin, California, United Staets - ANME aggregate JGI... | ecosystem: Environmental > Aquatic > Marine > Cold seeps >... | reverse complement strand
CTTCCTTGCAAGTCAAGGATTGTGGCCTTGAAGGTGTATTCTCAAAATCCCAATAATTAGAGTTTTCTGAAACATCGACAACAAGTTTCCTGTCATTGTTCAGGATATTTTGAAACTGTTCAATAATCCAAGTCTTATTGACGTAGTCATCATCGATGTATGCACCATATTTCCCAAGAGGAATAGTTTTAGCTTCTTCAGGGATTTCAATCAGGTCGGGGCATTTGTTTTCCTCTTTGAAAGCATTAAATCTCTTTATTGCTTTTCGTATGTCAGACGTGCAGGTTTGCTGTTTGCCCCTCATATCCAAATAGTAGAAAAACCTGGTCCTGCCCCGCTTATCTCTATTGATATACAATCCCTCAATACTTTCGCTTGTATCGGGGTGAACAGCAAAATCAGGTGTAGCACCACGCTTTTTTGACATGCCCAATATCCTCTAATAAAAACCAGGAATAACCAGGAAAATCACTAACGTGGGAGCAATTCTACAGAATAATTCTGTAAAAGGTAGTTAATTCTGTAAAAAATTCTGTAAAATGCTTAAAAAACGTCGTTTTTGGGCTAAAAACCCAATGCGGATGAGAGGACTCGAACCTCCACGGGGTTGCCCCCACAGGCACCTGAAGCCTGCGCGTCTGCCAATTCCGCCACATCCGCGACGAACTAAGTATTCTATAAAAAACCACGTTTTTGTCAAGAATTCTTATTTGTGAAAATTTGGGTGGCAGCCACCGAGTCTTCGAGGTGGATGGCTCATCGGGTGGCATACTTTACGCATAGCTTATGCATGGTTTTCGGTTCTATTAATTAAGTAGGGTGCCGATGAAATCACACCATTTCTTTATTAGGCCCGAAGAGCCGAAAGAACGCAACCCGTAAAAAGCGTGAACGGTTACTGATTTCTTAATTTCTTCTTATTCGATGTTTCCGCCATAGGCGGATTGAATGTTCGATGTTCGATTTCCCTTCCACTCTCTCCCCTCTTTCTCACCACTCACAACTTAATTGTTTTCCCATCGAAAAATCACATTTGCTCAATTGTTTCGATACCCAGAAGCCCCAGGCCGCGATGGATAGTGCCGGCGGTCTGGTAACAGAGCAAAAGACGGGTTGTCCGGGCCGACGGCTCGGCCTTAAGGACAGGGCAATTGGTATAAAAACCGCTGAACGCCTGGGCCAGATTAAACAGATAGTTAGTCAGCAGGTGCGGCCGCAGATCGCGAGCAACAGTTTCGATTACTTCACCGAAACGCAGCAGCAGCTTGGCCAGCGCCAATTCGTCCAGCTCCGTCAAAACAAGTGGGTTATCCTGACTGAGCAGATCATCTTCATTGACGTCGCCTTTGCGGAAGATACTGCGGACGCGGGCGTAGGCGTACTGCATATAAGGTGCGGTATTACCCTCCATCGCGAGCATCTTGTCCCAGTTGAAGACATAATCACTTACAAGATTATTGGAGAGATCAGCGTATTTGACTGCCCCGATTCCGACGGCTTTGGCAATTTCTTCCCTGACGGACTCGTCCAGATCGGGATTCTTCTCATCGACGATTTTGCGGGCCCTGATTTCAGCCTCCTCAAGGAGGTCCTTGAGTTTGATATTTTCACCGGAACGGGTCTTGAAGGGGCTGCCGTCGTCGCCCATAACCGAGCCAAACGGAACGTGTTCCAGCTTGACATCTTCCACTGCCCAACCAGCTCGACGGGCACAAGCGAAGACCATCTCGAAATGCAGCTTCTGACGAGCGTCTGTAACGTAAATAACACGATCAGCCTTACGCTGATCGATACGATAGCGTATGGCGGATAGGTCGGTAGTGGCATATAGAAAACCACCGTTACTCTTCTGTATGATCAAGGGCAGACGATTACCTTCTTTTGTCTTAAAACCATCCAGAAATACGCATTGTGCCCCTTCCGACGCTTCCAACATTTCTTTCTCGTCTAACGCTTTGACTACTTTCGGAAGATCTTCGTTATAGTCGCTTTCTCCCTTTACATGATAGTCATTCAGTTTAACGCCCAGCTTCTTATATATTTCATTACAATGCTTAAGGCTGACTTCCTTTACATATCCCCAAGCTTCGGTTTCCTGTCTGTTTATATCGCCTCCTCCCTGCAACATAACTGTTATCCAACTGGAAAGAGACTCGTATGGGATTTTATCTATTACAAAATCATCTGATTTTTCCTCTGGTTTTCTGCTTGGAATCATTAATCCCATTTCAGAAACACAGTCCTCGAGCAAACTGACGTATTGATACGATTCGGTAATATCTTCAAAACTTAATATCTCTTCTTTAATAACCTTATCCAAAAATGGCTTAAAATATTTTTCACCATCACCCAAATTATTCAACGTGTCTTCACGCCAGTCTTGCTCATGACGATCTCGAATCTTCCGGCACAATGTCTTTAATTCAATCTTATCCCCATAATAATTTTTAAGTTCCTGCAGTTCCTTACGAATGTAATGCGGCAAACCGTGCTTTTCGGCCATGCAGAAATGCCACAAACCGAAAATAACTTTTCCAAACTGTGTCCCCCAGTCACCGATGTGGTTCTGGCGGATGACTTTTTTTTCAGGGTTGACGCTACCATTCACGTCGAAGTCCCAGCGATTTTCATCGCCGTACCAGAACTCCAAAACGCGGGCGATGACGTCGCCGATGATGGAACTGCGAAGATGGCCGACGTGCATTTGTTTGGCGATATTGGGGCTGGAAAAATCTACGACGGTGATCGGTGCTTCGTCCAGCGGATCGACTCCGAGACGGTCTTTATCTTTTATGGCCTCGGCAAGGCGCTCGGCGAGCCAGTCGGTGCGGAGCCGCAAATTTATAAAACCCGGCCCTGCGATTTCTGGTGTTTCGCACATATCGGCCAGGTCAAGATTGTCCACAATTTTTTGCGCGAGTTGACAGGGGTTCTGTTTGAGCTTTTTGGCCAACCCCATAACGCCGTTAGCCTGATAATCGCCGAACTTCGGATCCTGGGTGGGCTTAATAACAGCGGGTACGGGCTTGCCGGCAATGTCAGTCATCACCAACGATATACGCTGCTCAAGAATATCAACAATTGGTTTCATAATTAGTACTTGTTGCGGAAACGCCTTTTGTCATTCCTGCGCAGGCAGGAATCCATCTTTTCATCTGGTTTATCAAGTCTTGTAGGGTGAGGTCTTACCCCACGCGTTTTCCTTACTCTCTGAAAGGACAAAATAGATCATGGCTATGCGAAAATTTCTTTAATGATGATTACTTTGGATAATCTCGTTTAGTGGAATAGTCTTCACATTACCGCTTTTAAGGACCTGATACCTTTTCTCCGATTCGGTAGCCCAAATTTCCTCCACTTTTTCATCTGGTTTATCAAGGCTATAGACCAGACATTCGATCAAACGTAGTTTTTCCGCCGGCCTCAAGTGCAAAGCTTCTTGTAATAAAGTTTTCGTATCCATCCATATATCCTTCTCGTAATAATTTATACCCATCGGGTATCTCTATTTACAATTCTGTTGCCATTCGACACGTGGCGCGTCGCCCCACAGCAGTTCGAGATCGTAAAATTTCCGATATTCCTCGTCGAACAGATGGACGACAACATCGACAAAATCGACGACGGCCCAGCGTCCCTGCTGGATACCGGCAAGGCCGAAAGACGGAAAGTCCCGCTCATCATCGCCAAAGTCTTTCATCTCATGGGCGACGGAGCGAATCTGTTGTTCACTTGTACCCGTACCGATGACAAAGTGCCTGGCAACGGGACTGCGATCCGCCAGTTCCAGAATAACGACCTCGCTGCAATGGCGGTCGTGGGCCAAACGGGCAATCTCACGGGCAAACTCTCGGCTGGCCGCCAATTTCGGATCGGCGGAAGGGGCTATGGAATTATTATCGTTATTTTCCTGATTCACAAATCTCCCGTCTCCTAACGTATTAGTCTTTAACCTCGAACTCAGCATCGATGACATCGTCATCTTTCTTTTTTTTGTCGTTTTCCGTAGCAGGCTCATCGGGTGTTGGCTCACCTGGTGCCGCCTGCCTGGCAGCGGCCTGTTGTTGAGCCACCTTTTCGTACATTATTTTACCGAGCGACTGGCTGACGGTGGAAACATTTTCCATAGCCCGTTTGATTGCCTCGGCATCGTCTTGCTTAGCGGCCTCCTTGAGACTATTCAGGGCCGACTCGACATTAGATCGCTCTTCGGCTGGCACCTTTTCGCCGTGCTCTTTGAGGACGTTTTCTGTCGCATAAACAAGCTGATCGGCCTGGTTTTTCAGATCAATAATTTCTCGGCGTTTTTTGTCGTCTTCGGCGTGTTGTTCGGCATCCTTGCTCATGCGGTCGATCTCTTCGTCGGACAGACCGGACGACCCATCAATCTCTATGGACTGCTCTTTTTGAGTAGCCATATCCTTGGCGGAGACGTTAAGGATTCCGTTGGCGTCTATATCGAATGAGACCTCGACCTGGGGCATTCCGCGGGGTGCCGGTGGGAGGCCGGCCAACTGGAAGCGGCCCAGGGTACGGTTATCAGCGGCAAATTCCCGCTCACCCTGCAGGATATGAATATCGACAGTAGTCTGATTGTCGGCGGCGGTGCTGAATATCTCTTTTTTGGAGGTGGGGATTGTGGTATTTCGTTCGATCAGTTTGGTCATAACCCCTCCAAGAGTCTCAACGCCAAGTGACAACGGGGTAACATCGAGCAATAAGATATCTTTTACATCACCGGCCAGAACACCGCCTTGAATAGCGGCGCCGACTGCGACGACCTCATCGGGATTGATACTCCTGTTAGGCTCACGGCCGAAAATCTCCTTGACCAGTTCCTGAACCTTTGGAATACGAATAGAGCCGCCAACAAGCACAACTTCGTTAATATCACCGGCGGACAGTTTGGCATCGGCCAGGGCCTTTTCACAGGGAACCCTGAGCCGCTTAAGAACGTCCCCAATCAGGTGCTCGAACGTACTGCGGTTGATGGTCATTTGAAGATGCTTCGGGCCGGACTGATCGGCCGTGATAAAGGGCAGATTAATTGTCGCTTCGAGCGACGTACTCAGTTCGCACTTGGCCTTCTCGGCAGCTTCCTTGAGCCGCTGCAGGGCCATCGAATCCTGACGAAGATCGATGCCTTCTTTTTTCTTGAACTCATCGGCGATATGCCTGATAAGCAACTCATCGATATCATCACCGCCCAGATGCGTATCGCCATTGGTACTGAGCACCTCCACTACATCCGGGCCGATGTCCAGGATAGAAATATCGAAGGTTCCGCCGCCAAAGTCAAAGACGACAATCTTCTCGTCAGCCTTTTTTTCCAACCCGTAAGAAAGGGCGGCAGCGGTAGGCTCATTGATAATCCGATCTACCTTAAGCCCGGCAATCTGGCCGGCGTCCTTGGTGGCCTTACGCTGGGCATCGTTAAAATAGGCCGGGACGGTTATGACTGCGCGATCAACCTTTTCACCGAGATAATCCTCAGCGGTCTTTTTGAGGTCCTGAAGTACCATCGCGGAGACCTCTGGAGGCGTGTACTGCTTGCCGCGGGCCTCAACCTTTACAAGCTCTTCCGGACCACCCACAATTGTATATGGGACAATCTTTTCCTCGCTGGACACTTCATTGTGCCGACGCCCCATAAACCGTTTAATGGAATAAATAGTATTTGTTGGGTTGGTAACCTGCTGATGCCGGGCAATTTGGCCGACGAGCCGCTCACCCTTATCGGTAAAGGCAACCACAGACGGAGTTAGACGCGAGCCTTGTGAATTAATCAGGACTTTGGGGGTGGTCCCTTCCAATACTGCGACAACCGAATTAGTGGTACCTAAATCTATGCCAATAATTTTCGACATTGTTTTGCTCCTATAGTATAAATGTTCAGCTTTGCCATACACCGGCAATAAACATATCTTCCTCTGATTAAAACAGAGCAAAGAGCGTGCCAAACAGGTATGTAGCCGAGACATCTTCTTATTTGACAAAGACTTACGTCACTAACCCCATCCATATCAAATCAGAACAATATGCCATGCAGGCAGGTGAAATGCGTACCGGCTGCCATATTCGAGCCGACGAAGCCATATAAACTGGACAAAGTACCAATCACACTTCGTGTGGCGACCGGTGTTTAAAGTGGGAGGCATACTCCGTGTGGCGACGTGGGCAGCCACCGAGTCTTCGAGGTGGATGGTTGACCTATATTTTCACAACTGCCTTGATTTGATCGATGAGTTTTTGGGCGTCAGCAGCGTTAGCGGACTCAGCCATAATCCGCATAATCGGCTCGGTATTACTGGCTCGCAGTTGGACCCAGCCTTCGGGCAGATCGACGCGAACACCGTCGCTTGTATCGATTGTAACATTATCTGCTTGAATTGCCCGGTAATGCTGCTCGACTGTATTCAGGATAGAGCCGGCCTTTTCCTGCGGGCAGGGAAACTTGGTTTTTACTATATGATAGCGGGGTATCTCATCTACGAGTTGGCTGACGGTCTTACCAGTCTCTGCCATAAGTTGTAGGATCAGCACAATGCCTACCAGACTGTCCCGGACCGGCACTACACGCAAATCGATGACACCGCCGTTACCTTCACCGGCTATAATGCAATTATTGGCTTGGGCGGCCTGGGCGACATTCGCTTCGCCGACAGGCGTGCGGATAACGGTACAGCCGGCCGCGGCAGCCAGATCGTCGATCATTCGGGAGGTGGACAGGTTCACAGCGGCGGCCCCCTTCTTTTTCCCGAATATATATTTGGCAGCCAGGGCCAATGTATATTCTTCACCGATATAACAGCCGTTTTCGTCAATGACGGCCAATCGATCGGCATCAGGGTCCTGGGCAAAACCGATATGGGCGGAATGTTGTTTGATTATTGGGCCAAGTTCGGAGAGGTTCTCGGCGGTCGGTTCGGGGGTATGGGCGAAAAGGCCGGTTGGACGGTTATTGATATGAATATATTCACAGCCCAGTTTTGAGAGCAGGTTAGCCGTAACGACGCAACCGGCCCCGTTAATACTATCGAGTACAACCTTGAATCGCTTCGATGAGATCAGGATTTTGTCGCATAGTTGCAATACGGTATCGACATGGACGGCATGTGAGCGGGCATCTGTGGAAGCGCCGCCAACGCTCAGGGAATCTCCGGGGGTGAATTGTTTATCGTAATATATCTGCCGGATACACTGGGCCTGATCCGACGGAAAGGCGATACCGTCATTTCTTAGAAGTTTAACGCCGTTCCATTCGACGGGATTGTGCGAGGCCGTGATTACTACGCCGCCGGTGCAGGACAAAAACCGGGTCATCAGGCCCACGCCGGGCGTCGTAACGATACCCAGATCGACAGTCTCACAGCCAACCGCCATCAAGCCGGCACTGACCGCCGCGGCCAGCATGGCCCCGGAGGGCCGACCGTCTCGCCCGATACAAACACGAGGCCGTTGTTCGGAGGGATTTTCCCGGCAAAGGAACGTGCCGAAGGCCATACCATACTCGACAGCCAACTGGGGGCTGAGTGATTTCCCAACAACCCCCCGCAACCCGCTTATACTGATTATTAATGGTTCCATTATGCAATTCTTCCCTCTACTCTCTACTCTCTACTTTTCGCCGAGTGCCACCTTTCCGCCGAAGGCGGAGAGGTGCTCTTTGACCGACTCATTAGCACCGGATGGGTGGCATGCTTTACGCATAGCTTATGCGAAGCATAAGCAAGCTTAAGCATGGTTTTCCTGCCCCTCTCGTCTTAAATCATTAAATCTCAAATCTAAAATTCTTCTCTTCTTTTGTTTTTCTTATCCGTACCAATCCTTTGCATCCGTGTTCTATCTCTTCTCTTTTTTTCTCTTCTGTCTTCTGAATTCTGAATTCTCTTATAGTTTTCTATTTCCAGCCTACGCCGACCTCGCGCATTGTATCTCGCAGGTGTTTCAGGGCTTCTTTGTAGTTGTTCCGTCCGACATACTCGACAATCAGCGGAATATGAGGTTTTTGTTTGGCTGCCATAGTAACAAACTTTCGATAATCGAGATCGCCCTGGCCCGCCGCCACTCCGCGTATGACATGCAGTTTCCGATCTTTGGCATGGAAGCACTCAATCCATGGGTCCAGTTGATCGAACATTTCTTCCAGATCGTTCAGTTCCAGCAGATTTGCGGGATCGAGCAGTGCCCGGATTCGCGGCGATCCGACTTCTTCGAGGAACATTCGGGTTCGCTTGGCGCTTGCGAAGAAATCGCCGAAGTACGGTTCCACTAATACCGTAGCCTTACGGCGTTCAGCCAGTTCGGCCAATTCTTTTCCGGTAGCCACCATCTTTTTCCAGACTTCTCCCAGGAAATGATACGCGAATCTTTTCGATGGCCCTTCCGGCTGATAGTGGCCCGCTTCTGTTATGAAGGTATGCGCACCCATATCTGCTCCAACCTTCATCATCCTGTCGAAATAAGCGAGATTAGCGTTCCGTTCGGCCTCATCCGGATGGATTAAGTTCGTATAGACGCCTATGCTGTGGATGGAAATACCAGCCGACCGATAAGTATTTGCTATCTCTTCACAGCGGCGGCCGGTGAGACCGGACAGATCGGACCGGCCGTTGTACTTCCAGTAATTGCTGTCGGATTGGCTCAGGAAGAACTGTATGGTTTTAATGTTTTCCTGCGCCAGTGCCTCGGCAAGTTGGGCGTTCGTATAATCGCGAAAACCCGGCGTGGCAACCCCGATAGTCAATTGGATTGATTTCAAAGTTTTCTCTTTGGCCATTGCGCAACTCGCGTTAATTAGTGGCAGGGCCGCTGCCGTACCCACCTTGAGCACATCACGACGCGTTATCTGAAAAGGGAACATTGTACTCTTTTGTCCGCTCATTATTTATACTCCATAATAAATCGGGGGGTTCTGTAGGGCGGGCCATGCCCGCCATTTACTCTAAAGTGGAAGACACACTCCGTGTAGCACTCTTATTCGGCTGGGTGGCACCTTTCCGCCGAAGGCGGAGAGGTGTTTTTTAGCTTTCCACAATTTATCGGCAATGTTTTTACATTCGCTATCTTCTGTCTTTCTTATCCGTCCAATCCGTTGCATCCGCGTCATCCGTGTACCATCTCTTATATCTTCTGCATTCTGAATTCTGTATTCTTCTTTTCTTCTGTCTTCTTCTCCACTCATCTATTAATCGTAGATTCGAGTTTATGCAACAGGGTTTCGGCTTTCATTTCGCGTCTGCCGGCGGAAGATTCCCATATAACAGGTTTCCCCTGACCGTTTAGCAGTCCCTTGACTTTTCGGCAGGCGAGAATAACGGTGGCATGGTTTTTATTGCCCATAAAACGACCGATCTCAGGAAAAGACATTGACGTATGCTTTCGGGCCAGATACATAGCCAGGGACCGGGCCAGACTTATCGTGCGGGTTTTGCGGGAGGAATGAACATCGGCGGGGGTAATGCCGAAAAAGGTGGTTACCACAGCCTCGATGTCTGAAAGATGAACGATTGGGTCGGTGCGGATGATATGGTCTTCGAGTGATTCGCGGGCCAGGGACAGGGTAATGGGCAATCGGCTCAGCGAGGCGTATGCCACTAATTTCAGAAGTGCCCCTTCCAGTTCGCGGACATTAGCGCGAATATTTTCAGCAATATACTCAACAACCGGGATGGGAACGTCTTTATTCATGGCCGCGGCCCGCTGACGCAGGATGGCGCAGCGGGTGGCGAAGTCGGGCGGCTCGATCTTAACGACCATACCGGAGACAAATCGGTTGACTAAGCTGTCGGAGAGTTGACCGATCATCTTGGGCGGAGCGTCTGAAGCGAGCACAACCTGCTTGGCGGCGGTGTCGATGGCATTGAAGGTATGCAGAAATTCTTCCTGCGTGGCCTTTTTACTGGCCAGAAAATGGATGTCATCGATAACCAGAAGATCTGTCTGGCGGAATCGACGGCGGAAAAAATCCAGCTTACCCATTTTCAGGGCCAGAATAAACTGATTCGTGAACTCTTCTCCGGAGACATAAAGAACGCTGGTTTCGGGACGGTTTTTCAGAACCGTGTTACAGAGTCCCTGCAACAGATGTGTTTTACCCAGTCCGCAGCCGCCGTGGATGAACAGTGGATTGAAATGTGTGCGTGGTTCAGCCGCGACGGTACTGGCGGCGCTGTAGGCCAGTTGATTGGGAGGGCCGACCACAAAATTTTCCAGTCTGAAACGTAGATTTTGTCGAACCTGAGGACTGAGCCGGTTACGGCGATGGGACGAGGGATTGGTACTCTTGGCAACCGATTCCGCTTGCGAATCGAGTTGTCGTCGGCGTTGGGAGCCGAACAATTCCGGATCGATGGCAAAGATTACCTTCATGGGCCGACCAGCAATGTCGGCAACAACCTCTTGTATTTGGCTCGCAAAATGATTTTCAATCCACCCACCGATAAAGAGATTCGGCACACCGACTTTAACATAGTCATCTTCGATTATCAGGCGTGTGGAATTCTTAAACCATATCTTAAATCGCTGCTGCCCGACTTTACGGGCGATAGCTTCGTTAATTTTATCAACGGTATCGACAATTTCTGTCTTCACGGCACTTCTCCAAAAGGGCTTGAGTCTGTTATTAACAGAAATTTTGTAAAACTCCGGTCATTAACAACAAGTCTGCCTAACCCTGAAACCATTTCTCAAGTGAAATGCAACACTCTCCTCACGGGAGTTATCAAGTACGAATAAAAACTTGATTATGGAATCTAATATTATGATTCTGTTAAAAAGATTCAAACAAAATTATATGTTTTTTTTTCCACACGCTTGAGAGAGTGTAGAGGTAAATAGTTACAAACAAAAAAAATATTCTATCCACCTTTTATACACAACATAAATGCCAATGTGGATAACCTGTGGAACTTGTTTTGTCGGTAACGCGACGGGTGGCAGCCACCGAGTCTTCGAGGTGGATGGGTGTCAGCATGGCTGATTAGCCCCCGATGCGTATAATAAAACGGTACGTCGGAGGAATTCCGTAAAGTCAAATTGCTTATAGAGTCGCCTGGCCCAATGATTACGGCAGTCCACTGCCAGCATCAGACAGCTTACCCCGCTCTGACGAGAGCATTCAACTGCTTCCTGGAGCAGCAGTCGGCCCCAGCCTCGACCCCGAACAGGCGGAGTAAGTCCCATATAGACCAATTCCATTGAATTACTATCCGGCAAAAGGGACAGCAACAGAACCCCGCACGGCTCATCGTGGCACAGCAGTAGTTTCCACCGACGGGGGTCGAACGAACCGGCTGCCTTATGGGAGCGAATGACATCTTCCATATCCCGCAGATTTTCCAGTTCCGGGCAGTCGAGGCTGTCGCGATAGGTTCGACAGATGACATCTTTGAATAAATCATGGTTTTTTTGATCGTAATTGACCCAACGGATATTTTCGGGCACATTGAACTGTCGGACTGGAAGGGTGCCTGCGCGGGACAGATAAAGCAAATCGGTCAATTTTCTGAAGCCGCAGCGTAAAAAGATTCTTTTACGGAGGTCGTCTTCGGTATCGAGCAGGACTTCCAGCAGATTGCTGTCGGACGAGAGGACCCACTGGCTCAATTGCTGTACTGCCTCGACGGCATATTTATCGAGTTGCGAATCAGCCGGATCGGGCGTTGAGGAATAGACAAACGCGGTTCCGCCATCGTTAGGGACGGACAGGCACGTGAAAACCATCTCATCGCCGCGGAGTACCACAATATGGCGGCTGAGATCGTATTTCTCCTTCAGGGCTATAGCGCGAAAGGCCCTTACTTTAGCCTCGACCTCACGCGAATCCAAACTACCACCGGAGCTGCCGGAATCAAGCAACAGCGTCAGGGCCTCATTCACTTCCTGTGGTTTAACGCAGCGAATCTGATACATTTATTTGTGCCGGGTGCCATCTTTCCGCCGAAGGAGGACTTGTCCGCCGAAGGAGGACTTGTCCGCCGAAGGAGGAGCGGTGCTCTTTGACCGATTATTTCTGTTGAGGTTTCCTTGGTGATTTTGTCGATTTGTTCTGTTTTTCCCACTCTGCCATAACTTTCTCAAACAGGGCGGGATCGTAATTTTTAATTCTGGTCATCATCATTTCTTTAATTGCGGGATTGGCGCGTGGATCATTCAGAAAATCCATCAGTGCCAACTGGCGTAAATCGTGAAATGGCCTTAGGGTCATTCGCTGGGTTACATCTTCGGAGACAGGATGTTGCGCCAGCATAACTTTATGAACCTGCAGTGCCCAGCTTTCCCGAATAGCGGCGTTTTCATCGTCCCCGATGGCATAGCGATAGTAACTGTCACGTAAAAGGCTGATGATATAATCGCTGGCGTCTTTTGGTGTAATGGTCTTTATTTCTTCTCTCATATCGGCCTGCATAAAGGCATCCAGGGAGACATGATAGTCTTTATTATCCGGATCGCGTTTGCGGAGTTGATCATAATATTTTTGTGCGAGTCGTCGATGGCCGGACAGATAGAAGCTGGAAATACCGGCCCGACACAAATAGGCGGAGGCGTCTTCTACGCCGGTCAGTGTTTTGTCGCCGGCTTCCTCGTATGTCTTGAGCACATCCAGCGTCGCCTGATACGCGACGGGAAACATCCTCAGGTCCTGGCTGTTAAACAGCATTAGTTTGACGTCTTGTGGTGCGTCCCGCACTTCTTTGGTTGGCCCGACCGGTTTTGGTTGACCGGGATACGCGTAAGCCAGTATCTGCAGATTACCGTAATGATAAAGTTCCTGCAGACAGTGATAAACGATTCGATACAGGTTAAGGACGTCGAAGCCGGTTTTGGTCTCGGCGGATTCCAGCCCACGTACCGCCCAGTAAATAGCATGAGTCCAGGGCAGCCGCCAATCCATACTCAGATGAGTGTCCTCTTTTTCATAATCGATGGGACCGTATTTTTTATTAATCTCAGCCATTCGTTTTGGTTCGAGTTTCCAGCGGGCGCGCAGTTCACGTGCGCGGATAAACACATCGAGATTCTTCAGGGCCGGATTATAGCGATTATCTGCTACTACCTGGTGCAGAGCGGGGGCGTAATCGGTCGGATTTGTACGAATTCCCATCAGACCGTCGAACAATTTTTCCCTGTCGCTGAATTTCGGCTCGGCCTTTCGGATTTTATCGAGTAATTCAGCGACTTTCTGGTCGGATTTGAATTTATCCCAATCGGACTCAATTTCAGCCATAGCCGCGATATCCTGAACGGAATTGATTTCCTGACTATTCAGCGGCGTAAGCAATGGCGTCATATCCAGTGCCAACTGCAATTTATAATATCGATGATGGTCGTCGCTGACAGCGCCGATTTTATGCTGGAATGTCCAGGCCAGTGAGCGATAAATCTTAAGGCTGTGCGGGTTGTATTGGAGTCCTTTATCTCGCAGCAGTTCATAGCCGGCTCGGACCCAGTTCCAGCGTTGTTGCGGAGTTGGCAGTGTTACGGAGATATTATATGCCATATTCCACGCCTGAAAATCCCAGACGCTGGCGAGATTGGGCTGGAGAGCGCAAATCATACGGGCCAGATGGAGTGCGTCAAAATACTGACCATCATCCTTGAGTTTTTCCGCCCGAATCCACAGGTAATCGATTGCCAGAGCGCGAAAGGTAAAAAGTATTACCGGCGGCAATCGTAGCTCGGCTGAAATCTGCTTGTCTTTCAGGGGGTTTTCCGATTGCAGTTTATACTCTTTTCGGAGTGAGTAGATGGGATCGAGAAGAGCGGCCGCGGCTGTCAAAAAACCAACGCCCAACAACCCCAGAAACACAGATGTTAAATATCCTTTACGCATATCTTTTAACATTTAGCCATTTAATGATTTAATGATTTTGAAATCTCA
>Ga0255411_1016_pt1 | contig 14560 bp, 10 predicted proteins | sample ANMaggSSYBR01I10_FD_182648 | JGI IMG/M metagenome (GOLD analysis project Ga0255411, IMG submission 182648) | Sediment cell enrichment communities from methane seep in Santa Monica Basin, California, United Staets - ANME aggregate JGI... | ecosystem: Environmental > Aquatic > Marine > Cold seeps >... | reverse complement strand
GAAAGAGCTGAAACAAAATAGTAATCCCTAACCCCGATAAGCCGGAACAAAACAGGTTTTAATATTGAAGAACGGCTCTAACGAACCCGACGAATTTATACCCATCGGGTATGTTTTTGTTGTGTAGCATGGTTTGCATTTTTCTGACATTAATGGAGTTAAGGGTGCGATACATCGCACCCTACTTGGCTGAAGCCCATTCTATACGATTGGCAGATAAGCAGTTTTTAACAAACATTAGAGAATTCCCTTGAGTTCTAATACCCAAAAAACAATTAGCATTATAATTCTAACGGCAATTGCCCTGGTGATTGGATTACTGCCTTGGAGGTTTTTAGCATTTGGTGAGACAAATGTATTCGTAAAATGGATGCGCGATAGCTCCTTCCTGATGTGGGGCTGGTTTGTTGTTCTGGTGTTGGCTGGATGTGCCTTAAATGAAACACGGAAGTGGAATTTTACTCCCCTATTTCTGAAGAGAATAATAATGGGTCTGATTACAAGTGCTTTGGTTTTGGCATTAATATGGTTACTATTTGTGTTATTTTCTTACAGTATTTCTTCCAGTCTAGCCTAAAAAAACAAGAAATTATTAAGAGAATGTTAATGTGAACTTTCGGTCGCGGTGGTAGCCACCATAGTCCCGATAGAATCGGTGCGAAAGTGGATGGGAGCCGTAAAATTATGGCGTATTTGGAAATCTCAGAAGTATTTTCAACAATTGATATTTCTGCTGTAGAGACCAGCGACTATGTGAAGAAATTACGCTCAAATATTTGCGCGATTTTAAATAAAACAAGAGATTTTCATTTTAATAACACAAAAGAATCGCATTTAGATCTTCGAAATATTGCGTTTTCATCAACTTATGGGTATGATATTTACGAATTTGGGTTAAGTAAAACAACGGGTAGCACTACTGACGGATTTTGTTTGGCTGGAGATTGTAGTTCAAACAAAAATGAACCTCTGAAAGAATATTGTTGCGTCTTACTTTGTGACGGGACTTACTATGAGGCCTTTACCTTAAAAGAAGAACCCGAAACTACCTATATTTATCATAACTCACAATTTATGGGGAAATGTTGCTTTGAACTGCATAAAAAATTAACTGTAAAATGGAGAGACTCGTGGCAGCTTTATATGGGAGAAACATTTTTTGGCTCAGTAAAAAGTTTTATGGATTTCATGGGAGAAAACCGTGAATCTAACTGGGTGTCGCCAAAATCTCTTAAGATAGTTAGGAAGGATGAGCGTTCTTTAGACATTCATCTAAGGGACCAAACAAAATTTATTAAAAGAGTATTTATAATCTTGCGTAACATTTTATACTGCCTGTCAGGAAAAGCAAGAAAGGTTGTTCATACAAACTTGGTGATTCCAAGAGATGATTCGGATTTTGAAGATGAAAATACTACGAAGTTCTATTTTATAGTTATAATCATTTTTAGAATGTTATATTACCCTGATCTATCATGTTCTACTTCTTCGGATTGATTATGTTTGTAAAAATAATAGAGTATATCGCCTTGATTGGCATTGTGTTTGTAATGAAAATAAAGATGTCCCCAATTTTGACGATATCTCAAAATCAATCGGCGAGTGAATAAAAACAGATGGTGCGATACATCGCACCCTACTTGGCTGAAAGAGCCTGCCCTGAGCGCAGTCGAAGGGGCAAAATGGTCTTGTCGCGCACCCAGGGCAACGCCCTGAGTGACGGAGTAACAATTATTTATTTTTTTATCTCTATATAGCTCTGCTACTTACGATTTTTACACTCGCGATAATAACCGTAAAATGCGCGCAAATACGACAGTTCACCCTATATAGGGGTGGACTAATTGCCCCACGCGTTTATTTTAAGTAGGGCCGGCTATGCCCGCCATTTACTCTAAAGCCCTGAAAGGGCGAAAGAAAGTCCGCCACAGGCGGATAAAAAGCGTGAACGGTAACAAAAATGGCTTTGTTTCGTAAAATAAACTGGATATATCGCACCATAATTGACCAATGCGTGAGTTACAAAAAATAATCAGCGGTGAAAAAAAAGGTACGGTAGCAGAGCTTGTGCGTTTGCTGCTGTATGTTCAGGCTGTGGCGGTCTATAAACCGATAATCAACCTGCGTAACCGGCTGTACGATAAACAATGGTTGAAAAGCTATCGGCTTGGCGTCCCTGTCATCTGCGTCGGTAATATCACAGTCGGCGGGACAGGTAAAACACCTATGGTCGTCTGGTTGTGTCGATACCTGCTGCAACATGGCAAAAAAGTGGTGCTGCTGAGCAGAGGCTACAAAGGCAGTAACAAAACAGGCAACGACGAGATACAAATGATACGGCAAACGCTCCCGGAAGTCCCGGTGGTCATTGACCCAAATCGCGTCCGAGGCGGCAGGGAAGCAATTGAAAAATATCACCCCGACATAATCGTCATGGACGACGGGTTTCAGCATCGCCGTCTCCGGCGCGATCTCGATATAGTGATGATCGACTGTACCTGTCCGTTCGGCTATGAGGCAGTGCTGCCTCGTGGGTTGCTCCGCGAGCCGCTTGAGCAACTGCGCCGTGCCGATGCCATTGTCCTGAGCCGTGCCGATCTGATCAGCACAGAAGAATTAAACGCTATTAAAAATCGTCTGAACGCCGGGCCAAACGCGAAGACTGGCGAAACAGGTAAGCTGATCGCCTGTTGCCGTCATCAACCCCAGGCCCTGTTCCGCGCCGACGACGAGGAAGTGGCCTTATCTGAGTTGTCGGGCCGGAAAGTCGCGGCTTTCTGCGGTATCGGAAACCCGGAATCCTTTCCGGCAACCCTGAACCAACTGGGCGCGAAAGTAATCGCTCGAAAATTCCTGCCGGATCACGTAAGCTATAATGAGACGATTGTCTCCCAATTGGCGCAATGGCGGCGGGACTGCGGAGCAGATTGGTTGGTGACAACCCAGAAAGATTGGGTTAAACTAAAGCAGTTTCCCGCCGTGCGTAAATGGCGAGAACTGCACTGGCTCAAAATTGAACTGGATGTAACCGAAGGACGGGAACAACTCGGCCGTAAAATTAATGAAATTATTGCTGGTGAATTATGTATGAACGATTGAGTGATATAATAAAAGCGGTGGGGCGGCCCAAAGTGCTGCTGGTTGGGGATTTTATGCTGGACAATTACGTCTATGGCAATATAGACCGCATCTCACCCGAAGCACCGGTGATGGTACTCAATGTCGAGGAGCGTCAGGAACAACCCGGCGGGGCCGGCTCGGTCGCGATGGACCTGGCGGTGATGGACGCCGAGGTGGCCTGCTTAGGCATAGTGGGCGACGATGTCGGTGGTGAGCGGCTTCGGCAAATGCTCACCGATACCGGCCGAATCAATGTCGATGGACTGTTGCCGGTCGAAAATCGGCCCACCACACTCAAACAGCGTATCATCGGTCTGGCCCAGCACCGTCATCGGCAGCAGTTAATGCGGATCGATGAGGAAGACAGTACTCCCATTAACCCCCAAATACAAAAACAACTACATACACACCTTGAAAAACTTATCCAATGGTGCGACGTGGTTTGTCTGGAAGATTATAACAAAGGGGTTTTGTGTGATGATTTTTGTCGGCTGGTGATCGAACTGGCAGCGCAGGCAGGCAAAAAGACCATCGTTGACCCGGCTGCCGTCGATACTTACCATCGTTATGATGGTGTCTGGCTTATTAAGCCTAACCGACGCGAACTGGCCTTGGCAACCGGCCTGGAAATCGACGGCCAGGAAAGCTATAAACTCGCCGCGGGCAAACTGGCCCACAACCATAACCTCACAAATATCGTGGTTACGCTCGACAAGCAGGGAGCGTATCTCTATCAACGTGAGAAAGACACAGGCGATCTGATCCCGACCAGGCCCCGTAGTGTTTATGATGTTACCGGGGCGGGCGACGTGGTGCTGGCTGTGCTGGGATTATTGACTGGCGGACAATATAAGAATATCGACCCGCCAAGTGTGAGCGAAATGGTGTGTCTGGCCAACGTGGCCGGCGGACTTGAGGTCGAGCGGTTCGGCTGTGTGGGGCTTTCACGTCAGGAGCTTCTGGACGAGTTGGCCCTGCAGCGGCGGGGCAAAACAGGCAAACTCCGCAACCTCGACGGCCTGCTCCATGATCTCCAATGGCATCGTCAGCAAAAACTGAAAATCGTTTTCACTAACGGCTGCTTCGACATCCTTCACCCCGGACACATCAACCTGCTCAGTTTCGCGAAGGAACAGGGCGACATCCTGATCGTGGCGATAAACAGCGACAGTTCCGTGCGAGCCTTGAAGGGAGAAAGTCGGCCTATCCTCAAGCAGCAGGATCGGGCAGCCCTTCTATCGGCACTGGAGGCGGTGGACTACGTAATCTTTTTTGACGAACTCGAGCCTTTGCACTTAATCCAGAAAATTGTCCCGGATGTGCTCGTCAAAGGCTCCGACTGGACCGGCGCCGTCGTCGGCCAGGAATGGGTCGAGAGCCACGGCGGTAAGATCGTTCTTATGCCGCTTGTGAAGGGACGCAGTACGACAAATATTATAAATCAGGTCATTGAAAGTTATAACAATGGCCATGCAAAAAACGAGTAAGAGTTCATGACTAATCGAGCCGTATTCTTAGACCGGGACGGTACTCTTATCGAGCACTATGATTACCTGACGGAGGCCAGTCAGGTACAATTACTGCCGAACACCGTCTCCGCGTTAAAACTGCTCAGGCAGCATGGGTTCCTCCTGATCGTGATAACCAACCAGTCTGCCGTGGCCCGCGGTATGCTCACGGAAAAAACACTGACCCAGATACATGATCATCTCAAGTCTATGCTGGGCCGTGAAGGGGCGTATCTGGACAAGATATATTACTGTCCCTATCATCCGGAAGCAGTCGTGGACCAGTACCGCCGCGACAGCGATCTGCGAAAGCCCAAACCCGGTATGCTTTACCTGGCCGAGAAGGAACTGGACATCGATCTGGACCGAAGCTGGATTGTGGGCGACGACGATCGCGACATCGAAACCGGCAAGGCCGCCGGCTGCCGTACCATAATGCTCGAATCACGCGGCTCATCCCTAGTACGCAAAGGACAGTCCAATCCCGATTTTACCGCTGTCAATCTCCAGGAAGCCGCCAATCTTATCATCCATCACAACCGTCCTGAAGAACCGCCCGCCGAACAAACCACACCGCAAATTGAAGACCAACCGGAAAAACCAACAGAAGAAAAATTACCAGAAGCCATCGAACAAACCGGCATGCCTGAGGCACTGCCACCATCGGCTGAATCGCAACCAACCCAGCCCTCCACTGAACCGCAATCGTCCCAGTCATCGATTGAACACCAACCAACCCAGCCGGAAGATGACAATACCACAAGCCACCAATTCATCGCCGAACGGGAAAAACCGGAAGCGTCCGACCAAACCGATACCGAAACACTCCTGGCCCGTATCCTCCGTGAACTGAAGGCGATAAATCGGGATCGAAATATGCCGGCAGAGTTTTCCATAGGCAAACTAATGGCCGGCGTAGTTCAGATGCTCGTTATTGTCTGCCTGGTTATGGCCTTTCGGTTCGGTACCAGTCCCGAACCCCAAACCGGCGCCACCCAAAACTGCCTGCTGCTCGCCCTGATCTTCCAGACCCTTACCCTTACCCTGCTGGCCATCCACCGCCATTGATGTTGTGGGTGGTGAGTGGAAAGTGGAGGGTGGAGAGAAAGAGGGAAGAGTGTACAAATGACGAATAATATGAAGTCAGCATCGCTTGTTCTTCGGACAGGCTATTATACCACCCGTCACTGGGTAACATGTCGAGGATTGTATAGGAGCACCTCTCCGCCTTTGGCGGAAAGGTGTCACGCAAGATTGAACCCATGCTGTTTTTCGTTGAAGAGTATGTTTGGTTTATTCGTGGCGGAGTGATTCGATGGGGTCGAGCCAGGCGGCACGGTAGGCGGGGTAGAGGCCGAAGGCTATGCCAATGGCTCCGGAGATGCCGAACGACAGCAGCAAAGAGGTGCCGGTAATAACGGTGGGCATATAAAAGAAACGGGTGATGAGGTAGGGGATCAGCGATCCCAGGCCGATGCCGAGGGCACCGCCGGCGAGGGTGAGCATAACGGTTTCAGAAAGGAACTGGACGATAATGTCGCGGCGGCGGGCGCCGAGGGCGCGGCGGATGCCGATCTCGCGGGTGCGTTCGCTGACACTGGCGAGCATGATATTCATAATTCCGATGCCGCCGACCAGCAGAGAAATGGCGGCGATGGAACCGAGCACAATACTGAAGATGCGTTTGGTACGGGCCGCCTGACGCAGTAATTCGAGCGGGACCACAATCTGATAATCTTTTTTCCTGTGGAAGCGGCGGAGCAGACTGTCGAGAATGTCACGGACAGGAAGAACGGAGTCGGTGGAATCGACCATAACGGTGATTTCCTGTAGCTCGACTTTTTCGGCTTGGCGTACGCCGCCGGAATACTGCACCGACATTTCGCCGAAGCTGCTTTTAAAAGCGGTCAGTGGGATATAGATGTTTCCGGCAATGCCGCCGCCCGCAGCGGCCGAGGTCGGGGCGGAATTCTGAGCCTGACCGGTTATTTGCATCGGTCCGGTAGAGGTAACCATGCCCACGACGCGATAATAAACATTCTTGATTTTTATATCCCGGCCAATAGGATCATCAACAACAAACAGTTCCTCAATAACCTGTTCATCGACCACGCATATCTTCTGTTGATAGTCCATGTCGATAGAACTGAGAAAGCGGCCCAGCCGCAGCCGTACCGGGTGCACTTCGGGATACCACGGAATAGTCCCGATTACCTCAGCAGAGACCTGCCGATTCCGGTACCATACCCGCTGCGTGAGGCGGCGCATTGGAATAACCTGTTTGACCTGGGGGATGGTCTTGCGAATGCGTTCGGCATCCGAGTATGTCAGGCCATAAACATTCATAGTATCGGTGTCGCCGGTGGCGGTGCGTTGTTCGGCCGGCTTTACCGTCTTGATAATGATGTTGCGGCTGCCGAGCCGCGCGATCTGCTCCTGGGCCTCACGGCTGGCGCCTTCGCCGATGGCCAGCATGGCAATTACCGAGCAGACGCCAAAGACCACACCGAGGGCCGTCAGAGTCGATCGCAGGCGGTGCATCCAGAGGCTCTTGGCCCCCAGTTTGATTGTACGTTTCAGGCGGAATAAGAACATTTAATCATTTAAGATTTTAAGATTTTAAGATTTTAAGCTAACGCATGGGTCAAAGCCCAACCCTACGGGTATTTTCAGAGGTTGCCTTTATTTTGATGGTCATTGTGTTCGATTCTTTCGATGCGGCCGTCGAGCAGGTGTATGATACGCTGAGCTTTTTTGCTGACCTGTTCGTCATGAGTAACGATGATAAGGGTTTTACCGTCTTTGTGCAGTTGATTGAGGATATTCAAGATTTCGGCGCCGCTTTTAGAGTCCAGATTGCCGGTTGGTTCGTCGCCGAGGATTACGAGAGGGTCGTTGGCGAGCGCCCTTGCGATGGCGACGCGCTGCTGCTGTCCGCCGCTGAGTTCGGCGGGACGATGTTTGAGCCGATCACTGAGTCCGACCATATCGGCCAGTTCCCGGGCGCGTTGAAAACTGTCTTGTTCCGTCAAGCCGCGATAAAACATGGGAATTTCAATATTTTCAATGACATTGAGCTGGGCAATCAGATTATACGACTGAAAGATAAACCCGATTCTTGATCCCCGAATGGCCGAGAGATCGTTGTCGTCCAACCGGGATACATCACGGTCGCCGAGCATATATCGGCCGCTGGTGGGCCGGTCGAGGCAGCCCAGCAGATTGAGCAGAGTGGATTTACCGGAACCGCTGGGGCCCATGATCGCGATATATTCGCCCTGTTTGATGTGGAGGTTCAGGTCGCGCAGGGCTGGTAATTCCAGAGTGCCGAGGTAGTAAGTTTTACACAGGTTTTCGATGGCGACAATAGACATATAAAAATTTAGCAGAGCAAGCATTGCTTCTACTTTTCGGGAACACCTCTTCTTTTTGGTCTTTCAGTATTATCAGGTTTGGATCGACGTTTTTGTCGGGCACTTTCCGGTGGTTGGTTTGTTTTTGATGGCTGGCTTGTTCTCGAAGGTTGGTTTGTTTTCGGTCGTCTATCTTTCAGGTTGTCTGATGGCGGGCTTTTACTTTTGGGTCTTTTTTTGGTTTCGGATTGTTCGATCAGGGACGGCGGGATCAGGGAGATGGTATCATGTTCGCTGAGGCCTTCGATTATTTCGATTAAGCTGTCATTGAAGGCGCCGGTTTTTACCTTTTGCATTTTCAGGCCTGTGTCGGTAACGAGATAGCAGGCTTTATAGCCTTCGCGGTTGACAACGGCCTGTACGGGTACGCAGAGCACATTTCGCAGTTCGCGGATGATAATTTCGACTTTAGCGGACATGCCGGGCTTGAGACTGTTATGTCGGCCTTCAATGCCCACCTCAGTGGTATAAACTTTCAGGCCTGTGTCCATCCAGCGGTGCTGTGGGTCGGGCAGAGGAGCGATTTTCAATACTTTGCCCGAAAAAACATCGTCCGGGAAGGCGTCGATAGTAACCTTGACCGACAAGTTCGGTACGACCTTATCCACCCACGATTCGTGGACCTGTACCTCGGCGGCCATTTCGGTAGTATTTGGGATAGTGAATATTTTCTGTCGTTCATAGACCTCGCTGCCCTCTTCGATGGGGTCCCGACGGCCGCGACTGAAACCGCCGCTGGTGCCATAAACCACCATACCAATGGTCGTGGCCTTGATGACACAAGATTCCAGTTGTTTTTCCAGTTTTTCCCTGCGTTCCTTTTGCAGATTGAAGGTAGCCCTGGCGCTGTTTAGCTTTGCCTGGGCCTGGGCCAGTTGGGAACGGGTCTTGGCCAGGGTTCGTTGCAGTTGTCGCTGGGACTCCTGGTAATCACTGAACAGTTTCTCCACCTCTTTGGGAAAATCATAACGGAGAAACAGTTCGAGGGTTGTTTCGGATTTGCTCAACTCTATTTCGGAACTGTCGTAGTTAAGCTGATCCCGTTCCAACTCGGAAAAAGCTACGTATTCCTTGGTATATAGTTTTTTTGTGCCACGAAGCTGGTTTCTGTCCCTTTCCAATCTTCCTTTAGCCAGTTTGATGCTCGATTCCAGGGCGCGTTTATCCTGTAGAGCCGCACCGTCCCAGCGAGGATCGTTTGGGTTTTTGGTCATATCCTTAATCAGGTCGGCTATAAACGTGTCGGATATTTCCTGCTGACCGCTAATGTCGATCAATTTCCGGACGAGTTTTTCGCCGAGATATTTTTGCAGGTCCATCAGTGCGAATTGGACCTTAAGCTCGTCGGCTTTGATGTCGGACTCGTTCTGTTTCAGCCGTATGTCATAAGACTCTTTAGACTCGGTGTAATTGGCTTCGGCGCTGGCGAAGATGATTTCCTGTTGCGTGAATCGTTCTTTCAAATCGGAAGAGTCCAGTTCGCAGAGTATCTTACCGTTTTTCACATTCTCCTGAGTAATCACCGTGCCTTCGGGGACAATACTGATAATGGTAGTGCGGCCTTCCACCTGCGACTTGATGTCCGTGGATTCGCGGGCCTTGATCTCGCCGCTTTCGGTTACACTGACAGTCAGGTCGTGATGCTGTACGGTGTAGGTGGCCCGGAAAGTTTTGAATTTCGATGGGCGTGAGGTAAGTTTTGAGTAAGAGACCGCCGCAACGACTAATACAGCAACTACGGTAAGAGCCAGCTTGATTCGGAATGGTTTTTTTTCTGTTTTTATCTTTGGGTCAGTCATAAGTTAATACCAATTTTAAATAGCGCTACTGTTGTTATTTGAGTTGTCAATACGCGTCAGGTTTTTGTCCACCTGTTGCCACATTCCGTCCGGCCGAACCTGAAGGATGCCGACGTCTCGGAAAAACTCCAGTTTGGAAAGAGTATATTTGACCAGGGCATTGGTTTTTTCATTCTGGGCACGAAGGAGATCCTCCTGGGCAAACAGATAATTACGTGTGGTACCCCGGCCTTCCTGTAGCAGGATTAATTGCATCTCCACACGTTTTTCCGCCAGGTTCAGGCTCATTAGTTGGATTCTGTAGCTGTTATAGGTTTCGCTCAGGTCCCGGAAGGCCTGGCGGACATCGAGTTTGACATGGTCGGTTTTCTGTTCATAGTCTCGTTGTTTTCGCATTACGTTTATGAGCGCTTCGCGGTAGGCGTTTCGTTCGGCTTTGCGATCGAGGGGCAGGTCGGCTTCAAGGCCAATTTCATAGTCTCCCCGATGGAATTGAAGGTTGCCGAGATTGGTTTTTTCCTCGGAGTTGACGCGGGCGCTGCCGATCAGGTTGAGCTCCGCTCCCAGATTGTCGGCGGCCACTTTGACTTTGCGCTGGGTGTCCTCGAGCTGGTCCCGCACATTTGCCAGATCGATTCGATTTTCGAGAGCGGTTTCGATTGCAAGGGTTAGATCGAAATTGGGATCGGTAACGCCAACCGTTTCGAGAGCAATTAGTTCATTGGGGTCCAGTTCGAGCGTGGTATCGGTGGGCAGTGCCAGGCGCAGCTTAAATTGGTCAAGTGTGGCTTTATAGAGTTCCTGCGAACGTATATATTTTTGTTCGGCCTGGAGGGTTGACTGCCGCGCATCACCTTCCTGATACCGGGGCAGTCGGCCGGTCTCGGCCATGGCTTCAATTCGTTTCTGAGAGAGCAGGAGGCTGTCGTAGTTGTTTTTATCGTTTTTTACAGCGTCGAGTATCTGCAGGACGCGATAATATTCGGATACGGTAGAGACAACAAACTCCTTACGGAAGCGACTGAAGGAGCGAAGTTCGTAAATGGTATTTCGTTCGGCCTGTGTAAGGTTTTCCTGTACGATTGTTCGGCCGCGGCCGCGGAGCAGCGGCTGGGTAACCGTGGCTGTCAACACCGAGCCGAGCGAGGAGCGGGGGTCCCCAGTGAGAAACCGGAGCCAGTCAAGGCCGATACCGACGCTGATAACGGCTCCGTCCGCGAGCAGTTGGTTGAAGCCAAACTGACTGTCGAAATCGACGTTTTCTTCCTGATCGTCATAGGTATATCCTGTGCCCAGCAGGCCGTAAAAGTGGGGCTTGAAGTGGTGACGCTGCAGGGTAAGGTCCAGAATTGAGAGATAAAGCTGTTCTTTTTGAGTCTGGTAGGAGCGATTGCAGGCTGTTGCAAACGCGACGGCACCGGCGAGGGAAAGCCGGTCTGAGTTGATCAGCGGCACGGCGATATTAACATCATTGGGGCTTTGGCTGACATCACCGATTTTGTAATTGTTTTGGGGGCCGAGATCGTCGCGCCATTTCTGGTCGATAATCCGGTACACCTCGCGGTCGGCATCCGTTTTATAGTGTTCGGTGCCGCAGCCGACCAGGCAGCATATCGCAAATACGGCCGCCCATATCCATAAGATATGATTGATTTTATCGGACTGTAGGTCAGTCAAAGCGTAAGTTCCTAAACCGGTACAACCAGCCTAAAATGCATGAAAAACGCAGGTTAGCCGCGAAAACATCAGAACAAAAAATGACGCCAGCGTCAAAAATTCTTTGACCCCACGATTTTGGAGCGTGGGGGCTGTTTTTGCAGCGTTTTTCGGACTTTTGGCGGTTGCATCAAAAATGCGCGTCTATTATATATAACGCTGGATTCAAAACTTTATTGTACAAGATTTACTAAAATTTTACAAATCAACCAATAAAATTATAATACCCCTTGGGGTAATTTTCTGCGTTATCAATTCAGCTAAGTTATTCCCCGGCAATGAGGTATGAAACAACATATCGCATTTATTAAGGACGATTGGTATAACTTCTTTGATACCAATAAGCTATGTAGGTGGGAGGCACGCTTCTAAAGTGGGAGGCATGCTCCGTGTGGCGGTCTTATTTGAACAATTGCAATTGGCTGCCGTAATTGACTACCAGCAGAGAAATAACAATCCAAACAATCAGATTGCAAATAGTAGGGACATCATAAAGAAGTGTGTCAGTGGGGTCCTGTCCCTTTTTACGGTGATAGATGAGGTAAATGTAGCGGAACAAGCCGTACATAACCGAAGGCACCGTTAGCAGCATACCGCGGTTGCCCAGGACCTCGAGAGTATGGGCATCGACGGTATAAAGTGCGTAGCAGACAATAGTTGCGGCGGTAACAATCGAGATAACCTGGTCGAGGAAGGCAGTGCTATAGTCCCTGAGCACAAGACGGGTATATTCCGAATCGGCATCCAGCGCGATCAGCTCGGCCCGGCGTTTTGTAAAGCCCAGAAACATCGAAATCATAATGGTACACAAGACCAGCCAGTGCGATGGAGAAACCGCGATGGCTACGCTGCCGCCCAGAATTCGCAGCACGAAACCGCCCGCTATCGTCATCACGTCCAGAATCGCGACGTGTTTGAGTATCAGGGAATAGGCGATATGAATAAGGATATAAAGCAGTACGATGAGCAGGAAAAGTATGTTTATATAAACGGCCAAAAGCAGGCCTAATATTATTAATATCCCGCTCAGCAGCAGTGCTGAATTGATTCCGACTGCGCCGCGGGCGATGGGCCGGTTCTTTTTGACCGGATGCCGCTGATCCTCCCTGCGATCACAGACGTCATTGATCGCATAAACGGCACTGGAAACGAGGCAGAAACCGATAAATGCCAGAGTCGTCTTGAAACACATCGCCGGGTTGCGAAACTGCCCCGAAAACAACAGCGGAGCACAGACAAATACATTCTTGATCCACTGCTGAGGCCGCATAACAGATAACATCGCTAATGTCTTATTAGTATGATTATTCGTCATTCGGTATTGTTTCTATACCCATCGGGTATGATTTAATTGTGTCGCCCGGATTGCAACTCGATAGTACTAAACGAATTACAAATTGACTAACCTGGCATTTTCATTTGGAATGAGTATATTTGTGTCAAATCGCCTCAATATAAAGCCCCCAGTCTTCCTTTCCCGCTTTCCTGAAGGTCCGTCGGCCGCCTGTCCAGTCAAATTTTTTCTTTTTCGTCCACGATTGCCCATTAAACGCTTTCCAGCGATACGAGCCTGGTTTCAGTTTTACCTGAACGCTTTCACCTCCTTCTTTAAGATATACAATATAATGTTTCGGCGGTTTTGCCAAGCACCATCCCTGGCTGACCAGATCATTCCTGCGGGTCGTATCCACAAACTCAACGCCCGATGTGAACGTTGCTACCTGCCCGGCTGCCTTGAGGGACATCAAATAGACCTGCCGCATTTTATCAGGACAATTACTCCATCGCCCTTCCGGACAATTGCTGGCATGGGGCCTGTGAAAACCGCTCATAGCGGCTCCAGCCATGAAATACGTGAGGACATCACGGCGTTTTTCCCCAACATCGGCATCTTCATTTTCTCCCACATAATTCTTGATCATGGTGATTGGTCTATGAGTATTTTTTGATTGTTTATACCAATCCACTACTGTATCATATTGCGTCAACTTAGACGGCGGATACTCACCTCCATGTAACTGACTCATATCGGCAAAATCAAACCGGTCTCTGGTGAGGATGTCTTCCATACCCGGACTAAATAAATATTCCGGTTTACCGGAAGGAGATCGATGCCAGAGATGTTCAGGGATGTTTGTATAAAGGAGTCGTACCCAATCCTGTTCGGCACTCATTTTGCTCATTTCATAAAAAGATTTCGCAAACACATTCTATAGGCAATCTATACACTTAACAAACCTGAAAGTTTTGTAAAAATAAAACTTGCGCTATCTTTTGCGCTATGTTCTAATAGCACACATGACTGCTAAGCGTAAAAAAATCAAAGAAAAAGACCTACAAGGCTTCAAATACTTCAAGTCCATTTCTGCCATGCTGGAGGGCCTTCATGACGCCGGCGGTGAGCGGGATCGGGCTAATAATCGGATTTTACATATGGATCAATACATGTCGCTAATCCTGTTGTATATGTTCAATCCCATTTGCACTTCTTTGCGAGCAGTGCAGCAGGCAAGTGAGCTGAAAAAGGTACAACGCAAGCTGGGTTGTCCTCGGGCTTCGCTGGGCAGTTTGTCGGAGGCCGCAAGAGTTTTTGACAGCAGCCACATGGAGGAAATTGTCAAAAACCTTGGCGATAAGCTCAAACCCATTTCCACCAACACCAAACTAAATGATATAAATGGCATTCTTACCGCTGTTGACGGCACTTTAATCAATGCCTTGTCCAAAATGGCCTGGGCTATCTGGAAGAACGAGGAAAATGCCGTCAAAGCACATGCACAATTTGATATAGCAAAGCATGTTCCTGTTAAAATAACAATTACAGAAGGCAATGGAAACGAAAGGGATGTCTTGGCAGACAATCTCGAAGCCGGCCGTATTTATGTCCAGGATCGCGGTTACGCCAGCTTTGCTTTGTTTCAGAAGATACTGGACGAGAACAGTTCTTTTGTTTGCCGCTTGCGTGACAATTCCGTTTACGAATGCCTGGAAGAACGCGAGCTTA
>Ga0255411_1015_pt1 | contig 14683 bp, 11 predicted proteins | sample ANMaggSSYBR01I10_FD_182648 | JGI IMG/M metagenome (GOLD analysis project Ga0255411, IMG submission 182648) | Sediment cell enrichment communities from methane seep in Santa Monica Basin, California, United Staets - ANME aggregate JGI... | ecosystem: Environmental > Aquatic > Marine > Cold seeps >... | reverse complement strand
GATCGACCGGTCCATAATCCTTGAAACGCTTTTGGGCGATAGTGTATTCGAAGAAATGCCCATCCGGATAGCTCAGACCGTAGATTATTTCACCACCCGGGTCAATCGTCAATGCGTAGATTGAATTGTGCCTTACCGGAACGCCCAGCATTTCCGCCTGGCAATCCATGTCCGCTAACTTTATATTGGCATGGCTTGCCCTCGGATCATATCGATAGAGTTCCCCGCCCGGATAGTCTTCAAAATGCGCCTTTATATCCGCCCACAAAGTCTTATCAATTGTCTCCTTGCCCGTGCCCCCTTTGGAGAGCTTGATGTCCTCGAACATGTTTTTGCCGGTGCCGAAATAAATCATTCCATGTTTATCTTCTACCAGGGCATGATGAATCCCCTGTTGGCTGAATATCTTGCCCAAATGCCGAACTTTGTTAATCCCCGGATCGAACACAAACAGATACGCCTGCTCGCCACTCGTCCCGCCATAAATTTTACCATCCTGCGCTGTCAGCAATGATGTAATCGCACTGGAATTCTCTGGAATCTCGTTCACCTGTGGATACCCCAGATGCCGAAGGTCCACACGTTGCAGTTGTTTGATATTGCTCTTGGCCCAGTCCTGACCCGTTGCTTGATCGGCCAAAACCATCAATAATATCAATAAAAAATTTCGGCAATTCCTGAAAACACTGGCAGGATTGGCTTTAGCCCACGCAGTCTCTTTCGTTTGCATATAAAATTCCTTTTTACAGTGTGTCGGCTGGGTGGCACCTTTCTGTATTTCAGAGAGGTGTTCCTATATAATCCTCGGCATGGAACCCAGCGAAATTATATTAACTGACCACTGGAACTATTTCGGCCGGTAAATAATCAAATGCAGTGCAAGATTAACATTTTTAGTTTTTTGCGTAGCCTTTTTCGAATCCTTGACTTCCACCTGCCCACAGATGTAAACTGTCCCGTCCGGCCCGACCGACGCCGCCTCACAGCCAAAAACCCGCCGACCGTCATTCGTCTGCATCGGGCCAAGGTCAATCCGGTTTTTCTCACGAATGTCATACATGATCAAATGATGCATCTGGTCGCTGCCGAGTGTTTCGACATAACTGCCAAGGGCGTATTCCCGCGCCGACGGCACGAAATAGACCTTCTTGTTATTACTGTCAATGGCAAATGACAACGGCGAATAGGGAATATTCTTGCGTTCCGTACCGAGGTATTTGCTGTCACACATTTTGGCTAAAGAGGTGAACTTACCTTCCGGCCCGTCGTGCGGATCGTACCGAAACAGGATCGATCCGCTCCCGCACGTAACGCCGTAGGCCACATTGTCAATTGGATCCCATTCCACCGCTCGCCAGTCGCACGTCCGGTCGATCATCGGATTGTTCATCTGGGTGGGAAAAATCGTCGGGTCATACGGCGACTGAATATCAAGATCGACGACCCGTTCGGTTTTAACGTTATACTTCCACACCCTGCCCACTGGAAAACTGCCGTACACATTGCCTTGGTCATCCGCGAAAATATCACGGCAGATATCCCAGTTGCTTACCCTGCCGAGATTTTTGGTCGTTCGTGTTTTGACATCGAATCGGTAGAGATAACCGGTGAACCCAATACCAAAAAGCCGCATTCGAACGGGATCGATCACCAGCGGATACAGACCAAGCCCCCGATCCACCAACCCCATATCCTCCAGCCGTCCGGATCGCGGATCGTACCTCAGCCAGTTACCCCCTCTCCAGCTTGTGTAATCGATGGTCCTCGGTCCGCCCCCATTATTGAGCGGAACAAAATATATTCTGCCCTCGTTATCTTCGACCGGTTTGTTATGAATCTTACACGAGGTGCGGATTCCTTTGCCGCGTTCACCCAGGAAATCAGCGATGTCATAGAGCATCCGATGCGTCTCTGTCGCCGGATCGTATTCATAAAAATGTGCGCTGCCGCCTTCGGTGATCAGTCCGGTATAGACTTTTCCACTGCAAGCCGCGTAAAGCCCGTCCCACATCACGTCATCTTCACCCGGATACTCTCGCGTCTCCATAAGACAGACCGTTTTGGGCGAACGTCCGTGGATCGATTCACAACAGATCGACATGCCGATAAAACCAATGAATATGAAATGTTTTATAACGGTATTCAACGCAGTTTCCTTTCCGAATTAAAGGGGTCAGGCACTAATGGCACTGTCATGTTTTTTTCGCAGCTTGCGCACAATATAACTAACCGACGGGTGGCAGCGTCTGTCCGAAGGACAGGCGATGGCGGCTTTCTATTGTTCGTCATTGGTCCCCCATTTCTTCTCTTTTCCCTCTTTCCTTGTTTTTTCGTTCACTCGTTTCCCTCTCTCTTCCTCCTTCTCACCACCCACAACTCACCACTCACAACTTATTCATTTGATTCCTCATTCTGGTTTCATCATTCGTCATTGATCTTGTAGGGTGGTTTTTAACCCACGCGTTTTTCTTCTAAAGTGACATGCACACTCCATGTGGCGATCAAAGTTATTCTGATTTTCTCATTAGCCCCTTGCTTTAGCAAGGGGTTTACGATCCAGGTACAGTTTTATTTTAACCGTTTCAACGGTTTTTTATACTAATCCCAGGGTAAGTAACCTCACGACAAAATGTTACGGTTTCGCTCGCCGGGTGCCCATTCTGTAAATTCGGGTGCCACCTTTCTGCGCAGCAGAGAGGTGCTTTGTGCGGAGTCACACTATAGGATAGATATCGAACAGAGTTAATAATGGTTTTTTCTTTTGCAATCCGCTTTAGCCTTGGCATAACCACAGATAACACATAATAGCCAAACCAAATCCAATGTCAACACCGGGCGTCTGACCCATTTAATTCACTCATAGTCCCGAAGGGACGTAAGAGCGCATAGCCGGGGGCGTAAGCCCTCGGAAGGATTGCGACAACAACTATTAAAGCCCTGAAAGGGCGAAATATGTTAGCCCAGGGCGGTAGCCCTGGGTAAAAAGTCGCTCAAACTTCCAAGCCCTGTAAGGGCGACACAAACTCTGGTAGAGTGCGATGTGTCACACCATTTGATCTTCGTATAGCGATCAAAGTTATTCTGTTTTTCTTATTAGCCCCTTGCTTTAGCGAGGGGTTTTACCAGATCCCGGAGGGGTCATAACAATAATAGCCGCGGGTGGAGGCCGCAGGCCGAAACCCGTGGTAGAGTCAACAAAAAATTTACAACCCCATAGGGGTTGAACAAAATACCCTGACGGTAAATGACAGTTCAATTATTCGACCCCTACAGGGTCAATGGTGGTGTTGAAAACTTGTATCCACGGGTTCCGGTCGCTTCACTCCCTGCACCCGTGGCTATTATTGTTAAAAGCCCTTTAGCCTTGGCGGGCGCGACCCATCCTATTTTTTGTTCGGGCTATATCTGTGGATAGTTAATGAGCTAATATCAAATTTTAACCAGCGCCTTTCAACGGAAAACTCCGGCTTGCCAACACACTCATCCTGTTCGCAAAAGAGGACATAACAACTTTTACCGTTTTTAGAACTTCGATAGCAAATTCCATCAATAGGCTGGCCATCATTAGTTTTCATCTCCCAACGAACATATTCAGTAAATGCTTGTGTCGGGACATATTCAATGTGTTCCCGTCCATCTCGCTGAATTTGTTTCGATAAATCATGCGCAAAATTCTGTAGGAAAATCAGATCGTTGCGAATATCGACAGCCTCCTTATTAAAGAAGCTGGGAACCTCTGGTATATCAACCAAATTCAGTATATAAAGTGGTGTTACTGTTTCAAAACAACCCCCTGTGATTAATTTGCCGTTTATTTTCCCCGGATCAACTGTTTCCTGACAGGCTGTGTCAAAATCCTCCGCCCCATAGAACATGGGTACACCGGCAGGACTCATTCGGTTGGATTGTATTGCCGTTTCAACTGGCGGTGCTGTGAAATCAGAATCTTTGATGAGCTTATCCTTTTCTTCGTGAATCCGAACCCGCCAAATTGGTGTTCCTATCTGAATCTGTTTGATTAAATCTGTTTCTCGAATAGAATCCGCTATCTCATTGAGTGTCTTGCCAACTGGCCAATAGTCCGGATGCAATTTTTCCTCATACTCATCACCCATCGACCAGAATGTATATCGACGTTTATGTTTAACTGCTTCTTGAAATGCCTGCCAACCATAAACCTTTTTTTGACTTGGACTCAATGTTAGCCAATCTCGCTCACACCATATATCCTGAACGAAAGAATCAGTGATGTCATTCAAAAGTTCTTCATTTTCAATAAACAGTTCTACCTTCTCACGTAATTCCCAGAAGTCGTACACGGTCCCTCCTTGGTATCCTCCCTCACGACTCTCATAAGGCAATACTTCAGCAGGATCGGTGTAAACGCGAGCGATACACTCCGCCATATGCTCAGTCACTATGTCCAAGATGGCTGCGATAGGCTCTTGTGATTGGCGGCCGCAATAGGTGCATTTCTTTGAGCATGCGTTACTTGTAACAATTCTACCCAATGCATCATCCATGATACATTGGGCGCAGACATATTTATCGTCATGCCTTGGCATCCAGCCAGTATCATCTGCTTCAATGAACATATTCTTAACAAAGCCCATCGATTTACCTTTTATGTTTTATAGCTGTTAAACTTATCAACCCAGCAGGCGTAGCATGTCCGCCGGGCTACGCTTGCTGGTCATTACGTGTCCGTCGTCGCGTCTTCGTGACCACGTAGGCGGTTATCCCAACAGCCAGTGCTACCGTAGCAACGGCTATCTTAGCTGAGCCCGGTGCATACCTAATCCACTTGACCACCGGTTTCAGGAAATTGATGAATATCACTCCGTCCTTGCTCCAGTTTATTGACTTTGCCATTAGAATCTCCTTTTCCAGTGGTTGTTATTTCCCATTTTTTATTAAACTCTTGACAACTTAGTCTGTTTGCCTCGCATATCTTCTTGATACCTTTAACAAGCCCAAGACCTGCAAGTCCTGTGGCAATGGGGATAGCTGCAACAACACCTATGCCGGTGAGCATTGCTCCTCCACCAAGTGCTGCCAGCCCTGACGTCATGCCTGCTGCCGACAAGCCACCAACTGCACCAGATACCGAGACAGCTCCAATCGCTCCGCCGATGCCAGCAACAACGCCTCCGGTAACACCAAGAGAGTCGGAGACCTTTTCCTTTTCGGATTCAGACAGCTTTCCAAACTTCGATATTCCGATTACGCATAAGGCACGAACTCGATTCATAAACTCACCAGTAGGTTCCGAGTGTCTTGTCTCTATACGCCGGATGGTGGCTTCTGATACCCCCATCTTTTGAGCCAATTCCCGCCTTGATATTTCAGAAATATCACGAACTAGTTTCAATTTCTCACCACAATTGCTTTTTGTAAACTCCTCCTCCAAGAGCTTTCTACGCTGCTCTTCATTTGCATTTGCCCATTCAGTAGCAGGCTGGTTTTTCATGATACAGTTCCTTTTGTGCGACATTGATTATTCACGATGCGTCTATATGCGTAATTATGCGTCATATTGCGTCAAAGTCAAGTCAAAAATATGACAAATACATTGCATCATGCGTAAGTTATTTGTTTATAGGAGGTTAGTCATGAAAAAAAATTGTGGTATTGAAGGGGTCAGCAAGCATAGCCCGGACCATGCCCGCCATTTGGGATTGATCGCGTTGGCAATTTCAATAGAATGGGCGTTTACTAACCACGAACCACACCAAATACACTAAAGAAGACGCCAGCGTCAAAAGTACTTTGCCCCTCCGATCTTGGAGCGTTGGCGCTGTTTTTGCGGCTTTTTTCGGACTTTTTGCGGTTACATCAAAAAATGCAATTATCTTTTTTTCGTGTCGTTCGTGTATTTCGTGGTTCATTTTCTTTCGTTTTTCTTATCCGTCCAATCCGTCGCATCCGTGTAATCCGCGTGCTATCTATTCTGTCTTCTGAATTCTGAATTCTGAATTCTTTAATTTATCCTTTCCCCTTGGCGTACCAATCCGGGTCCTTAGCAAGTTTCTCCCTCGCTTCTTCGGTCATCATCTGGAACGCCGGATGATCGCTCTGCCATGATCGCGCCTTGTAATTACCATCCTGCATTTTTTCAATTTCCGACATAGCTTCTGTAAAATAGCTGCCGTAGATATGTAACGAATCGGTAATATCGACATATCTGCCGACCTTCACATCTCGACCGATTTTCTCGCTTATTTGTTCTGCCACAATCCGCTGCAGATCGGTCAGGGCATAGACATTCATATACCATGCTTTGTACAGGTCTCGGCTTCGCCAATGCGAGTTCATGTTTAAGACGGGCTGTCCGTCCTGGTCTTCTATGATACGGAACCACAGCCGTTGCAGACAGGGCGGATCGTCTGTAACCGGATCGGCTGTTGGCATCCAGGTAATCGCCTGTGCCCGTCGGGTATGGAATGTCTCAGAGCACTTACGGACTATATAGTAGATCTGATCGAAACTGGCGAACGGCTTTAGTGCATTTGGATCAAGCAGATTATCTGTGGGACAATAGGCGAAGAGTCTTTCGTGATAGGTATAGGTCCATTTTCCGGCTACCGGATCGATCCAGTGGTCGTGTATCCCGTTACAGACTTCCTGCCGGTAGGCCTCCAGTTCTTCTGGTCCGCCCGGAAAATTCTTATGGATACGTGGTTCGGCAAACGGATCAACCACGGTAATAATTACTGTAGCGTCTTTACTTGGTGGGTCTTCGGGTTTATCGTATTCGGTTTTGACACTGACTCCTTCTTTCCAGACTGCCAACACTGCTTTTTCCCATGCTTCGGGCAGGCAATCGGCATTTATTGACAATACTGGAATATTCCCGGTTTCAACTATTGTAAAAGACATAAAATCACTCCCATCAAAACTTGTAAATCATTATATAACCATTATTTACACAAACCCCCCTCAAACGAGACCTTATTCATTTGTTGGCCATCAGAAAGTATATGAAACCTTTATAGCTTTGCAAGGTCAAACAATGTAGAACTTAGGGTATTATTGACGAATAGATAAGAATGTATATGAATTAACTATAGTTCTGTTTATTTTGATGTCTCCGCCAAAAGTGCCGAACGACCATAAAAATATGCGATCCCAGTCTGATATCGCGGTCGAGCTAAACTTTTGACGCTGGCGTCTATTTTGGATTAGGTCAAAAGGATGAAAGATTTCAGAGAGTACATTATTGACAGGGGCGTTGTTACTGCTGAGCAATTAGGTGCGGTTTCTGCTAAAAACAGTTCAAATGAGCCGATTTATTACCAATTATTGCGCAAATTTCCGGAGTTGGAGGAGCCGATCTGGCAGGTTTTAGCTGATTTTTTACAGATAACGCTGGTAAATCCGCAGGAAATCGACTTAAATCCGCAATTAACGCATCTTTTGCCTGCCCAAATGGCCCACGAATTCTCCATCGTCCCCCTCTCCCAGCATGGGCAAAAAGTGGAGGTGGCGATGGCTGATCCGCAGCAATTTGAGAAATGTGAAGAGTTTTCGATGCTGCTGATGCGGGAAGGACGAAGCAAAAAGCTATTTCAGGGACAGGAAGGGCAAAGCAAAAAACTATTCCAGGGACAGGAAGGACAAAACGAAAAACTATTCCAAAGACAGGAAGGAGCAGGGGGAAAACAATCTCAAAGTTGGGAAGGGACGGGTAAAAAGCAATCTCAAGAACGAGAAGGGGCGGGAAGGAAACAATACCAAGAACAAGAAGGGACAGATAAAGATCGATTCCAAGATACACTGGTAGTGGAAGGACGGTTGGCACTACCAAGCGATATCGCAAAAATGATCAGGGAACTTTATGGAATCGGGGCCGAGACAGTACAGGAAATAATCGATGAACAAATAGTCCCGGAAATTATGATCTTAGGGCCGGAAGTGGTCGATCTGACCAAACAAGAAGAAGAAGGCGAAGACGCGGCAATCGTTCGATTCGTCAACCAACTACTACTCGAAGCCGTCAAAAATGAAGCGTCCGACATACACCTCGAACCATACGAAAAAGACCTGCGAATCCGCTATCGACTGGACGGGATGCTCCAAACAGAACCAGTACCCGAAAAAATCAAACACCTCGAAGCAGCAATAATCTCACGAATCAAAATAATGGCTAACCTCGACATAGCCGAAAAACGACTGCCCCAAGACGGCCAAATCCGTCTGCTGGTAATGGGCAGGCCAATCGATGTACGTGTATCCGTGCTGCCGACAATGTTCGGACAAGGACTGGCACTGCGACTGCTCGACCGTCAAGTAGTGTTTCGACGATTAGATAACCTGGGTATGCCACAAGAATATCTCAAACTGTACCGCTCAGTACTGACCCTCTCGCACGGAGTAGTACTGGTAACCGGACCGACCGGCAGCGGTAAAACAACCACACTATACGGCTCACTTAACGAAATCAACAGCGAAGACCGTAAAATTATTACCGTCGAAGACCCAATCGAATACCAAATGGAAGGCATTACGCAAATCCAGGTCAAGCCGCAAATCGATCTGACCTTCGCTAATATCCTTAGAAATATCCTGCGACATGATCCGGATGTGATTATGGTTGGAGAAATAAGGGACCGAAGTACCGCACAAATCGCTATATCAGCGGCAATGACAGGACACCTCGTGTTCAGTACGCTCCATACAAACGATGCGCCCTCGGCACCTGTACGACTACTGGAAATGGGCGTTGAACCGTACCTGGTCTCCTCCGCACTCGAAGCGGTGGCGGCACAGCGGTTGATACGAGTACTATGCACCGAGTGTCGGCAGCAAGTCGATCCAAGCAAGATTACAACAGGTGAAGACCGTAACGGATTGGCACAAGAGCCAATATACAAAAGTAATGGTTGTCCGGAATGCCGATACAGCGGCTATAAAGGACGAACGGCAATCTTCGAATTGTTCACACTCAATGACAAGATTCGCCAGATGATACTCAACCGACAAGACGCGGAACAGATACGCAAAGAAGCACAAACACTGGGTATGCGAACACTACATCAAAGCGGAATAGAAAAAGTCAAACAAGGATTAAGCTCGCTGGCAGAAGTGTATCGAGTCGCACGCGAAGAATCAATGTAAAATAGACAATGAGTGTGCCAAGTAAAGCTAATATAGGCAAGACTGGACAATCCTGCACGGCTAAAGACTAACCATCAGGACTTTCAACGGGATTCATATCGCTGAGTACTCGCTTGCTCAATGCCGTATTGGGAGGCTATTCGTCGTATGGTCCAAGGAACCGCTCTCCATTGAAGTGAATCAAATGCGACGGAGATTCAGCGACCCATACTTCGGTTTCCCAGGAAATATCGTTCAAGTATTTCATCATTGTTCGTCGATCCAGAAAAGCGGTCACAAATACGAGTCCAACTCTTGATCCGGTAAACAGTTCTTTCAATTCCTTTCGCCGTTTTGGATTTACAGGGCCATGACTTGTTACAGCCTCAACAAGAACAAGCCAGTCCTTCCCACTATGATGGATAACCACATCAGGCATTTTCCCGTGTTCTTCAATCTCTACACCTAATTTCAGTAAGGAGGCTTTGTTGAAATAAGCCCACTTTTCCTGAGTATCGCCCACATAGATAAGTTCTCCATTTGGTGTGAAGAGAGCGCAGAAGTCATCGATGATTTTCTTGACCAATATATTTTGACCGCCCGGCGATAGACGAATTTCCTCTCCATGTGCTAAATGCACGGGAATGCGAAGCATTTCACGCTCTCTCGCATATTGCCTCTTCAAGGTCTCAATGTTACGTAAATACTCTTTTACCTTTCGTGCCCATCCACGCTTCCCGAACTCACGGAGCAGTTTCAACACAGAAGGTTCAATTTAGTACACCGCCTTTGGGCTGTTTGTTGGCCTGGAGGGCTTGTCTGGATTTGATACGATCAATGTGGCTTGTAGGAACTGATGGACCGTCTGTCGCCGAACAGTTTCGCGTGTATTTGGCGCATACTTCTTTGCGTAGTGTTTCGCGAAGAATTCCATCATTGGAGTAATGCCCATGAGAGGAGCTTGCGCCTCAGCCCAATTGTTATCCGGCTTGAGGTTAAGTAGCGAAAGCAAGGTTAGCGATGAGCGTTCATTTTGTTGCTGCTCCGGCAATCCAAGTTTTTTCAAGATTTCCAACGATTGCTCTATTTTCTCTTGTGCTTTATCCTTTTTTGTTTTACTGCTCATCGAAATCGAATTCCTCTTCCATGATCTTGTCAACAATTTCCTGATTTGGCATCTGTTTTTGCACGTATCCACCCAGTTGCAATAGATTCTCCCTCAATGGATACCGCATTTTCCGAAGGTCAGTTGCGTTGACTTGGGTATGACCACTAAACAAACGAAAATACGCATCAAACAATGTAGAGTTCAGAAACAATGCTAAGCCTTTTGCAAGGATTTCCGACATTCCCTTCCCCTTGGCGTGGAAATAATTTAGGTGATTTTCAAATCCAACAAGAGGGGCGTTATACCTTTGGGGGTCGAAGACAGTTGCCACGATTCGGCGTCGCTCTTCTTTCGCGGTGAATCGCTTTGTCAATACGTAGTATCCTGAATCCACCAATAAATCGTTAGTTTCAGAACAAGACACTATAGCATTGGGTTTCTTCCCGTCCAGTTTCGGCCATTCCACAAAACCGTTTCTAAGATGGCATGGGTAGATTAGTGGCACGGTGTTATCACTCGGCTTTCTTCGCAAGAAATCTCTTGACCGAAAATCGACAACACGCCCTGTTGAGACTTCTAAACCAAGTTGCTCAAGGCTGGAATTGAAACTGTCCATACATTCCATTACATAGTCGTCATTTTCGTCCTGAACCAAATGAATAAACATATCTGGGTCATCATGCAGAACAACGTGCTCATATGGTACCGCCTTCGTCTTAATGCAGTTGAAATCAGTCCCTCTTGTGGAAGAAATGGTTACTTTCTCAGGTCTTGGACGATTACGAACCGCATGGAAGATTACATTTTCCTGCAGAACAGCATCATCTGAAAACACTTTTTTGCGCGATTCGAAAACATGAATGTGCCGAAGACTCATCAGCCCGAGAAGCACCTTACGAAACCGGCGAAAATACGGCCCGTTGCAAAAACTTCGTGGCGTAATCGCGACCAACTCTCCATTTGGCTCCAACATTTGCGCCGCCAGCCAGACAAATGCCGTATAAAGATTTGACGTTCCCATTCCCGCTTCGTCAAGAAGTTTGCGAGTCCGCGATTGTCCGTTGATCTTCTTATATGGAGGATTCAATATCGCGTGTGTAAACGTCTGATGTTCCAAGGCAAGAAGTCTATACTCTGTTTGCTCAAGAGCCGCCTGGATGAAGTCCTTATGCAATACATTGCCGTCGAACAGAACTCCGGCTTCGCGGCACATATGGCAGCAAAGGTCCATCGTTTTCATTAAGCACGAGACAAGGCTGTCATCAATCTCATATGCAATTACTTTGATTGATTGGGGACGTTCTTTTTGATTGCACAACTCTGCAACACATGCGGCAAAAAGTGCCCCTGCTCCCGCTCCCGGATCTAAAATGCGCACCTGTTTCACCTTTCGACTAAACATAGACGCCATGAACTGAGCGATACTCGCCGGAGTCAGAAACTGGCCTGTTTCGGAGCGAGACTTACGGGAAGCCGCGCCGTTGAATTTTTTGCGTAGGTGATCGACGCTGGAGGCTAACTGGTTGACAGAAACGTGCATGGATGAATCCAGTTATATAGAATAGTCTTCGACTTATGCTGTTCTTCTTTCACAACCGGCCTATACTATATATTCATCGTCATCAGGAACTCGACATTAGTATTAATTTTTTGAAGTCGGCTCTTGAGCAACTCGATACTTTCAACGGGGTTCATATCGCTGAGTACCCGCCGCAACCTATAGACCAGTTCTAATTCTTTGGGATCCATCAGCAGTTCTTCTTTGCGTGTCCCGCTGCGGCCGATGTCGATTGCAGGCCAGGTCCGCCGTTCCACCAGTCGGCGGTCCAGGTGCAGTTCCATATTGCCGGTACCCTTGAACTCTTCGAAGATCACCTCGTCCATTTTCGAGCCGGTTTCTATCAGTGCCGTTGCCAGGATGGTCAGCGACCCGCCTTCTTCGATATTACGTGCCGCCCCGAAGAATTTTTTCGGTTTTTGCAGGGCATTGGCATCCACTCCGCCGGTCAGTATCTTGCCTGAATGTGGAACTTCCGTGTTATACCCGCGGGCCAGTCTTGTAATCGAATCCAGAAGAATTACCACATCCTGTCCATATTCGACCATCCGCTTGGCCTTTTCGATGACCATCTCCGCGACCTGTACATGTCGGCTGGCCGGTTCATCGAAACAGGAACTGACTACCTCTACTCCGTCGGCCGTGGCTCGCTCCATTTCCGTTACTTCTTCCGGCCGCTCGTCAATCAGCAATACAATCAGATACACTTCGGGATGATTTGTGCTGATGGAGTTGGCGATTTTCTGCAGCAACACCGTTTTACCGGTTCGCGGGGGTGCCACGATCAGACCTCGCTGGCCCTTGCCGATAGGCGTAACCATATCGATAATCCGCATATTGATCTCTTCCGGTACGGTCTCCAGTATAAACCGGCCTTCGGGATGTAGAGGTGTAAGGTCTTCGAAGACTACTTTTTCTGTTAGTGATTCAGGGTCTTCGTAATTGACCATTTCCACTCGCAGCAGGGCGAAGTATTTCTCTGATTCTTTGGGCGGACGTATCTGCCCGGCCACTATATTACCGTTACGCAGTCCAAAACGCCGAATCTGCGAGGGTGAGACATAGATGTCATCCGGGCAGGGCATATAGTTGTAGTCTGGTGTCCGTAGAAAGCCGAATCCATCCGGCAGCAGTTCCAGGACGCCTTCGCCGTACATCAGTCCATTCTGACGAATCCGTTCTTTGACGATCTTAAAGATCAGTTCCTGCTTTTTCAGACCGGTATATTCGGTCAGACCTTCCTTTTTGGCCAGGTTATGCAGGTCCTCGACGGACATTTTCTGCAGATCGGTAATGTGCAGATTGCCTTTTTTGATTTCTTCATATTTGGCATGTGTTTCATCGTCGATGGATGTCACTTTATCGGTTTTGTCTGCGGTTGATGCCGTCCCCTGTTGTTGGGAGATTGGTTCTGTTATTTCAATTGTTTCAGTCATTGTGTTTGTTTCCTCTGATTTGGGTTCAGACTGATTTTCCACATCTTCGAGCTCCTCGACAGCAGTGGCCGTTGCTTTTGCTGCTGCCTTGGTTCTCTTTCTGGTGGTTTTTTTTGTAGTTTTTTTCTTGGCGGTTTTAGTTTTTATACAGGCCTTAGCCATGCGAAAACACTCCTTATTTATAAATAATTACAGTTGATGCAACCGCCAAAAGTCCGAAAAAACGGTGCGAAAACCAGCGATTTACCCGTGCGGAAGCACCCCCCACGCTTCAGAATCGAGGGGTCAAAGAACTTTTAACGCTGGCGTCAAGGTTGATTATGTCGCAAGGGGAAACGACGGATATTATACAGGAAAAACGTCGATTTCATACATGATTTTAAGCATTACCGCCTGGTTTGTGATATGTTTAGCAGGAAAAAACGAAGATGGAAAGCAGAACCAAGTGTCCTTTCACCACGGTGATAACCCCCTCATCTGTCGGCACTGCCCGGTTTCTCCCGCCGACATACATGCCCTAACTCAAGGATACAGCGATACTTACCGCTTTTTTTTATTCCAATATTGAAAGAAAAAATTGCTCAACCTGACTGGCAGTCGCGGGGATACCAGAATTGTTGTCTATGGTATATTCGGATATATTTTCTTTAAAGTCCAGAGATATTTGTAAATTTTCTATAAATTTTCTTCGTTGAGGCGTCCAGCCCCTGTTATTTTTTAACCGTTTTTCGCGATTTTGCTCATTAGTCTCGACAAAAATCACAAAATCACACAATTTTAACAAGCCCGCCTCGATCAGAAGCGGTACGTCCAAAACCACGGCCTTTATTGCCGTATCTTCTTGATATATATGGATTAAGCGTTCTATACGGCGTTCGATAAGTGGGTGTACCAGATTCGTCAGTTTTTTCAGTTCAGCGACATTCTCGAAAACTATATCAGCTACCTTGCCCCGATCAATACAGCCATCGGCGCTGAGAACACTGACACCCCACCATCCAACAAGCCGCTCAATTATCTCCGGCTGTTTTAAAAGCTCATGATTCAATTCGTCAGCCGCGACTACCCCACAACCAAGCCTGGCAAATTCAGCAGCTACAGTGCTCTTGCCCGCCCCCGCAGAGCCAACTATACCAATTATATACTTTTTTCGCGATTTTTCCACGTTATTTCTATTTTATTTAAGTAGTTGATACTTATATATAATAGTTATTCATAGATATATCTATACAAAAGACCGGGCGAAAGGCAGTGAGCCAATCGCCCGGTCTGTTTTATTAACAATGTTGTGTATATAACAACTGCTTCAGTCAAGTCTTAAAAGGGGAACTCGCAGTTGAGGTCCTGCGGATTGTTACATCTGAGCCAATTGCCGGCAAACATCGCGAAATCGTACAGGTCAACACGACAGTCCGGAGTCCCTTCAGGACCGGATACGTCGCCAATCATCAGCAATCCATCATCAATAACGTCCTGACAGGTTGG
>Ga0255411_1014_pt1 | contig 14865 bp, 12 predicted proteins | sample ANMaggSSYBR01I10_FD_182648 | JGI IMG/M metagenome (GOLD analysis project Ga0255411, IMG submission 182648) | Sediment cell enrichment communities from methane seep in Santa Monica Basin, California, United Staets - ANME aggregate JGI... | ecosystem: Environmental > Aquatic > Marine > Cold seeps >... | reverse complement strand
GTGAACGCCATCCATCCCAATCTCGTTCAGACTATCGAAGGACAACCTGTGTTCGTGCATGCAGGGCCCTTCGCAAATATAGCAATCGGACAAAGTTCCATCATAGCCGATAAAGTTGCACTGAAACTTAACGAATATGTAGTAACCGAAAGTGGGTTCGGGGCCGACATCGGCTATGAAAAGTTCTGGAATCTTAAATGCCGATATTCACAGCTAAAGCCCGATGCCGTTGTGATCGTAGCGACGATCCGTGCACTCAAAATGCACGGGGGCGGACCAGAGGTCAAGCCGGGACTGACATTAGACGAAATCTATACCAAAGAAAATCCGGAACTGGTTGAAAAGGGCTGCGAAAATCTTATCTCGCATATCGAAACCGTTAAAAAAAGCGGCGTCTGTCCTGTCGTCTGTATCAATAGTTTTCATACCGATACACCGGCGGAAATTGAACTGGTCCGAAAAGCATCCGAACAATATGGCGCAGTAGCAGCAGTTTCAGAACACTGGCTAAAGGGCGGTGACGGCGCACGAGAGTTGGCCGAAGCTGTTGCGGCTGCCTGCGAGAAGCCAAACAAATTTCACTTCCTGTACGATCTGGATATGCCGCATAAACAGCGGATAGAAAAAATCGCCCGTGAAGTATATGGGGCCAGCGGAGTGGCTTATGATTATAAGGCCCGAGCCAAATTAGCTGAGTATGATGCCGACCCGGAAGTTCGCAAGCTGGGCACATGTATGGTCAAGACTCATCTGAGTCTTTCACATAACCCCGAACTTAAGGGACGGCCACGCGGCTGGCAGTTGCCGATCCGAGATTTTCTGATCTATAAAGGGGCGGGGTTCCTGGTTCCGGTAGCCGGTGATATAAAGCTGCTGCCCGGTACCGGGTCGAACCCGGCGTTCAGGCGGATAGATGTCGATGTTAAAACGGGGAAGGTTAAAGGGCTGTTTTAATTTGGCCACAAAAAAGTATAAAAGTTGCCACGAAGGCACTAATACACGAAGAATATAAGAAGAATTCAGAATAAAGAAGGAAAAGAAGTAAATATTTTTAGCCACGAATGAGCGCGAATCGGCACGAATAAATTGAAGAGAAGAAAAGAGAAAAATAGATTGAACAGAAGATAGTGAAGGAAGCGAAGAATATAAAATATAATAGACACAGATTTACACTGATGGACACTGATAAAACAAAGAATTACAAGATAGTATTACGAACAATCGTGCCATAGGCAGATTCGCCTTTGGCGAACACGAAAAAAAGATAATTGTATTTTTTAGTGTATTTGGTGTGGTTCGTGGTTAGCAAACGCCCATTTTATTGAAATTGCCAACGCGATCAACGCCAAATGGCGGGCATGGCCAGGGCTACGCCTGCTAAAGACAGAAGAGATGGCACACTGATACAACGGATTGGAGCGGATTGGACGGATAAGAAAAACAAAAGATGACGAAGGGAACGAAGAAGAAAAGAGAGAATACAGAATAGAGAATACAGAATTCAGAAGAAAGAAGAATAAATTGAACAAAAAGTAACGAAGAAATCAAAGGGTACAAAAAAAGAAAGTTGTGAGTTGTGGGTGGTGAGTTGTGAGAAATCCTAAATACAGAATTCAGAAGAAAAGAAGGGGCCGTTTGCGGGTTTTAGGGAGAAAAAAAGTATGCCCTAACATTCGACCCCAAAAATGTACCGGACACCTTTAATTCCCTCTTTAATTCCCTATCCGTCGGACAGAAAACTGGAAACCGAGGATTCAAAACCACCAGCCCGCACCTGACACTCCCAAACAACAAGAACATCCCAGCCGAGTTTTTTTAATGTCCGAATATTTTGCCTGTCTCGCTCTTTGTTGTCGGTGCGTTTGTCCTGCCAGAATTTTGCACGGGTTGCCGGTTTGACACGCCCATTTTTGCAGTTGTGCATGTGCCAGAAACAGCCGTGAACAAAGATGATTTTCTTATGGCGTGGTAACACAATATCCGGCTTGCCCGGCAGGTTTTTGCAATGCAGACGAAACCGATAGCCTAACCGATGAACAAATGAACGAACAACCAACTCCGGCTTCGTATCCTTGCTCTTAATCCGAGACATATTAAAAGAACGCTGTGCTTTGGTATGAACATCAACCATTGGTTTAAGCAATTAATATGTGACTTCGATGCCAATGCAAAGCGGCAAGGTCAGGTTTTAAATTCGTTTCACTCGGGTTGATTATGTTACTTCCTGCAAGTTCAGTAAGTATGCTATTACAGGGTATATTTGCAACTTTTTGCGGAACAATAACTTTGTAATTATCATCAACTCCGAATAAGCCCATGTCAAACGCCCAGTGATGTCTTCGACAGAGGGATAGCCCGTTTCGAGCATCATCAGAGCCATGGAATTTTTTAGGCACAATATGAGAAGCTTCAATTTCAACAATACCAGTCGGGGTCATCATTCCTGTATTACAAATAATGCACTTATTATTATAAATTTGCCTGATAGTGTATCTGAAAACTATTGATCTTGCTGTACGTACACTTTTGGTTTCGATTTTGCGGCGTTCTTCTTCAAATAGTTTAAATGGTTGAGATTCCTGCTCTTTCTCTTCTTGCTCAAGTCTGTTTATATCCTTTTGTGAAACAGGTTTTTCGTCAAAAAGTATGCCCATCTGCCGGAAGGTAAGATTTGTGCTAATTCTGTGTAGTGCTGGGATCCTTGTTTTACAAGAACAAGTCGATATAAATCAAGGTTTTCAAGGTTTCTTTAAGATACCATAATATCATCTTTTTCTGCCAAATTCCGTATAGATCCCAAATTACCTGTCAGCCTCGATTCGGGAGACCGCATGCCGTCCCAAATCTGAAATTGATAGTTTGTGCTAACAAGCCCTGCTTGTTCATCAAATCTGAAACATCATCCTTGCCAGACATCCATTTATAATCCGTATTAATCCAATTGGGATATTTTTTAAGCTTACTGCGCACTAATTCTGAATAATTAATAATTTCAGTCAAAAAATCTTCTTTGTCCCAATCGAAATCTTTATGTAATTTTTGGAATTCTTTTGTCATGTCAATACAAAGCCTATAAAAACATCTCGAATCCTCAAATTCAATTTGTTTTTCATATATGAGACTTGTCATCTCCCGAGTTATCTCAGCAAGCGTTTCTGCGTCACATTCTTGTGAGTCAATCCAACTATTAGGAAGCATTGTTTTGTCCAAAACCACACCTTTATTTTGACTTTGTTTCATTTTTATTAATCTCCGCTTTGAATATATTATTTCTATGGTATGCAAGAAAATCCTTATTGGGAAGAAACCGCTTTGGTAAATCAATTTTTTGCTTATGGTATCTCAAAAAGAAATCAACTTTTTCCGGTTCGGACTTTTTAATTCTTTCAGCAATAAGCATTTCATACTGATCTGAAAATGAAATTAGTCCCTTGTCAAATGCTCTATCATGCAAGGCGTTTAAGCATAATCCATTACTGGGATTAAGCCTGTTCTTTTTGTCTTTTGACCAAGGTATTATATGGCTGGCGACTAACAAATCCTCAATTGGCAAACCTGTTATACAACAACGATAATCATAAGTTGATAATATCATTTTCCGAAAGAATTGTTGATTAACTCTTACCTTTACGGTTCTTTCTCTAGTTTCTCCAATAGGCAGATTACCAGTGTCAATACCAGTAAATTTATCCAATGGAACATTTTGGATTTCGGCAGCTTTCTTTTCGCTTTCAAAAGCAAGATCATCCCAATTATCAAAAAATTCTTGCCAAACTTCTATATCCAACCTGCTGACATTAGAAGCTCCTTTGCGTGGCAGAGTCGGGTCGATGCTGGCAAAGTTCGCAAGTTTGTAACTAATTGACCCCGGTGTTCTGTCTAATCTTTGAGCTAACTGGATAACCTCAGGCGTTTTCATGTCAATTTTGCCAAAGGGAATTTTGCAATATAAATTTACTGCGAGAATTAATTCACTCCTTGTCCATGCTTTACCCTTAGTCATATATCCTCCGAAAAACCAAATCAGTTACACAAAATCATTCCCTGCATCGGGTCATCAAAACCGTGGGGTTTTCCGAGTGCGTTCTTTTTCGATACACCGGATATCGAAAACGGCTGACAGGGAAAGCCCGCAATCAGAATATCATGATCGGGTATATCGGATGATTTAATTTTTCTGATATCACCTTCGGGCTTTTCTCCGAAATTAGCTTCATAGGTCTGCTGTGCGAACTTATCCCATTCAGAAGAAAATATACATTTACCCCCGACCTTTTCAAAGGCGATGCGCATTCCGCCAATCCCGGCAAACAGATCAATGAAAGTAAACTGTTTTGTAACGGGCCGTAAACGAAAAACACACCTGTCTATTTTTTCAAGATAGACCTTATCGCCCTGTCGCAGGTTATGGTGTCTTACAAAGTCTTTAATCGGCGTTCGTATGCGAAATATTTTTTTATCGCAGGGAATATCTGTTTTAATTTCCCTGTCCATTCCTGAAAGCAACAAGGTTATATTTGTTCCTCTGCCGTTTTTTTTGTTAGCTGAACCAACCGCGCTTTCCGGAAGAAAACCATTGATATATCTTCCGACACGAATATTTCCCTGTGTGATGAATTCGCGGGTTACATTTAATACCTGCTGACTTTTCACAATAAATCCCTTATATTGACTATCAGCTTTCGGATTGTCTTTTTTGTTCCTCTTTCACGTCAGGTCTTATTGTCGGTAATGCTACCCAAAAATCAAGGGATAATTTTTATTTACCGGCCCGCCCAAATCGCTGCCGTCTTCGTTGGTTTTATCGCGGATATAGTCGGTAAAGATGTTTTTATCGAAGATCGCCGTATCATCGGCAAACAGGCAGAACAAAAGCCGCATCAAGAGCACTTCCAGTTGGTGGCCGATATATCCGCTCTGTAAAAGCCCATCGTGCAGTTTGCCCATCTTCTCGGCAGCGGTGATATTGACCGGCTCTTCGTCTTTGTATTTCTTTTGCGTGTATCCGGCGATAAATCCGAACAGGTTCACATGTTCATGCAGTTTGGCAAGGGCAAACTCATGCTGGGTCTTGTCATCCAGATTGTATAGCCTAAACCGTGCAAAATCCGAAACCAGTACATATTTGGGCAGTTCGCGGTCTTTGAGTCCCTCGAAATAACCCAGTGCCTGCGAGTACGCCTTATCAAGGCTCTTACCCCTGGACTTATGCTCGACAAGCAGAGTTCCTTTCCAGAACAGGTCGATAAAACCATAGTTGTCATCGAGTTTTTTGACCGGCTCTTCAAAGCCGGCAACCCGTCTGCGTGAAATACCAAAGACATGAAAAAAACCATCCCAGAACGATTTGGCTTCCGCCTGCTCACGGCTCTCATCAGCCCACTCACGACTAAACTCCATCGCACGGTGCTTGATTTCGTTCCAACTAATCGCCATTGAAACCCTTCCTCTGCCGATAACCATTTCATTCTTTAGTATACCCATCGGGTATGATTTAATTGTGTTGCCCGGCTTGCAAATCGATAGTACTAAACGAGTTATGAATTGACTAACCTGGCATTTTCATTTGGAATGAGTATATAATTCATTCCTGCCTCATAATAACTCATTTTCGCTTCTATGGCAACCTGTACTGGTACAGCGTGAATTATACATTTTCCTGTTACGGTTCAGAGAGAAACTTGTCTTCGGCAAGGAGGTTTTTTAAGGCATAGCAAAACTCCGAATTGCCTTTGCGAATCGTAAAATGGGACGGCTGATATTTTACCGACATCCCCACGACAATTCGTCGCCTTGAGCCGGATTGAATGGTGCGATTTCATCGGCACCCTACTTAATTGCTAAAACCGGAAACCATGCTTAAGTTTGCTTATGCTTTGCATAAGCTACGCGTAAAGCATGCCACCCAACAAGCCATCCACCTCGAAGACTCGGTGGCTGCTACCCGTCGAGCTAATGACGAATTAAAAAAACCAGAATGGCGAATCAATGACGAAGTCCTAATGACAAATTAGAAGGCCTACATGATTGTGAAAAACACCTCTCTGCTACGCAGAAAGGTGCCACCCAATTTATCATCAATCAATCAGAGAGCGGGCACCCGGCGCATTCTCAATTCGCTATTCAACGTTATCCATCAGGCTCGCTATTTGGCGTCGCCTGCATGGATTTGTTCTGCGATTCTTCTTGTCTGATCTTCTGTAGCTTCCTGTTTCCCGTGACAATGGCCAAGGGCAACAGAATCCCGTAGGGAATCCATAAAAAAAACCGATAAGGCACCGGCAATGAAAACATCAGGCCAAGAAAGACGAGAATTGCAATCCACCCGACTACGCTCACCTTGATCATGAATGCTCGTTCACGCAAACTTTTCGTGTTCTTGATGCTGAAATATGTCCCCAATGCCCCTCCTGCAATGCCGAGCGCACCGCCAACGATTCCTCCGATCACTCCTGGGTGCATGTTAATTTCCTTTCCGCAGAATTTCTGTAATAGCAGCCCTACAAGACTTCTTTAAAATACGGTCTTAAGTGGCGCTGTAGTATTGATACCGTCAAAAGTCCCAAACGACCGTAAAACGTATTGAGTTTTTGCCGCCGGCGTCAATTATAAGCTGAATTTGTCTCTAGTCAAGCTGCAACCTTATTCAAAATCGCTTCTTGGCGGGCCGAAATCGCCGTTTTTGATGCTCCACAAACCATCCGCTGCCCTCCACAAATAACCGGTTGCCCTCCAATGACCATCCGCCGGGAGGCGTAAATCATTTTTGCCACAGAGAGCACCGAGGCCCTGACGCGGCCTTCGGCCGCAACCAGAAATAGTTGAACCACGAAGAAAAAAAATGAACAGAAGGTAGAGCAGAAGAATTCAGAATTCAGAATTCAGAATTCAGAATTCAGAAGACAGAAGACAGAAGACAGAAGAATACAGAAATTTAACCACAGATTCCACCGATTACACTGATTAAGAAAAGACAGCCCGCTTTGCGGACTGGAGTTTATCGCATTGCAGCAACCGGCATAATCATAAGAGAACCCCTAAAAATTCGATATTCCTGACATACAGCTAACACGTGGGTCAAAGACCCACCCTACAAAACAATGACGAATTACGAAATCCGAATGAGGAATGAAATGAATAAGTGGTGAGTTGTGAGTTGTGGGTTCGCCTCAGCGAATCTGCCTGCGGCACGATGGTGAGCAAGGCAGAAGAAATGAGGAACCAATGAGGAATAATAGAAGACCGTTGAAACGGTTAAAAAAACTGTACCTGAACTGTAAACCCCTCGCTAAAGCAAGGGGCTAATGAGAAAATCAGAATAACTTCGATCGCCACACGGAGTGTGCCTCCCATCTTATGGCCTCCCACTTTGCCAGGCTAAGCAACTTGCATTAACAATACATATCTGTTATTCTATTAAAAATGGATGACAAATTACAATATAGTCAAAGAATTCAGACTGTCTGCCTGCTTGTATTAACGGCGTTGGCTATTTCGACGGCATTGTACTTCTTCAGCGCGGTACTGATCCCCTTTGTGCTGGCAGTGTTTCTGTATTACTGCCTGACTCCGGTAATAGATGTCCAGATGAAAAAGCTGCGATTTCCACGCTTTGCGGCTATCCTGACGACCATTCTGCTGAGTTGTCTGATTATGTTTGTCTTTGGTTTGATAATTTCGGGCGCTCTGGATGAAATAATCAGGAATACAGACGAATATCAAGAACAATTCGAGCAATTGGCCCGCCGGGTTTTATCGTCGGCACCGACGGAAATATTCGGAGTTAATATCAGCGAAAATGTCAGTGTCCAAGAATATATCTCCGGCAAGACAGTCAAGAATATTTTTACGGGAACAATTAGCGGGATTATGGGTATCCTGTCGAACGGGATGCTGGTTATGATATTCCTGATTTTTATGCTGATCGGAAAAAGCAAAGACAGTTCATCCACAAAAGGTGTTTTGTGTGAAATTGAGGCGAGCATCAAGCGATATACACTCGCTATGATTTTCACCTCAAGCATTACCGGCTTTCTGGTTGGTCTGACCCTTTCGCTGCTTGGAGTTAAATTCGCCTGGATGTTCGGATTCTTAGCCTTTCTGTTAAATTTTATTCCGAATATCGGCTCGATAATAGCGACACTATTGCCGATTCCAGTAGTGCTGTTGAGTCCGGACCTGTCGTTTTCAGCCCGGTTCGTGGCAGTGGCGATCCCGGCAGTGATTCAGTTTGTCATCGGTAATATTGTCCAGCCTAAAATCATGGGCCGATCTCTTGATCTCCATCCCATCGCTATTTTAATGTCATTAATTTTCTTTGGTATTATCTGGGGAATTATAGGGATGTTCCTGGCGACACCCATAACGGCAGTATTGAAGATTCTGCTGGAAAAATTCGACTATACCCGCCCTGTAGCCAATGTGTTGGCGGGACGGTTGGGGCAGATTGGACAGATAAGGAAAACAGAAGATAACGAAGGAAGAGAAGAAGAATTCAGAATTCATAATCCAGAATTCAGAAGAAGACAGAAGAAATGACGAATTACCAATAACGAATGTGAACATCGAACATTCAACATTGAATCCGCCTATGGCGGAAATTAAAGAAACATTGAATACAGAAAAATAGATTGAACAGAAGGTAGCGAAGAAGCGAAAAAGCTAAGAAGAAAAAGAGATAATAGCCACAAAAAAGCTCAAAAAGCAGTAACATTTTAGCCATCTGCGGCAATTTAGAAAATCGAGTAAGAGCACCTCTCTGAAATACAGAAAGGTGGCACCCAATTTTACAGCATGGGCTGAAGCCCATCCTACAACTACAACAGGGGCTATTTGAAAAGTTTTCGCAAATGAATTTATTTTCTCAGACAGAGCGGCAGAATATAGCGTCGGCGGCGCCGCTGGCGGTGCGGATGCGGCCGCGGCGACTGGAGGAGTTCGCGGGGCAGGAAAAGTTTATAGCGCCTGGTAAGCTGTTGTGGCGGATGCTCAAGGCGGACAGGCTCAGCAGCCTGATCTTCTTCGGGCCGCCGGGTACGGGTAAGACAACGCTGGCCCATGTGATTGCCCGGCAGACATCTGCGGAATTTGTGGTTACAAGCGCGGCGACAATCGGGGTTAAGGAAATTCGGGTTGTTATCCAGGCGGCGAAGGACAGGCTGGCGGCCGAGGCTGTCAAGACAGTGTTGTTTCTCGATGAGATACACCGTTTCAGCCGTAATCAACAGGATGTCCTGTTAGACGACGTTGAAAAAGGCACGATTATCCTGATCGGGGCGACCACGGAAAATCCCTTCTTCTCGGTGAACTCAGCACTGGTCTCTCGGAGTACGATATTTGAATTTGAGCCGCTGAGCAAAAGTGAGATCGTTAAAATTATTCAAGCGGCACTGATAGATTCAGAGCGGGGGCTGGGGCGATACAAAGTCAGTATTACCGATGAAGCGTTAGAGTATCTAACGGTTATGAGCGACGGCGACGCACGGCGGGCCTTGTCGGCGCTGGAAGTGGGAGTGCTTTCGCAGAGACAGTCTGAAAAGATAAAAGCTAATCAGGCAGAAAAAGACGTTAAACTCGTTTTTGACAAGGCACTGGCGATTGAGTCGATTCAGAAAAAGGCGTTGATCTCGGACGCGGCAGGAGACAATCACTTCGACCTGGCAAGCGCCCTGCAAAAGAGTATGCGGGGCAGTGATCCGGACGCGACGGTCTATTGGTTGGCGCGACTGATTGTGGGCGGCGAAGACCCACGTTTTATCGCCCGGCGAATAGCGGTATGCGCGGCTGAGGACGTGGGGAATGCCGACCCGATGGCGACGGTTTTAGCGGCGGCGGCAGTGCAGATAAGCGAGTTTGTAGGGCTGCCCGAGGCGCAATTGCCACTGGCGCAGGCGGCGATATATATCGCCTGCGCACCCAAGAGTAACAGTAGTACTCAGGCTATCCAGCAGGCAGGCAGCGACGTGCGCCAAGGCCGTACCGCACCGGTACCCGATCACCTCCGCGACGGGCATTACGCCAGCGCCAAAAAACTCGGCCGGGGAGTGGGATACCAATATCCGCATGATTTTCCCGACGGCTACGCGGCACAATCCTATATGCCGTCGGAGTTCGCAAAGCAATATTACCGGCCCAGCGGTCGGGGAATAGAGAAACAGATGGAAGAATACCTGAGACGGATCAGGCAAATTCTTGACAATTCCAACTCAGGTAAGTAGGGTTGTGAGTTGTGAGTTGTGAGTTGTGAGAAAGAGAGAAGAAAAGAAGAATCCAGAATCCAGAAGAGAAGATTGAATGTCGAATAAGAAGAAATGAAAAAATCAGAAGATAGAAGGAACCAATGACGAATAATAGAAAGTCGCCCTCGTGGTAAAAAGTCATACTCGAAAACAAGTACTGAACTTTATGGAAAAACTGCCGAAAGAGCAGTTGCGGCTTAAAAGCCGAGATGCCTGTGAGAAGATGTGCGCCACGCCGGAATTTCAGCAAGTCTCGAAAGTGATGATGTTCCTGTCGCTTGAGATGGAAGTTGATACGTCTTATGCCATCGAAAAGGCGTTTCAGGACGGCAAGATGGTTCTGGTTCCATCCATTGACTGGGAAAATCAGAAACTCATTCCGGTTGTTCTGCCCAGTCTCGACTGTGAAATGGTTTATGACCGTTACGATCTGCGTCACCCGGCGCAGGCAGAAGCAGTGGCGGTCTCCGACGTTGAACTGATTGTGGTTCCGGGGATGGGATTTGATTTGCGGGGCAACCGGTTGGGGCGCGGTGGGGGTTTTTACGACCGTCTGTTGAGCCATAGCAGTTTTTGCGGCGTGAACTGCGGGCTGGCCCTGGAAGAACAAATTATCGAGGAAGTGCCGGTTCTGGATCATGATGTTCCACTCGATATGCTGGTGACGGACCAGGCGGTTCGGCGGTTCGGAAAATAGAAGTGGGTAATTATTAGTTGTTGTCGCATAGGAACACGGCCAAGATGGCCGTGGCACAGCCATATATACAAAAAACCGTTGAAACGGTTGAAAGAAGTGATTGGCGAGACCTCTATCACCGGACTGAAGTCCGGTGCTAATGAGAAAATCTGGTGAAGAGGAGCTATGGATGGCCCGAAGCAATTATACAAATCGAAACAGTAATTATCGCGGAAGAAGAATATTTTTAATTACCGCTTTTATCCTGGTGGCAGTATTGGCAGTATGGCGGCTGTTTTCAAGCAGTTCTTCCGTTGAGCCACATCAATCGCCAATCAATACAACCATTGCCCAGGCGAATGCCGAGGCCCCGCCCGCTTCAGTAATCCCAGACAGGTCTGATGAGCCGCAAAATCTTTCCCCTCATACTAAAAGTGCAGAGCCGGAACAGGCAGGGCGAAACGCTCCAAAAGTAAAACCTGAGCCACCAACACCCGCATCCACACCAGTGATAAACGGAAAAGCGGAAAAATTGCTTTATGAGGGCAGGGCAGCCCTGACCGGGCAGGACTATATAACGGCTCGTGAAAAAATCAGTCAGGCGATGGCGCTGGGGTTGCCGCGGCGGAAAGCGAAACTGGCTGAGTCGCTGATTAACCAGGTTTCCGATTTCTGGCTGTTCTCCAGGAGGATTTTTCCCAACGATCCGCACTGCCGGCGATATCGGGTGGCAAGCGGAGACCTGCTGGTGAATATCGGTAAAAAATTCAACGTGCCATACCAGATTCTTATGCGGATTAACGGTATTAAGAAGCCGTCCTCGCTGCGGGCCGGGCAGAATATCAAGGTCGTGCAGGGGCCGTTCCACGCGGTGGTAGATCGTAAGCGGTTTATGATGTATGTTTATCTGAGCGAGATATTGGTGCGGGTGTATCCTGTTTCGACTGGCAGGCCCGGCCGTGAAACACCTGTCGGACGCTGGCTGGTCGAAGTCGGTAAAAAACAAATCAACCCCGCCTGGACCGACCCAGATACGGGCAAGCATTTCTATCCTGATGACAAAGAAAATCCGCTTGGCGAACGCTGGATCGGGCTGAAAGGACTGGATGGGGACGCAAAAGGACGTAACGGATTCGGCATCCACGGTACAATCGAACCGGAAAAAATCGGTACTGCCTCCAGCCGCGGCTGTATTCGTCTGCTGAATAAAGACGTTGAAGAACTCTACGATATGCTCACCGAGGGCAAAAGCCGAGTACAAGTTGTGAGTGGTGAGTTGTGAGTGGTGAGAAAGAAGTGGAGAGTGTATTCATAATACTTTTTTTGCAAAAATTTTGTAAGGAGTAACAAAATATGAAGATCAAACGTCGTGAATTTCTGGCCGGCTCGATTGTCGGAATGGGCGAAGTCCTGCTCGACTCGCCGTTAGAAGCCGCTGGGAAACACTCTCCAAAATATTTTAATCCTTACGAAATTGTGCCCCTTGGTAAGACTGGAATTAAAGTTACTCGTGTCGGTATCGGCACCGGAATGCGCGGCTGGAACCGGCAGTCCAACCATACTCTTATGGGTAAGGAAAAGCTCGAGGCCCTACTCCGTACCTCTTACGAACGCGGCATCCGCCTGTTCGACTTGGCCGATCTATACGGCAGTCATCCGTATCTGATTCCGGCCCTCAAGAAAATCCCCCGCAAGAATTACGCCATCGTATCGAAGATATGGTTCCATCGTCGCGGTCTTCCGGAAAAAGAGCGTCCCAGCCCCGACGTGGTCGTCCAGCGTTTTCTAAAGGAGCTAAAAACCGATTATATCGACATAGTCCTTCTCCACTGCGTTATGTCCGAAAAATGGCCCAAGGAACTTGAAGACCAGATGAGAGTCCTTGGGGACCTTAAGAAAAAGGGCATCATCCGCGCCCACGGTATTTCCTGCCATTCTCTTCCGGCCCTGGAGGCCGCTACCAAAGTACCCTGGGTCGATTCAGTTCACGCCCGCATCAATCCCTACGCTACTAAAATGGACGCTCCCCCCGCCAAGGTAGTCCCCGTCCTCCAAAAATTGCATAAACAAGGCAAGGGTATTATCGGCATAAAAATAATCGGCGAAGGCCGGTTCGGCAAACATCCTGAAAAACGCGACCTCTCGATTGATTACGTACTCAACCTCGGCTGTGTGGATACCATGGTTGTCGGCTTTGAGAAGATTAATGAGATCGACGACTTTGCCATGCGGGTATGTAAAACGCCTCGCCGCTCCGCTCCTCCGCTCCTGCCGATACCCGACCATGCGCGGTATGAGGACAATAGCACTCTCAGCCTCATGATCACTTGATATCTTGCCCTTGTAACTATCGATACTTAAAAGTTCCGTAGGAAACCCCTAAAGCGTTAAATGTAATAGTGTCGCCAGAGCAAATCAGTGGTTATTTTTAGATTAACCCCATCGGCCGAAGCCCATCCTGCGCGGCTGATCAGTTTGTATAAAAAAAAAGTGCAAAAGCCAAGCTTAGCTCAACTTTTGCACTTTTTAGTATTGCTGGGCATATAAGCCCTCATCAAATGCCGGCTATTACTCCATGTTATTAGAACTTCAATATCCAGGAGTGCTGGACGCGGAAGTCGTCTCCGTCGTTGCTGTTTTTGTAATCGGTACGCCAATAAGTGAATTCGATGCCTGTCGATAGGTATTTGCTGAATAAGTAGTTGGCGTTGGTGAAGATAAAGTAATTGAGGCTTTTATTGCCGTCGTTCAGGTCGCTGTCGATAGGATCGTCAAAGCCGCCGCCGGTGTTGAGAGCCCAGTCTTCACAGGGCTTGTAGCCGACCTGAGCCCAGGCACCGATGGTTTCGATTTCATCCTGAGTTGTGGTATTTACGCCCTGGCCGATGCCGCCGAAATATGAATTGCAGTTTTCCGCCCAGAAGACCTCGCCCTTGAGTTCGACTTTTTCGCAAACCGGAACGACCACGTCAGCATTGACCGACCAGGTATGAACATTGTCATCGTCGCCAACGTAGTCCCAGTCGATTTCCTCATTGCCGAAATGTCCGCTTGCGCCGATAACACATTTTTTGCCGTTCATAGGCGTCGCGTAGCTTACCCGTCCGAGTACCGTCGGGGCACTGGAGTCCTGGCCGTCATCAACTCCGCCGGAATCGTAGTCATTATTGAGATCACGTGACAGAGCAGTCTCGATCTGGAAACGGCTGTTGTTGGGGCAGTCCCACCATTTGGTGAACCGAAGCTGTGGATGGCGGTAGCCAATGTTTCCACCGAACCAGCCTACCGTGTAATTGAGCGTGCTGGGTACCAGCGGTGAAATAATATCCGAAGTTTGGCCGAACAACAGCGACCAGTCGGGGCCGCTTAATTGGCCGTAAGCGTGTCTCATCTGAGGTGTGCTTTTGTTTTCGTTTGTCGAAGAGGTTACGGGGTTATAAAAGTCGATTTCGACGCGACCCATAGTCTTGAGGTCGCCGATATTGGGGGCGAAGACCTTGGCGCCAAGCCGAGTCTGGCGGGCAGTGAAACTAAAACTGTCATCGGCCCGTGTGGTCGAGTTTTCCGGCTTGACCGAGACGATATAATCGCCGTTGGCACCGTTGACGGCAGAGTCGTCATAAATCATATCAAACTTGAAATACCCATAAGGCTGAATCCGCCAGCCGGCCGGGAGCATCAGGCTGCCGCCTGCTTCATCCTTGGCCGCTACGGGCAGTTCCTTTACCAAGTCCTTCATTTCAGTATTATACCGCCAGGGAGCGTTATTCTTCAACTCGGTCAGTTCCTGCCGCAGTTGCTGAATTTCCGCCTGGGCACGGTCCAAATCGGCCCTCATGTCCTCGTCGGCCGCATTCGCATACGCCGTCCAACTACCAATAGCCATAAAACCAATCAGAACAACAATCACATTTCTGGTCATTTAGTGAACTCCAAAAAACACGGATAAAA
>Ga0255411_1013_pt1 | contig 16035 bp, 7 predicted proteins | sample ANMaggSSYBR01I10_FD_182648 | JGI IMG/M metagenome (GOLD analysis project Ga0255411, IMG submission 182648) | Sediment cell enrichment communities from methane seep in Santa Monica Basin, California, United Staets - ANME aggregate JGI... | ecosystem: Environmental > Aquatic > Marine > Cold seeps >... | reverse complement strand
GGATCATCGAAATACTGTTACCCGACAGCCGACGACACCGCAGGGAACGATTGGCCCAGGTTAGCGCCGTGCGGGCCAGTCAACAGCAGGCCCGCGAACAATTACTCGCGGACCTGGAGATAAAAGAAAAAACGCTACGCAACGAACGGCTGGCGAAATTGAAACCGCTGGCTGCGAAACTTCTGGAACTGGTTCGAGACGTCGGGAATGACTATGAACAAAAAGAAAGTGAAGCTATGGATATCGGGGTGAAGGCATGCCAGATCGGTGGTCTGGACGGCATGCGGCAACTCCATGAGATAACGATGGAACAATTCAAGTCTAAAGAGCAGGATATACCGCACGTCGATTATATTACCCAGTGGTGGGACGGCGTCGGCGGCTGGCTCGGCCGGCCTCTCAGCGAAAAGGGGAGACTATAGAGAGATTAGCCCATTTTCATTGACACCAATATCAGCGACGAGAATAATGCCTATTTTTAGCAAGTCTTTTGCTGATTTCAAAGCTCAAGTAATAATACATCGGGATAATTAACGCGATTTTCAAGGTATGCATAAATTCCATCTCATATAAGTTAAACCGGCTGTGGATCGAAAATCTCTGCCGCTTGGTTTGCAATTATACGCACCGCGTATGGGAATTCCCGCGAGCGAAACCGTAACCTATTGCCGTAAGGCTACTTACCCGCGTACTAACTGGAAAATTCAATCGGGAGCACTATGCATAACATAATTGGAGTTACGAAATCGCAAAGCCGGCATTTCGACCTGGGATGAGTATAAAATATGCCTAAGCTCAATTTTGCAAAAACCCTTATTTTGGACAACAGCCGATAAGGAGTAATTTTGTCGCATATATGTAAGAAGCTTTGCATGAGCAAATCGTAAATGAAAGTGGTGGAAAATATCAAAATATTTATTTTTTCTCTTGTCAAGATTGCGAAAATCTGATATAAATAGTGATATCAGGTTCGTGAAGAGGATTAGAGATTTGAACAATTGTTTATTCTTTAATAAGTGAATAATTAGCGGGACTGTGAGGTCTCGTTTACGAATAAATGGCATGGCATCCGTACCCACCTCTTACCCCGACCGAACAAGCGGGTGTCATGTCATTTTTTATTTTTAAATTAACCGCCTTCGCGGGAATGACAGTTTCTCTATATTTTTTCTGCTTCGCAGAAAGATGGTGGTACCCAAGGGAGTTTTTTCTTCGTGGCTAAGTTGTCTATATAGCGGGGGCTGACTGTTTCGAGGATTTGAGAGGCCAATGTTCGGGGTGATTGGCGGCGGTTTTAAGAAGGGCATCGACGATTTCCGGATCGAGTTGATTTCCTGCACAAGCGGCGATTTCCGAGATCGCTTCATCGTGAGAAAACGCCTGCCGATGTGCACGATCGGAAGTGATGGCGTCAAAGGTATCAGCCGCAGCCAGGATGCGGGCGCCAAATGGGATGTGTTTGCCGGCCAGGGCGTCCGGATAACCGGTGCCGTCGAAATTTTCGTGGTGATGTTTTATGATATTTAATTCCTGATTAAATATTCCAACTTGAGAAAGGATGCGGACGCCGGCGACAGGATGTTGTCTGATGACCACCTTTTCCTGTTCCGTCAGTGGGGTTGATTTTGTCAGAATGCTACCAGGAACGCCAATCATACCAATATCATGCAGCAGAGCGGCGGTTTTGATTGTCTCGATCTGTTCCGACGACAGGTTCATCTCCCGTGCGATATATTCAGCATATACCTGAACATTCTCCACATGATTAGCGGTAAATGGATCTTTGGCGGCCATGATCTTGCCCAATGCCGCGATACTACCTATTGCCTGCGAACGAAGGCGCTTTTCAAGGCCGTGAATTTCGGTTTGCAATTCGCAGACATCGGCGTTTTTATGCAGTGCTTCTACTTCATCTTTATTCTCATTTTGCATATCGTTCCAGCGAACAACACAATTGCGGCCCCGTCCCTTGGCGGCGTAAAGGGCTTTATCCGCTTTATTTACCAGTTCGTATGGGTCAGGAAGTGTGGATGCGTCCATGGCGGCCACACCCAGACTGATGGTAAGATTGAGCAGTTCGGCGGATATATTCCACTTGTAACTTTGAATAAAAGAACGTAATTTTTCAGCGGCGCGGACGGCATGGTCGAGGTCGGTATCAGGCAGGCTAATGATAAATTCCTCACCTCCATATCTCGCCGCAAAGTCGAGTGGATACAGATTGTTTTTCAGAATTTCGGCTAATTGTTTGAGAATATTATCTCCGCCGAGGTGTCCATAGGTATCGTTGACATTTTTGAAGTAATCCAGGTCAACCATAACCAAAGAGAGTGGTATGTGTTTTTCCGACGACTCAACAATCTGTCGCTCGAAAATCTCAAAGAAATGACGACGGTTGGCCAGTCCGGTCAGCGGGTCTGTATGGGCCTGGGCGAGCAATTCGTCCTGGAGATCCAGCATCCGCAGGATTGCGCCCACGCGGGCACGCAGTTCGCCGGGGTTCAGGGGTTTAAAAATATAATCAATGGCGCCCAATTCCAGCCCGATGATTTTGTCTTCGGCGGTATCCCTGGCTGATACAAAGACTATCGGAATCGAGTCGGTGCGATTATCAGACTTTAGTCTTCTGCATACTTCATGCCCGTCCATACCAGGCATCATGATGTCCAGGAGAATGACGTCAGGTTTTTCGTTAAGGGCCAATTCGAGCCCGTCCTGGGCATTGTCAGCCAACAGCGGCACCGCGTCCATCTTCTCCAAATAGACCTTCATCAGTACCAGGTTGGTTTGATTATCGTCAACAGCCAATATTTTACGTGATTTCTTCTGATTCTCAGCCATAAGCATCCGTAATATCAGTGTGATAAAGGCAAAAGCATACTTCTGATAATATCGACAGAAAAAAAGGTGATATCAACAGAAAAAAAGGTAAGCGTTTAATCATAAGCAAAAAACCGCGAAACGATTAAAAAAAGCGTTCGCGCGAGACCTCCGACACCAGACTGAAGTTCCGGTGCTAATGAGAAAAGTCCTGTTATTCCATAAATATCGGCTCGATATGTCGGCTGAAGATATTTTCCGTTACATTGCGTCCGATAATTTTTTCGTGTTCTTTCAAGGCATCCTGGTAGCTATCTCCCATTTGGGCGGCGATTTTATAACCGACGTGCAGCAGTTGCCTGAAATCAGGGTTATAATTCGGGCAGGATTGGTCATGGCGGAGTGAGTCGGCAAAAGTTTTTTCGTCCCAGCCGGCTACCTCGTCCGGAGTGGGCAGGCGGTTCTTGTTAATATCAATGACCGTGGCATAAGGCTTGCATAACTCGTCAAACCGCCCAAAGGCCCGGCGGTACACTTCTTTGGCTATGGTCAAACCGTCACCGCCGGCCAGGGCCAGCCCGATCAACTCCTCCAGCCAGGTTGTACCGGCGGTTTTGATGTGCACACCCGCATCGAATTTCCGGAGTGTCCGATGTATGGGCGGATAGATAGAAAACTTGTTGCTGCCGGAATGAACGCTTAATTTCAGATTCGTCGGCAGTGAAAATTTATTGATCGCGTGAACGATAACCGCCACGTCCTGTTCGAATTCGCGGCTGAACCGGTTGACATCGCCCGCGTAATCGACGCCTTTATTAAATCGGCCGGTGAATTTGGGCGCAATGGTCTGAAGAGGAACACCCTCCAAAGCAAGAGCCGCCAGGATGAAAAACAGTTCGATCGGAGTTTGGGGCAGTTCGGCCTCGTCGGTTGAGACCTCGGTTACGAAGTTGTCCTTACCCCTGATGTTCTCGATATGCCGATAAATATTACCGGCTTCCTGAACTGCCCGCAGATACTTCAAGGCGATCTGTTCAATTAAGTCAGTCGTTATCTCGAAAGTCCGCTCGATTCCCGGTATGGCCATAGACCCAAGATATTTCGCGTTGCTTTTAACGAATGCCGCAATATCGTCTGGGGCCGCCTTTTCTCCGATGAAGTCAGCCACGTCGATAGTGAAGAAATCACTGTGAGGAATAAAGTCATCCACGTTGGTCAGATTGATATGATCGGCATCGACAAAATACGCGCCCGACCATCCGCACTGCTCGACGGCTATATCGGCTTCCCTGCGGGTGTCGGCCGGTGATGTGCCGATGATGCTATGTTCACGATAAGACTTGTTCCAGACCGGGGCGACATCAAGTCCGAATTCCCGGGCCTTCATTAAAGCCTGTAACTGCGCTCGACCCTGATGGCCGAAACGGTCTCCAATACCAATAGAATATTTTGGTAAGATCATTAGTTGTCCTTTCAAAAATCTTATCCAACAATTTGCAATAACACTAAAACCGTTGAAACGATGATTACCCAGGGCTAACGCCCTGGGCTAACATATTTCGCCCTTACAGGGCTAAAACCAAAAGCCCTACTTAAGCTCACTTATACCTTGCATAAGCTACGCGTAAAGCATGCCACCCGTCATTCGATTTTTCGTAACCGTTCACGGGTTTGCCGCAGGCAAACTTCCTCTACACCTCGAAATAGTGGGGTCAAAAACTTTTGACGCCAGGTTGTTTTACGAAACAAAGCCATTTTTGTTGCCGTCCACGCTTTTTATCCGCTTGTGGCGGATTTTCTTTCGCCCTTTCAGGGCTTTAATAGTAGTTGTCGCAATTCTTCCGGGGGCTTACGCCCCCGGCTATGCGCTCTTTCGGCCCTTCGGGCCTAATAAGGAAAAGAACCCCCCGATTTTACATCGGGGACTAAGGCCCCCGCTTTACAGCAGGGGCTAATAAACGCGGCGCCCAGGCCCGCCCTACGGAAAAACCCATAAACGGTTACTATTACGCAAACGAGCCTCCCTATATAGGGTGAACTATCGGATTTGCGCGCATTTTATGGTTATTATCGCAAGTGTAAAACTCGTAAGTAGCAGAGCTATATAGAGATAAAAAAATAAATAATTGTTACTCCGTCACTCAGGGCGTTGGCCTGGGTGAGCTACAAAACCATTTTGCCTTTTCAAGGCTTTAGAGTAAATGGCGGGCATGGCCCGGGCTACTTAAGAATCCCTCGATTTTACATCGAGGGCTAATAAACGCGGGCCACAGGCCCGCCCTACTTAAAGAACCTCCGCTGTTAAGCAGGGGCTAACAAGGACAAGAACCCGTGAACGGTTACGATTTTTCTAACCTTTGACATTTCCGATCGGTACGAAACGAACGACGGGCTTGCTGATACCGGCCTGTTCGGTGGCCCGGACGACCTCGTCGATATCTTTATAGGCGGCGCCAGCTTCCTCGGCAAGTCCGGCATGACTGACACAGCGGACGTAAATGCCGCGGGTCTTCATATCCTGCTGGAGCGTTCGGCCGTGGAATTGTCTCTTGGCCTGCCGGCGGCTCATGGTACGGCCGCTGCCGTGAGCGGTGGTAAAAAACGTATCCCGGCCGCTTTCCAGACCTACCAATAAATACGAACCAGTCTCCATACTGCCGCCGATGATTACCGGCTGGCCGGTCTTTCTATAAATCTCCGGCAGTTCTTTCCGGCCGGGGCCGAAGGCACGGGTAGCCCCCTTACGATGTACCAGCAGTTGCCGTTCTTTACCATCCACAGTGTGTTTTTCCAGTACGGCGGTATTGTGAGCGACGTCGAACACCTGCTCCAGCCCTAAATCGTGCGGGTCCCTGTGAAAGACATCGGAGAAAACCTCGCGAATCCGATGGGCGATCATCTGGCGGTTGGCAAACGCCATATTGATGGCGCAGTTCATCGCGGCGAAGTAATCCTGACCTTCCGGCGATTGAATCGGGGCGCAGGCCAATTCCCTGTCGGGCATATTCAACCCGTATTTCGGCCCCATAACCTTCAGAAACGTTTGCAGGTAATCAGTTGCCACCTGGTGTCCGAAGCCGCGGCTGCCGCAGTGGAACATAATCACAACCTGATGCGGCCTGTCGATTCCGAAAGCTCGGGCCAGCTCCTCGTCAAACACGTTTTCCGGACGGACCACCTGTATCTCCAGATAATGGTTACCCGATCCGAGGGTACCGACCTGGTTAAAACCGCGTTCGACAGCCTTATTGCTGACCTTTTTGGCATTGGCTCCGGTAATACAGCCGCCGTGTTCGGTTCGCTGGAGGTCTTCCGGCCAGGCATAACCGTTTTTTTCGCACCAGCGCGAACCCTGCTCTATCAGCCGGCAGAAATTATCCCTGGACAGCCTGATTGTGCCCTTGGCGCCCACGCCGGCCGGGACCCGCTTGTAGAGGCTGTTCACGAGTTGTTCCAGCCTGGGCCTAACCTGATCACAGGTGAGATCGGTACGCAGTAATCTCATCCCACAATTGATGTCAAAGCCGATTCCGCCGGGTGAGATAACGCCGGTTTTCGCGTCCATAGCAGCCATGCCACCAATAGGAAAACCATAGCCCCAGTGTCCATCGGGCATACAATGGGCATATCCCACGATTCCCGGCAGCATGGCCACGTTGGTTATCTGCTCGAAGACCCCTTCGTCCATATCCTTCAGGAGCTTCTCGGTAGCGTAAATCCGGGCCGGTACCCGCATACCCGGCTTGTACGAAAGGGGAACCTCCCATACCGCCCTGGAGATTCTTTTTATGTCCTTGATTGCAGCCATTTTTTTAACTTCCTGCCGCATTATATATTTCACCCGGTATTACGGAAAGATATACCTGAAAAAAAATTGATATTTATAAGACATTTATGGTAAAATGAATTTGCCGGATGTATGTTTTCCTTAATGGGTAACAACGACATGTACAGAAGAAAAGCATTTACCTTAATCGAACTGCTGATGGTAATTTCCATCATCGCACTATTGTTGGCGATACTAATGCCCGCTCTGAACAACGCCCGTGAGCAGGCCACCGCGGCGGTGTGTCTTGGCAATCAAAGGACCATGATCCAGGCATGGCAAATGTACGCGGACGAAAATGACGACTATATGATCGGGGGCAACAGCTATTATAATGGAAATCCCTTTAATCCTTCGCTTAACGATCCCTGGCCGGGGGTTATGTACGCATGGTGTTTTGAGCCGGGATATCGACTTGCCGATGGTAAATATCAATTTTGTTCAAGTAGTAATGTAACCGACGAATACAGATTGAACGGCATCAGAAAAGGTAAAATGTATCCCTATGTTAATACCACAGACATATATAACTGTCCGGGCGACGGACGGTGGAGAAAAAACCAACATCCGTATGATACTTACCGCAGCTATTCAATCAGCGGTATGATGTATGGAGAAGACGCCCGTCCGACACATAATTATCTTAACGCCTACGTGAGAGTCGGCCAGATAAAATCTCCAGCGGAGAAATTTGTGATGGTCGAAGAAGGCAGAAACAATCAGTGGCATAACTACGGGTCCTGGATATTATATGCCGCATCCCGGATTGAGGATTATTCGTGGTGGGACGAGTTTGCCGTCTGGCACAATGGCAGAAGCACCTTTAATTTTGCCGACGGTCGTGCTGAGATTAAGACCTGGGAGGATAAACGTACCATCCAGATGTCAGAGCATCCACAGGGTGGCGACATCTTTATGCGTAGTAACCGACCTATAAATCCGGACCTGTTATGGGCGGCCCGGGGCTATGGAGGGGTACCCTATTAGCAAATGTGGATGAGTTGTGGGTTGTGAGCTGTGAGAAAGAAGAGAGAAGATAAGAAGAAAAACCACGGATGTCCACTTTTCTTTTCTTGATAATGAATAAGGAAAATCACAGATGACAAAGAAGCCCCTGATCGCTGTAAACAAGAACCCGTGTCATAACGCCTTGGTATTGGAGGCGACAACTCTGGCGGCCGTTTTGGCCCTGATGTTCGCACTATCTGGTACCGCAAAAGCTCAAATAACCATTACGAACAAGGGGACGGTGAACCCGACCCTGTTGTATCGAGGCGAGCCGTTGCTCAAGGTAGGCCCGTTGCCGGAGGTGGCGATATTCGCGATGGAGTGGGGATCGCCGGACTTCCCGCATCAGCAATGGCTGGACTGGATGGTGCGACACCAACTGGGTTTCGGTCGTGTCTATCCTGAGAGCGGGTTCTCTCTGGGCAGCACCTTGGCGGTCGATAGCGCACGCAGACGCCTCTTTCCATTCAAGGCGATCCAAGACGAGGAGAACAGTCCTGTCATGGATCTCACCAAGTTTGATCCTGCGTACTGGGAGAACTTCGCCCTGGTAATCAAGGAGTGCGCGAACCGTGGCATCATACTCCAGATGCAATTGTACCAGCGATGCTTCTTTGAAAAGAAGTACTGGGACGACAACTACTTCAACCCATCCAAGAACGTAAACAAGTTCCCGGTCCCGGCCGGGCCGGGTGGGTATGGACTGTGGAAAGCCATGGCTGAAAAAGGCGTGTGGCAGGATCTTCATCGCGCGTGGGTCGAGCACATTCTCGAGGGTATCGGGAACAACGGCAACGTAATCATTGACCTGATGAACGAAGGGGCGTTCAAGAACGAACTCACGAAGGAATGGATCGAATTGACGCTGGACCTCATAGAGGAATGGGAACGGAAGACAGGGAACGACATCCTCGTCGGCATGGATTTCGATCACCTCTATAAGAAGGCAGATCCGGGTCTGAAGTATGTGCTCTCGCATCCACGTATGGAACTCATCATCTGTGAAGGCTCCGAGGCTCACGTGGTCAGTGATCTGGTGGCGGGAGATCGGCGTAAGCAAAATGAGAGCTTGGCCATCAAGTACCGCAGGCAATACCGCAAACCGATCATCAGTACCAACAGCCCAGGGTACAGCGTCGATGAGAATCCGGAAGTTATGCGTCTGTACCAGTGGTATTCGCTGATGATAAAACTCCAGGGAGTAGGTGTTTATGCGAAGAAATATCCACTCGATTTCTCCAATCCGTCCGTCGAACAATATGCCCGGCAGTCGAAGATACTCGTGCAGTTCTTCGAGACATTGGGTGACTATGTCGCTCTGGATATCGCATCCGAAAGGATCGCTTCTGCACCCGGCAAGTACCGACTGGCGCTGGCCTCACCTAAAGAGACCGTGGTATATCTGCACATCGATGGCTTCGGAAAGACGGTCCCGGCGGGGCGAGAGCTTGTACTGCAGGGGCTGGAGACAGCCGAAGGCACTGTCTCGATCACGTTCCTTCACCCCGACTCCGGCCGGACCGCCCACATGACGGGCGTGATCCGGAAGGGCCGTCTAATGGTTCAACTCCCGGAGTTCTTTGAGGACATCGCCATTCATATACTATCAGGTTGAGCCGGGCAATATTATGGAACTAATACTCAACCCCATAGCTTTCAAAAAGTTACGTCTCGTACAATTCATATAATTACTCCCGACTCGGCAAATAGGGTCAGGGCGGAGGCCTTATTAACCGTTACGTTGATAATTTGGCCGATGAGGGTTTTCGGACCGTTGAAGACAACGATATGATCGCCTCCGGTTCGGCCGACCAATTGCGGATCGGAAATCGTCTTACTGTCGGGAGCCTGGTCATCATTTTTAGCGACGGCGTTGAGATGAGATTTTTTACTGTAGCCCTCGACCAGAATCTCGACATTTTGACCGATGAATCTCTGGCTATCCTCAAAAGCGATTTCATTTTGTAAAGCAAGCAATTCCCAGTTGCGGCTCTTCTTGACTTCAAGTGGTATATCATCAGGTAATCGCGTCTCGGCGGTAGTACCCGGCCGAGGTGAATATTTGAAGATAAAACAGTTCTTGAATCGCACCTTTTTCATCAGTTCGGCCGTGGCCTGAAAATCCCTGTCGGTCTCGCCGGGGAAACCCACAATAAAATCACCGGCTACGGTAATACCGGGAACCAAATCGCGAGCACGTTCGATTAACTCAAGGTATTCTTCGACGCTATAACGGCGGTTCATAGCCCTGAGGACACGGTTCGAGCCGCTCTGGGCGCATATATGCAAATAGGGACATACGGATTTCAGATCGGCCATTGCTCTGAAAATCCGGTCGTCGAAATGACTGGGGTAGTTGGTGACAAAACGCAACCGTTTTAGTCCTTCGATTTCGTTCAGTGTTTCCAGGACGTCAGCGAGTTGCAGGGTTCGGTCGTTATCGCGAAACCGATATTTGTTGACTGCCTGGCCCAACAGGGTGATTTCCTTTACGCCGGCAGCGACAAGCCGTCGGGCCTCGGCGAGAATATGATTCATCGGCCTTGAACGTTCCGGGCCGCGGACATAGGGCACGATACAATACGAACAAAAATTATTGCAGCCACGCATAATACGCAAAAAAGCCTGAAAAGGCTGGCCTGTATCGACAAATGAGCGACTTGTATCAAACTCCTCCAATTCGTCATTTTTCCCCGACCCCTCCCCCGGCTCGTCGATAGCAAGCAGGCGATTGCCTCGGCGGTTCTGTCGGGCCTGCTCGATCAATAAGCCCAACCGGTGCAATTGGCCCGGCCCGCAGACAATATCGACCTGTCGATATGTATTGAGAAGTTCCCGGCCGAGCCGCTGGGCCATGCAGCCGATCACCGCTAAAATTAATTCGGGGTCATCCTGATGGCGGCGGTGGAATTGACCTATTTTGCTGATGACCTTGTCCTCGGCGTGTTGACGCACAGAACAAGTATTGAAAATGATGACGCCGGCCCGGTCGGAATCACTGGTGAATTGATACCCCAATTGCTCAAGCTGACCCCTGACAAGCTCCGAATCAAGCTTGTTCATCTGGCAGCCCATAGTTTCGATATAACATGCAGGCTTCATAGGCAAATATAAGGTAACCGTTCACGCTTTTTATCCGCCTGTGGCGGACTTTCTTTCGCCCCTTCGGGGCTTTAAGAACTGTTGCCACAACCCTTCCGGGGGCTTACGCCCCCGGCTATGCGCTCTTACGGCCCTTCGGGCCTGATAAAATGGTGCGATACATCGCACCCTACTTAAGAATCCGTGAATGATTACAATATAAGTAATGAGGGCGGTGGGACTCGAACCCACGACCCACGGCTTAAAAGGCCGTTGCTCTACCAACTGAGCTACACCCCCAATTACTTTATAATACAATTGTCATTCACATCGACGGTTTATAGCCCCACTCAGCCAATATGTCAAGTGGTAACTTTGCATAAGTTACGCATAAAGCATACCAGCCAGCCATTTTCAATCGTCCCTGCGGGACTAAAATACACAGGTGAACAGGTTTCCCAGCGATAAATCGCTGGGCTATTATCAAATTGTCCCTACGGGACTTACGAATCAGCAGGATTGTCGTTGACATAGCGCAAAAGTATATTATAATTGTATGTTTAACGCTTGATTGGCTTATGCGATGTGAGGCGATTATAGCGGTTATTGCGAGGCACGGAAGCTATCGACAGCCATCGGAATTGCTATAAGTTCTTGTTGTATAAGAAGTAAGCTGTTTTTGCAGGATGTCTGCCGACAAGATAATTTAAAACTCTTGTGCCATTTGAATGAGTATTAAATAGTTTTTTAATGTTAATTCAGCTTGAATTATGGTATTTTTGAGGAATAAATTTCGCAAGAAAGGCCGATAAAAGTAAATATATTTGGAGGAAGCCTAAAGATGGATTGGAAAGGTAATCGTGTCAGCGCTTAGTCCTAATGGTTTGGGACTTTTGAGCGAAGGCCGCTTGGATAAGTGGCGCGGCGCCCCACGGGGCAGCCCGAAGGCCATGCTTGAGAATTGTGTAAAAGGCCCTGGTGCAGGGTTCGGTTAGAGTTATTCTATCCGTCCCATGCAGGGCGAGAACAGTTCCGAGCAAAGGCAGTCAGGCTGACTGAGAAAGTTGCTCGGAGCAACATTAAAGTGGGTTACCTTGAAGGTCCCGCTTTTTTTATTTTATACACGATAAGGCATCAATAAGGTAGAACAACGATGAATCCTGAGTTACTCAGAACTGTTGATAATATAGCCCGCGAGAAGAATATCGATCGCGAGAGCATACTATGCGATCTGGAAGCGGCGATGGAGTCCGCTGCGCATAAGCACTTCGGATCAAACAAGGATGTGGAGGTTCGTATCGACCGTGAAACCGGAGAAGTGCTGGCAATGCTGGATGGTGAACAAATCGATATTAAAAAACTGGGACGGATACCAGCACAAACAGCCAAACAGGTCATGATCCAGAAACTCCGTGAGGACGAACGGGGAAGCATATTCGCTGAGTATCAGGAACGGGTTGGCGAAGTGGTGGCCGGGACGATCGGCCGGCATGAAGGAGGGACCACAATAGTCAATCTGGGCCGTGCTGAGGCCATACTGCCCCGCAGTGAACAGATTCCCGGCGAAACGCCCCATCCCGGAGAACGAATTCGTGCGATGATCTATGAAGTTAAGGAAGTGCCGAACCATATAAAAATCATTCTCTCCCGTAGCCATCCGGACTTCATTCGCCGACTGTTCGAACAGGAAGTTCCGGAGGTAGCCGAAAAGGTTATAGAAATTAAGGCCCTGGCGCGAGAAGCGGGCTATCGCAGTAAAGTGGCGGTAACCAGCATAGACGGCAAAGTCGATGCGGTGGGGGCGTGCGTAGGCGTGCGAGGCAGCCGGATCAAAAATATTGTCGATGAACTCGGCGGCGAAAAGATAGACATCGTCCGCTGGAATGAATCCTCACAAGTATTCATCGGCAACGCCCTGCGGCCCTCAGAAATACGCGAGATCGCACTGTGCTTCGAGCTTAACCGGGCGACCGTGGTAGTAAGCGAAGACCAACTGTCGTTGGCTATCGGCAAGCGCGGCCAGAATGTACGGCTGGCGGCCCGGCTGACTAACTGGGACATCGACATCCTGACACCAACCGAATACACTCAGGGAATCGAATCGCTGATTAAGACGTTGCGAAGCGTGGAAGGTGTTGACGATACCCTTATCGATAAGGTTATGGCACTGGGAGTGATATCAGTACTGGATATGGAAGAGATAGGAGCCGAACCACTGGTTCAGTCGCTGGAGATAGAGGAGGAATTGGCTGTCAATATGGTCAAGGCGTCCGGGCAGGAAGCACACCGTCTGGCGGAAAGCAAGAAAGCAGGTACGGCCGCCCAGGAAGTGTTGGCTCAGGAAAATAAAGATAATAAATCAGCAGGTCCGACAGAGATTATGTCCGGCAAAAAGGACTCCGGATTAGCTTCTCTGTTATCCTCTGAACCGATAGACGTTGAGACGTCCTCGACAGAACCCTCCGATTCGTTGCCCGCACCGGATCAAACAGAATCGGAAAAAGAGTTGCCGGAAACGTCCGACGATAAAGATACGAGTATGAAGATTAATTAGTTATAAATAACAGGAAATAATAATTTAGTCCGGAGTTCATTGAGTGGCCAAACGAATTTTTCAACTGGCAAAAGAACTGCAAGTCAAAAGCACCGCGGTCGTGGAAAAGTGCCAGGCCGAAGGTATTGTTGTTAAAAACCATATGAGTACTCTTTCGGCCGGTCTGGAAGCGACTATCCGAGAATGGTTCACCACCGGCGACAACGCCACGACGATCGAAACGACGGCGCCAGTGGACCTTGAGAAGGTTAAGAGTAAGAAGCCTCGGTCTAGGAAGAAAAAAGTAAAAGCCGAAGATGAACAGGAATCGGTTACGGCGGTTGGTGTAGCAGTAATAGAGGCACCTGTGGAGGCCGAAAGTCAGGAAGAAACCGCAGCCACAATCGAGGCTCAAGTGGTTACTATGCCCACAAAGGCCAAGACATCAGATAAGCCCAAACGTAAAAGCCCCAAAGAAATAAAGCTGGAAGGGGAAGACACTAAAGTCGAAGCGGTAGCGGCCGAAGAAGAACCGGAAACAAAAGAACCAAAAAAGAAAGCAGCGGCAAAGAAAAAGACAGACAAGGACCAAGCCGGGGAAAAATCCACAGAAGGGCCTTTAGACGAACCGGAACAAAAAGGGCCCATTGTTATAGATACGATTACCCCAATTCCGCAGGTGACGCCCAAAGCACCTGTTCCTTTTGTGCCGGCACCTGCGGTACTTCAAGGCCCAAAGGTATTGCGTACCGTGCCGATGGAGATCATCCCCACTCGGCCTGCCCCGCGTAAGCCGCGGAAAATCGCGGCAGCCTCGGCAGCGGATACGTCCACAACCAGTACCACTCGAGGCGGAGGTGCCAGTACGAGCGGACGGCGACGACGCAAACATCACGGTGGTGAGGAAGAAACCGGCAATAAAGATGTCAAGCAGGCTAAGCCTCGGACACAGCGGCGACGAGCAGGCCGTAAGTATGAGTCTGAATATATTGCCCCACACGAATGGGGAAATCAAGACCTGCTGGAAAGACAGCAGCGGTTGGCCAAGGCATCGGGCACCATGCTGCATCGCAGAGAACGGCAACTGGCCAAGAAAGACACAGCCGCCGGGTTAGGCGTCATAGAACCCCACCGGATCGAAAAAGCTGCCGTGCAGGAACCGATTACGGTTAAAGAACTCAGTGCCGCCATCGGGATTCGAGCCCCTGAAATTATCAGCAAACTGATGGAAATGGGAGTGATGGCAACCATTAATGAAGTACTGGAAGCCGAGGCCGCAATGACCATAGCGATGGATTTCGGGGTGGAACTGACAGTTGAAGAAAAAGCTCTGCTTTGGGATCAACTTCAAAAAGACTTTGATCAGGAAATCACGCAGCGTTCGCAGGTTCCCCGGCCTCCCATCGTGGCCTTCCTTGGGCATGTGGATCACGGCAAGACCTCTCTATTAGATCGCATTCGCAAATCGAGTGTAACCAGCGGCGAGGCGGGCGGGATTACACAGCATATAGGCTCTTATCTTTACAACGACGGTAAGCGACAAATAACGTTTTTAGATACGCCGGGGCATAAAGCCTTTACTCAGATGCGTGCCCGCGGTGCCAACATTACAGATATGGTAGTGCTGGTGGTGGCAGCCGACGACGGGGTTATGCCTCAGACTGAAGAAGCCATCAATCACGCGAAAGCGGCCGATGTTCCCATTGTGGTGGCTCTGAACAAGATGGACCTCCCGAACGTAGATGAAAATCGTGTTCTGGGTCAGCTGTCGGAGCATGAGTTGGTTCCCGCTGAGTGGGGCGGTGATACGGAAGTTGTACGAACCAGCGCTGCCAGCGGTGAAGGCATCGAAGACCTTCTCGATCACCTGGAATACGTGGCGGAACTGAGACATTTAACCGCCGCTACAGACGGCCCGGCAACGGGTTGGGTAGTGGAAGCGGAAATGACCACCAAACAGGGGGTTGTGGCTACTTTGCTGGTCAAAGACGGCACCCTCAAGCCCGGTAACTTTGTTGTAAGCGGTTCCTCCCACGGCCGAGTCCGCTCGATTACGGACACCGCCGGAGCATCATTGACAGAAGCAGGGCCTTCGACACCAGTTGAGATTACTGGTCTGGACGAAGTTCCAATCGCCGGGGACCGGTTTTTTGTTCCGGGCAGTATATCCCAGGCAGCCGAGATCGCCGAGGAACAGCGGAGCCGACGCCGGGAAAAAGCCCTGCTGCATCGTCGCCAGATTACGCTGGAAAATCTTTTCAGCGAGATTGCCGCCGGTGAACTGAAAGAATTGAACGTTATCGTCCGTGCCGATGTTCAGGGTTCGGTGGACGTTTTACGCAATACGATTATGGAAATGAATACGTCCGAGGTGGCTGTGCGGATTCTGCACGCGGCAGTAGGTGGCATCACCGAAAGCGATGTGCTGCTGGCCCAGGTATCCAATGCTATCATTATCGGTTTCCAGGTGATCGCCGACGAACATGCCCGAAGTCTGGCCGAGCGCGAAGGAGTGGAAATTCGCCTGTATCGTGTTATTTACCAGATCAGCGAGGATATGAAAAAGGCACTGGAAGGAATGCTCAAACCCCGGATCGAAGAGAAACCGCTCGGCCGCGCCGAAGTGCGGCAGATATTTCGTGTTTCACGAGTCGGCGTGATTGCCGGCTGCATAGTAAGTGAAGGCAAGATTCAGCGTTCCGCCCGTTTACGTGTAATTCGTGATAGTGTAGTGATTCGTGATAATAATCCGATCGAATCGTTACGC
>Ga0255411_1011_pt1 | contig 16550 bp, 12 predicted proteins | sample ANMaggSSYBR01I10_FD_182648 | JGI IMG/M metagenome (GOLD analysis project Ga0255411, IMG submission 182648) | Sediment cell enrichment communities from methane seep in Santa Monica Basin, California, United Staets - ANME aggregate JGI... | ecosystem: Environmental > Aquatic > Marine > Cold seeps >... | reverse complement strand
GAGACTTCGACGCAGCGGCTGAATTTCGCGCAGTCTTTCAACCCGATTGGTTCTATTACCGGAATGTTTGTCGCGAGTCAGTTTATCCTTGCCAAACTGGATAAAACCACCGAAGAGGGCCGCCGCGCACTACGGGAGACGGCACCTGAACAATTCGCGCAAATTCAACAGTCCGACCTCGGCGTTATCATTGGTCCATATACTATCCTTGGAGTTGTGGTTTTTCTTGCCCTGATCATTTTTGCGATCGCGAAACTCCCCAGGGCTAAGGGTGAAGATGATAATAAACTTAATATCGGCGCTACTCTTGGCCGGCTTTTCCGAAATGCGAAGTATCTCGAAGGGGTCGTCGCTCAGGCTTTTTACGTTGGTGCCCAGATTATGTGCTGGACGTTTATTATTCATTACGGGGTTAATGAATTGGGATTGGAGAAGGCGACAGCTCAGAATTATAATATCGTTGCTATGGTTGTATTTGTTTCGTCGAGATTCATCTGCACTTTTCTGCTGAAATATTTCAGTCCGGGCGGATTGCTGATGACACTCGCTATCGGCGGATTTGCGCTGATCGGCGGAACAATCTTTATAGGGGGAATGACTGGGCTGTATTGCCTTATGGGCGTCTCCGCGTGTATGTCGCTGATGTTCCCGACGATCTACGGTATTGCTCTTAAGGGCCTTGGCGACGACGCTAAACTGGGAGCTGCCGGCTTGATTATGGCTATTGGCGGCGGATGTCTTATGCCTCCGCTGCAGGGGGCGATTATAGACATGGACGCATTCAACTTTGGTTCTATGGTCCTGTCGAGTACGCGTGCTTCCTTTGTTCTTCCGCTTATCTGTTTTGTTGTTATTGCCGTTTTCGGGTTCAGGACCTCAAAGGTTCACGGCCATAGTTACTAACTTACGGATGGTATATAGTTCTGGGCGATAGGCATTCTTCTGCCCGAACCGAAAGCTCTGCTGGTAACCTTTAGGCCCGGCGCCGCCTGTTTGCGTTTGTACTCGTTTCGATCGACCATACGGACTACTTGTCCTACTATCTGTTCATCGAAGCCGGCCGTTGTTATTTCCGATGGCGACTGTCCCTGTTCTACATAACGTTGTAATATCTCATCGAGTTGTTCGTAGGGCGGCAGTGAGTCCTGATCTTTCTGGTCCGGGCGCAGTTCCGCTGACGGCGGTTTGGTAATCGACGAGTTGGGAATACGTTCACCGTCGCGATTGATGTAATGGGCCAGTTTATAGACCATTGTCTTTGGTACGTCGCTTATCACCGCCAGTCCGCCGGCCATATCGCCGTACATCGTGCAGTATCCCACCGCCAGTTCGCTTTTATTGCCGGTTGTCAGGAGCAGGTGCCCGAACTTGTTACTCATTGCCATCAGGATATTGCCACGTATCCGGGCCTGAATATTTTCTTCCGTGATGTCCGGTTTCCGCCCGGCGAATGGCTCCCGCATTATTTCTTCCATTGCGATATGCGCCTTTTCGATGGGGACGGTAAGCAGTTTTATTCCTAAGTTCTGCGCTAAATTTTGCGCATCGGTCAAACTTCCTTCGCTGGAATAGCGGCTCGGCATTGCGACGCCCACTACATTTTCTTTGCCCATTGCCGTAACTGCCAGGGCCGCTGTAACCGCCGAATCGATCCCGCCCGACAGGCCCAGCACCACACTTTGAAAACCGCACTTATGCACATAATCACGCAAACCAAGTACCAGCGCATCGTGTACCGACGCGACAGAGGTCTTGACTTCTTCCCGGCGGTTCTCGGCCGGGTTATCCAGATCGATAACCAGCAAATCTTCCGCGAAATCCCGGGCTTGAGCGATAAGTTCCCCACTCTCATCGAAGGCGCAACTGCAACCGTCGAATATCAATTCATCGTTACCGCCGATCTGGTTCACATAAATCAGCGGCAACTTGTATTGCCGGCACTGCCTGCCGAACAGTTCACAACGAAACGTGTGTTTATCTACAGTAAAGGGAGACGCCGACATATTCAGCACGACATCCACTTTCGCCCGGGCCAGTTCCGCCAGTGGTTTTATGTCATAAGGATGCCGATCCTGTTGTTCATTCGTCTGCCATATATCTTCGCAGATGCTCAATCCTAAACGCAGCCCCCGAAACTCCACAATCTGCTGCGACCGGGCAGGTTCGAAATATCGTCTTTCGTCGAACACATCGTATGTCGGCAGTAGTTGTTTGAAATAGACCGCTTCGAGCCTGCCATTGTGGAGTAGTCCCGCCGCGTTGTGCAGTTCCTTACCCGTTTCGCCTTTATGTCTGCATGCATAGCCTACCATCGCCCCACAGTCGCCGCACTCGCCGGCAATATCTTCCAGAGCGGCGATATTATCGCCGATAAAATCATCGCGCAGCAGCAGGTCCTTGGGTGGATACCCGATAAGGGCCAACTCACTGAACACCGCTAGTTCCGCCCCCTGCTCGGCTGCCTGTCGGATATAGCGCTTGATCTTGGCGCTATTGGCAGCAATATCGCCTACTACCGGATTTATTTGTGCCAGGGCTATTTTCATTGCGGTTACTTATTTTTTACCAATGATTTTTCAAAGTCCGCCACTACATATTTTTTTCCTTTTTTTATGACGGTATGTCCTTCCTCTTCGAGGTGAGTCTTGAGGTCTTCGATCCCTCCGGGATATTTAGGGTTTAATTCGCCGTCGGATTTTAATGTTCGCCAATATGGGGTAACGCGTTTTTTCCCCTCGGCTGCCGCTTCCTCAGTGGCATGAGCGGCAATCCAGGCAAAAATCCCGGTGGTGATAGGACAGCCGATGGTTGCGCTATGCTTTTCGGCCAAAACTGTTCGGATTTGATTAATCGTTGTCAGTTTCCCTTTAGGGATTTTCTTCATCAGTTCATTAACTTCCATCGGCGCCGGGATGACCACCGTGCCGGTTCCCCAGCGACTGGTCATTTTACCGGTAATTTTCACCACTTTGGGCAGGTCCTTACTATCGGCCAATTTTTCCCGCCATGATTTTTTGGCTTTCATCACTCACCTCATTTGATGATTGTGTCAACCTGTTCAGTTAATTCCTTCACATGGGCGACGGACGCGTCGAAAAGCTGTTTTTCCTGTTTGGTAAGTTCCAGTTCGATAACCCGTTCCACACCTTCGCTACCAAGTATAACCGGCACGCCTACGAATCCGCCGCCGACCCCATATTCCAGATCGCACCACGCGCAGCAGGGCAGCAGGCGTTTTTTATCTTTGAGGATCGCCTCGGCCATCTCAGCCGCGGCAGCGGCAGGGGCGTAATAGGCCGAGCCGCTCTTGAGCAGATTGACAATCTCGATACCCCCTTTGCGGGTCCGCTCGACAATGGCCTCGATCTGTCGCTCGTCCATCAGTTCAGGCAATGGTATGCCGGCAACGCAGGTGTAACGCGGCAGCGGCACCATATCGTCTCCGTGCCCGCCCAAAAGCATCGCTGAAATATCTCTCACCGAAACATTGAGTGCCTCGGCGATAAAACTTCTATAGCGGGCCGTATCCAGAACCCCGGCCATACCCATCACGCGATTTTTGGGCAGTTCCGAGACTTTGCCCGCCACGTAGGTCATCGCGTCCAGTGGGTTACTGACGACAATCAGGAACGGATCTATACTGTTATCGATTACATTTTTAGTAACTTCCGCCACGATTTGCGTATTGGCCTTGAGCAGTTCGTCCCGGCTCATCCCCGGCTTACGGGGCAGCCCTGAAGTGATGATAACCACATCGCTGCCCTCGGTATCGCGATAATCACATGTGCCCGCGAAACGAACATCAAAGCCGCCCACCGGCGATGATTCAAAAAGGTCGAGCGCCTTGCCTGCCGCCAGTCCTTCGACGATGTCCAGCAAAACAATCTCACCCAGTTCTTTCTGCGCCAGCCAGTGGGCGCAGGTAGCCCCCACATTGCCGGCACCAATAATCGAAATCTTTTTACGCACCAGACATTCTCCCTTACGGATAATTAAAAACGGATGCCCAGCCCGACTGTAAGCTCCTGATTGTATATCTTGCCTTCCATCGCGGAACTCGAACCGTACATACAATACCACCGCCAGTCGAAACGCAGGATAGTGTTGCCCTCATCGTCGAGTAGAAATTTGACGCCGGCCCCGACGTTCAAATTGAGCACTGCTTCGTTACTCACTTTGTCGAAATCTGTATCGATAATAGCCAGGCCCGGCCCGGCAGTCAAAAACGGCCTGATCCGCCCCTCGAGCAAATCGTTACCGGTGGGAAAGACCAGTGCGTTAAAGCTGAACAGCAACATATCCGAATCGGAGCCGGAGGATATTTGCGCTGTCGGGTCCTTCTTGACATCCATATCCTGGAATACCCCAGCCAGGGTTATCTCCCCGCCTAAATATTCCTGTTCACCGCTCAGCCGCAGTCCTATTAAAACTCCGTCGTCGGTCTTGAGCTGGTACTTTTCTCCGAGCGTTTCGCCGTATAATAGGGTTTCGCCGCTGAACCAGCCACTGACCAGGCTCGCCTGCCAGTCAATTTCACCCTTCTCGCCGGACACCTGACCCCATAGCGGCCCAGCCAAAGCCAGCAGTACAACTACCAATAATACCTGCTTTCTTTTTCTCATTGAGCATACTCCTGTGTTAAAAATTTGTCCCGGTCCCGCGATTCTGTCATTTCAGCCGGCGACCAACGGGAGCGGGTTTTGCCATTTATGCCAAACAGGGGACGTGGCTATGCCACCTCCTTCAGTAAGAGCACAAAAAACGCGCGCGAGAACACCAATTCTCTACATACTATATGTTTTGACGACATTCCGGAAGAAAAAAATACTGAACTTATCACTCCTTCTTTTCAGCAACGATAGCGATCGAGCAAAGATAACAGAAGCTGCATATCATCGGGCAGTGGCGCTTTGAAGTGCATTTCCAGATTGGTATGGGGGTGGCGCAGCTTTAGCTCAGCCGCATGAAGTGCCTGTCGATCGATAACTTTTTCATTTCTGTCCAGTTCTGCGCCTTTTTGGCCCGGTTCCGGCAGGGGTTGGCCGTTGGCAATCTGTTCCAGGGTCATGCTTTTGCCGCCATACATGGTATCGGCCACAACCGGATGTCGAATAGCGCTCATGTGTACACGAAGCTGATGTGTGCGTCCGGTTTTGGGCATCAGTTTTACCAGGGCATAGCCCTGATATTGTTTTTCCAGTTTGTATGTGGTCATGGCTTTTTTGCCGCTTTCGGGTCGGACGGCGTATTTTTCTCTGGCGCGAGGATGACGGCCAAGTGGCATCGAAATAACATCCCCATCCAATTCCAGCGTTCCGTGTACTACTGCCAGATACGTTTTTTGTGTCTGTCGGTGTTCGAACTGCTTGGCCAGTCGCCAGTGGGCTGTATCGTTTTTGGCGATGATTAATAAGCCTGTTGTGTTCCGGTCGAGCCGGTGCACGATCCCCGGCCGAAATTGACCGTTGACCTGCGACAGGGAATCGCTGTAATGGACCAACCCATTCACCAGCGTCCCGCCCCAATTGCCGCGGGCAGGGTGCACAATCAGGTTGGCCTGTTTATTTATTACCAATATATGTTCGTCTTCGTGAACGATTTCCAGAGGGATGTCTTCGGGGGTGATTTCGTTGGTTGGTGGCGGCGGCAGGATTAAATCGATCTGATCACCGGGAGAAAGTTGATAGCTGGCCTTGATAGGCCGGGAGTTGACGGTAACCGCTTCCTCGCGAATCAAACGCTGAATCATGGTTCGGGAAAAGTCGGGAAATCGATGCCTGATATATTTGTCTATTCTGCGGTCAGTCAACTGTCGCCGCAGCAACAGGGATACGTGCTGGGCGCCGTCTTCTTCTTCCGGACTGGCCTGCTCTTGCGGTTCGGTGCTGTTATTGTTTTGTTCTGCCGGATTATTTGTTTTGTGGTTGTTTTTCACTTTTATCCAGCGATTCAGGTTGGGTCGGCTCGGAGGGTTTTTGTTTTGCTTCTTTCGCGGTCTCTGTTTTACTTTGTTCTTTTGGTGGGTTTTCCGCTGGCACCTCTGCTGAAGTTTCCGCCGGTGTTTCAGTAATTGTCTCCAATGGAGCTTCAGGGAATACAATAGGTTGGTTGATCACGTCGAGCAAATCAAGGCGTTTCCGGGCATGGAAGGGTAGTATCGTCCCAGCCAATCGGTCTTCCTTGTCGTCCGCTATAGTCTCATATATCTGTTTTGCCTGGTCCCATTGGCCGCGGTCTTCAGCCAGCAGTGCCAGACCGAACCTGGCCGTTGCTGCCACGACGGCCTGCTCAGGAAATTCGTTAATAATCCGCTGGTAGATTACCTCCGCCCGACGGTTCAGGTCCAGTTGTTCCTGTTCGGACATTGCCTTGCCGGAATATAACAATTGTGAACGCAGGTTTTGAGCCTGTTGTAACAGGGCCGTCATTCCCACCGGCGAATCGGGCTCCAGTTGAGCCAGTTCAGCCAGCAAGCCGGCCTGAGGCTCCACATTATACAAATACGCCTCTGTCGCCTCATCCGGCTGGACACGCGCCTGTTGGGCGGCCTTGTACCGCGACTGATCTGACTGGATTATCAGGTCTTGCAGTAGGTATATACGTTCATACTGCGAATTAACCCTGCTTTTCTGCATCCAGAGCACGCCTGCCGCCAGTATCAGAATTACAATGACTCCTGCCAGTAATATGGCGCTATGCCGGTTGAAAAACTCCGACAGTTCCTTAATCGAGTCAGCCAGCTCATTGGACTTTAGTTTATGCCGTTCTTCTGCTTTCATATATTAAGGTTCCTTATTATATATAGTGCTCACGATTGAAATTTTCCGTTAGTACGCGGGTAACTACCTTTACGACAAAATGTTACGGTTTCGCTCGCGTAAATTTCTATATGCGTTGCGCATACTATCCAAATTATCCAAACTACGGTATATTAAATACACTATCGACCCCGGATGTCAAGCACTGTTTTTTTCTGGCCCCGGATGTCCTTATTTCACAGGGACTTACGAAAAATTTTACGGATTATTTATTTTCACACTCCAATTTCCATAAATATGGATATTTAATATATAGAGGAGCTTAGTATATATGCAATCGAGCGACAAACCGACAGGAAATTCACCAACCGAGAAGTTTCTTCAGCTTTTTATCGCCCATCAGAAGCGAATTTACACCTCAATTCTGATGTGGGTTCCCCGCACAGCGGATGCTGATGATCTTCTTCAGGAAACGGCCGCGGTGTTGTGGAACAAGTTCGATGAGTTCGAGGAGGGCAGCAATTTCGCCGCCTGGGCGATAAGCATTGCTCGCTATAGAGTGCTCAATTTCCGCAAAAAACAGAGAAAAAAAGAGATTCTGTTCAGTGCGGATATGCTTGATATTATAGCGAATCGTGTTGTGCCCATGCTTGACACTATGGAAGAGCGGCTGGAAGCACTTGAGGATTGTCTCAACAAACTTAATGACAACGACCGAAAACTGATCCAAATGCGCTACAAGCAGGATACCTCGATCAAGGACATCGCAAAACGTGTCAAGAGGCCTGTGCAGGGTCTATACAAGGCAATGGCCAGGATTCAAAACTTACTGCTGGAATGCGTCCGGCGGACATTGGCGACGGAGGATATGGCATAATGGACAAACAAAACCCAACCGCCAAATTGAGCGAATTGATTGTTGAGTCGTTAGATGGGATTATCAGCGCGGATAGTTTCTCCCAACTGGAGACTATGTTGGCCGATAATCCATCCGCTCTGCAATATTACGCTGAGTTTATGATGGTCAACTCAGGTCTTCGCGGCGGAGATATTTCAGAAGATGGCTTTATGCCGGAACCTCTCGGCGAAGAGCGCGATCCGCTTTCCACAATTGATTTGTTGCGTGAGATAATTGAGCAGGGGGAAAAGGCCAGGGTAAAACATGCCGCTGAAGAGGCGCAAAGGGTTTCCGAGGCTATGCGAGAAGCCGCGGAACAGGCCGCCGAGGCCGCGTTCAGGAAATTCCAGGAGCAAGAACAGCGATTAAATCAGAAGCTTGAGTCCAGGCGATATTCCTACAGCTTGTTTGGCCGAACCTTTGGGCTGGGGGCTTTAGCGGCCTCACTGATTATTATTGTCGTATTAGCCCTGTACTTCAGTCGCGAACCCAACATTCCAGCCGCTCCACAAGTTGTCGCGACTCTAACCGAGACGCTTAACGCCAAATGGGACGACAGTACCCTGCCGACGAATATAGGCAGTGAATTGTTCGCGGGTGAAATGAGACTCATCAAAGGCTATGCGCAAATAACATTCATAGACGGTGCGGAGATTGTCCTTCAGGCGCCGGTTCGCTTTAAATTGGAAACCGCCGAACAAATATTTCTGCAAAGCGGCAGGCTTACCGCCAAAGTACCTTCCGGAGCGGAAGGCTTTAAGCTCAATACACCCAACGCGATGATGATAGATTTGGGCACGGAGTTTGGAGTGATTGTTTCAGAGGTCGGACAGAGCGAATTGCATGTCTTCAACGGTGAAGTCAAACTGTTTTCTGAAAAGAAAACCGATGGGAATATATACAAAAAGATTTTCCAGACCGGCCAGGCAGGTTTGGTCGATAAAAACGGACAACTATCGAAAAAGACTTATAAAGCCACGCCTCGTAGCTTCATCCGCAACATCCCTAAAAAGATGCCTTACGGCCGGCCGGGTGAGCGTCTGGATTTGTCGGACATCATGGGCGGCGGCAATGGTTTCGGCACCGGCGATTCGAATCAATCAATCAACCCCAATAATGGCCAGATACGACTCGGCTTCTATAATCGTGATCACAAGGCTGTTCCAGGTAGTAGTGATTATATTCCGGTAGCCGACCTGGACTTCATCGACGGTGTGTTTATTCCCGACGGCGGTGATGGTCCGATAGTGGTAAGTTCCAATGGGCATACTTTCCACGATTGTCCTGACACCAACGGCAAATACTGCTGGGACATTTTCAACGGTGATGCCACCAGCCTCGACGATCTATATCGCACGCTTCTGGACGGCAGGAAGTATGGTACTTTTACACACCCTGCCATCACTATTCACAGTAATGCGGGTATCACCTTTGATCTCGACAAAATACGCGCCTCACTGGGCGGCAACCGATTAGTCGCTTTTACAACGTTATGTGGACTCAGCGATCGTCTATTTGTTTATGGTCATCGAGATTTTTACAAGGCGGATTTCTGGGTCCTGGTCGATGGCCAAATACGATTCAAAACGACTGGGTCGCGATGGCAGATGCAAGCAAGTTCGGTCAGAGTTAATCTGAACGAGCATGATAAGTTTCTTACACTTGCCGTTACAGATGGTGGCAAATCGCCAAATGAAAGAAGAAATGCCCTATATGACTGGGGTCTCTTCGCCGAGCCGGCACTAATACTTTCTCCGGAGAATTTTTGAGTAAAATGAGTAGTGAAGGACGAAAACGAATAGTCCTGTGATTATATTTTAACGTTTTTATAAGGAGACAAAAAAATGAACAATCTGATTAAGAGGAAACGAATTTACGGTTTTACATTGATTGAACTGCTGGTTGTGATTTCCATTATTGCTCTGTTAATTGCGATTCTGATGCCTGCATTAAATAAGGCTCGTGAGCAGGGTAAGCGGGCGGTCTGTCTGACCAATATGAAGAGTCTGGGTGTTTGCTGGATGATGTATGCGGATGACAATGACGATCGGATAGTTAGCGGGATGACCACTCCTATGCGGGAGGTTGGAACGAGTGGAGGAGTTCGTAAGTTTGCATTTGACAAGGCGCACCCTTTATATGATAGTTTTTTTCGAGGCGCGTCATGGGTAGGATGGTGGAGCGATAAAAGTGATCTTGAAGCACAGATACAAACCATAGAAGTAGGAATGTTATATCCTTATAATCAGACTGTGACACTTTACCGCTGCCCGGCGGGCAAGCTGGACGAAGTCCGCACGTACAGCATAGGCGATTCCATGAACGCTTATGATGGTTTGGGGGGAGTGGTTCTGACGAAACTTTCTTCGGTTACGTTTCCTTCCACGAGAATGGTGTTTATCGACGAAGGCTGCGCCAGCATTCATAGTTGGACTATCCATCCCTACGAGGAGTATTGGCACAACCCGGTTCCCATAAGACATAATATAGGGACTAATCTGTCTTTCGCCGATGGGCATAGTGAGTACTGGAAATGGGTTGATGAACGTACAATTGAACTTGCTATAGTAAATGAAAGGAGTTCGGCTACGTATTATCCGACTTTATCGGAGCAGCCGGGCAATCCGGACTTAATTAGGATGCAGAGGGCGGTGTGGGGCCGCGTCCATAGGCCTTAGGCACAACACAAGAAGATAATAAAAAACGGTAGGCCAACCATGCTTTAGCTTTTCCAAATTATGAGTTGTTTCATATAGCTAAAGTGTTACAAGTAATTTATTATAGTTTGCGGGATAAAAAGTATGGACGTAGTATGAATCGCAATTAAAGGATGTCAAATGTTAGATTGCACCAGAAAGAACGTTGTTTTTCGGCAAGTGTTGATGTTTGTATTTGTTGTTTCGGCTGGGTGGAACAGTTGCCTCTTGGCCAGGGGCGAATCACCGACGAATCGCGAAGAAGACTTAACGGTTCGGTCGCCAGGGGTGTTCGACTCCTACGAGACAATGCGGTCGGAGTTGGCGAAGCTGCGAGATGTCTATAAGCCGTTTATGAGAAGCCTGCCAACGGCCCTGAATGTCCGAAAACAGACACCCATAGATAAACGGTGGCGATTTGCTTACGAAGTAGAACCGTTCGAGCTAAGTAGAAAAGAATATGTAAAAGGACGAGACATACCACCGCCCAAAAAATGGTACACGAAAGATTATGATGACAGCTCATGGGAAAAGGTTGCCGTGCCGGAGTGGCGGTATCAGCGGCAAAAAGTGGCTGGATGGCATGGTAAAGCACCAACCTCCGTCAGATGGTATCGTACATCCTTTTCAACTCCGGTTGTCAAAAATAACAAACGGCTGTTTCTCGTCTTCAAAGGGGTGGACTGGCGGGCACAGGTATGGCTCAACGGGAAATATGTCGGATCACATATAACTTACCATGAACCGTTCCGCTTCGACGTTACAGAACTTCTGGAAAAAGACAACGTTCTGGCAGTCCGGGTTATCGATGGGCCGGGTTACGGAGAGCCGGTTGCCTACTGGAGTCCGTTCCCCGGGCCGATGTCAAAGAATCCACGCTATACCCGCGACAATCAAAAAGAGTTTTTACTCAGTCTGACCGGCCCCGATGGTGCAGCCGGACCGCAGGGGATAGCCGGACACGGCGGCGGCGGCGGCGGACTGATCCGTGAAGTATATTTAGAGTCCTGCGGTGAGAATTGCATCGCGGCGGTATTTGCCCGTGCCAATCTGCAAAACAACACAGTCAAAGTAAAAGTTGAGACAGACGCCAAAATAGACCGTAAAGCGTCAATTGAGGTTCGGATAATACCTGAAAACTTTGTCGGTCAGCCTTTTTTGAAAACAATCGGTAAAAAACTGCCGAAAGGGTCCGCTGAGCATGAAATCACCGTGCCACTTTCCGAGATGAAACTATGGTCGCCCCGAAGCCCCTATCTATATCGCTGCCGAGTCATATTAAAAGACGGTGGTAAGGTTGTTGACGGCCAAGACGTCCTTTTCGGTTGTCGGTCCTTTACCGTAACCTCCACGGAAGAAAGTAAAAAAACCGGCGATATACCAGGTACGCTACACCTGAACGGCAAGACCATCTTCCTACGCGGCGCGAATACCAACGGTCTTAATCTGTGGTGGTACTGGGGTCAGGATGACAAGATTGTCGATTGCCTGCTAATGCTGAAACTGGCCAATTTCAATATGGTCAGAGTAACGCAACATGTCAACTTTCCAGAGGTACGAGAATACATGGACAGGCTCGGCATTATGTCGGAGCAGGATCAGGGATACGGCAACGGCAGAATCGGCATTACCTCACCAGAGGAATGGCTCGCCACGGCCAGGCCCCTTGCAAGAGAGTGCTATAATAATCCCGGTGTTGTTATAGTCAACTACTGCAATGAAGCTACTCTTAATGCGCTTAATGTAAAAAAACTAATGGATGAAGTGCTTGCAGTCGATCCGGAACGGGTCATTATGCCTATCAGCGGCTTAAGAAAAACCGTACTGCCCACGGGATACTCAAATAATCTGGTCCGTGATTATCATAGCTACGAAGGCTGGTATGGCAGGCGGCCCGGGGAGATGTGGAACCTGACCAGAAAAGTTCGTAATCGCGGACACGAAGGTACACCCATGGTGAACAGCAAATTTGTGATGGGCGAGTACGGCGCCGAAGCAATGGATTCCTATGAAACAATGAAAAGTATTTTTCCGCCGCAATTCGAGGTGCCCGATTCGCCCGATGTGGATGTCCTGAAAGGTTATTTCCAGGTTAAAAAAGATGGCCTGAAACAGAAAGTGGGCTTTTATGGGAAAGCCCCGCGTAATCTCGGAGAGTATATCGAGGCCAGTCAGAATTATCAGGCGATGCTCTTGGCCGAAAGAACAACCACCTTTCGCATATCACCGGATAAATTGTCCGGTTATATAATGTTTTATTTTGCCGAGCCGCTGCCGAGCTTCTGGCCCAAGGCGATTGTCAGTTCGAATCTCTGCCCGAAAAAAGCCTACTATGAGATGGCCAAGGTGAACCGTCCGCTGGTTCCGCTGTTCCAAATCCAAAAAGGGGGCAAGAGTATGGAAATGTGGATAGCTAATGATTTCGCCAGGAAGTTCAAGAATTGCAAAATATCGTGGATGATGAAATCAGGCGGCAAAGAACTGCTGATGGGCAGCAAGATCGTCGATGTCCCAGCAAGTAACGCGATACTGGCGGAAAAGGTCAATCTGGCAACGGTTCCGGAAGAGACAAAGATGGTAAACATTTCGCTGCGTTTGACAGACTCGGCGGGCAAGGAACTTTCGTCTTATGAAAGAGAGTTATGGCTGGAGTTGTGGCGCAAAGAACTCGCTATCTTCAAGTGATATGTCAAATCGCCTCAAGCTATATGAAGCATATGTAATAGAAAGGATAAGTCTATGGAATACGTAATAGAAAGGAGGGGTTTATGGAAATAGTCTTTAGTTTCTTGTGGGGCTGAGGTGGGTGTTTGTCGATTAGTAGAGTAGTGTTTATGTGTTTTGTTTCAAGTTTATATTTCTATTATTTGAAGGAGTATGGAGAAATGGTTAAGATAATGTTAAAATCAATTGTATGTGTGTTAGTGATAGGTTTGGCCGCGAGCTTTGCCCATGCGGCCGATGTGTATTGGGACGGTGGCGGCGGCGACGCCCTCTGGACCACGGTAGAGAACTGGGCGAGCGATGTTCTTCCGACGGACGTAGATAATGCCTATATTAGCGATTGCGATCCCGGCTTGCCGCAGCCCCTGGTTGACAGCACCGTAACCGCTTCCGCCAAGAGAGTTGTCGTGGGCCAAACCGGCCCCCGACCCTGCACCCTGACCATAACCGGTGGCTCAATTACTTCATCAGGAGATTATCCTTTTGCAATTGGGAATAAGGCCGGCGGAATTGGTATCCTGGATATAAGTGGGGGCGAAGCAATTGCCTCCAACTCGGGCTTTTTGGTCGGCTGTAAAGACGGTGCGGAAGGTACAATCAATATGAGTGGAGGCACTATTACTTCGTATCGTGCCAGTCCGACAGCTTGGTACCACCATTTTGTGATTGGAGACACGGTAACCGGAACATTGAATATGAGTGGTGGTATCTTGAACGCTAAAAACGATATGTACCTTTCCCGAACCAGTTCCGGTAAAGGAACTGTCAATATGACTGGTGGTACGATTAACGTAACCGGCGAAATACGGTTATGTTATGATAGCTCCGCGTCTTGTGAATTTCACCTCGACGGCGGCGTTGTTACCGCGGCCGATTTAGTGATGACCGCCAACGGCAGTCTGGATTTAATGGAAGGTGTGATGATATTGGACGGCGACGATACATTGGCTGTCTGGGCGTATGTCGATGCCGACCTGATTACCGGATATGGCGCTGCCAGCAATGTGCTGGTAGGCTACGATACTCGCAATGATAAAACCATCGTGGCAGCATTGGTTCCCGAACCGGCAACAATAGCTCTGCTGGGGCTTGGCGGCTTGCTGAGCCTACGCCTACGCCGCCGAACAAGCCGCTGATGGCTCTCGATTATGGATTGCTGTTATTAGCTGGCCCTGTAAGGGCAAAATATGTAACCCAGGGCCTATAAAGCCCTGGATTACATATGGTAATATAATTGCAAGCTCTGAAAGAGCCTGCCCTGAGCGCAGCCGAAGGGGCGAAGGGGCGAAATAAAGTTTTTCTGGTAACCTTTTTTAACTTTTATTGAGGAGAAGAAACAAAATGGAAAAGAAAAAACTGAAGTTATTAGTGTGTGCATTGGCGATAGGCTTGACCGCGAGCTTCGCCCATGCGTCAGACATATATTGGGACGGTGGCGGTAGCGACAACTACTGGACCACGGCAGAGAACTGGCAGTTCGATTTTCTTCCGACGGACGCAGATAATGCCTATATTTGCGATTGCGATCCCGGCTTGCCGCAGCCCCTGGTTGACAGTACCGTAACCACTTCCGCCAGGAGAGTTGTCGTGGGCCAAACCGGCCCCCGCCCCTGTACCCTGACCATAACTGGTGGCTCGATTACTTCATCAGGAAGTTATCCTTTTACAGTTGGGAACAAGGTCGGCGGAATTGGTATCCTGGACATAAGTGGGGGCGAAGCAATTTCCTCCAACTCGGGCTTTTTGGTCGGCTGTAAGGATGGTGCGGAAGGTACAATCAATATGAGTGGAGGCACTATGACGTCAAATTGTGCCAGTCCGACACAATGGTGGCACAATTTTGTGATTGCAGACCAGGTCACTGGAACACTGAATATGAGTGGTGGCATCTTGAACGAAAAAAACGATATGTACCTTTCCCTAGCCAGTTCCGGCAGTGGATTTGTCAATATGACCGGTGGTGAGATGAACATTACCGGTGAAATACGTTTATGTTATGATAGCTCCGCGTCTTGTGAATTTCACCTGGACGGCGGCGTTGTTACCGCGGCCGATTTAGTAATGACCGCCAACGGCAGACTGGATTTAATCGACGGCGTAATGATATTGGATGGCGACAAGGTAGCGATTGTCTATGGGTATATCGACCAGGGTTTGATTACAGCCAATGGCACCCCGGGGGGCGTGCTCGTGGATTACGATGTCATCAATCCCGGTAAAACCACTCTGATAAGGGGGGGGGGGCGATTATAACTTTCCGCCGCGGGTTGACGCCGGGGACTATAAATCGCTCCTGTGGCAAGCCCCATCGGTTACGGTTCAACTGGACGCCACGGCGACCGACGACGGCAGACCGTATCTACCATCGCCCCCGGCAGACCCGTGTACTCCGGTTGGATTGACTCTTACCTGGTCGAAACTCAGCGGTCCGGGCACGGTAGTTTTCTCCGATACCACCATAAAGGACCCCACCGCGACATTCGACGCGGTTGGCATATATGAGCTGCGGCTTCGCGGCTATGACGGCGAAAAGGACGCCTGCGACGTGGTGCTAATTAATATCAGGACGGATAACAACCCGATCGCACACTGGAAATTTGATGAAGGTAGCGGCTCGACGGCGGGCGACAGTTCGGCCTACAATAATGTCGGAACCTTCGGGCATGCTGAAGACGGGTCTGATCCGAACTGGGTAGGAACCGGCTGGGTGGGCAGCGATTCGTTGGTGTTCTACCGCAGTTCTTATGTGGAAATAGACACCGATGATAATTCTGACCCCAACCTGGATAATCTCCAGTATGAGATTACAGTTGCGGCCTGGTTCAAAACTACAGATATTCAAAACTGGGAGACCATCGCAAGCAAGGCCGGAACCAGTTCCTGGATGTTGCGGAGAAATGGTACCTCTAATAACCTCAACTTTAATATTATTGGAGTCGGACAAGTCAACGGCACCAGGAATATCGACGACGGCTATTGGCATCATATTGCCGGAGTATATGATGGTTCGGCAATTTTCATATACCTGGATGGTGTTCTGGATAATTCCGAACCTGCGTCGGGACTTATCCCCACAGGCGGTAGCCCTGTTTGGATTGGTGGAAGATCGGACAATCCCGGTGGCAGAGGCTGGGAAGGATTGATCGACGATGTATGGATTTATAACTATGCTCGGAACGCCGCGCAGGTTGCGGAATTGGCGGCTATGGGTATCAACCTGGTACCGGTGATTGACGCCGGCGAGAACCAGACGTTCGTAATACAGGACGATTATCTCCAACTGGACGCTACGCTTACCGACGACGGCAAACCCGCCGCGGCAATGCTCGAATGGAGCAAGGCAAGTGGTCCGGGCGATGTAGTGTTCTCTGATACCGCCATTGAGGACCCCACCGTAACATTCTCTGTGGTTGGCACCTATGTCCTTCGTCTGACGGCCGATGACACTCTGGCAACGGTCTATGACGAGGTAAC
>Ga0255411_1010_pt1 | contig 16857 bp, 14 predicted proteins | sample ANMaggSSYBR01I10_FD_182648 | JGI IMG/M metagenome (GOLD analysis project Ga0255411, IMG submission 182648) | Sediment cell enrichment communities from methane seep in Santa Monica Basin, California, United Staets - ANME aggregate JGI... | ecosystem: Environmental > Aquatic > Marine > Cold seeps >... | reverse complement strand
CCTGTTTGTCCGGAAACCTGTCCGAGCAATATTTATCTTGTCAGGCAGCAAAGACGAAAGAAATTACCATCTCCGCGCATTAATGGCAATCGCTCAAATTGCCCAGGAAAAGGATTTCGAACAACGCTGGTTGGCTGCGAGAGATATCGAGGCAATAAGAAACCTGATCGGCCGGTTGTGGCCCTTTTACATCGATGATTTCGCATTTTTTTATAAGCTGATCGAACCTGTCTTCAATTACATCATCCCGTTCGAGCAAAATATCTCTGAGTTCATCTTCGAGTGTAACGGTATTTAGTTCTTTGTCGGTAATGCGTTCCACAACGTGCATTGCTGCCGAGGCCCTGCTGATTCGTTTGGCGACATACAGTAGGTACCAAACGGCACTCAGGCCTACGAAGCCGACAGCGATGAGCAGGGGCAGTGTGCCCATGTTTATTATCAGCGTACTATATGCTATGATTGCGAAAAAGTGCATATATGGATACAAAGGCGATTTGAACTTGGGGCGATAGCTTTGTATTTTGCTTTCGCGCATTACAATCACGCTGGCATTGCCTAAGAGGTAGAGGATTATCAGGAGGGTGGAAGCCGTCTTGGCCAATGCTTCGACATCAAGAAATGTAACTGCCGCGATCACAGAGCCGCTGGTAAGTAATATGCTGATGTGCGGTGTTTTGAATCGTTCGCTTACATGACGAAGAACAGACGGCAGCAATCTGTCTCTGCTCATGGCCATAGGGGAACGTGATGCGGCAAGTATGCCGGCATTGGCGGTGGTTACAAAAGCCGCGACAGCCGCGATGCCGAGCAGTCCGAACCCGACGAAAGGTATGGTTTTCGAAGCTGCAAGTGAAATTGGCATAAGGTTGCTTTTTAATTCAGAGCCGTCAACTACTCCTACGGTGGTGGTTATAACCGCAATGTAGAAAAGTGAAACAACGAGCCATGCCAACAGCATTCCTAACGGCAGATTTCTGCCTGGCTGCCTGACCTCTTCTGCCACGTTCACGACTTTATTAAGTCCGCCAAAACTTACGAAGACCAGGCCGGAGGTCGCTAATATTGCTAACCAGCCTTTATCGAAAAAGCCGTCATATCTAACAAATTCGACTTTTTTGGCTCCGAGCAGGACAAAGACTGCCAGTATTGCGAATAGTGCTGTAACGAGTAAGATTTGAAACTTACTTGTATGTTTTACGCTGACAATATTAAGGACGGTAAAGACTATGCAGGATACAATCGCTATAGTTTTCAGTTGCCATGAAGCCATACTGATTCCAAATAACTGGAATAGTGTAAGTTCGATGAAGATCGCTATTCCCACGACGGCAAAGGCACTTTTCAGCGCCAATGAAAACCAGTCCGCCAATCCTGTAAAGAGTCCTGGAATAGCTCCCAAGCTTCGTTCGACATAAAAATACATACCGCCGGCCCGCGGCATGGCACTGCCAAGTTCAGCCTGACAGAGAACGCTCGGAATTATAAGAAGGGACGCGAAAAAATAAGATAATATAACTGCCGGGCCGGCCTTTGCGTAAGCTATTGCAGGCAAAACAAACAAGCCCGAACTAATCATCGCCCCAGACGCTATGGCAAAGACATCGGCTAAAGCGAGTTCTTTCTTTAGTCCATCAGTTTGCTTCATAAAATCCCCTAACTCGGCTGCATCAATACTGCAGGCAGGAACCTTTATGATCCAGACACTGGTTTCGTCGTGGAGGCCTGAATACCGGGGAGCAGAGGTGTTCTCGCGATGGCTTTTAGCTGTGGTTTTTGCACTCCGAAATTACACAGACAAGAAAAGAGCATCGCAAAACATTGGAGTTTAGCGTTTTAAAACCTTCGGTAGGTATGATTCATTTTAATTACATGGGCATACCGATGACAGTGGCTTCGAATACTAATTGATTTTCGACGACGCCCTGAGCGGCCAATTTGAAGCGGCGGCGCCGTACTTCAAGGAATTTTCCGATCAGATAAAGCCGCTGTCCGGGGGTTACCTGCATACGAAACTTGACCTGTTCGACACCGCCAAAACCTACAAAACGCGTTTCCGAGGAGAGTTTCTTTTTGACGGCAAAAGAAGCCAACTGGGCCGCGGCCTCGATCATAAGTACACCGGGGAAAAGCGGCCGGCCGGGGATATGACCACGAACCCAAAACTCATCATCCGTAACATCCTTGAAACCGACGACATAGCCGGCTTCAGGGTCGAGATGAATTATACCGTCGAGATGCCGCATTTCGTAACGCTGGAGATTGACTTGCTCAATCGCCTCGACGTCATAAATGACCCGGTCCAAATCGATGGTACTCAAGTCTATAAATAAGCGTGAAGGCATTTTTTTATTCGGAGCGAGATTCGAGGATTTTAATTCTGACGGTCTGGGCAGTCTGTTTGATTTCCTGCATAGCCTTGCGAACCCGTGTGCCGGCGGCTTTGTTGCCACCCTCGGCTTTAGTGAGGTCATCTTCTATAGCAGCTACCATATCCTTCAACTGATCATATTCCTGCATAAGTACTGTCCTTTCTGTATTTCAAGCGTTTTACTATAATATCATGTTTTTGTACAAACCAGAGCAATTGGGGGAGTTTAACCGAGAAAGAAGGGCTTGTCAAAGTTTTTTTTGGATTTCCGTATGGTCGGCATCGTGCAGGATATAACGGATTCCACGCCAGACAATTACGCGGGAAAAAGAGGTGGAAAGGACGCATATCAGCGTAAAAACGGCCAAAAACGGCTGCAGGAAGACGTCGATTATTGCGGGAACCAAAAGGGGGCGGCGGTTTTCCGGCAGTATTTTAAATATCATTACCTGGCGAGCAGTCGCTTTCAGGATTGCCGCAACCATAAGGGCCAGCGGCAGGACGGCGGCATAGGGGGCCTGTGGCGAGTCGGCTGCCAAGAGGTACAAGGTAACAAAAAGGCCCGCCCAGAACGCAACCACGAAATGGCCTATACCGAGAACTGCCAACACCCATAAACGCGTCATACCGACGCGGGTGATAATAAATTGGCGACGGGCAAAGGCAATCAGGTCGGCCCAGGAGGTTTTTTCGTAACTGGCCACGAAACAGGCGGGGACGAAAACAATACGCAAGCTGGCTTTTTTGACGGCTCTGGTGAGTGAATAGTCGTCTGTAAAGGCATGCCGCCATAACTCGGCAAGTCCAATCTCGTCAAATACCTCGCGACGCAGCGCCATAGCGCCGCCCCAGGCGGAGTTCCAGGGATGGGGACCCATAAGAGAGGCGAAAAAGGCATTAATGGCACTGAGGACGGCAGTGCTGAGGCGGCGGTCAGCAGGTACGAACCAACGGTAGCCGGTAGCGGCGCCAACGTATTTCCGCCGAAGAGGATGAATAAGACTGATGAGAAAATGCGGCTTTACACAAGCGTCTGAATCAACGAAAGCCAGTACCTTGAAATCATCAGGCAGAGAATCGCAGACAGTCAGGAGGTTATGGACTTTCTGAGAAGAAGATTGAGCCGGTCCAGCCACTATCAAATGAGCCGGGGCCAGGCCGGGATTAGAATTATTTTGTTTGATAATCTCATTTATACGCCGGTAAGCGGGGTCATCGGTGCTTTCGACGACAAAGAAAATCTCGTAATCGGGATAATCCAGAAAAAAGAGGGAATTGATGTTGCGGTCGAAGGTGGTATCAAGCCCCTTACAGGGGCAGACGAGAGCGCCCCGTGGGCAATACTCAGAAGGTAGCGGACGGTATTTGCGGTTGCAATAGATAAGATTGCGCCAGCCTTCGATTAGAACTATCGCCTGCACTAACAGAATAACAGTGGCAAAGATATAATAAATAACCATAAGTATTATTCAAACAAGCGTTTCTGGTATCTCTCGAAGGCGTATTTACTGACCGCTTCGTCCACCGGAATAGGGTATTTGCCGGAAAAGCAGGCAGTGCAGTAATGGTCCGGCGGATTTTTGACACAACTGAGCATACCTTCCAAAGACAAATACTCCAGAGAGTCGATCTCGAGGTAATCCCGAATCTCTTCTACGGTCCGTTTGTTTGCTATCAGTTCTTCACGGCTGGGGAAATCGATTCCATAAAAGCAGGGATGCCTGATCGGCGGCGAGGCAACCCTGAGATGGATTTCCTTCGCACCGGCGCGTTTCAAAGCCCCCATTTTGCCCTTCGTGGTCGTTCCGCGGACAATCGAGTCCTCAATAACAATCAGGCGTTTGCCGCGTACTACCTCCTTGATCACGTTCAGTTTCATCTTGACGGCCAAGTCACGGGTCGGCTGTTCCGGCTCGATGAAACTCCGTCCGGCATAATGACTTACAGTAAAACCGCGTGAGTAGGGGACGCCGCTTTGCTCAGCGTATCCGCCCGCGGCGCAGCGTGCGCAGTTCGGCACAGGGGTTACGATGTCCGCGTCAACTGAAGCCTCTCTGGCAAGTTGTTTGCCCATTTCGCACCGAACCCGGTGCACGTTCTCGCCGAAAATTGTGCTCGAAGGGTCCGCAAAGTAAATCTGCTCGAAAATACAATGCGCCGGCACAGCTGTATTGGGCCCATCGAAAAAACGGCTGCGCAGTCCGTTTTTGTCGATTGTTACGATTTCGCCCGGTGCCACCTCCCGGATAAATTCCGCATCGTTGATGTCCAGGGCACAGGTTTCAGAGGCCACAATGTACGATCCCTGCTCCATTTGGCCGATACACAAGGGCCGAATCCCATGAGAATCACGAGCAGCTATAATACGGTCCGGCAGCAAAAACAGGATGCTGAAGGCACCCTGCAGATGACCAAGAACGTGGGCCATAGGGTCAGGTTTGGCTATATGAGTCGGTTTGGCCAATAGATGAATGATAATTTCACTGTCGCTGGTGCCCTGGAAAATGTGCCCGTGTCCCTCGTATTCGTCCCGCAACAATAAGGCGTTGATCAGATTGCCATTGTGTGCCACCGCGATCTGACCCTGAGAATATTCAGCCAGGATCGGCTGAGCGTTCTTCAGCTTGGATGAGCCTGAAGTCGAATACCTTACGTGCCCGATTGCTGTCCGGCCCATGCCGGATAATGGGCGCAGTACCTTGGAAGGAAAAACATCCGCGACCAGTCCCATTCCGGTCCGACAATGAAGCGTCTGGCCGTCGCTGATGGCAATACCGGCCGACTCCTGACCGCGGTGCTGTAGTGCGTGAAGTCCAAAATAGCACTTCTCTACCGCCCCCGGATGCCCGAAAATTCCGAACAGGCCGCATTTTTCCTTGGCCTCATATCGACAACACCTTTGTTGGTTTATAGAATCGCAGCCCCCGGCCAACGAATCCCTGATTGACAGAGCCATTTTCATATATCAAACCTCCCTAAAAAAAATAGTCTAACGATTGGCACTGGACAAGTCAACTCATAAGGGTGTATCATCTGCATATATCAGCCGATGCTCAAAGGCGGATTTGGTACAGCCCATTTGCGAAAAACGATTTTATACGCACCGCGTATGGGAATTCCCGCGAGCGAAACCGTAACATTTTATCGTAAGGTTATTTACCCGCGAACTAACGGGAAAATTCAATCGTGAGCACTATATTATTGAAAACCGTGTTTCGTTCACAAGCAAGATGCTTGTGCTATTTTTTCCGTAACAGGAACTGATTACTCTTTTTACAGGATGTATGAGCCATGTCTGATGACGCGAATAAACAACCCGGTCATTTTCGTACGTCTGCTTCGCCTGACGATTCAACGCAGATGCCGAGAATTGTGGTTGTCGGAAGTATTAATATGGACCTGGTGGTTCGCACGACTGTCATGCCCACCCACGGCCAAACCGTTATGGGCCATAGTCTGGCCACCATCCCCGGCGGCAAAGGCGCCAACCAGGCAGTCGCCGCCGCCCGATGCGGAGCGGCAGTTGATATGATCGGTCGAATCGGACATGACGATTTCGGCCAGCGACTTCTGCTGAAACTACAGTCCGTCGGCGTTAATACCAACGGTGTTCTGGCCAGCGAGACCGTCAGTACCGGTACCGCGATGATAATAGTAGATGATAATGGAGAAAACACGATATGTATCGCACCAGGTGCTAACGCATTGCTTACCGCCGAAGATATTGACCATCAGAGTGAACTCATCGCCCAGGCCGATGTCGTTTTAATCCAGTTGGAGATTCCTCAGGATACCGCTGCCTACGTACTCCATATAGCCAAACACCATAATGTCCCCGTAATACTTAATCCCGCTCCGGCCCCCGAAAAAATCAATCCGGCCCTGTTCGGGGCCGATATTATCATAGCCAACCAGGACGAAACCGCCCGCCTGACCGGCGAACCGGCTAACGACGTTCATACCGCCAAGATGGCTGGTTCCGCCCTGCTGGCACGGGGCGCCAAGGTAGTTATCGTTACGCTGGGCCGCCGCGGCGTTCTGTCCCTGACGGCTGAGGAAATGTTCCATATCTGTCCGTTCCCCGCCAGGGTTGTCGATACTACAGGCGCGGGGGATGCCTTCTGCGGCGCGTTCGCCGCGGCCTATGCTCGCAAAGATAATATTTATGATGCAAGCCGTTTCGCGGCGGCGGCTGGTGCCCTGGCGTGCGGTAAATTTGGCGCCCAACCTTCCATGCCGCGGTTGTGCGATATTCAAAAACTTATCCAGCGCTCCTGTTGAACAAGTATTACATGACAAGGTATTGACCCGGCTATGTATATCCAAACCGATTATAATATACCCTATCTCACCGAGCATCTGCCGGGTGTAGGCGGCGAAATAAAGGTTTTCTGGGACGATTTTTTCGTCGAGGAAATTCCTTTGTATGAACCGTGCGGCCGTGGCGACCATCTTTTTATCCAAATAGAAAAAAAAGGGCGGGCAACTCTGGACGCCACCGCCCAGATCGCCCGCGCCCTGCATATCCCACCTCAACAGGTCGGTTACGCCGGCCTCAAAGATAGTTGGGCTGTAACGCGCCAGTGGCTTTCGCTCGAACATGTCAATGCCGAACAAGTGGAAAATTTAGACATACCCCGGATTAAAATCCTGCGGACCGCCCGGCACGAAAACAAGCTACGCATCGGACATCTTTCGGGCAACCGCTTTATCATACGTGTCCGTGAGCCGGCAGTTCCATTAGACCAGGCCGTGAGCCGGGCGGAAGATATTGTCAATCAACTCACCATTAGCGGTGTGTGTAATATCTTCGGTCCCCAGCGGTTCGGAAAGCGAAATGATACCCACCGACTGGGCGAGGCTATTGTCCGTGATGATCCGCAGGAGTTTATGGACATATTCCTCGGCAGACCTCAACATAAAGATAAAACCGCAATTTATGAGGCCAGTTCCTGTTATGACCAGGGTGAATACGAGCGGGCCTATGAATCGTTGCCCTTCCATTTTCGCGATCACCGTTGGGCACTCCGATCCCTTATACGCGGCAAGACCAAACAGCAGGCATTCTCCGCAGTCGGTAAACATCACAGGCGTCTCTATATTTCGGCCTTCCAGTCCGATTTGTTCAACCGTGTTCTTGCCGCCCGGATGCCCGACATCGACAAATTACTGATGGGTGATATGGCCTATAAACACGATAACGGGGCATGCTTCCGGGTAGAGGATGCCCAGTTCGAACAGCCGCGGTGTACGAACTTCGAGATAAGCCCCACCGGTCCGCTTTTCGGTTATCTCATGGCCGAGGCCGAGGGTAAGGCCGGGGAGATTGAAAAGGCTGTTTTGGCCAAGGCCGATCTGGAGTTGGCGGACTTTCGGCTGAAAAACGCCAATAAAGTCAAAGGTGGCCGACGACCTCTGCGTTTTCAGCCACGTAATATAAGTATCGACAGCGGCACAGATGAAAACGGGGCCTATCTCGAACTGCGATTCGAACTCGATTCTGGCTGCTATGCCACGGCACTACTGAGGGAAGTCACCAAACATGTATAAGCGCCGCGACGAAAATATATTTTCCCGGCTACACCGGCTGTTTTTAGCCTTGGCCCTGCTGATAATAGTAGCAATTATCGGTACTCTGGGTTTCATTATCATGGAAAAGCTGCCTCTGCTCGAGGCAATCTATCTGACCCTGGTTACCATCAGCACGCTGGGTATGCGCGTAGGCCCGGCGGCAAGTACCGAACTGCATTACCCCGGTCAGATATTAATTATGTTTTTGATTGTGGTCGGTATTGCCTCTGCTATGATTGCCCTGACCAGTATCGTAAGTATTGTTGTCGAAGGGCACATGCGCAGTATATTAGGGAGACGCAAATTGAGTATAAAAATCGCTTCCTCGAATAATCATATTATTGTCTGCGGCTACGGCCGAATGGGACAATCGATCTGCGAAAGCCTGCGGCAACGCCATGTGGAACTGGTTGTGATTGATCAGAACAGTGAAAATACCGCGTTGGCCGAGCAGAATGGCTTGCTCTATATCCTCGGCGACGCCGCTAACGAGACTATTCTTCGGGACGCCGGCATCGAACGGGCACGGGGACTGGTAGCTGTGCTGGACTCCGACGCCTCGAATGTTTTCGCAACCCTGGTGGCCCGCGACCTGAATCCGAAGATATCTATCGCCGCCCGGGCCGAAAAAATCGAAAGTATCTCCCGGCTTATTCGCGCCGGCGCCAATAACGCCATCTGTCCGCAGGTTATCGGCGCTACTCGCCTCGCTAATGTTCTGACCAGGCCCGGAGTTGTCGATTTTATCGATTTCGCCGCAGAGGGGCTCGAACTCGAAGCCGAGCAGTACCTTCTCGAAGACGGTAACGAATTGGTGGGACAAAGTCTCCGACAGGCCAACCTGCCCCGACAGGTTGGTGTACTCGTTATCGCACTGAAACGAAAGGACGGAAAGACCAGCTTTAACCCAGACCCGGACACTATTCTGGAAACCGGCGACATGATGATTATTACTGGCCGAACCGGCTCTATGGCAAAACTCGAGCAACTTTATTCATAGGAGGGTGGCATGCCTTTACCGGCATAGCCGGGATAGGCATGTATGCAATCCAACATACTTATGCTGTGCCACGGCCATCTTGGCCGTGCTTATACGCCGACCTCTTTTTGCTCTTTCTTAACCTGTTTAACATTCAGCGGACCTTTAACCTCAAGTTTGATCACGGTAACATACTGATCCAGAGGTTTATCCGGGACATTTATGATTACCCCGGTTTTATGCTCTCCGGCTTGAAGTAACTGTCCATTGGCTAACATGGAAATCCGAAGAACCTGGCTTTGCAGTCCCGGAACGAGCAGTTTGCCGTCCTCAGGCCAGTCAAACACGTGCAGGTACAGCGTTACAGCTTTGTCCCGAACCTTCTTAGTACAACGGCCCCACGTTAATTTGGAAAACGGACTGGCGGTCGTGGCGTAAATTGCTTCGCCATTGACCTTCATCCATAAGCCGATTTCTTTCAGTCGTTCGATACTGGGCTGTGGGATTTCGCCTAACGACGTCGGGCCGACATTCAAAAGATAATTGCCGCCCTTGCTGGCGATATCGACCAGGTTTTTAATCAGCTTTTCGGTGGATTTCCAGTTGTGGTCATAGCTTTTGTATCCCCAGGTTCCGTTTATGGTCATACACGTTTCCCAGTCTCTGCCGGGCATACCGGTGGCAGGGATTTTCTGCTCGGGGGTCCCAAAATCACCTTCATAATCACCGCCGAGGCGGTTGTTGGTAAGAATACCGTCCTGGAGCCTGATCGGCGGCTGAAGCATATCGGCTTTTTCCCTGTCTATACCCCACGGTGTATCCCACCAGAGGATGGCAATGTCTCCATAGTTAGCGAGAATCTCTTTGACTTGCGGTACAGCGATCTTGCGGACGTACTCATCCATATCGCCCTTTTGAGCCTTATCCCAGGGTTTTCCTTTAGACCCGGTTCTTCCTCCGGGATGACACCAGTCCTGCGCTTGTGAATAGTAGAAGCCCAGCTTGACCCCATGTTTCCGGCAGGCCAGGGCCAGTGGCTCAAGCAAATCCTTACCGTAAGGCGTCGCATCAACGATATCCCAATCGGTAACTTTCGAGTCAAACAACGCAAAACCATCGTGATGCTTGGCGGTAATGACGAGGTATTTCATCCCCGCTGTTTTTGCCAGGCGAACCCAGGCGTCCGGGTCGTACCTGACCGGATTAAACTGTTTCGCGAACTTCTTATACTCCGCCACCGGTATCTCGCCGTGCTTCATAATCCATTCGCCAATCCCGCCAATCCGCTTGTCCTTATACATACCGGCAGGAACCGAATACACCCCCCAGTGAATAAACATTCCGAACCGTGCTTCCCGCCACCATTTCATCCGCGCATCGCGCTGCTGCTTTGTCTCATTGGCGTAGGGCCAGGAGGACTCTGATTCCGCCGCCTGCACCGTTGCCAACCCCGACACACACAAAACAACAATCAGCATGGAAACAATTGCACACAGGCTATGTCTTCCGAAAAATTGCTTACTTGTTACCATCGACAGTTCCTCCATGCAAACATGTTTTTAGTTGTTACAGGTAGTGGTATTTATTACTTGTCGAGATGTTTAATCTTGACGTTTCGATACCATACCGGATCGCCGTGATCCTGGAAGCCGATATGTCCGACACGCGGCATATCTTTAATCGCGGTATTGAATTTATTCCTGGTACCGACATAGTCCGGATTTTTATGCGGTTCGGCCCAGTCATTCACATTCATATCTATTATCTGTTCGCCGTTTAGTACAACATATATCTGCGGCCCCACTGCCTTGACAGTCATGTGATTCCATTTGTCCGCCATAGGCGGTAATTTCTTTTTTGGTGAAAGGCAGTCGTAAATGGCGCCGCATGGGCCGTGTTTTGTTCCGTCGCCCGTATCGTGTATTTGTATTTCAATTGTCGTGTGAACCCACTTCTTCAGGTCGCCGCAGCGAATGAGTACGCCGCTGTTGGCGCCCTTGGCAACTTTGAATTCCAGATCGAGGATAAAATCACCGTACTTGTCCTTTGTCCAGATATTGCCCCCGCCTATGCGTGTTAATACATTGTCATTTAATTGCCAACTGCCCGGTTTTAATTTGCAGTTTGACAGATCGTTCGCCAACAGATTCCGCCAGCCGCTTGGATTCAGTTCGGCTCCCATTTTGTTAAAGAATATCACGCATTGACGTATCTCCGGCACTGAGTTGAGCCAATTGTGTTCGTACTCAGCGGAAACCGCACCACGCCACTTGATTTTGCTCAGATATTCCATAATCTCGCGCAGATTACCCTTGCCCGTGCCCCAGGGCACATCGTGAGCCTTGCGAACACCAAACACGTTCAGGTCCTTCATGTGGAAATAGATGACCCGCCCTTCGAGTTTCTTCAGGGCCTCCAGCGGATCGATTCCCGAACGCATCCAGTGCCCTGTATCCGCGCACGCCCCAATCCACTTGCTCCGTCCCTCGCATACCTTCAATACCATATCCGGATTCCAGTAACGGCTCGGCTTGGGATGATTATGTATAGCTACGGCGATCTTGTATTCCTTACACAGCCGTTCAATCAGATCGAACGCGTTCTCCTTCGGCTCCGAACCGATGTTTTCGATCCCCATATCTTTGGCGAACTCGAACACCTTACGGCATTCAACCTCGTTATTCGACAAACGTACCACCCCATAAGATACCAGCTTGACATTCGCGGCGGCCAGTTTTTTCTTTACTTCTTCGCGCAGTTCCATCGGCATATTGTGCCCGAACTTAACACCCGGCCTGTCCTTGCTCAGCCTCTGACCTCCATACGCCTCAATCCAGTTCATACCCATCGCCGCCGACTTATCGATGGATTCGTAGAAGGTGAACTCTTTGAAAGAGTACGCCTGCACCCCCATCCGCCAGCCCTCGCCGGCGTCAGTCGCCGGGTGCTCCGTCAGCGATTTGCTGTGAGCGACTGTACAAAAGGTGATTATCCCTACCATAACTATCATCACTGCGGTTATTGTTTTCATAACATAACTCCTGAAAAATTGTAACCGTTCATTCAAGTACCGCAGGCGTCTCGCCTGCAATTACTTGTAGGGTGGGGTCTTACCCCACGCGGTTTTCTGTTCAGCCGTATGCAATAGATGAATTTTCTCATTAACACCGGACTTCAGTCCGGTGCTGGAGGTCTCGCCGAACGCTTTTTTTAACCGTTTCAACGGTTTTTGGCACATGAGTGAACGCTTACGAAAAATTTAATCTCTTTCTGTTTTCTGTCTTCTGAATTCTGAATTCTTTCTTTCTCACAACTCACAACTTCTCTTTACCCTTTGAATAACAATATAAACCCAAGAGTACACGCAAGCATAATCAAACACGGCACAGCGAAGATCGGGCGCCATTGGAATTTATCGCCCTTCTTGAATTTATCCATTGTTACCCCGGCCAATTGCGTACCCAGGAACAGGCCAACGCCTGTGGTAGCCGCGAAAATCATTGCCTGCATTGAACCGCGGATATCCTCCGGTGCGATTGCGTTCGCGAAAATCTGGCCCGCGATTATAAAAAGTACGTACGCAATCCCGTGCATTGATTGTGAACCAATAATCAACCACCGCGGTTTTTCCGCTACATAGGCAATATACAACAACGACCAGCACGCTGTCCCGATTACTAATGTCCATTTGAAGCCAACTTTTTCTATCATCAGACCCAGGAGAAACAGTGTAGCCACTGCCTGTACTACCTGCGCAATAGCCATTGACGCCGGTACATTTTTACTGGAAATCCCCATATCCTGCATAAATTGAGCCGTGCCGAGAAAATAGAATTGCATCATCCCCGCGGCGGCCATCGAGAGCACCATGAAAATCAGAAAATTGGTATCGCTCAGCATTTGCATTGCCTTGAGGATTGGCGCTGTGCCGGACTTGGCCGGAGGAGTCTCCGGCATAAAGAAGCAGCTTATCGCCATAACCACCGACAGAATCGCGGCCAGATAAAGGCAGTCACGGCCTTGATCTCCTGTCTTGAAAATCCAGCGGAATCCCGTCAGGAAATAGCCCGCCAACGCCCATGCGACTGGTGCCCAGATAAAAATTTTCGGTGAGATTGCTCCAACGTCCAGATTATTTTCCGCCAACTGCCGAAACATCAGTGAGTTGACCAACGGTAGAGTAGCAGCAAAACATAACGAATAAAGAAGCATTAGCACAAACAGAGACCAGAAAGTCTTCTTGCGTGCAGCCATAAATAACAGTATCGCCCCGACTATATGAGCGATACCGATTATCAATTCCGTGTTCACATACTGATCCGCAAGCTGGCCTGCTGCCAGCGGCGAGATGATGCACGCCAGTGGCAGTGTGGCATATATCCAGCCCGTCTGTTTGCCGCTCATCTTCAACGGCCCTAACAGTCGAGCTGCCAGAACAGGCATCCATGCGCCCCAGATAGCGTACTCAAGAAACATCAATACACTCAGGCTCAGATACAATGGTGTACTCATTTAGTTTTCCTTTCGCTTGTTTGATTTCTGTTACAAAATCCGACTTATACGGCATTTTCGATAAAAACAATTGCTAACCGTTCACAGGTTCTTAAGTAGGGTGCGATGTATCGCACCATTTACTATATCCCAAAACCCGCACGGTATTTCTTGTTAATCAATATATCAGCTTCAGGCGCGTTTGTCGCCTTTAAGTTTTTGGCGTCCCATTCGATTCTTTTACCAAGCCGCACTGCCAGATTGCCAACCAGCAGAGACTCGGTGAACGGGCCGGAATACGCGAAGCCCGATAATGAGTCTTCGGGCTTGCCGTCTTTGCAGGCCTGCGCCCATTCCTTGTGATGGCCGATGGATCGCTTTAATGTCTTGGCCGGACGCTTGTAATCTTTCATTCGTGAAAACGGCAGCAGCAGTGGTGTACCGGCGTGACTACCGCTTAAAAGTTTGCCGTTATCTCCGACAAACAGAATACCGTTCGAGTATTTCTTCCATTGCACTTCTGTCATCTCTTCCGGTCGCGGCGGTTTCTTACCGCCGTCATACCACGTTGACGTGATTGCCGGGGATTTACCGCTTGCGGCAAAATAATATTTAATAATCTGCCAATCGGGGAACGTCTCATTGTTAATCGGACTGGTTTCAGCTTCTGCCGCGTAAGGAGCACCCAGACCTAAACAGAAAAAGGCGGGGTCCATATTATGAACCGCCATATCGCCCATTGCTCCACAGCCGAAGTCCCACCAGCCGCGCCATTTGAACGGCACATAAGCCGGATGATACGGCCGATACGGTGCCGGGCCAAGCCACAGGTCCCAGTCCAGTGTGTCTGGTACCTTCGGTGTGTCCTTGGGACGACCTATCCCCTGCGGCCAGATAGGCCGATTCGACCAACTATGTACTTCGCGTACTGTTCCGATAGCGTTGGCATGAATGAACTCATAAGCCAGCCGAATACCTTCGCCGGCATGTCCCTGGTTGCCCATTTGAGTAACCACGTTCATCTCTTTGGCTATTTCAGTCATCTTACGGCACTCATAAATCGTATGGGCCATCGGCTTCTCGACATAGACATGTTTGCCCATCTTCATCGCCATAATTGCCTGCGGCGCGTGCAGATGGTCCGGTGTGCCGATGACTACCGCGTCGATACCTCGTTCCTTTTCCAGCATCTTGCGGTAATCCCAATATTTTGTGGCCTTGGGAAATTTCTCAAATGTTTTTGCCGCCCGGTGCCAATCGACATCGCACAGGGCCACGATGTTTTCGCTGCCGACTCCATCAACATCATTTGCTCCGCGTCCCCCAACACCGATACCGGCGATATTCAATTTGTTACTCGGCGCGTTTTTGCCCAATACATGGGCCGGAACCACCGTCAAAGCCATCGCTGCCGCGGTTCCACTTAGAAACTCCCGTCGTGAAATCTTTTTGTTTTCATTCCTGATATTTACCTTTTGATCTTGCATTACATACTTCCTTTCCTTACCAGTCCCCACTGTTAAGCGGGTGTCGTTCTAAATCGCCGCCGATGCAAAGTCGGGGATTGGCAACTTGTTATATTTCGAAACCCACACGGTATTTCTTGTTAATCAATATATCCGCTTCAGGCGCATTTGTCGCCCTTAAGTTTTTGGCGTCCCATTCGATTCTTTTACCAAGACGCACTGCCAGGTTGCCCACCAGTAGAGACTCAGTGAACGGGCCGGAATAAGCGAAGCCTGACAATGCGTCTTCGGGCTTGTTATCTTTGCAGGCCTGTATCCATTCCTTGTAATGGCCGATGGATCGCTTTAATGTCTTAGGTGGTCGTTGATATTCTTTCATTTTTGATTCAGGGATAATCCTCGGTGGACTGGACCAGCCTCGGCAAAGAATCGTGCCTTTGTCCCCCACAAAATAGATGCCGTTTGTGTCCAGCTTACGTCCCTCTTCCAGTCCCACCGGACGCGGCGGCATATTGGGTTTTCCATCTTTTTTACCGTCCCACCACGTCATCGTAACCGGCGGCATATCTCCGCGGGCCGCGAAGTAGTATTTGATTTTCTGCCACTCCGGTAGTGTTTCATTATTGACCGGGCCGGTCTGTGCCTCAACCGCATAAGGTGCCTTCAGACCCAGACAGAAAAAAGCCGGGTCCGCGTTATGCACCGCCATATCGCCCATCGCCCCGCAGCCGAAGTCCCACCAGCCGCGCCATTTGAACGGCACATAAGCCGGGTGATACGGCCGATACGGCGCGGGGCCAAGCCACAGGTCCCAGTCCAGTGTATCGGGTACCTTCGGTGTATCCTTGGGACGATCTATCCCCTGCGGCCAGATAGGCCGATTCGACCAGCTATGCACTTCGCGTACTGTTCCGATAGCACCGTCGTGAATGAACTCATAAGTCAGCCGGATACCCTCACCAGCACGCCCTTGGTTACCCATTTGAGTAACCACTTTCATCTCTCTCGCTATTTCAGTCATCTTACGACACTCATAAATCGTATGGGCTATAGGCTTCTCGACATAGACATGCCTGCCCATCTTCATCGCCATAATTGCCTGCGGAGCGTGCATATGGTCCGGCGTGCTGATGACTACCGCGTCAACACCTCGTTCCTTTTCCAGCATCTTGCGGTAATCCCAATATTTTGTGGCTTTGGGAAATCTCTCAAGTGTCTTTGCCGCCCAGTGCCAATCCACATCGCACATAGCCACGATATTCTCACTCTCGACGCCTTTGACATCACTCGCCCCGACCCCGCCCACGCCGATACAGGCGATGTTCAATTTGTTACTCGGCGCGTCTTTGCCCAACACATGGGCTGGGACTATTGTCAAAGCCATCGCCGCCGCGGTCCCACTTAGAAACTTCCGGCGTGAAACCATACCCTTGATTTTTTCAGGATTCTTGTGATGATTCATACACTTGCTCCCTTAATTGTTTATTTGTAACCATTCACAGAACCTTCTGTTCAATTTATTTTTCTTTTCTTTATTCGTGATAATTCGCAATACTATCTTGTAATTCCTTGTTTTTTATGCGCGCTGTTTATCGGCAGCAAAGGCATATTGCGGTGCGGAGAATACGGCAGCAGTCCAAGACTGATACCAGAATCGAAAATGAAAGCGTACAATAGGCCGCCAAAGATTTTGCCAAGGATTAAAGGTTCTCATGAGCAGAACTGGATCGACGCCTGCAAGGGTAAAGTCGATCAGGCCTGCTCGAACTTCGATTATTCCGGGCCGTTCACGGAGTTTGTGGTGATGGGTAATCTGGCATTTCGCCGTTTGGGCAAGAAGCTGGAATGGGATGGCGAAAATATGAAATTTACCAACGATGACGAAGCGAACAAGTATGTCAATATGCCCTATCGCGAAGGCTGGAGCCTTTGAACAATGTAAAATCAGTGGTGAGTGGTGAGTTGTGAGTTGTGAGTTG
>Ga0255411_1009_pt1 | contig 17689 bp, 12 predicted proteins | sample ANMaggSSYBR01I10_FD_182648 | JGI IMG/M metagenome (GOLD analysis project Ga0255411, IMG submission 182648) | Sediment cell enrichment communities from methane seep in Santa Monica Basin, California, United Staets - ANME aggregate JGI... | ecosystem: Environmental > Aquatic > Marine > Cold seeps >... | reverse complement strand
AAATTACAGGTTGAAAGTATATCCCAACCGTACTGGTTGTTTGATCATTGGAAATCTGCACTGTCTGACTGGTCGGTGTACGCCAGCCGTCGATCGTCTTGAAATCGACCGTGTAAGAGCCGATCGCAATTCCATTTACAGTATCTCCATCATTCCGCCACACACCCCCATCCACCCGCCATTGCGCTTCGGTATCAACGGCCTCATAGGGAACAATGCCGACCTCCAAGGAGCCTGTCTGCTGGGTATAGGCTCCACTTTCACTGGTTGTTTGCCCATCATTGATCTGAACAGTTTTGTTGACTGGCGTGTCCCAACCGGTAACCGCTTTGAATTCGACTGTGTGGCTGCCGACCGACAGGCCGCTTACTGTGGCACCGCTATTGTGCCATGAAGTACCACCGTCCACACTCCATTGGACGCCGGCATCGATAGCTCCTTGAGGTGAAAGTGTTACCTGGAGTGAGCCGGATTGTTGCGTGTATAATCCGCCTATTTGCATCGTTTGACCGTTAGTAATCTGTGTGTTTTGGTTATCCGGTGTGTTCCAGCCGGTGATGGATTTAAATTCGACCGTGTGGGAACCAACGGGAATCCCGTTTACCGTATCCCCGCTATCTTGCCACGCTCCCCCATCCACGCGCCATTGAGCTTCGTCGTCAACAGCCCCTATGGGAGCGATGTAACCCGTCAAGTATCCAGTTTGTTGGGTGAATATTCCGCTCGTATTGGTTGTTTGACCATCATTGATTTGCACGTTCTGGTTGGCCGGAGTGTCCCAGCCGGTAACGGAATTGAATTCAACTGTATGGCTGCCGACTAACAGACCGCTTACTGTGGCACCGCTATTTTGCCATGAGCCACTATCAACCCGCCACTGGGCAGCATCCGGCTGAGAGATTGTTACTCGTAGTGAGCCGGTCGGAGCAGCGTCATTGACGATCACAGTTACAGTATCGATATCCACCAAACCTTCATCATCAGTTGCCTTGAAAGTCAGTACATGAGTACCTTCGCTCAAGGTTTGATCGAGAGTACCTCCATTAGCAAGCGGAGTAGTGCCATCATACCAGTTTAAATTAGTGATATTATTGTCCGTATCACTTGCCGCCCCCACAAAGTGAACCTGATCCTCTTCCGGATCAGTATCCGAGCCTGTTGCCGCAGTTGGTGGATGATTGGCTGAACAAAGGACAGAAACCTCGCCCGCACTTAAAACACGATTATAGATGCGAACAGCGTCGATCAAACCATTGAACGACATATCTCGCCAGGATGGATTTCCTGTATTTCCGATGTCCGCAAAAGTGTTTAAGCTCGTCAGGCCGGTGTAACCGCCGTCAGCTTTGGCCGTACCGTTAACATAGACAACATAATTTGTGCCGTCCCAGGTTAATACAATATGATACCAGGTGCTCAATGAGATGCTTTCAATGTTAGCGCTGACGGCGTGAGAGTCACCAAGTCCCAGATTAAGAGAACCCCCGTTAATGTAAAGCTGTATTCTGTCGCTCCATGAACCAATCGCATGGCCGAAAAGATATCGATCCTCAGAGACATCCTCAACTTTGGCCCATAAGGCAACAGTTCCCTGCCCATCGCTTAAATCGTCTGTCGGTATCTGCACAGCCCCGTTAGTCCCATCAAATTGCACTGCGCCACCGCCGGGAATCCAGTCAACGGCTGACATATTTATCAATGTTCCGGTATTGTCATTGCCTTGTTCGGAAGAGTCCACTGCGGAATCGCCCGTAGCCTCAGAAAAATGCCAATGCCCCACCAGCTCATCACCCGGCCCCGGACTATCATCATTCACTATGACACATTCACCCTGATTATCAGCAATCGTGGCGTTGACAGGATTGGATAAATTGATATGAAAGGTTTCATTAGATTCAATGTTTGTATCACCATTTACCGATACGGTAATCGTTCGTTCCGTTGTATCAACAGGAAAAGACAGTGTCCCTGAGACAGCGGTATAATCACTATCCGCTGTTGTTGCCGTCCCTTCGGCTGTGGCGTAGTTCACGGTTACAATCTCATCACCAGCCGCCGAAAGAGACACGGTAAAAACAGCATCGGTCGTGCCGCTGTCCGCTTCCGTTACGCTTTGGTCGGAGATGGAAATAAGAGGCTGAGAAGGTGTACTTCCATATTCATAGCAACCGACATCGGGTGGGATTGAGCGGGAAACGCAGAGAATATCGGTTAATGGAGCATAGGTCTGCGAACCACGATTTTTAGCAAGAGAATCTGATGCAAGGGTATAGTCCTCATTATTATATTCGTTAAACAGTGCCTTAAACTGGGTCAGGTTACTAAGAACCACCGAATCAGGGCCCATAGCATGATTGTCCATATGCACCCATTTTCTATTTACAATGTTGTAATTTTCATAATTGACTGTAACACCATCTTCTGTATAAAGATCCATCAATTCAATAATATTCCCGGTTAGCTCATCAAGCACCAAGTTGCCTTGCTCACAATGAGAAGTAAAGCTGCCACAAATTGTATTATTCCTGAAAATAATATCAGTGGCAGAAAATAGACGCACAGCATACGCAGAAGATTCGGAGCTTTCAGGCACATTGTACACCAGATTGTTTTCAATCAACCAATCGGTTGAGCCGCCACCAACCCTAAAGAACATCCCCTGACAATTGCTATTATAGATAGTATTCCCCCTGATTATCATGTGCTTATAATCCAACCATACATCACCGGATTTGCCGAAAAATTGTATTCCATCACTGTGGGAACCTAAATACTCATCAGCAGCATTATAAAAAGCATGTAAATCGTGGATAGTATTATAAGCAATTAAAGTTTCCTGCGCAGCACCATTCGGATGATCAGAAATCTCTATTCCATCACTTGTCAAATATCGAATATGATTATTCGTGATTGTTATATTCAGGGTTCTTTTAATATACATACCAACATCACATTGCTCTATCAAGCAATCTCGAATTATAACATCTGAATCAATAGCAGTATCATTATCGTCGATACAAATGCCATAAACCCATCCTTGTCCGTGATTGCTTGCATTGGCACTGGTGTCGCTATATTCAGGATACACCCCAGGCCAGGATTCGGTGAATGACTGCCCTGTACCATAAATATGGCAATTCTTAATATCAACATTGCTTGCCCTGCATAGAGAGATAGCCTTGGAGTCTAATGACCGCCCATCCCAATATGGATAAAGATAACCATCGCCAATAATTTCCAGATTGTAAAGCCGCAAATGAGAACCCCAGCGCATAATAACGCCTATACCATTATGGGCAGGATTTTCTATATTCATCCCCTCAAATTGTAGATAATGAGGAAACCGTGCAGTAAGATCCGAATCGTACTGGCCCAAGTCAATCTTATCGATATTTACTTCAGCATCTGCCTCTGCCGTATAGGTAATCCAGTCACTACGAGTAATGTTAAGCTCTGTATACGCCCCATAATTACCTGACCGCAAGATAACAGTATCACCATCCGTTACTGTTGCCTGTGCTTTCGACAGCGTATTCCACGGTTGTCCGCTGGTACCGGGATTATTGTCATTGCCGTTGACGGCGTCGAGATAGTAGGTGGCTGCTGAGGCAAGGTTGGGACCGATAAGGCAGGCAATCAGTAGAAGGAGTAGCCAGAATCTATGTGAATTGTGAATTTGCTTTTTAACGGCCATTGTTTATCTTCCCTTAGCTTTCCGTAACAGTTCACACTTTTTATCCTGTAAAATCCAATTACAATCCTTTTTTTTGCGGGATAACAGGATCTGTTGGATTATCGCCACAAATACACCAAGACTCAAAGTGTATCAAAAAAATAACTTATCCTTGGAATGCCGCTTTGTTTATGATTAACGGAATTTGATTATTATTTTATTCATCCTGTTATCGTATCTGAAATTTAATTCGTGAACACTTACTGAATTACCATACGCAATGCGTATTTAAACGCAAAGCTCTTGCCTATATTATTATGCTTATCTAATTTAACATATAAATTGTGTCATTGCAAATAAAGCAGAAAAGAATAAGTAACCGTGGGTAAAATATGGCACACGGATGATATGGCGCGGCCTTCGGCCGCAACCAAAAATAGTTTAACCACGGATTTCGCGGATTGCACGATGCGGCCTTCGGCTGCAAACAAAATAATTTAACCACAAAGAAGCGAAGAACACAAAGTTTTTTAAGATTTTAAGTATATTGAAAATATGGACTTACATTATTTTAGACGCTGATTAACACTGATTTTCACTGTTGTCATGAATATTTCAAGACTGCTTTATCGGAAAGCATCTCGGATAAGATTTATAACCTTTTGTTATATCAGTGGTTATCTGTGCAAAACAGTGTCTTTTATTCTCTTACATGGCTTTGTAGTATTGGGTTGACCTTTTGGATTTTTCATTTTATAATGTTTATACTGATTATACTGGACACGGATGTCGGCGGTTCCATACATTATACTTTTTCGCATAAAGTGGATGCGATAATCGAACCGATTATTCTTGCAGATTGACGCCAGCGTCATAAGTGCTTTGCCCCCTCGATTTTGGAGCGTTGGCAGTGTTGCCGCACGGGTAGATAGTAGTAGGTTTTTGCAGCGTTTTTCGGACTCTTAGCGGTTGTATCCAGGTTAGTTTTTTTTGACTTTTAACTACCCTTAACGGGTTATATTTTTTTAGACAATACTAAATGGTTGGTTATCGGAACACTGATTACAGAAGTAAACAAAGTGAACGAGGACAAATACCGATTTTGACAGGATTTACGGGATAAAACAATATAAATAAATAGACACAGATTTACACAGAAAAACTCTGTCTAATGAATTCTTTGTGACCTTCGTTGCCTTTTGTTCAAAATATCAGTGTTTATCAGCGTCAAAACTGGTTTTCTAACCTGGGATTGGGATAAATTGAAAAAGCATACTTTATATACCGGTCGTATCTGGCTGTGGCTGTTTGTAGTGGCTTTGCTCCTGGGGTCAGGGGCTGCCTATCGTGTTGTAGGGAAGCATTATCATATCACTGTCAACAGGCCGATAAAACTGCCTGTTCCCCTTGAAGATTTCCCCCTGAAGGTAGGCAACTGGGTCGGTAAGGAATCGATTATCCCCACTATCACCAGGGAATATATGGAAAAGAACTTCGCGGACGATTTTTTAAGCCGTCGATATATCAATAATGTAAGTAATCAGTGGGCCGATGTTTATGTCGTATATTGCGCTTCCAAACCGGGTGGTATTCTTGGCCATCGGCCCCGGGTCTGCTACCGCGGCCACGGCTGGATACATGATAGTACCGAGCAAATAAATGTGGTTTCTCAATCAGGCAGGGACATCTCGTGCCTTCTGCATCGGTTTCATCGGCCGGCCCCGCAGTACGATTCGATCATCGTTCTGAACTTTTATATCCTGAACGGCCAGATCACGACTGATGAGGATAAGTTTTCCGGCTACTGGGGCCGAAGGGTTAATATAGCGGGCGACCCAGCGCGATACGTGGCCCAGGTGCAGATAAGCTCGGTCCATGAGAATTTCGTTCGCTCGGCCGCGAGGGAGTTCACAGACCTGATATTGCGTTTTTTGCCGGACAAGAAATCAGAGGTCAGAAGGCAGAAATTAGAAGTCAGAAATAGGAAAAGATGAAAGATTTCAGGAAAATGCAGGTTTGGCACAAAGGGCATAAATTAGCTCTGGAAATTTATAAGTTGACAGCTAAATTTGACGCCAGCGTCAAAACCTCTTTACCCACTCGATTTTGTAGCGTGGGGACTGTTTCTGCACCGTTTTTTGGACTTTTGGCGGTTGCATCGAATTCCCAAAAAAAGAAGAAATTTATGGACTATCCAGCCAGATTAGAAGGGCTGCCGTTTCCATACCGACTAATATCGCTGAGGGTTGTGGCAGAGGAAGCACTAAAGAGCTAAAGCAATTTTTAAAGATTTCGATGGGATCAGCATCATCAGAAGTGGAGTATCAAATTTTATTATCATACGAACTGCGTTATATGGACAAAAAAACATATGATAACTTGAACTATGATATTCAGGAAATCAAGAAAATGCTGTCGAGCTATATAGTTAAAATAGATTAGAAGTCAGAGGTCAGAGATCAGAGGTCAGAAATCTGAAATCTAATTTCTTTTATCTCAAGTGGTTACAGGAATATTTCGATGTAACCCACGGGGACGGAGTGCGTCCGGAATGTGCAATTTCACGAATGAACACGATATGGCACACGGATGGCGCAGATGCAACAGATGAACAAGATTTTAATCCGTTTTTATCCGTCTAAAACCGTTAAATCTGTGTGCTATGTTTAAGCTTAGGGATAATATCATGAAGGTATGTGAGTTATGAAAAAAGCACTAATTACGGGTATTACCGGTCAGGATGGGTCGTATCTGACGGAATTACTTCTGGAAAAAGGATATGAAGTTTATGGTCTTATCAGAAGAAGCTCCACTTTTAATACTGACAGGATAGACCATTTATACCAGGACCCACACAATGACCCAAAATTGAAACTCATTTATGCTGACCTGACCGACGGCAGCAATTTACATTCGATCTTAAATGATACCAGCCCTGATGAGGTTTATAATCTTGGCGCTCAGAGCCATGTACGTGTAAGTTTTGACCAGCCAATCTATACGGCCAATGTAGATGCATTGGGAACACTTAGAATATTGGAAGCTGTTCGGTCAATGAAAACACCCGCAAGATTCTATCAAGCTTCAAGCTCTGAGATGTATGGCAAAGTAGTTGAAACTCCCCAAACAGAAAAAACTCCATTTTATCCAAGAAGCCCCTATGGCTGTGCAAAAGTTTATTCGTATTGGCAGACTGTCAATTACAGGGAAGCTTATAATTTGTTTGCCTGCAATGGCATACTTTTCAACCACGAATCGCCAAGAAGGGGCCAAACTTTCGTAACTCGAAAAATCACAAGGGCGGCTACAAGGATTAAACTTGGCTTGCAGGATAAATTATATCTTGGCAACCTCGATGCCAAAAGAGACTGGGGCTTTGCCGGTGATTATGTAGAAGCTATGTGGCTTATGCTCCAGCAGGATAAACCTGTTGATTATGTTATAGCAACGGGAAAAACACATTCCGTAAGAGAATTTCTTGATGAAGTTTTCGGATATCTTGATTTGGACTGGCAAAAATATGTTGAGATAGACACGCGATATTTCAGGCCGACAGAAGTTGAATTGCTTTTGGGCGATGCAACCAAGGCCAGGAAATTGCTTAACTGGGAGCCAAAGGTAGATATGAAACAACTTGCAAAAATGATGGCCGATTCAGATATGAAAATAGCTGAAAAAGAAAAGATACTTAAAGAATACGGAAAAGACTAACAGCCATCAGGGCTATAGCCCGAAAGCCGGCTACTTGGCTACTGACTACTTGCTACTGACTTACTGGATACCAAATTAATGACTATTAAATTAAGCGATAAAAGAATTGTTATAACCGGCGGGGCCGGGTTTCTCGGCAGCTATATTATTGAAAAAATGCGGCAACGAGGTTGCCAGAATGAAAATATTCTTGTTCCAAAGATTGAAGATTATGATCTTATAAAATTAGATGACATTAAAAAAATGTATAATGATATGGCCCCCGATATTGTCATACATCTCGCTGCGGTTGTCGGCGGCATTGGTGCAAATCGTGAGCATCCGGGCAAGTTTTTCTATGAAAATCTTATGATGGGCGTTCAGCTTACCGAAGAGGGCAGAGTTAGAAATCTTGAAAAATTTGTAGCTATCGGGACTATTTGTGCGTATCCAAAATTCACACCTGTCCCATTTAAGGAAGACGACCTTTGGAACGGTTATCCTGAAGAAACAAACGCTCCTTACGGACTGGCAAAGAAAATGCTTTTAGTCCAATCGCAGGCGTACAGACAGGAATATAATTTCAACAGCATATTTTTACTGCCTGTAAATCTGTATGGCCCAGGGGACAATTTCGACCCGGAAAGCAGCCATGTGATTCCCGCTTTGATAAAAAAATGTGTTGATGCAATAAATAACGATGATGATTATATTGAATGCTGGGGCACAGGCTCTGCCAGCAGAGAATTTATTTATGCCGCGGACGCTGCCGAGGGCATTTTGCTTGCGACAGAACGTTATAACGACGATGAAGCTGTAAATATAGGAGCAGGCTTTGAGATAACCATAAAAGATTTAGTTGAAAAAATTGTCGCGCTTACAGATTTCAAGGGCCAAATCCGCTGGGATGCGACAAAACCCGACGGTCAGCCGAGAAGATGTCTCGATACAACAAAAGCAGAAAAATTGTTCGGATTCAAAGCAAAAACAGACTTCGACGAAGGCCTGAAAAAAACTATCGAGTGGTACAAAACAGCCATTAGCCGGTAGTCAGTTATCAGAGGTCAGAAGATCATCGGCGGAGGCTCGACTACTGGATCGTAAAAAAAGAAGCGCAAACACAGCAAAGCATTAAATATCTGATTTGAACAAGAGGAAAAGAAGAATAAGAAACCGCGAATTAACGCTAATATACGCGAATTTTATCGGTAGAACGGAAGATTAGAAAATATGGCACACGGATCCGCCGCAAGCGGACTGATGCAGCAGATTGAACACGATAATTGAAAGAGTTGTGAGTTGTGAGAAAGACAGAAGAGAAAAGAAAAAAATAATCCGCAGATTTCGCGGATTGCACAGAAAAAAAATAGACACAGATTTACACAGAAAGACACTGATAAAGAGAAAAACAAAAACAGTGATAATCAGTTTTGATCTCGGCTCCGGCGAGACAAACTCCACTGTAACACCCAATAATATCGGAACCATCAACGGCCATCGGCTCAAATTCGATCCGAGCCAGGCCGATGAGGGCATCTTCTTCATCGCAATCCCCACCGGTACCGAGTTGAAGGTTACTGCGGTGCAGAGAAACAAGCCCGGCCAGTTGGTATTCATGGTACCGGATATGCCCGCCGGCGGCACGTTGAACCTGGAGGTTCGAGCACGGTCCACTGACGGCGGCGATCTGCGAATCGGCCGACTGGACACAATACTTAACGTATAAGTTGAATACATAAGAATTTATGTTTTTGACAGGATTACAGGATAAACGAGAAAATATTAAAATATGGACACGGATCCCCGCCTGCGCAGGGACATATTTACACAGGAAAACACGGATAAAGAGTAAAAAAACAGTGATAATCAGCGTTGATCAGTGTCTAAAAAATCTTTTGGATTTAACGGATTAAACAGAATAAATTCAAAACATGTGCCCGCATAAGTGGGAATCTTGTAAATCCTGTTAATCCTGTCGAAATTCTCATATAGCGGGCAAGGAATCCCCGTCGTGATCGCTTAAGTGCTTGTAGCATAATATGTTATGTTCTCTTGCGCCTCTGCCGTTTTTCGCTTTACACTCTACGCTCCACGTCCCACGTGGCTATAAAAAGCCCGACCAGGTAAGCCTCGACACCCAAAACCAGGTAAGGCTCAGCACCCAAAACCAAGTAAGGGTCGGCACACAAAACCAGGCAAGCCTCAGCACCCTAAACCAGGTAAGGCTTGGCGTCCGACAAAACAAGGGTCATCGCCCGATAAAGCAAGGGTCAGCATCCGATAAAGCAGCCCTCGGCACCGGACAAAGCAGGGGTCGGCCGGCAAACAGGCAGTTCCCAGTTATTGGCATAAATAATCATTTTATACGCAACGCGTATAGAAATTTCCGCGAGCGAAACCGTAACGTTTTGCCGTAGAGCCACTTACCTGCGTATTAACGGGAAATTTCAATCGTGAGCACTATAACGGTTTTAACCAATAAGTTCCGAGGTGATTCACTGAAGGCCCGCTGCGCGCGCAGTAGCGTTGTTTTAGGGATTGGAGCTTTCATTGCCAAGCTCCTCGGGTTCGGGAGCAAGGTCGTTTTAACCCGGTTGCTGATTCCCGAGGCAATGGGACTGATGGTCTTGATTTTGAGCCTGACACAGCTTTTTGGGGTTTTGTCTGAAGTTGGCATAAAGCAATCGGTAATCCAGAACAAAAGTGGCGCAAGGCCGGAATATCTGAATATGGCCTGGTGGTTTCAAAGCATCAGGGGAGTTGGATTATACGCGGTTGCTTTTATATTATCGCCGTGGATATGTCAATTCTATTTCGACAAGCCGGAACTTCTAACCCTGCACTCGAAAGCGGAAATAGTAACCATGGTGCGGGCGGCCTTTCTGGTATTTGTTTTTGGCGGATTTATCAGCCCGCGGGCCCATGTTTTGGAAAAGGAGTTTCGCTTCGGCAAAGCCGCATTGCTGACCCAGAGCAGTGCCATTTTGGGAAGCATTATTACTATTGCGCTGGCTTTTGCTATGCGAAACATCTGGGCGGTAATAATCGGCTTTATCAGTATGGGAGCAATGCGGTGTTTGTTGTCTTATATTATCTGTCCGTTTCTGCCTCGCCTGAACTTTGATTCAGCCAGTTTTAAAGAGATTTGCAGGTTTGCCCGGGGGATGCTTGGCCTGCCGGTGCTGACATATATCGCGTTTAATATCGATGTACTCGTAGCCGGTAAGCTGCTTTCAGTGGATTTAGTGGGGATGTATGGTATGGCTCTGGTTTTGGCCAGAGCACCACAGGACCTTTTTAACCGTATCATTTCACCGATTTTACTACCGGCATTTGCCGAAAAACAGGATAATAAGGAGGCTCTTTGCAAGGCAATTATTAGAATCACTAAAAGTACAACATTATTTGCAGTTCCACTGGTAACACTGGCGACCATTTTCAGTAAAGATATATTATCCATAGTTTACGGTCAGCAATATTCCACGGTTGCACTGCCATTTGCTCTGTTGTGTGCATATGCATTACTTCTCACACAGGGGACCGTGCTGGGAAATGTATTTTTTGGCATTGGAAAACCGGCAAAACACCGCATGTTTGTGGGGCTTCGCGCTTTGATTCTGATGGTATTTATTTACCCAGGGATAAAATTCTTTGGCCTTACAGGTGCGGCTGCAGTGGTATTGATGGCAAGTTTTATCGCCATCTGTTTACAGGTTATTATCATGCGTAAATTGATCGGGTTGAACATATTTCATTATTTTAAATGTTGGCTGGGTGGAATTCTTATGTCTTTATCAGTGTTGGTGATCGTAGTTTTTTACGAATTACTAAGCTCGATTTCTCCATAATAAACAGATAATAATGTTGCAGAAGAAAAAAAAGGGTAATGGTCTCAAAGATAGGGAGAGAGCAATAAAAATAGGTTTGCTTGGAGCTTGCTTTAATACGGGAAATTTAGGAGTTTCTGCCCTTGCGGATGCGAGTGTAAAGCTGCTTTTGGAAAAATGGCCAAACCGTGAAATTATTTTTATAGGTAGCGGTTACGAACCAAAAACGGAAAATATCACTATTGGTGCAACGCAAAAAAAGATCGTCAGTATCCCGGTACGCTTTTCTAAGAATGTTTTTCACAAGTGTCATTTTTTAAGGTTCCTTTTATACGGAGTAGCCGGAAAGCTTGGTTTTAAAATAACCGGAAATAAATATGTTAAGCTAATCAACAGTTGCGATCTTGTATGTGACATCACCGGCGGTGATAGCTTCAGTGACATCTATGGTTTTAAGAGGTTTTTCCTGGGGTTTCTTACCAAATGGCTGTTTGTCTTTTTAGGCAAAGACCTGTTAATGCTGCCTCAAACGTATGGCCCTTTTAAGAAAAATATCAGTAAAATAATGGCTGCATATATCCTTAAAAAAACCAAAGCTGTTTATTCAAGAGATAAAAAAGGGATTGACTATGCTCATAAACTTCTTAATGGGCTTAATACGGAAAAGGTAAAATTATGTCCCGATGTTGCTTTTTTGCTTGATACTGAATCCTGGGATGATAAAGCGATCCAACAGATTGTTGCTGCTAAAGGCAGGGGCAGACAAATCATTGGGCTTAATGTGAGCGGGTTGTTATATAATGGCGGATATACGCAGGATAATATGTTTGGGTTGGCTTTGGATTATCCGGAGCTGATCAAACAGATAATCGATTATTTTCTAACCGTCAGCAACATTACTCTTGTTCTGATCCCGCATGTGTTTCCTGAAGATGGACTTTCGGTTGAAAGTGACCCAACTGCCTGCAAGGCTATTTATGACTGCTTAGCTAAAGAGCAGCAGAAAAATGTGATTCTGCCCGAAAAAGAACCGAACCAAAGACAGATTAAATATTTGATAGGCAAATGCGATTTCTTTATGGGAGCCCGGATGCATTCCTGTATCGCTGCCTTATCACAAGGCATACCAGCAGCAGGTATGGCATACAGCGATAAATTTGCCGGTGTTTTCCAGATAGCCGATGGCAAGGATTATGTGGTTGACATGCGCCAATTGAATGAAACGCAAATCCTGGATCGTATTAAACAGCTTTATGAGACAAGAGAATGTGCCCGGCGGAAGTTGACGGAGATAATACCCAGTCTGCAGAAGAAAGTGATGTCCGTGTTCGATGTTTGTTAGATCAAAAAAGATCAATCGTATAGATGATGTGGCAGCTTGGCGACTTTGTATGGGCTGCGGTGCGTGTGCTTATGCATGTACTAACCAGGCGGTTTCTTTGATTGATATTACCGATGTTGGGATTCGGCCTCAAGTTGATGAAAATAAGTGCCAGCGGTGCAGCGAATGCGTTAAGATATGTCCGGGGATTGGGCTTGAACATAAATCATTTCCAGATAATTCAATTGAAGAATTAAAACAGGCATGGGGGCCAGTATTGCAGCTATGGGAAGGTTTTGCAACCGACCAGAATATTCGACATGCAGGCTCTTCTGGCGGCATTGCGACAATTCTTGCTTTATATGGACTGAAAAGCGGCATTGCCGGCGGAGTTCTGCATGTTGGTGTTGATGGAAACAATCCTATTAAGAATGTGCCGATCTACAGTAAAACGAAAAAGCAGTTATTAGCTTGTACAGGATCACGATATTCGCCGGCGTCGCTGTGTCAGGCATTTGGAATCATTAAAAAAGAAAACTGTAAAAGTATATTTATCGGCAAGCCCTGTGATGTCGCTGCCTTACGCAAAACCCGCAGACTTGACCTTGAACTGGATGAAAAAGTAGCTTTTACGATAAGCATATTTTGTGCCGGTACACCGACCACTAAAGGAACTTTAGCGATTCTCGAAAAGATGGGTATCAGCAATATAAGCGAGTTGGAAAGCTTCAGATACAGAGGAAATGGTTGGCCCGGCAGTACAACGGCAGTTAAGAATAATGGTGAACTTTATAAAATGGAATATGCTCAGTCCTGGGGCGATATTCTCAGCAATCATGGCCAGCTTCGTTGCCGTTTATGTCCCGATAGTACCGGCGAATTCGCAGATATTTCCTGCGGCGATCCGTGGTATCGTAATAAAATCGAGCCCGATGAACCCGGACGGTCGCTGGTACTGGTAAGGACAGCAAGGGGACAGCAAGTGCTGCAAGATGCTTTGAAAGCCGGTTATATGAAGCTTCAATGCGTAGAATCGACAGTACTGCCGCTATCTCAGATAAGTCTGCTTGGGCGAAGGCGCAATATCTGGGGACGATTATTGGCAATGCGTACTATGCGAATTCCTGTGCCGCGTCTTAAGGGATTTTCATTGTTCTCTAATTGGCAGGGCTTATCAGTAGTTGAAAAAACACGTTCGCTTATGGGAACTTTTAAACGAATAATACTCCGCAAATTATATAAGCCTTTCGCAGGTTTTCAGAAATAATATATGGAAGCACTTACTCTTTTATTGGCAGTAGCTGGATGCCTGTTGGTTTTGTGGTTAAGGCCGGTTTATGGATTGGCGGTATATGTGATACTGTCAATGTGGTATCCCTATGGTGTGGGGACGGTCAAGGTTGGCACAGTAGATTTTTCTGTTGGCAGAATTGTCATTATAGTCTTGTTCGCGAATATTTTTTTCAATACAGATCTGCCGTCAATATTTAAAGTAGTGTGGCTTGACAGGCTTGTAATTATTCTTTTTCTCGCTGAGGTAGTTGCAGGCTTTACGACGACAGAACCGATGGCTCTGCTTGAATACCGAGCGGGAGATTTTTTTGATATGGCTCTGCCGTATTTTGCCGTGCGGTTGATTATAACAAACAAAGAGCGGTATATCACGCTGCTGAAGGCGATTGCCTGGTCGGCTGGAGTTTTGGCTCTTTTTGCCTTTTATGAAGCTATGACTGGTACGAATCTTTTGGCTCTTGGACGCTCGCTCTCTCCGCCGGGAATACGGCTGGAACTATTTTACAGGGCCCAGACCACATTTCGACATCCCATCTATTATGGTGTTTTTTCGGCAATAGCGGGGGCTGTTTGTATGGGGTTGTTTGAAAATGGTAAAAAAGATGAATTTCGTTATAAGGTTTTGGTTGCCTTAATTTTTTGTGGTTGTTTTTTTTCCATGTCCAGCGGCGGATTGCTCGCTATGGCTGGGGCTTTATTGTTTATTGGATATTTTAAATATCGGCGTTACTGGAAGCAAGCTATCGTTGGGATAATAATTATGTGCGGAGTTGTGGAAGTGTTAAGCAACCGACATTTTTATGATGTGATAGACAGATTTACCTTTAATGCTAAAACCGCCTGGTACCGTAGTCGTTTGTTTGAAGTTGCTTTTTTCGAAGGGGGGATGAATGGCCACTGGGTCACAGGATATGGATTTAAAGATCCCATGTGGTCAATGAAAATTGATTTGAGAGATCATACCGACATGGTGAATCATTATCTTATGAAGCTATGCCGTTACGGACTGGTTGGTTTTATTCCCTTATGCGCGGTAATTATCACCGCAATAAAGAATTTATTTAAGGGATTTTGGCAAATCAGAAAAGAGGAGGATATCTGGCTTATCTGGTGTATTACCGGAGGATTATTCGGTGTGCTTTTAGCGTTTAACTCCGTTTCCCTGTTTGGAATGCCTATGACAATGCTCTTTATGATGTTTGGTTTTTGTGTTAATGTGACGAAGCACTCTAAGTTGCAATCGGGGCGGGGGCATCTGAGTCACTTGGACTAACTAACCGGTTTCAGGAAAGTCCTCTGATGTAATGAAAGGAATTCCGACGATGAATGGACATGGAAACAGATTAAATATTATGGACGTAGACATCCATGCCTATCCATCATGATAAGGAGCTTTTCTATGAGCATGAAAGATCGCATTCCACTTGCCGTTGTTAAGCTGCTTAAGAAAATTAGACATTACTTCCGTCTATTGACAAAAAGTACCAGGAACTCCTTCAAAGCCTTCCGCCCAATTGAAATCGGCTACCGACTTTCCATTAGCAAGTTCGGCCCCTTCGAGATTGCCTATCGGGAAGGTACAGCAGACGAAGGTGTCATCGCTCACAGCTTTGATCACGATATCTTCTTTTCGAGGATTCCACGTTATATCCATAGAGAAGACCACATCATCATCGATGTCGGAGCACATATTGGTACATTCGCTCTACTTGCTGCAACGAAAGTGCCAGCAGGGAGAGTATTTGCCATAGAGGCGTGCCAAGAGACATACAACATCCTCAAGATCAACATTGCCATCAATCATCTTCAGAATGTTCAATGTTCCCACCTTGCCTTATCCGACAAGAGAGGTTTTACAAAGCTACATTATAATGTTGGCAATTGGGGGCATTCAATCACGAAAAAACATACGTTGTTGGGAGAAGACGTGCCAACTGACACTCTTGCTGGCTATATGGCTGACCATGCGATCGCACGTTGCCACCTAATCAAGTTCAACTGTGAAGGTGCAGAATTCCCGATTCTGTTGAGCACCTCGCCAGACGTTCTACAAAAAATCGACCGAATGATAGTCCTTTATCACTGCGATTTGATCAAGGGGTATACCATAGACGATCTTGTGCCACACCTACAGAGAAATGGCTTCAACTTGCACTTCCTGAACGAGACAAGGCAGAGGGGTTGGATTATGGCTGAACGCCCCGAATGAAGGGAATTGAGTTCTTCGGTCGGACCGTTAAAAGTATAGCAGACAACACACAATTAAAGCGGAGATCGCCTGAGCCCGAGCTTAGAGGTACAGATCATGTTAATGAACAACCTCATGAGTATTGGATAGAGAAATTTAAAGCGCGAGGGTTCCGTTACGACAAAATATTATCCGAAAGCCTGAGTGCAATTTGGAAAGAAAAAGAAGTTTCTTCGTGGTATCACAAAAATATCATGGTTTTTCTTAAAGATAAAGTGTAAGAATATAAAATATGGATTATGATGTTATTATTGCTACGATAAATCGGCCCAAGGTGTTGAAATTATCCATTCCCTTGATTTTGAGACAAGACCATCCACCTAAGAAGTTGCTTATCATTGATGCGAGTGATGATCATGATGAGGTAAAAAAAACCGTTACTGCATTAGTGAATGGCTCTAAAGTACAATTAAAAATAGTACATACCAAAGCGAATCTTTCACACCAAAGAAATGCGGGACTTGAATATGTTGAATCGCCGGTAGTGATGTTTCCGGACGACGATTCGCTGTGGTGGTCGGGGGTTGGTGAAGCCATTATGCACATATACGAATTGGACACAAATGGAGATGTTGGCGGAGTGTGTGCCAGAGAAGCAAAAGAGCCGCCCCCGGATGCCAATTTAATTGAGGCCAAATCATATAAGATAACATTGGGGGATCGGATTCGTCAGAAGGTTGGCAGATTTAGACACAAATTCGATGATAGATTTTGCCCTGACCCTCTTTGGCTTCATGGACGGTCGCGATGGAGCGTACGCCCGTTGCCCGAATGGTTCAAAAAAGAGGATGTAGCGCTTGTGGAGATGATGTCAGGTGCCCGTATGACCTTTAGAACAGAAACAATTCGAGAATGTGGTTTTGATGAAGATTTTTGTATTCATACAGGATACTCAGCGTATGGGGACATTATGCCAAGTTTCCATGTTTTACAAACACGCTTACTTGTGGGGGCTCATGATGCACTGTCACATCACTACAGATATCCGGGGCAGCGTACAACCGGATTCAAGTTTGGTTTCTTTACTCAATTGAATCGTGCGTATTTAATTTGTCGTTTTTCTCCTCCCGGCTCGAGTGCACGGAAGGCTCTTAAGAAGTTCGCCATCTACAAAGCATTGCAATACATACTGGCAATACATTCGAAATACGAGCGGGACAGAGCGAGGGGTGTTTTGCGGGCAATGAAGGCGATGAGAAAATTGTTGGCCGCCCCTCCTGACCGGTTGCGCCAGTACTATTTGGAATTGGGCATACAGGCGATGCTTGAGGAATATGGAGAAGGAGAAGGAAAAGGCTAATGACCTCTCTCGATCATCAAACAGGCGATAGATTTTTGGTTGTCAAGGCCAAGGGTGGTATGGGCAATCGTATGCTTTGCGCTGTTACGGGGATACTCTATGGGCAGCTTACGGGGCGGCGGACAATAGTTGATTGGCGGGATGGGTCGTATTCCAACGATGGTTCTAACACGTTTTCGCGGTTTTTCGATTGTCCTGATATTTATCCTGAAACGATTTTGCCGAAAGATGCGATGATTAATCCTGCGATATGGAATGGTAATTTAGATAATTCGATAAATCAAATGATTTCCAGACTTGACCCTAAAAAACATGACAGCATCAGGATACATCGCAA
>Ga0255411_1008_pt1 | contig 17920 bp, 16 predicted proteins | sample ANMaggSSYBR01I10_FD_182648 | JGI IMG/M metagenome (GOLD analysis project Ga0255411, IMG submission 182648) | Sediment cell enrichment communities from methane seep in Santa Monica Basin, California, United Staets - ANME aggregate JGI... | ecosystem: Environmental > Aquatic > Marine > Cold seeps >... | reverse complement strand
CGAAGATTTCTTTGGTTCATTGTTGAATATTCAGAAATCAATAAACGGTACTGGCATAATTGTTGATCGTCTTGATACTATTGAAATGCTCCTTCAAGATCAAGATTTACGAAGGGAGTTCTTTGCTCTTCTGAATGATCCCGCATGGATTTCGCCCTTAGCCGCACACTGCTACTTCGAACATCCGCCGACAGTTGAGCGAAAAAAGAATGAAGATATCAAGTCGCACGTTTGGCCAGAATCCAAATATCTTGCGCGAATGGCTGTCCACGCTCCAGTTGAAGTGGCAGAGATATTTTCCAAAATTGAAACCGACAATTCGTCGATTATAGGCGATATATTAGACGCGGCTTTGGCCATGCCGGTTGATGTAGCGGTATCCCTTGTTCCGGTAATATGTCGAGCGGCCAAGGAAGACGCGTTGTGGATTCGTTTCGATAAAGCAAGCAAGTATTGTGTGCAACTGGCGGAAGGCGGCGAACCGGACGCTGCGATGGAGTTGGCGGAAGCACTTTTCGCGTTCGAGGAAGGCCGGGAGAAACTCATCCGACGCGATGAGTTTTGGTATAAAGACGGACTCAAGAAGGTGATGCCTGTCCTGGCAAAAGGCAAACCTCTGGATTTTCTGCCAAAACTCTGCGATTGGCTCAAGGCATTGATCGACGCAAACAAAGATGTCAAGCGGAACACGGATTTCGACCGTTCGTACATCTGGCGGCCTGCTATTGAGGAGCACGAGCAGAACCAAGACTACGATTTCACCAGCGTAATGGTTGGGTTTGTCAGAGAGGCATTCGAGGTGGCGATTCGGAGCAAAAGTGTTTTTCTGGATGAAGCTCTCCAGATTGTTGAGCGTCATACATACCTTGTTTTCAGACGGTTGCGGCTCCATCTTATCGGTGAGTTTGCGGATCAGAATTCTAAACTGGCTCGTCAGCATATGCTCAATCGCGAGTTTTTTGACGACTACGAGTTCAAGCATGAATACGCGATGCTCGTGGGAAAGCGACTGGATATTCTCACCACGTCAGGGCGAGACGAATGGTTCGGCTGGATCGATGCCGGGCCGGATATGTCGGATTACGATGAAATTTTTCAGGAGAGAACCGGGCGCGAAGCGACCAAACAGGATCGGCAGAACAGAATAAATTCTTGGAAACTTGAGAAGCTGCACTGGGTACGGGCACACCTTGAAGGAGAACGGAAGAGCTTCTACCAACAGATGCTTGCTGAGCATGGTGAGCCAGAGATGGCAGACCTGAATGTCCGTATCGGGCCGGTACACGAAAAATTCGATGACAGCCCGATGACGGTGGAAGAGCTTCAGAGTATGACATTTGAACGGGCTGTGGATAAAGTTTCGTCGTGGCAACCTGAAGGATCACGGTTTATGGGGCCGAACATCGAGGGTCTGGCTTCGACGTTTGCAAATTATGTCGCGACCAATCCTGAAGGTTTTTCCGCTGAAGCTCTGGTACTGATTGATCGGCCTGCGATTTTTGTCCATAGGTTTATCAGTCAGATGAGCGATTCAGTAAAGAATAATCGTGAGATCAATCTAACGGCTGTACTTGAGTTATGTCAATGGGCTATTGAGCGTCCTGTTGAAGAACGTACCACGCCCTCACAAGAGGATGAAAAATTTGTCGATAAGGATTGGCAGTGGACCCGGGACGATATATCGCAATTTGTAGAGAATATCTGCAAGGCAAAACGCGATGATGCGCCAAGGTGTCCCCTTGACGGTATTCGGGAGGTTATATGGAAACTAATAGAACCGCTTTGCCTTGATCGCGTCGAGTCATACATTATCCGCGACACCTCTAAAGACGATCCGCGCGTTCATGATTACCTTGATCTTGGCATCAATTCGCCACGCGGCAGGGCTGTTCAGGCCGCTCTGGAGTACGCGAGGTGGGTAGCCAATCACATCAAGGAGGGCGAGAAAGAGATTGTGCCCGATGGTTTTGAGGCTATGCCTGAAGTTCGGGAGATGCTGGAATGGCAAATTGCTAAGGAAAACCGAAGCTTCGAAGTTATGTCGATAATCGGATCGAAATTCGGCTTGATCTACTGGATTGATAAAGAATGGCTGTCAGAGAACGCCGAAAAAATCTTCCAGTTAGAGGGTTTCGAACAGAAGCCGCCGGTCGTTGAGGGTTGGGCGGCATGGAACGCGTTCCTCGTGTGGGTAAGGCCGCACATCGAGTTCTACCGGTTGTTTAAGTCGCAATTCGCATACGCCGTTGAGCAGGCTGCGAAAGTGAAGTTGACTGAAGACACTCACCAGCAGCCTATGTGCCACCTCGGCGAACACCTGATGCTTCTTTATGGCCGTGGTCAGCTTGGGTTGGATGATGACGCGGGCTTGCTAAAGAGTTTGCTCGAAAAAGCGAATTCTCAGATTAGATGCCATGCAATTGGCTTCGTAGGGCGAAGTCTTGAGAGGGAAGAGAAGATACCGGAAGATGTAATTGATCGCTTTGTGAATCTGTATGACATCTACTGGCCTGATCCAGGCAAGAAAGATGCGGAAAAAAAGCCTAATGCATGGCTATTCGGAACGTGGTTCTCAAGCGGACAGTTCCCAGATCAGTGGGCATTAGACCGTCTGGAGAAGTTTGTCGAGGTAGTAAAAATACCTGAACCAGACCATAGAGTTGTCGAGAAGCTCGCAGACATCGCAGGCGTTGACATAGCAAAATCAGTTCAAATACTTGACTTAATGGTCCGCGGAGATCAGGAAGGTTGGCATATTGACAGTTGGCTTGATTCGGCGAAGAAGATTTTGGAGCAAGCGATGAAAAAGAATGGAGAGGTGCGAGAAAAAGCCGTGGCCCTGATCGATTACTTTGGACGTCGCGGATATTCCGATTTTGGTATATTGTTAAACAGGAGCTGAAAATTGTACTGGTTCAGCGTGAATTGGGCAAAATCTGTTTGTAACCGTTCACGCTTTTTATCCGCCTGTGGCCAACCTCTCAGACGCCAGCATCAACCACTCAAGGTTTTTGCGGTCGATTTTGACTTTTGGCGGAGGCATCAAGAATATGGTTTGATTTCAGCAGGGAATAAGGATAGGATATATATGGATGATTTTGACGGCTAAGCTAATACGATACATGCTGTGAAATGTTGAGGTAAACTATGCATAAGGTGTCCTTACTGAGACATCCGTATTTATATTATAAGCGGAAATGGCTGCACCATCGCTGTAAGTATGCGCCGATGCCGCAGGGGCGAACGATCAGGGAGATCAGGGGAATAAAGATGATTTTTGATTTTTCCCTTGGCAAGATAGCAAAAAATATGTACTTCGATTCCTACGAATTCGAGATTGTCCAGCTCCTGAAGAAATATCTCAAGCCGGGTGGTGTCTTTATCGATATTGGCGCGAACACCGGTTATTTTTCCGGGCTTGCGCTGGGCCTTGTTGACAGAACGGGTGAGGTACACAGCTTTGAGCCGGTGCCGCGATATTATAATTATATTTGTGAGATGGCGGAACTGAATCCCGGCTATAACCTGTACGCAAACAATTGCGCTTTGGGGGACACGGCAGGGGAAACGGAATTTTTCGTGAACCGGATTAATATCGGAGGCAGTTCTCTGCTGTCCGATTATTTCCCTGAAGAAGAAATGGGCGAAACAATATCAGTCGAGATCAAGAGGCTGGACGGTTATCTGAAGGAAAAACAGACGAAACAGGTGTCTCTGATAAAAATTGATACACAGGGCTGGGAGTTGCCTGTCCTGGAAGGCATAACGGGATTTCTCAAGGCCCATCCGGATAATCTGCCGCCGATTATCGTTGAGGTTACCCCGTCTGCGTTTGACCTGACAGGACGGGATATAAAGGATATGGAATCGCTTATGACCGGGCTGGGTTATGAGACTTATTGTATTTGCGGCGGCCATCGGATTGATTTGAAGAAGATTACCCGATCCAGTGAGGACGTTCTGTTTATGCCCCGCGGAAAATAAAAAACGCCGCGTTCCCATTTGGAATGAGTATAATAAGGTTGTCCGGGCTTTGCCTGGGGTTTCAGAAGAAACCCCCCGGGTTGCGTGTGAATAAGCCACCTGGAAAAATGCAAATTATGCTATAAATTCAGGAGGTTGGTTATGTCGCAAATTTCATTATTAAGACATCCCATATTATATTACAAAAAGAAATTGGGTTATCACAGGTGTAAGTATTCCAGGTCGCCTCAGGGGCGTGCAGTAAAGGAAATCAACGGCGTCAAAATGCTCTTTGATTTCGAGCTTGGCAAGGTGATAAAAAGGATGTATTTCAATGCTTACGAAATCGAAGTTATTCGTATTATGAAAAAGTATCTCAGGCCCGGCGGTGTTTTCATCGACGTAGGCGCCAATATCGGCTATCTGTCCGCCATCGCCGCGGGACTGGTCGGGATTAGTGGACAGGTACACAGTTTTGAACCGGTACCGCAATATTACAGCTATTTGAGTGAAATCGCCGAATTGAATCCATCTCATATTATCATCGCTAATAATTGCGCTCTGGGAGAGAACCCCGGTCAAACTACCATATACACCCAGCAGGGCAATATAGGTGGAAGCTCAATAGTGCGTGGTTATTTTTCCGAGGACCAGATAGATGAGGCAATAACGGTCGAGGTTCGCAGGCTGGACGATTATTTACAGCAAAAGGCAGTTGTCAACGTCTCGATGATAAAGATCGATACACAGGGTTTCGAACTTCCCGTTCTGATGGGCACTTCAGGATATTTACAGGCAAACAAGGACAACCTCCCAATGATAATATGCGAAGTTTCGCCCCATGTGTTCGGCCTGATAAATCATGACATTAAGGATTTGGCAGTGCTGATGAAAGATATCGGCTATGACCCTTTTTGTATCTGCGGTCGGCATCGAATCAAACTGGAAAAAATCCATACGATATACAGGGATGTGTTTTTTAAGCCGACCAGGAATTAAACTCATTTTGCAGGGAAGGTGATCGTTATACGCATCGCGTATGGGAAATCCCACGAGCAAAACCGTAATATTTTGTCAGTAAGATTACTGACGCGCGAATTAACGGAAAAAATCAATCATGAGCACTATATTTTCTATGGAGGTTGCCCGCAAAAATGCGTGAGGGTATTCGCAGTTATCTATATAGTCTGTATATCTCCGGCAGGACCGGGAATATGGACGGTTTTCGGCCGAGGATTCTTTCTTATCATCATAATATTATTAAGCTGGCCGAAGGTGCGCGTTTGATTGTCGAGGACCGTGCGCACCTTTCCACCAGAAGAAATACCTGGCCGAGCAGTTGCTATATTGAACTGGGCAAAAACAGTACTCTGCATTTTACCGGTCGAGCTTCGATACGAGGTGAAGCCAGGATTCAGCTTGCTGACGGCGCGAAACTGGTTATAGGCGATCAATGTGTTCTTCGCGAACGTCTCTGGATCGTTGCGCATAAGGAAATCATTATCGGTGACGGGACATCCATCAGTCATGAAACAATGATCATCGACAGCGATGCGCATCCAGTAATAAGCGACGGCGTCGAGCAGCCAATACAAAAACCGGTTCATATCGGTAAAAATGTCTGGATAGGCGCACGCTCTACAATCCTGAAAGGCGTTACGATTGGCGATGAATCAATCATCGGCGCCGGCTCACTCGTTACAAAAGATATTCCCGATCACGTATTGGCTTTCGGCAGACCGGCTCGCCCGCAACGAAAGGTCGATTACGGCAATGTGAGAAAAGAAATATACCAAGCGGGGAAAAACAAATGAAGATATTGCTCGTAGCGGATTTTCGGGGCGATTCACCCGGTTTTACGTTGAATAACGCGAGGATTTTGGCCAAAGGGCTTGTCCGTAACGGCCATGATGTATGCCGGTTCAGCTTTCGCGAAAGACTGTTGAGTCTCAGCCCGATAAAAAGTAAAAAATGGGCGATCAAACTGGCCAAGAAAAAAACCGACCAACTGTTATTCGAACTGGCCGGCCATTATCAGCCGGATATTGTACTGTTGGTGGCGTTTAAGTTAGTGGACGCTGAAACCGTGGCAGAATTGAAAGAAACACTGCCGCGGTCTGTTTTTATGTGCTGGTACGGCGATCCGCCAAAGGGTATAGGCGATGATGTCAATAATATCGCCCGACAGTGCGATTGGCTCCTTGCCACCAGCGGCGGCGAACTGCTGAAAACCTATAAACAGATGGGTGTTCCACATTGCGCTTTTATGCCTAATCCCTGCGACCGCGATATTGAGTATCCGCGAAAAACGGACGCCAAATGGAAGTCCAAACTGCTGTTCACAGGCAAGTTGGGCCATCGTCGTGAAGGTCAAGACCTGGACCGCAGGGAACTGATTGAATATCTGGTCAGTCAAAAACAGATGACTGTCTGGGGCTGTCTTGGTCAGCCGCGGATATTGGGGAAAGATTATCTCGACGCGATCTGCGGCGCCGAGATGACACTGAGTATTAACATCAATAACGATGTCCGGTTCTATCATTCGGATCGGCTGATGCATTTACTCGGCTGCGGTACGTTTGTTCTGGCCAGGAATGTGCCGGACAGTAACCTGCTGTTTGAAGATCAAAGGCACCTGTGTTACTTCGAGACCAGACAGGAATGCCTTGAACTGATCGAACGCTATGAAAAAGACAAATCCAGGCGCGAAAAAATCGCCCAGGAAGGGATGAACCACGCTCATAAAGCATTTGGCTGTGAAAGACTCACTCGTTATATTATCGATCTGGCCGAGACAGGGCAGTCTAATGAACCGTGGGCGGAAATTGTGTAGAGAGTAGAGAGTAGAGAGTAGAGGGTAGAGGGTGGAAAGTAGAGGGTAGAGAGTAGAGAGTAGAGAGTGGAGAGTGGAGGGTGGAGAGTCAGGCTTGCGAAAGTTTTGTTCTCGATAAAAACTCGTCCAGGTTTCGCACGGCAATCAGGTTCTCACATACAGGCGATTGATGGTCTTCAGGAACGGTGGTTACCATATCGTCCTGAATCCGATATATAGCGAATCCCTGATCGATCAATATCCGCAGCAGGTCCGCGGGGGTGTAATCGAATTCCGCGAAAGAGACATCATGCGATTCAAAATAAACGCACCGTGTTCGCGAAAGAATATCAGAAGCCCCCTCCATAACAAATTTTTCATAGCCTTCCACGTCGATCTTGAGCAAGTCTATATGATCGTTCGTTATGCCGATGTCGTCCAGGCGGGCCAGTGTAACTTCGACACCATTAGCGTCCTGAACAACGGCATTGCGGTCGTCCTTCTTAAGGTTGGAAAAATGTATCCTGCCGTCGCGGTTGCCCAGTGCCAGATTGTACGAGGCCATATTCTCAAATTTGTTGGCAGCGATATTGCCCTGAAGATATTTGTATGTTTTTGGATGGGCCTCGATAGCATAAACTCTGCCCGTTTCGCCCACCATCGCGGCGGACATCAGGGAAAAGAAACCGATGTTCGCTCCGGCATCGACGACCACATCGCCGGTATGCAGATATGATCTGAAAAAACGCTCATCCTTGGGATAGCTCGTCCGGTGGCGGCGGCAATCCACCCATAACACCAGCGAAATACTCGAAGGATAGAACCTCAGAACGAAATCCTTCTGCCTGATGAAAAACATCGGCGAAAGGCCCGTTTTCATCAGAAATCTGCCGGTTTCCTTGATAAAACTCATCCGCTATAGCCTTATAAAAATGTGTAAAAACAGAAGCCAACCATGCTTTAGCTTGCTTATGCCTTGCATAAGCTACGCGAAAGCATGCCACCCATTTTTTTTAGTTTTTTCGTAACCGTTCACTCATGTGCCAAAAACCGTTGAAACGGTTGAAAAAAGCTTTTGGCGAGACGCCTGCGGTACAGTTTTTTTCAGTCGTTCCTACGGGACTAAAATAATATAAGAACATGTTTCCCAGCGATAAATCGCTGGGCTATTATCAAACGTCCCTACGGGACTGCTTTTTTCAATGGCACCTGGGTGAACGGTTATCAAATAATTTTCCTGATCCAGAAACTGCTGGAGAATAATCGTTCACGATAACCTTTCGGTGGTACAAACAGCGCCCGCGTTTTCTCCGGGTACATCGTTTTTGCAAAATGATTGCCGAAAAGCACTTCAAATGATTTGTTAAAGCATAAAAAAGCCCGAAGCAGATATTGTTCGCTCAGAAAAGCCCGGTCATCTATGATCCATTTTCTGGGATACTCAAAAGGAAGGAATATATCGTGTATATGGACGACAACTCCCTTTTTCAACCGGGTCAAAATCTCCAGGAACAGAAAATTCACGTCTCCTCCCGTTCGCACTATATGGCTGGAATCAATGAACAATATGTCGTTTTTCTCTAATTTTTCAAAAATATCCACTTCGACATTCTCGACTTTTTTAGTTATCTGAACATCTAACCCGGCGAAACCTTCCTTATGTGTCTTTCGCGGATACGGATCAATCGACGTTAATTTACACTGACATCCCTCTTTCCGGTTCATCAGGCCGGCCCTGGCCGCAACACAGGTGGAATGGCCCGAACCTATTTCGATAATGGTACGAGGCTGGAAATGCCGGATCATACAATGCAGAACCGTCGCGTCTTCCAGCCCGAACGCCGCGTTATTCAGGTAGTATTCGTGGGAGATTTCCGTTTTATCGACTGGAAAGTTGAATTCGTTTTTGTATAACGGGAAAATAGTCTCAAGGAAATTCATTTGCCCTTTGAGGTTTATGTCAATACCGGGCAGTTCTGACTTTTTTGTCCACAGATCGACTTTATTTTTGAGCTCCCCGGTGTCAGGTATGGGGCTGTAAAAATGCTTTTTAGTAACATTCACTCCCAGCCTTTGCCAGAACTCAAACAGGCTCTTCGACCAGATTATATTTTTTATTATTCGTGAAATTGTTGACATATATATTATTATGGCGAAATTGTCAGCAAAAGCGACAATAAAATATACGTAAGCGTTCACTCATGTGCCAAAAACCGTTGAAACGGTTGAAAAAAGTATCCGGCGAGATGCCCAGCACCGGACTGAAGTCCGGTGTTAATGAGAAAATTCATCTATTGCATACGGCTGAATAGAAAACCGCATGGGGTAAGACCCCGCCCTGCAAGACTAATAAACGCGGGCCACAGGCCCACCCTACAAGACTATTAATTGCAGGCGAGACGCCTGCGGTACTTGAGTGAACGGTTACAAATATAGATGGTTATTCTTAAGGAAATATCATTGTTTTTGCCGCGGCTCCCTGATTTTATGGACGGGATGAGCCTTTTGCTGGCCAGTGACCTGCATACCGCCGGCTACGGCCGCAACGAAAATATTCTTGGAAGTATTATCCGCCAGGGAGGTGATCTGCTGCTGTTCGCCGGCGATTTCTGCCGCCATCTGGTGATCGGCAATCCCCTTAGAAGCGGCCGGAAACCGTACAAAGTGGGGTTGTCGGCTCAGGGGCTGGTCTTTCCGCCGCAATCGAAGCGTGCCCTATACGTAACTCAAAAGTTGCTGAAAAATGCCGATTTTTCTTTGGGGGTGTTTGCCGTACAGGGCAATCACGATCCCGCGGATTTTATCCATGATCTGACTCGGCTGGGGGTAACCACACTCAATAACGAAACTCGGCAGGTAGCCACGCTCAAAGGCCGACGATTCAATATTTGCGGAGTAAATTGCCTGGGCCGTTCTTCGATGGACATTGCTGAAACAGTGCTTGAAATGGACCCGTCGTTGTTCACTATCGCCCTGTGCCATTACCCGGAAATGGCCGAGCCGCTGGCCGGGGCCGGGGTCGATCTGATCCTGTCCGGGCACACTCACGGCGGTCAGATTTGTCTGCCCGACGGTAGCCCCATAATCTCGCATAGTCAGACCGGACGGAAATATTCATCCGGTCTGGAACGGCTGGGCGACAGTTTCATCTATACATCGTGTGGGCTGGGCGACAGTATTATACCGGTACGCATAAATTGTCCGCCGGAGATTACGCGGTTGACACTACACCAGGGCAATGTCGCCAAAAGTACAACAATGGTAAGAAATGCGGACCAGGTTTTATGAATTGTGCCGGACGAATTCCGCGCCCTTGAGGATGGCCTGTTCGTTGACGGGGATGGTTTTATGATAACGCGGCGCCAGAACATCGCCTAAGCATTGGGCCGCGACCATCGGTTCGAGCAGGCCGCGTTTTTGCAGGTAAGCCCCCAGGGCTGCCATGTTGGCGCTTTTGGGGCTTCCAAGTTCAACAGCAATATCGTCGGCGGGCACAGCTACAACATCAATAGTATCAAGCTGTTTCTGTCCGGTAATCATGGAACTGTTCAGTACTAAAAGCCCGCCTCTTTTTACTCTTGGCGCGAATTTTTTATATGAAGCCTCGTTCATTGTGATTACCGCGTCGGGTTGCGCAATTAGTGGCGAGGCGATAAGTTCATCGGCGATAATGATCATGCAGTGGGCCGTCCCGCCGCGGACCTCGGCGCCATAAGAAGGCATATATGTTACTTCGTGCCCGTCTTTCATAGCGGCCTGTGCCAGTAGTTTGCCCAGAAGGATAACCCCCTGACCACCAAAACCGGCAATGATTACTTCTTCATATGAAGAGTTGTGAGTTGTGGGTTGTGAGTTGTGAGAAGAGAGTGGAGAGAAAGAGAGTTGTGAGTTGTGAGTTGTGAGAGAAGAAGTCATTTGGCACCTCCTAATTTCTCTATTAGTGAATATAACATACGCTGTAGTTCATCAATTTGTAAAAGAATCGGTTTAATTTGCGGTTCCTCAACATAACCCAACTCACGCGCGATTAAACATTGAGTATCAAGCTCGGCCAGACTTCCTTTGGCGATATATAAGTAGCGAATAAATTCTTTTTTCCCATATCTTGCCTGTCCTTCTGCAATATTAGATGGTATCGAAACAGCGGCTCTTCGTATTTGCGAAGTTAACCCGAATTTTTCTTCTTGTGGAAATGACCGTGTGATTTCATATAGCAGATAGGCCAATTCCAACCCTTTCTGCCAAACAAGTAAGTCCCGATACGAATTTATCTTATTTTCCATAAGCCCCTTTCTTACTATCCTCACCATTCACAACTCTCTTAATCTCTCCCCTCTTTCTCACAACTCACAACTTATCACTCACAACTCTCTTATCATCCTTTCAATCGGCCCAGTGGAAACACTTTTGTCATCTCGTTTTCGATCCACTGCATGGCCTTTACCGGAGTCATTCGCCAGTAAGTAGGGCATGGCGAAAGCACTTCAACCAGGCTCAATCCGGGTGTGTCGTTGATCTGCAACTCGAAGGCATGCTTAATCGCCTTTTTTGTTTTGCGAATTTCCGCCGGGTTATATACCGAGCACCGCTCAACATAAACCGCCCCCGGCAGTACCGCCAATATCTCCGAGACCTGCATCGGATAGCCGTCGGTGGTATGGTCTCGGCCGTGTGGTGTGGTTTGAGTAACCTGTTTTTCAAGGGTGGTTGGCGCCATCTGGCCGCCGGTCATGCCATAGACCGCGTTGTTGATAAAGATTACCGTTATCCGCTCTGCCCGATGAGTTGCGTGCAGTATCTCCGCCGCTCCTATAGACGCCAGGTCGCCGTCGCCTTGATAGGAAAATATGATTTTATCCGGATGGCATCTTTTCATACCGGTAGCGACCGCGGGTGCCCGGCCGTGGGCTACCTCGATCATATCGACATCGAGATAATTATAGGCCAGAACGGCACAGCCGACCGGTGCGATGCCGATAGTACGGCTATGAATGCCTAACTCATCAATTGTCTCGGCGATCAATCGGTGCGCAATTCCATGTCCACAGCCCGGACAGTAGTGCGTGGGAAAATCTTTTATTGATGGTGTGCGAGCAAAAACAGTTTTCATTTGTACTCATTCCAGGTTACGTTGCGCATTAACCTCTATTTGCTGCCGACGGGAAGAGCGAGTTTCTCAATTCGCTCAAGCACTTCCTCGACTGTGGGCACAGCCCCGCCGGCACGGCCGTAAAACAACACCGGCGACTTACCTGCTACCGCCAGCATAACGTCATCGAGCATTTGTCCATAGCTCATTTCCACAGTCAGAAAAATCCGCGGTTCTTCAGCGACACGGCTGATCCGCTCGGTCGGGAAGGGCCACAAAGTGATCGGGCGAATCCAGCCGACCTTGATTCCTTTGTGCCGAGCCTTATCTACTGCCGAGCGTACTATCCGAGACATAATTCCATAAGCTATTACTACGATATCCGCGTCTTCAAGGCCGAACTCTTCGTAGAGTACCTCATTTTGTTCGATTTTCTGATACTTTCTCTGCAATTCGAGGTTGATCTCTTCCAGTTTACCTTCAGCCAACCAGAGCGAGCGGACAATCCGTTGTTCACGGCCTTCGGCACCGGTAAGAGCCCAATCTTTGCTCGGCAGGTCTGCCCTGTGCGGCCTTTTCTCCAGAGTTACCGGCTCCATCATCTGGCCGAGGTACCCATCTCCGAGAATAATAACGGTAATGCAGTATAAATCAGCCAAATCGAAGGCCAAATACATGGAATCAGCCAATTCCTGTACCCCGGCCGGTGCCAGTACAATCGTGCGATAGTCTCCGTGCCCGCCGCCGCGAGTGGACTGGAAGTAGTCTGATTGAGAAGGGGCGATATTACCCAGGCCCGGCCCGCCGCGCATCATATTAACCACTACCGCCGGCAGTTGCGCCCCAGCCAGGTAGCTTATCCCTTCCTGCATCAGGCTTATCCCCGGACTGGACGAGCTGGTCATCGTCCGAACACCGGTCGCTGAGGCACCAAAAACCATATTGATCGCCGCCAGTTCGCTTTCGCTTTGCACGAATACTCGGCCTTCTTCCGGCATCCGTCGTGCCATATAGGCGGTCAACTCGTTCTGCGGCGTAATAGGATAACCGAAATAGGCGTCCAGCCCAGATAGAATCGCTGCCTCGCCCACGACCTCATTACCGCACATAAGGATTTTCTCGATCACGATTTACCCTTCGTTGAAATCAATTTGCTCTTTTTGTCAGGCCCAATCGCGACAGGTTCATCTCGATAAACCTCGATGGCCACATCAGGGCAGATCAAAGCGCACATTGCGCAGCCCGTACACGCGGCATTCGTGGTTTCAGGGGGGAAATAACCCATCGAGTTGGACCGGCCGGAGACCGTCAGGCATCCCTGCGGACAAGCTATGACGCACAGACCGCAGCCCTTGCATCGCTCGGCATCAATTATAATCTTTCCAGCCATATAAATCAGATACCTCAAAAAGACATCGTGGTATCATGAGAATTATATGACGCTGATTTAGTTCTGTAAAGCGAAATGGTTGCAGGATAATTGATGATTTTGCCCCGTTCTTGACGAAAATACCTTTAGAATAGTATATTATAATGGAGTTTCGCGATAGTATTGTTAATAAAGACGCCAGCGTCAAAAGTACTTCGTCCCCTCGATTTTGGAGCGTTGGCGTTGTTTTTGCAGCGTTTTTCGGACTTTTGGCGGTTGCATCAATAAAGTGGGAGACGCACTGCGTGTGGCGATAGATGCCGAACGAGCCTGATTACATCCTGGAGATAGACGGTCGGCGGGTCGAGGGGCATTCCGCGATTGAAGGGGACGTTGTCGATGCCGAAATCAGTGCCCCTCGCGCCGGCGGCCGGGTCTTTATCAGTGTCTTGTTCCAGTGCTGCCGAGTCTATAATCGCGTTTATCGCAACCGCACCGGGACGGCTTATGAGGGCTGCTGCCCGCGCTGCCTGCGTAAGGTCCGCGTTCGCATCGGCTCGGAAGGTACCAGTGGCCGGTTTTTCACGGCAACCTGATAGTCAGCATTTTTCACTGTTTATAAACTAAAACACCTTTCATTAACGTCCTGTTTATGAAAAGGCGCTTTCCCGCTTTACCCTTGAGGTGGCTGTGATGTTGGAAGATCGACGTCTGATACTAAGTTTGCAGCGTGGTGATCGCGACGGCCTTCGCCTGATTTATGAAAATTACAAGGACGAACTGATTACTATAGCTGCCTGCCTCGTTGGCGATCGCGCCACCGCGGAAGACTGCCTTCAGGATGTATTTGTAAGATTGGCGAGCAATGCCGGGAAAATTCGGATACGCAGCAGCCTCAGGGGCTATTTGATCACCAGTGTCGCCAATCGTGCCCGTGATAAACTGCGGAAAAGAAAGCGGCCTGATGTTCCTCTGAGTGAGGTGGCCGAACCGGTCGGCAACACACTCGATCCGGCCGAGCGAATTGCCGATAGGGAGCGGACGGCCGATCTGCTGGAGGCCCTGGGCAAACTGCCTTATGAACAGCGGGAAGCTATTACTTTGCACCTGCGGGGCAAATTAACATTCAGGGAAATCGCCGATCGCCAGGGCGTTTCGATCAACACCGCGCAAAGCCGATACCGATACGGTATTGATAAACTGCGTAAACTCCTTAACTAAGGAACCGGTTGTCGTATGATTATTTACCCGCGAACTAACGGAAAAATTCAATCGTGAGCACTATATATGAGGTACTGAAAAATGAAGTCCGCAGAGGAAATAGAACAGTTAATAGAGAACATCAGGGTCAGTACCGATCCCGCCGTTGATGAGCGGATACTCTCCGCCGCGGATGATGCGCTGGCAAAGGCGAAGCGCCAGCCAGTTGATGGGTCATCGTCTAACCGGCCGGTATGGAAAATAATCATTATGAGCAACTGGACCAAAGTAGCCGCCGCCGTCGCGGCCGTTATCATGGTGATTATTGGTATCCATTATTATGCGGAAGACGTCGTCCCATCCGGCTCAAACAGGCTCGGCCCCGCGTATTTGCCGACACCAGAACAGTTCGGCACACCTGAAAATTTATTCCCCATCGAGATCGAATTGCCCACGATGATTTTCGAAGGTACACCACGGAATTTTAGATATGTTGACCGCCTGGAAAAACCCTGGGGCAATAGAATCCGACCCGAATTTTACGTGCCGGAAGAAACTGTCAATATCGCGTTACACAAGCCGGTAACCGGCTCGGACGACGATCCTGTGATTGGACAACTTGATATGATTACTGATGGAGATAAAGAGGCCGCTGACGGCAGCTTTGTCGAATTGGGCCCCGGCCTGCAGTATATCACAATTGACCTCGGCGACTCCTATAACATCTATGCTGTTCTTTTATGGCATTATCATCAAAGTGCCCGTGTCTATTATGATGTAATTGTACGGATTGCCGACGATCCCGATTTTACTGTTAGCGTGAAGACACTGTTTAACAACGACCATGACAACTCCGCTGGTATAGGTGTCGGCCGGGCCCCGCATTTTCTGGAAGAATATCAGGGTAAGTTTATCGACGCGAAGGGTGAAATGGCGCGTTACGTCCGGCTTTACAGTAACGGTAGTACCGCCAATGACACTAATCACTATATTGAAGTGGAAGTGTACGCCAAACCTATTGAAAACAAACAGTAGTGGCTGCCACACGACGAATTTTTGAGCAAAGCTCAAAAAATAGAGCAGTGGAACAGAGCAATGGTGCGATACATCGCACACTACTTAACTGATTTAATGTTTTTGACGCAGATTTCACTGATTACGCAGATGTCTAATGCCTTATTTCGGCGTAATCTGCGCAATCAGCTTCAAAGTATTCAGATTTTTCCAGTGAATAAATGGCGGGCACGGCCCGCCCTGCTATGGGGCCGGGCTACGCCAGCTTAATTCGGTCCGGAACGCCCAGGCAATTTATCCACATCAAAAATACCTTCGGGGAATTCAGGGTCAGTCCGCAGATATACTGTTTCAATCGTATTCACTTTCAATGGACTATCTTTATAATCTTTACGAATGCCTGTCTGCTTTTCAACAATGATCCTGGGATACCAATAACCATTCGGCGCCTCAATAAACTCGGTAATCTCCATGTCTATAATCGACCCATCCCTGATCTTTTCCGGCTCAATATCTGTCAGCCACCCCTTATCTTCCTGCCACGGGGCATTCGGCCGCCATTCAGTTACATGCCGACGGCATATATAGTCTTTCTGCGGGTCAAGATAATAAAGGAATCTGCCGGGCAGGTTAACTCTTCCACTATATATACTACCCTGCTGTAGCCGCTCGATACAAATCAGATTGTTTTCCCTGGCGTAATCATCTTCTATTATATTACCTTTATGTCCTACACTCGGCCAAGTAATATCTTCAAGGCCCGTATTAGGCATACTACCGAAATTGGGAGAATAATGCTTACGAAGCTCTCCCCAATTACCTTTATCATAATTGTTGATTGAGCAATTATATTCACCATCATATAAATTGATTGAAACAGATCCCTTTTTATCATAGTGTACTCGGGACCATTCGAGCAATGACTTAAAAGAATCGCCCAGTTGTTTTTTATGCTCCGGCCATGCTTTCTCAATTCCTTCTCCTCGATTGAAAACACCATGTCCCTCCAGCCGGTGTTTTCGCCCCAACTTATAATCAACATAAACTGTGTCTATGAAATCGCCCAGTGATACGCGTGTTATAACAGCAATGTACCGCTTGGTTGCATTGGTTCGGTGTTGGCGATACTTGTCCCATATCGCCTGGTAATCTTCCTTTGGCAGTTTGTCGATAATTCGCGCGTCCCGCGGCACACCCAGGTCATAAATATCCGCCGGGCCGGTTTGTGGATAATCAAAAGTCATTTCGCCGTCAACTACCGTATTACCATTTGCATCAGTACACTTTGACTCGATGGCATAAAGTAATTTGGATTCCGGCTTAATATACAGCCGTGCAAAATAACTTACATTATCCTGCCCTGCAGAATCTTGCCCCACAGACGATAGAGATATTTCCTGAATCTGGACTTCCTTTCCCATATATTTACCACGTTTAGTAATAATCTCGGCCCCCTGTTCTTTCAGCATCTTATACATATACATACTATCCTCCAACAAAGTCGGCGATGGCGTACCCAAGGGCAAATCGTCCTCGTAACAATAATCTATGGTAATGCTGTTGTTTTGCGGGTCATATCGATACATTTTGTGTTCTTTATAATTTATAAAACGGGTTTTGCCGTTATCTTCTTTTGAGGCACTAATTTTTGTCTCATACCCGGTCCATTCCTCGACAACTCCCTTTACCTTCCCTTCAAGGCCGCGCCCTGATGTCTGCATCCACGGTACATTATTCATTGCTTCGGTAATATCGGCAAAGGCAATGGTCGTTATGTCCACGGGGCCGTCGAGCTGACTTATGCCAACTATCACCGCGATAATTATTACTGCCGCTGTCGTTAATTGGGTTATTCTGCTCTTCATAATTATTTTCCATATATTCGGCTGCAAAGCGGCCGAGGGTTTTTTTTCTGACTTATCCAGTTCGTTAAGAAGGTCCCTAAGAACCGCTTCGTTAACTGCCGGATTGGTTTTTATAGGTGCATTTTTAATCAGCTTTTTAATGTTTTCTGCCGGTCTCATTTTGTTACCTCGCCATCTAAAAGTAACCGCAGCTTATCAAGCCCATAACGATATCTACTCAGGGCTGTTTTGACCGAAGTATCCTGCAAACCGGCTATCTCCCTGAATTTCATCCTTCCCTGAATATGCAGGATTACCGCCTCCTTCTGCTCGTAAGGAAGCTGGTCCAAAGCGTTGTTTATCTGCCTGAACTGTTCATTGTATATGATCCATTGGTCCGGTCTTTTTATGGTCGAGATCAGCGGGACAGTTTTATCCGTACTGTCCATACGGTCTATACTAACAGTCTTTTGTCGCTGCTTTGTCCGGTTCAGGTTGCGCGCCCTGTTGGCGACACAGGTGGCCAAATACCCTTTCAGGCTTCCGGTAAGCTCAAAACTCTTTGCAGAACGTATAAACACAGTAAAAACATCATGTACGACATCCTCAGCGGTACCAGGCTCATTCAA
>Ga0255411_1007_pt1 | contig 19148 bp, 16 predicted proteins | sample ANMaggSSYBR01I10_FD_182648 | JGI IMG/M metagenome (GOLD analysis project Ga0255411, IMG submission 182648) | Sediment cell enrichment communities from methane seep in Santa Monica Basin, California, United Staets - ANME aggregate JGI... | ecosystem: Environmental > Aquatic > Marine > Cold seeps >... | reverse complement strand
ATCGCTGTCAGGCTACAAAGGCTACTGCCATCCCGCTATGGGCAAAGGTAACGCGGTACTCACCTTCGCCATGAGCGTCGGCCATACTGCCCGTGCAGCATGGGGGCTGCCGGTGGCTGCCGGGTCGCTGGGCGCAATGCTGCTGTTGGAAGGATTCCTCGTAACAACCCTCGATACTGCCATCCGACTCACACGCTATATGATTGAAGAAGGCTGGGCCACATTCTTCGGCCGCTATGACGTCTTCGCCCAGGCAGGGCAGGGCCGGAAGAAACAGGCGACTCCGTCGCCGCGCGAAACAATTGAATTGTCCGGTGCCAGCGGACTGAGTATCGAGAAACCGTTTCCGGCGGAAAAGACGCAGGCCGGTGAGATAATTCAGACCGGCGGTCTGTTACGTACACTTCTGCGAACACTGAAATATTATTGGGTTAATTCAGGAATCGCCGTGGCTCTGATGCTGCTGTTGGGGTGGGGACAGGGATATAAAGTATTATGGAGCATCTTCGGCTCGGCGAATCAGTTGCTGGCGGCGCTGGCGCTGCTGGTTGGAACAACGTGGCTTATGCGGCACAAGCGAACTATCTGGTACACACTAATACCAGCACTGTTTATGTTGGCAACCTCATTGACTATGCTGATTCGGCTGTTGGTAGTGAAATATATTCCGGGTGTGCTGGAGCATACGGCTGGAATGATGCCTCTGCTGATCGCCGATGTAGTGGTCCTGGGGATGACGGGTGGTCTTATTATTATGACAGTACGGCGATGGGCCAGGAATAAGTAGAGGGTGGAGGGTAGAGAGTAGAGAGGGGTAACTCATTTTCCGGCACATAATCTCATTTAGGTTGCCATATTACATTGATTATTGAGCCAGAAACGCAGGTTTTTGTACATTTTTTAGATTTATTAACAATATTGTCAAAGAAGACTTGACAGAAATGACGATATACGCTCTAATAGGAGTGTTATAGGAGTATTGCAGGAGTATAATAAATATGGCCGGCATAACAGCAAAAAACGCGGGCAAGGTAACCATCAAGATACCGCGGCCGTTGTATGAGAAAATTTCCACGGTGATAAAAGGGGCAGGTTATAACTCGGTGACAGATTTCGTTGTATATGTGCTGCGGGACCTGGTAGCCAGCCATGAGTTGGCGGGCAGTGAGTCAGCCGGGACGGAAGAAATTGAAAAGGTAAAACGACATCTGAAGGCACTGGGGTATATGTGAAGAAGTGGAGAGTTAAGGGTGGAGTGTGGACGGTGGGAAAGTATGTACATCAGCGAAATACAAAAGGAAAAAGTAATGATAAAAATACGGGTTAAATATCAGGTTGTGGTGGTGGTGCTGCTGGTGCTTTGTTTGTCAGGCATAGCGACTGGGCAGGTGCTGGAGAAAAAACAGACAGAAGACGGAAAAATAAAAGAGGTCGTCCAGGAGTTTGCCCGGTATGTCCAACAGCTTCCGGGTTTCAGCGTTGCTGTTACTTCCATCATACATATTGATAACAGTCCGCTGAGGCAAAAAACGCGGGATGTTTTTTCCCTCACTATGCGGCGGCCTAACCGGCTGGCATTGGTGCACAAGAAAGGTACTATGGGGCCGAGTATCATCTGCGACGGGGTAAAAATTTCCACATATCATCCGCAGTTAAACCAGTATGTACTAAAACCGGCGCCGTCGAAATTTGACGATATTTTCGGCCGAGGCAGTGAGGCGGGAGCGATAATCCAGCAGACAATCCCCCTTTTAGATGTTCTGTTGTCAAACAATCCGTATGAGCTGTTTTTCAAGGACATACAAAACAGCCAATATCTCGGAACAGAGACAGTCAACGAAGCAAATTGCCATCATCTGAAATACACAAAGGATACCCTGGACTGGCATTTATGGGTGGAGATGGGCAAGAAACCGCTGCTGCGTAAAATCGCTGCCGAAATAGTACAGAAGTCATTACGGGCAAAATTCGAGTGGGAATTCAGGAACTGGGTGGTGGATAACCCGGCAGGGCCGGAACCGTTCAAATTTGAGCCGCCGCCGGGGGCGCGAGCCGTACTGAAATTTGGCGAGCATAAACTGGCAGGTCAGCCGGCGCCGAATTTCAAGGCGATACTGGTAGATGGCGGACAAATGGAACTGGCCCAACACAAGGGAAAACATATAGTTATTCTGGATTTCTGGGCGGTGCGTTGTCCGCCGTGCCGGGCGGCACTGCCGGTTATAAGTAAAATCGCACAAGACTACAAAACCAAAGGCGTTGTCCTCTATGCCATTAACGAAGAGGATGGGCCGGATAAAATCCGCCGATTTCTGAAAAGTATCGGCGTTGAAGCGAAAGCGGCCACGCCCCAAAGAGGCTTCGGAGCATCACCAGCACAACTCTATGAAGTGGAAGGCATACCGCAAACAGTAATAATCGGCAAAAAAGGGATGATACAAAGCATCCATATAGGATACCACGAAGGAACAGGGGGGCAACTCATCGAGGAACTGGAAACGCTTTTGGCAGGAAAAGATGTGGCGATTATCTCTCCACAAAAACAGAAAATAAAAAATACGCTCGATCTGGTATGCCGGAAAATAACCTTTGTGCCGGAAACGCCCAGGGTCGGCGAAGACATTACCTTTTCCTGCATTATTAAAAATAAAGGAACCGCGACCGTACAGGGACGAAGCTATAAAATCGGCATACAACTCAATCGTCAACAGGTGTTTATGGGGCAGGGCAGACAGGATATACCAGCCGGGTCGGAAGTGTTATTCTCGGTGGATATACGGAACTGGAGTCTGGCAATGAGCAAGGCCGATACTTATCCTTTTATAATCATGGTCGATCCGGATAACGCGGTCAGTGAGACAGACGAATCGAATAATATGCTTTCCGGTAAGCTCAAGGTGATTAAATAAGTGGTGAGTTGTGAGAAAGAGAGAAGAGAGTGGAAGAAACATCGACATCGAACATCGAACATCGAATAAGAAGAAGACAGAAGGAACCAATGACGAATAATAGAAAGTAGCCATCGCCTGTCCAGCGGACAGACGCTGCCACCCGACCGGTGATTAAGGATCACAAGAAAGATGGATTCCCGCTTTCGCGGGAATGACATGAAATCGTATGGAAATTACAGTAGGTTTATTTCTGTTTCTCTTTATCGCGGCTTTTGCGTGTGAGTTTATCGACTCCTCGCTGGGGATGGGGTACGGGACTATTTTGTCGCCTATTTTAATCCTGATGGGATTCGATCCACTGGTAGCGGTGCCGGCGATATTGCTGTCGCAGGCGTTCGGCGGGTTCACCGCCTCGATATTTCATCACCAGTTTGAAAACGCCTCATTCAGCCACGGCTCACGCGACCTTAAAATTGTATTCCTGATAAGCGGATGTGGGATTGTGGTAACAATTCTGGCTGTCGTTATCGCCTTCAATATTCCCAAAGTGGTCCTTAAGACATATATAGGAGCACTTGTGTTGAGTATGGGTGTGATCCTGCTTGTCGGAAAAAAGTTCCGGTTTTCATGGAAAAAGATGATAGGTGTCGGGATTATCAGCGCGTTCAACAAGGGGCTTTCCGGTGGCGGGTTCGGGCCGGTAGTAACAGGCGGCCAGATCATTTCCGGACAAAGACACAAAGGCGCCATCGCCGCGACAACACTGGCCGAGGCGCCAATCTGCACGATCGGATTTGTCGCCTATCTCGTTGGCGGGGTGATACGGGGGATGGATACGCCGATTCTGAGTATGTCGTTTGCCGATTTTCTGGCAGCTATGTTTTCGCACAAGTTATTTCAGTGGGAACTCGTACTGGCGCTGCTGCTGGGTTCGGTGTTTGTGGCGCCGTTCGGGGCATTTACCACCAAAGTTATCAAAACAGAGAAACTCGCGTTCATTTTAGGAATTCTGATAACTGTTCTGGGAATCTGGACGTTATTGAAAACGTATTTGTAAATGAGTGTATGAGTGTATGAGTGTATGAGTGTATGGGTATATGGGTATATGGGTATATGGGTATATGAGTGTAAGAGTATAAGAGTGTAAGAGGTGATAATGTCAGCAAAAAATAGTCCCAAGTTTATGGTTTTGAGTATCGACGGTGTACCGATTGGGTTGTTACGGCAGTTGATGGGTGAGGGGGTAATACCGAATATGGCGGCCCTGGCGGAACAGGTAGGTGTGCGGCAAATGCGCTCGGTACAACCGACAGTCTCATGCGTGGCATGGGCCGGCTATATGACCGGCAAAAACCCGGGCAAACATGGTATTTATGGCTTTATCGACCGACGGGAAGACAGCTACGACCTGAAGTTCCCTAACTCAACCACAATGGCTACAGAAAATATTTGGGAAATCCTATCGCGGGCAAACAAGCGGGTGTTCGGTATGAATGTGCCCGCCAGTTATCCGCCGCGGCGGGTGAACGGGATTCTGATAGGTGGGTTTCTATCGCCAAGCCCTGAGAAAGCGGCCTGGCCGGCCGGTGAAAGTAATTACCTGAAATTGATCGATTACCGGCTGGACAGTGACGCCCAACTGGCCCGGCGCGATAAACGGGCAATGCTGGGTGACCTTGACATAACGCTGGCCAAACGAATGGAAGCGATGTTTCATTATATGGACATTGAAGACTGGGACTTTTTCCATACGCATATTATGGGCAGTGATCGAATAAATCATTTTCTGCTACAAAAGTTTGAGCAGGAAGACCCGGAATTCGCGCCGGCATTTCGGGCGTATTACCAAAAGATCGATGAGGCGGTTGGGAAAGTGCTTGATCGATTGCCGGACGATACGCCGCTCTTGATATTCAGTGATCATGGGTTCTGCCCGATCAAACAGGAAGTACAACTTTCGCGCTATCTGGTGGAAACGGGCTGGACTGTACCTGCTGAGCCAATTCGACATCCATTATCAATCGATTCGGCAAAGTCGCGGGCATATTGCCTGATACCGGGCAGGGTTTATGTGAATCTGAAAGGGCGTGAGCCGGGCGGGATAGTGCCGCCGGAAGAATATCAGCAGGTACGACAACAATTATCGCGGGACTTGCTGGAGCTGCGCGAGCCGAATACCGGTGAAAAGGTCATACGAAAAGTGTTAACACGAGAAGAAATATATTGGCCGAGCGGCTGCCGTGGCATACAAAAGATGGAACCGCTGGAGGCTGCCCGTCAGGAGGGAACGTTCGGAAAGGCGGCGGACCTGATTGCCATACCTTATGACGGGTACGACCTGAAACTGGGTCTGGCGGGGAAAACATTATTCCAAAAAACTGAACTCGAAGGAATGCATACCTATCATGACGCCTTTATGGTCGCCCGTGGAGTTGAACTGCCAAAAGATAACCTTGAGATATCAATGTTGGCCCGGCCGATACTGGAAAGGCTGGGCGTGGAACCACCGGCGGATATGGACGGGATCGGAGAGGCGATAACGCCTGAATTTTAAGTTTTTTTGACAAGATAGACAGGATAAAAAAATAGACACTGATTTACACAGAAAAACACTGTCTGAGAAATAAAGAAATAGAAAAAAACAAAGACAGAACACAGGATAAAAACAGGATAAATTCAAAATCATGTAAATCCTGTTTATCCTGTCAAATAAAATATGAAGAGGTATAGAATATGGACAGATTGGACGAACTTGAAAGTCAAAGCGTTTATATAATTCGTGAGGCGTATTACCATTATAAAAAACTGGTGATGCTGTGGTCGGTTGGTAAGGATTCGACAACGATGCTTTGGCTGTGTCGTAAGGCGTTTTTCGGTGAAATACCATTTCCTCTGCTGCATATCGATACAAGTTATAAGTTTCCGGAAATGTATAAGTTTCGAGATGAGTACAGTAAAAAATGGAATTTGGAATTGTTGATCGCGCGGAACGAAGAGGCGTTGGCGGCGGGGATGACGTGTAAGAAAAAACTGGAATGCTGTACAGCCCTGAAGACGGAAGGGCTGAAACAGGCGATTGCCAAGTATGGTTTTGATGCTTTGCTGCTTGGGATACGGCGGGATGAACACGGGATACGGGCCAAGGAACGATACTTTTCGCCGCGTGATGAGCAGTTTAAGTGGAACTACCAGGATCAGCCGCCGGAACTGTGGGACCAGTACAAAAACCAGGCGGAGGAAAAAACCCATATCCGCGTGCACCCCCTACTGCACTGGACGGAAAAAGATATATGGTACTATATCAAGCGGGAAAACATCCCTATTACCGATCTGTATCTCGCTAAAAACGGCAAACGCTATCGCAGTATCGGCTGTGTACCCTGCTGCTCACCTGTCGAATCCAACGCGAGTACCATCGATGAGATTATCGATGAGCTTGAGACTACTACAACCTCCGAACGCGCCGGCCGTGCACAAGATAAAGAAGACACATATACGATGCAAAAACTGCGAGCTTTAGGATATATGTAATAGTTAAATGAGGAATTAGGAAACCAGAATGAGGAATCAATAACGAATAACCAATGACAAATGCGGAAAACAAACAAGCTGGATTTGATCTCGAAGAACGAACGGCGAAATTTGGTGAAGCGGTACTTCGATTCGCTAAAAAGATACCAAACAACCCGATCAACAACTCTTTGATTTCGCAAATAGTACGGGCGGCCACAAGTGTTGGTGCGAATTGTTGCGAGGCTGATGACGCGGTTTCCAAAAAGGATTTTCGTAACAAAATTGGACTTTGCAGGAAGGAGTCAAGAGAGACCAGGCATTGGTTGAGGATGATTTCTTCAGCAAACGATGATTTGAAACCAGAAGCAAGAAAACTTTGGCAGGAAGCTCAGGAATTAAATCTGATCTTTTCGAAAATATTTCGGAGCAGCAGCTAATGATTTGTCCTACGTTCGTAATTCTGGCTTTGTTATTCGTCATTCATTCCTCATTCTGGTTTCTTAATTCATCATTACATTAGAGGGCTATAAAATATGCAGGAAAACTTGAAATTTGTTGCTGTCGGTCATGTTGATCACGGTAAGAGTACGCTTATCGGAAGGTTGCTGTATGATACTGGTTCGCTGCCGCCGGACAAAATGGAAGAGGTGCGCAAGTTCAGCGAAGATGCCGACGGCGTGCCGGAGTTCGCGTTTGTGATGGACCACCTGGAGGAAGAACGTCGCAACCGTATCACAATCGATACGGCCCAGATATTTTTCAAGACAGACCGTCGCGAATATACGATTATCGACGCGCCGGGCCATAAGCAGTTTCTCAAGAATATGATAACCGGCTCGACCCAGGCGGAAGCGGCACTGCTGCTGGTGGACGCCCTGGAGGGACTACGCGAACAGACTCATCGCCATGCCTATATGCTCAGTCTGCTGGGAGTAAAACAGTTAATGGTGGTGATCAATAAAATGGACCTGGTCGATTACAGCCGGGAACGGTTCGATGACCTAAGCCGGGCTATTACCGAGCGGCTGGGTGAGTTTGGCCTTAAACCGCTGATAGTGATCCCCATATCGGCACGGCTGGGTGATAATGTGGCCCAACGAAGCGAAAAACTCAACTGGTATGAAGGGCCGACATTATTGGAAGCACTGGATATGCTGCAATCGGCGCCGAGTGAAGAAGCAGGCGTTTTGCGTTTTCCGATACAGGATATTTATGACGTCGAGGGTGAAAAAATACTTGCTGGGCGAGTGGCATCGGGCACGCTCCATCAGGGCCGGGAAATAATATTTCATCCATCAGGCAAATCGGCCGCTGTCGGTCAGATAAAGAAGTGGAACGAACAGGTGAACTCGGCTGCGGCGGGCGAATCAATCGGGCTGGTGCTCCGAAACGGTAACGGCGCAATGAAGGCGCTAAAGCGGGGCGAAGTTGCCTGCTCAGTCGAAGCATCGCCGAACGTCAGTAATACAATCGTTGCGACGGTCTTCTGGATGAGCGGTGAGCCGCTACGGAAAGGCGAAACCATTGAGTTCAAGTGCGCAACGCAACAGGTCGAATGCAGGGTTCAGAAAATAAGCGACCGTCTGAACTCGTCCAGTCTGGAAATGCTTGCCTCGGATGCCGAGGAACTGCGGGAAACAGAAGTCGCCCGGCTGACATTAAAGATGAAAGATTATATTTGTACCGATCCATTCGAGCAGGTGGCCGAGATGGGCCGCTTCGTGTTGATGCGCGATACCGATACCGTGGCTGGAGGAGTAATTCATTAAAAGGGACAAAAACAGGTGTTGTATGTATTGAGTATTACAGGACTTATGGGCTAAAGCGGGTATGAAGCCCGCTTTTTTTTGTAATACCGCCCATGGTAGTGCGACTACTATAATGATAACCCTGATAAAAAAAGATATTTATATATCCGCTAAATGTAGAATTTGCAGGCTTGCTAAATGTACGGCTTGAATTACAATATGTACGGTTGTGTGTCCCGTTATTCTCGGAGGATCGAACTATGTTGGCTCTGTTTGATGACTATGTTGGTATGGAGTGGTTTTTCCTCTTGTGCGCCCTGATCGGCGGGGTCTTGTTTATATTTCGCCTTATCCTGCAGTTCGTCGGTGGTGATGCGGACGTCGATGGCGACATCGATATTGATGTAGATATGGATGGAGACATAGACGCCGATACCGGCGGCGATTCTGACGTCAGTTTCAGACTGCTGTCGTTACAGGGAGTAACCAGTTTCGGTCTTATGTTCGGCCTGGTGGGTCTGGCGATGATGCGGCAGAGTGGTCAGGATGCCGTCCGGGCGCTGGCGGTGGCGACCGCGGCCGGGTTGGCCACAGTTTGGCTGATGAAATGGATTTTCAACAAAGCCAAAGTCCTTCAGTCCAGCGGTAATATAAAAATGAAAAACGCTATCGGCAAGGAAGGCGACGTCTATCTGACGATCCCCTCGCATGGTACCGGAAAAGCCAGAGTGAGCGTGCAAAACCATTTGAAGGTGTGGGACGCCACAACCGACAATAACCAGGAAATCAAGACCGGCGAACGTGTCCGCGTAACAGGCGTGGTCTCCGGCAATGTCCTGATAGTGGAAAAAATTGACTGATGCAACCGTCAAAAGTCTGAAAAAAGCCGCAAAAACAATGCCAACGCCCCAAAATTGAGGGGGCGAAATACTTTTGACGCTGGCGTCTTGACTAACTAATTTTTACAGGAGATAACACATGAATAATTTTGCTATGAATATTTTAGCCGCCGTTCCGGGCGGCCTGTGGGCTTTGGTTGTTGTAGTTCTGGTAATAATTGTTTTCGCCCTGATTTTGTTCCTGGCCTCGCGTTATAAACGGTGCCCGTCGGACAGAATCCTGGTGGTCTATGGCAAGGTTGGCAAGGACCAGTCGGCAAAGTGTATTCATGGGGGCGGCACGTTCGTCTGGCCGTTGATTCAGGATTACGCCTTCCTGAGCCTGACCCCTATGACGATAAGTATCCCGCTGCAGAACGCCCTGTCGATGCAGAATATCCGGATCAACGTACCCAGTACCTTTACCGTTGGCATCAGTACTGAAAAAGGCATTATGGGCAACGCGGCCGAGCGGTTGCTCCGTCTGCCGGCCCGCGAAATCGAAGAGATGTCCATGGAAATCATCTTCGGACAACTCCGTCTGACGGTCGCATCACTGACCATCGAGCAGATCAACCAGGACCGTGAAAGTTTCCTCGAATCGATCCGTAAAAACGTCGAGCCGGAACTGAATAAGATCGGGCTTTACCTGATTAACGTGAACATAACGGACATCACGGACGAGTCCGATTATATCGAAAGCATCGGCAAAAAGGCCGCCGCCGAGGCCATTAACAGGGCCAAGATCGATGTGGCCGAACAGGAAAAAATTGGCTCCATCGGCGAGGCCGAAGCCAACCGCGAAAAGACCGTTCGGGTCGCGGAAAATGTGGCCGAGGCGGATAAGGGCAAGAAAAAGGCCGATGCTGATCGGCGAGTCTTTGTACAACAGCAGGAATCAACCGCTACTATCGGTGAGGCCGACGCCAACCGGGAACAGGAAATCAAGGTCGCGGAAAACGTAGCCGAGGCAGATAAGGGTAAGAAAAAGGCCGAGGCCGACAAACGTATTTACGTCGAACATCAGGAAGCCGAGGCCGTCAAAGGCGAAAAGCAGGCCGAGGCTGATCGGCGAGTATATGTCCAGGAACAGGAGGCTACAGCGGTCGAAGGTGAGAACAAGGCCAAGGCCGACATCGCCGCTTATAATGCCGAACTGGCAACTCAAGAAGCCGCTGCCCTGCAGAAAGGTGAAGTGGCAAAACGAGAGGCGGAAGTCGAAATCCAGAAGGCACAGTATCTCGCCGAGCAGGAACGACTCAATGCCGACGAAGTTGTCCGCAAGGAAATCGAAAAACGCAAGATCGAAATCGCCGCCGAGGCCGAGGCCGAACGGCTCAGACGAGAAGCCAAAGGTCAGGCTGACGCTATCCTGGCCAAGTACGAGGCCGAGGCCAAGGGTATCCGCCAGGTGCTGGACAGCAAGGCAGTCGGGTACGAATCGCTGGTCGGAAGTTGCCGCGGTGACGCCAAGGCCGCTGCCACCCTGTTGATGATCGAGAAAATCGAGGACATCGTCGAACGCCAGGTCGAGGCCATCAAGAATATCAAGATCGATAAAGTTACCGTCTGGGACTCCGGAAATAGTGAAAAAGGCTCCTCAACCGCTAATTTTATGTCCGGCCTGATCAAGGCCATCCCGCCTCTGCGGGATGTAACCGGCATGGCAGGTGTGGAACTGCCCGAATTTCTCGGAAAAATGGTCGATGACAAAAAACCAACCGCGACAGCTCAAACAACCCCACCGGCTAAACCCGTACCGGCGGAAAAAAAGAGTAACAAGAATACTTAACTTCAAACAAATCGAATAATGGATTCAAAGGCATAAATAGCCCCGGCTGAAACCGGGGTTATTTATTTTGTTTCCTTATAAGAACCAATATACGATCCCAGTCTAATATAACGGTCGAGCTAAACTTTTGACGCCGGCGTCTATATTGCCCAAATTGCCTATATTTCTTATTGCAACAAATGCCTATATTATCGAGTTACGAAATAACGAAGCTGGCATTTTTGGCCCGGAATGAGTATAATAAACCAGATTCTTGCGACTACGCAAAGCTTCGCCTCAGAATAACATTACATTTATCGTTCGTAACGGCTGTATTACAGACGGATGAATAAATATATTCAACCTAATCCGTCAGGGTAAATCGGCCGATATTAGTATTGATATGGAATCAACACTACAACTGTACCTGGAGGAGATCGACGCCGCTCCCCTGCTGAACGCCGAGCAGGAAAAGGACCTTGCGCGTCGAATTATTAAAGATAATGACCCCGAAGCTCGTGATCGAATGATACGGAGCAATCTTCGCCTCGTGGTTAATATCGCCAAGAAGTACGCTAATCGAGGGATGCCGCTGGCGGATTTGATCGAAGAGGGGAACCTGGGGCTGCTCAGGGCGGTAGAGGGGTTTGACCCGGATCACGGCTCGCGCTTCAGTACGTACGCATCGTGGTGGATCAAGCAGGGCATTAAACGAGCACTTATCAATAGTGTTCAGCCGATTCACATTCCAGCTTACATGGTGGAAATGGTCGCCCGCTGGAAACACACAGCAATGGAACTGGAAGATCAATTCGGACGTCTGCCGTCGATGGAGGAGATGAGCCGGGCCATGCAGGTTTCGCCACGCAAAATAAAGATTATCCGGCGGGCAGTGAAGGCGTTTAGTTCGCCGACGCAGATGCCTATGGCGGAAGAAGCACTGTCGCTCAACGAAATACTCGAAGACGAACGGACGCCACGGCCGGAAGAGGCGGTCTTTAACCAGGACGAGATGCAGACAATAATGCGACTGCTGAACGAGATTGACGAACGCGAAGCGGAAGTACTGCGGTTGCGGTTCGGACTGAACGGTGATGGGCCGCTAACACTGAAAGAGATCGGCAAACAGGTGGGACTGACGCGGGAAAGAGTACGGCAGATCGAGAAAGAATCGCTGGAAAAACTGAATCAGATTCTGACAGCGGACGATTAAACGCAACCTCCAAACACATCGGTAGGGTGGGGCTTTGACCCACACATCAAACATTTTAATAGTGTCGTTATTGTTCGTGGCAGTGATCGTCTCGTGCGAGAAGGAGCCTGACAGGGAAGAGTCGGCTGAGTCGGGCACCCATTTATTCCAGCCTGAGCGTTTGTCCAAAACAACAATTGTTCTGGCCGGGCAGTCTTTTTCGGTGGAACTGGCTGTTACCCGCGTCGCTCGTGCTCGGGGATTGATGTTTCGCAGGGAACTGACCGCTGATGCCGGTATGCTTTTCGTATTCGAAAAAGAACGCCCGCGCAGCTTCTATATGAAGAATTGCCTGATTGATCTGGATGTTGTTTTTATCACCGCTGAGGGGAAAATAGCCCGACAAACGACCATGCGAACGCCTGTGCCCGGTAAGCCTTTGAAGACATACGAAAGCGGCGTCCCTGTCAAATACGCATTAGAACTGCCCGCCGGTACCGCCCGGCGAATAGGCCTCCAACCCGGCCAGACCATCGATCTGCCCGCCCGTATCCGCACTATCATCCCTGAACCGCTCTAAAAACAAACTCAAACAACATAATGAAGCGGCTGAGTGGCACCTTTCCGCCGAAGGCGGAGAGGTGCTCTTGTACCCACATTCTTATGCTTCGCACAAGCAGACTTCGTCAATTATCGTCAAGACCGCTGCCGAAACCGCTGTCGTCAGCTTTGTTGGTGTCTTCTTCGTTGCTTACGGCATTGCTTTCGTCCCCACCCGATCTATCGCTGCCGTAGCCGCCGCCACTGTCATCGCGTCTGCCGCTGCCGCTGTCATAACCCCTGCCGCCATCGTGTCTGCCACCGCCGTAGCCGCCACCGCCATCGCCGCCACGAGGACCTCTATCCGAGCGTTCTCTGGCCTGATTGACTTTCAGGTTCCGGCCATCGAAATCATTTCCGTCCAGCGCATCTATCGCGGCCTGGCCGTCCGACTCATCCGGCATCTCCACAAAACCAAATCCCCTGGATCGTCCCGTTACACGATCCTGGATGATCGTTACGGTATCAACCGGGCCGGACTGCTCAAACAAGCTGCGAAGCCCTTCTTCAGTGGTCGAAAAGGAAAGATTTCCAACATAAATATTCATACCGATACACTCCTAAAACAGAAACACTTAGCCATGCCGGAACAGCCTTCTCTGACCCAAAACAAACAGGATCGGACAACTAAAAGACACATGCCGACTATCTTTTGGTAGTATAATAACAATTATTACTAGGGTTTTCAAGTAGGAGTAAAAAATATTTCCACTCCCACGATGGTAACGTCGTCACGCGGGTGGAGGGAACCTTCCTGGTTTTCGATGGCGGTTACGAGCTTCTCGCACATGGTTTTTACGTCGATATGAGCCAGGTGCTCGAATTCCTGCCGGAAACGCAGCGGCTGATCGGGTCCGCTATTGACAAACGCTTCCTCAATTCCATCGCTGTATATCAGCAATTTATCGCCAGGGTCAAGCTGGAAGGTTTGTGTGGTGTATTCCTGATCGGGGAAGATGCCCAGCAGAGACCCCCTGGCTTCTAACTCACTCATTCGGCCCTGCCGGTCTATCCGCAGAGGAAAGGGATGTCCGGCGCCGGCGATTCGGAGCCGCAATGTTTTGGTGTTGAGCAGTCCGTAACAGCAGGTGGCAAACTGGAAGTCGCTGAGTTTTTGACTGATAAGTTCCTGGTTCAGTTGGGCCAGCACATCTCCCGGCTCCACCAGGGTATAATCGCGACCGCTGATGCGTTTGGTTACCAGGGCCTGTTTTATAAACATAGTCAATAACGCCGCCGGCATACCGTGCCCAACGACATCGGCTATGTAAAAACCCACATTCTCCTCGTCCAGACGCTTTATATCGTATATATCGCCGCTGACCCATGTAGCAGGCCGATAAACACTGGCAAACCCGAACCCCTCGATTTGCGGCATCTGACGTGGCAGAAAATCACGTTGCAAACGGGCCGCCAGACGCATTTCCTCGTCAACCTGAACAAAGTAACTGTTCATTGGCTGGCTCTGGCGACGCAGCATATTTATCTCCGCGTTTAATTCCGAAAGCCGCGGCTGTAACTCGAGCAGCATAGCCAGCCGTCCTTTCAGCATTTCGCACGATTCGCCCCGCCGGGCTGGAAATATCCTCTTATAATCGTGAAGCCCAGCCCAATTGTTCAACAGGGCCTCCTCGGCCAGAATCAGCATATTAATGGACAGATTTTCCACCTCGGTGGTAATTTGTTTGAGGTAGTCCTCTTCCGATGGATGTGTTTTTTCCAGGGCAAGAACCGCCGCGGCGCTCTTGTCGAGCCTTTTTAACTGCTCCAGAGCCTCCTGAGGGCGACAAAGACAACTTTCAATGTCTAATTGTTCCACCGCCTGCCGCAGTCCCGCCGGCAGTTCTGTATCGGCACCGTTGATTATTAATAACTGATTGGCCATATCTTTAGATTATTCGTCCGTTAAAAGGACCGGCTTTAGGCGGAAACCGGATTGTTAGAAAAAGCATTTTTGCCTGTGAGTTATAAAAAATTAGCAACGCAGATCCTTGTCAGGCAAGGAGTAATAAAAATTATAGAAAAAAACCGAAAAACCCGATTGACTATACAAGATGTGGTATCTATTATAGAAAACGTTCAAGATATTGAAGTGAATGGGTAGTGTGCTGGGCGGCCCTTTATGGTTCGCCCGGTATATTTGACGCCACTGTCAAAAGTTTAATGTGTCTTGGTCATTTACGCAGTAATGCGAGTATTGTTTATTTGTGGACTTTTGACGGTATCGTCATAATTAGCAGTTTTTTTGTTGATCAATCTGCCATTTGGGCGGGCAGTGATAAAACGCCCTACCGGATTTAATCTATTAACATTGAAAATGGCACTGATGGGCCGTATGTGCTGTGGGTACGCGCCGAATTACGCTTCGGAAATTGTTTTCGGCAGGGTTAAGTTCTTTTTGGCGCGTTACTTACGTAAGATTATATAAATAAATTCATAAACTGTGCTATAATTTGATAAGGGACAAGGAGTTCGCCATGCCAACCGGCACCAGAGAATCAGTTGAATCGTCGTCTTCCGCCACCGAAGAACACTCGCTTGAAGAGAATTTGCTCAAACCAATTCAAATCGAGCGTTATTTCAGTAAAATAGATGTCCATCCGTTCGACGAGTTGGAATGGGAACAACGCACCGCCACCATTACGGATGAGAATGGCAATGTAGTATTCGAACAGCAGGACGTCGAGGTGCCGCGTAAATTTTCTCAATTGGCAACCAAGGTGGTGGTCAGTAAATATTTTTACGGCGAACTCGACACAGAGGAACGAGAGACCTCTGTTAAGCAGTTAGTGCATCGCGTAACCCATACGATTGCCGGTTGGGGGCTGGAAGACGGGCTTTTCGATTCCCAGCAGCAGGCGGACGTTTTTTATAAAGAGCTGGCCTGGCTTTGTGTGAATCAGTACGCTGCTTTCAATTCTCCGGTCTGGTTTAATGTCGGCCTTTATCATGTCAACGGCATCGCCGGCAGTAAGCATAACTACCACTGGGACACACAAACCCAAACGATTGTAAGTTGTGATAATACTTATGAATATCCCCAGGGTTCCGCCTGTTTTATTCAGAGCGTCGATGACACTATGGAAGGGATTATGTCCCTGGCGGCCCGTGAGGCGATGTTGTTTAAGCACGGCAGTGGTACCGGCACCGATCTTTCCACGTTGCGATCGAGCCGGGAGAAACTCAGTGGTGGTGGTAACCCGTCCGGGCCGTTGAGTTTTATGCGGGTGTTCGATCAGATCGCGGCGGTGGTAAAGAGCGGCGGCAAAACCCGTCGGGCCGCCAAGATGCAATCGTTGAAAATACATCATCCGGACATAAAAGAGTTTATCTGCTGCAAGGCCGAGGAGGAACGAAAAGCCTGGGCACTTATCGAGCAGGGCTACGACGGCAACTATAACGGCCAGGCCTATGCCAGTATCATGTTCCAGAACGCCAATCTCTCGGTCCGCGTTACGGATGAATTCATGCAGGCGGTGGAAAGCGACAGCGAATTCAGCACCATAGCGGTTACCACCAATGAGCCGGTTGATACGTATAAGGCCCGCGAGTTGATGAACCTGATTGCCGACGGTACCCGAATCTGCGGCGATCCGGGCATGCAGTATGACACTACTATCAACCACTGGAACACCTGTCCCCGTAGCGGCCGGATCAACGCGAGTAACCCCTGCAGTGAATACATGTTTCTGGACGACTCGGCCTGCAATCTGGCCAGCCTGAACCTGATGAAGTTCCGTCGGGACGACGGCAGTTTCGATGTCGAGTGTTTCCAGAAGGCAATACGCATTTTGATTATCGCTCAGGAGTTGCTGGTTGATCACGGCAGTTATCCCGACGAGAAAATCACCCGTAATTCACACGAGTTTCGTCCTCTTGGGCTGGGCTATGCGAATCTTGGTTCGCTGGTTATGTCGCTTGGACTGCCGTACGACAGCGATGAGGCCCGCGCACTGGCCGGGGCGATTACCTCCGTTATGACCGGTACCGCTTATACTGTTAGTGCCGAACTGGCCCGCTCGTCGAGTCCGTTTGACGGATTCGAACTCAATCGCGAGCCAATGCTCGATGTTATCAACCTTCACCGCCAGGCCGTGGGCGATATCGATCCGGAACTGTGTCCTGACGATCTGCTCAAGGCGGCTCACGATTGCTGGGAACAGGCATATATCGACGGCAGCCGTTACGGCTTCCGCAACGCCCAGGCCTCCGTTCTGGCGCCTACCGGCACAATCGGATTTATGATGGACTGCGATACCACCGGCATCGAACCGGACATCGCTCTTGTTAAATATAAACTACTTGCCGGCGGCGGTATGCTCAAGATTGTGAACAATACCGTAAAAATGGCCCTGAAACAACTGGGCTACAACCCGGACCAGATTCGGACGATCGTCAATTGTATCGAAGAAGACGACACCATCGAAACCGCCGACAAACTTAAACCGGAACACCTCGCTGTCTTTGATTGCGCCTTTAAACCTGCCAAGGGCAAACGCAGTATCCATTATCTGGCCCATATCAAGATGATGGCCGCTGTTCAGCCGTTTATCTCCGGCGCCATCAGCAAGACGGTTAATATGCCACATGAGGCCACTACCAGCCAGATCGAAACCGCCTATATGACCGGCTGGAAACAGGGTCTTAAGGCACTGGCTATCTATCGCGACGGCTCCAAACGGTCGCAGCCGCTCTCGACCACAAAGAACAGCGACGCTGAAAAAGCCGACAGTGTCGCTCAAACCGAAAGTAATGATTCCGCAAAGGCTGTTGCGGATAACAATGGGACAATCGAACGCCGGCCACAGCGCATCCGTCTGCCCCAGACGAGGCGCAGCATTACCCATAAATTTGACGTGGCCGGTCACGAAGGTTACCTGACGGTGGGCTTGTATGAGGACGGAACCCCGGGTGAGTTATTTATCACCATGGCCAAGGAGGGCAGCACCGTCGGGGGCCTGATGGACGCTTTCGGCACATGCATCTCGATGGCGCTGCAGTACGGCGTGCCGCTGGAGACGCTGGTCGATAAGTTCAGCCACGCCCGGTTCGAGCCGTCCGGTATGTCCAGCAACCGCGACATCCCAATTGCCAAGAGCCTTATAGATTATATCGCACGCTGGCTGGGTATGACCTTCCTGCCCGGCTACCGCGAGGCCAATGCCCCCAAACGCGGCGGCGCCAAACCGGAGCCTGTCAAACCGCTCTGGCCGAAAAACGGCAATGCAGACCAGAACACAAACACAAAAACCAACAAAAAGGAAAAACTTGGACATATCAGCAACCGCATTGGTGAACTTATTGACATAGTCCAGCAATCCGGCCCGGAAACCGACTCTCAAACCGAAAACCGCGGCCAGCAGATACAGACCTTTAACCGGCAGTTCACCCATTTTCAGTCCGACGCACCTGTCTGCGACGTCTGCGGCTCTATCACCGTCCGTAACGGCAACTGCTATCGTTGCCACAACTGCGGCGCCTCCCACGGATGTAGCTGATTTAACAGGAATTCTTTAACCAGTTTTATTAAATTATTTGTATTGAAACACTAAACAAGTTGCAGATAAGTGATTGTGAGTATGGATTTAAGCATTTTCATTATTCGGTTGTCCTTTTTAGCGTTACCAGGTTTGTTAGCGAGTAAATTGTATCGAAAATTAAGGGGAAAAACAGAAAAGAAACACTGGGAAGATTTTTTTGAAATTTTACTTTTCTCTCTACTCAGTTATCTTTTGTTGGCATTTTTGGTAGGTTGTTACAATGCTTTGTTCCACCACTCTGATCATACCTCATTTTGGCCGATAATTCATGCCTTTAGTAGTTTTATCAACGAACAAGAACCTATTAATTGGTCGGAAATAGTAGGTGCATCATTTTTAGGAATTCTTTTAGCAACATTTGCGTCATACACGCACAAATATAGTATAATTCCAATATGTTTTAGATATATCCGCGCATCTAACCGAACTGGAGATGAGGATCTTTGGTATTACTTCATGAATAGTCCGGATACTATTACATGGCTTTACATTAGAGATCATAAGTTAAATTTGACATACTTTGGCTGTGTGCAAGTGTACTCAGAATTAGAGGAAGAACGAGAATTGATTTTGGGCGATGTAACCGTTTATGACAACAATGGTAGCAGGCTCTATGATACACCAGTAATTTATATTTCTCGCAAGAGAGATGATCTTACCATAGAGTTTCCACATATAATGACTAATCAACAAATGCAAGAATTTCCGGAGACACAAAATGACCAGTAATAAAAACAATATGAACACAGTAAAAATAAATACTATTAAAATTCAGGAAGGGATGATTAAAGGTGGCGGCGTGAAACCGAAACCAACTCAACCTAAACCAGAAAATATTTCACCCCCTCCACAGAAGAAAAAATAAAAACACCGACAAGTAACGTGAAAGATTATCATATAAACATATTTTATAGTGAATTGGACAGCGGATACATTGCCGACATCCCCGACTTGGCACACTGCTCCGCTTTCGGGGATACTCCCGAGGATGCCCTCAAAGAGGTCCAAATCGCCA
>Ga0255411_1006_pt1 | contig 19441 bp, 12 predicted proteins | sample ANMaggSSYBR01I10_FD_182648 | JGI IMG/M metagenome (GOLD analysis project Ga0255411, IMG submission 182648) | Sediment cell enrichment communities from methane seep in Santa Monica Basin, California, United Staets - ANME aggregate JGI... | ecosystem: Environmental > Aquatic > Marine > Cold seeps >... | reverse complement strand
CGCCCAGGGCAAACATCAGGAATTATTGAAAACCTGTAATCTGTATCGACAACTTTACGAAGTACAGTTCGTAGAGGGTGGAGAGTAGAGGGTGGAGAGTAGAGGGTGGAGAGTGGAAAGTAGTTGGAAATGAATACTGACTCTGAATGGCAACGGATTACCAGAACCCTAACCGGTCAATTGGAAAGCGATCTGTTTCTGGGCGGCCGGTGGCTGCCGATCGGCCGGGTCGAAACAGTACAAACCCAAATACGCCCAAAAGTACCAACAAGGCCAATAAAAATGACTACCACACGAAAAACCGTCCGCGAAACACCACAAATATCGAGCGAACAAGCTAAGATTATCGAAGAGAAACGCCAACGCCTTACGGAAATAGCCGAAAAGGCGGGGCAGTGCCGCTCGTGTCAACTGCACAGTCAAAGGCATAATTGCGTAGCGGGCGAAGGTAATCCGGACGCAAGGCTTGTTTTTGTCGGCGAGGCGCCCGGCCGAACCGAAGACGAACAGGGACGGCCGTTCATAGGACGGGCGGGAAAACTGCTGACAAACATAATTGAGGCAATGGGACTGAAACGAGAAGACGTATTCATCGGCAATATCCTCAAGTGCCGACCGCCGAATAATCGCGACCCACAGGTCACCGAGATCGCCGAGTGCATCAATTTCCTCTACGAACAACTCGAAGTCATTGAGCCGGAAATAATCGTGGCCTTAGGCGCTCACGCAGCCCATACACTGTTAAACACTAATACACCGATCGGACAACTGCGGGGCCGTATTCACGAATATCTTCCGCACCCATTCGCCAAACCGATTAAACTTATCGCTACATATCACCCGGCCTATCTGTTGCGAAATTATTCCAAAGACAACCGCCTGCGCGTCTGGCAGGATATGCAAAAGGCATTGACAGAACTCGGCCTGCCGATACCAGGAAAATAAGTATCTGTACTTAGTACTACATCGCAATATATTTTTCTATTAAAGCAGTAACACCTCTCCGCCTTCGGTGGAAAGGTGTTACACAATATTTGGTGAACAGGCATATTTAATTTAACTGACCAATATTGTTAAGGAAGGATACTGAAATGGCTAAGAAATTTATCACGAAAAATTTTCTCCTGCAAACCGAAACGGCAAAAAAGCTCTATCATCAACACGCGGCCAAGATGCCCATCTATGATTATCACTGCCATCTGCCGCCGGCCGATATCGCCGCTGACAAGTGCTATGAAAACCTCACCCAGGTCTGGCTGTACGGCGACCACTACAAATGGCGGGCCATGCGAACGCACGGCGTTGAAGAACGCTTCTGTACGGGCAAAGAAAGCGACTATGCCAAGTTCGAAAAATGGGCCGAGACTGTTCCCTATTGTTTAGGCAACCCACTGTACCACTGGACGCACCTGGAGCTTAAGCGCTACTTCGAGATAGACGGCCTGTTGAGTCCAAAGACGGCCCGGAAAATATACGATAAATGCGGAAAAATGCTTAGTTCGCAGGAGTTCAGCGTCCGTAACCTTATGCGCAAGATGAACGTGAAGGTCGTCTGTACTACCGACGACCCCATTGATTCGCTTGAACATCACAAGAAAATCGCCGATGACGCGTTCGAGATTAAGGTACTGCCCACCTGGCGGCCGGACAAGGCACTGGCCGTTGAAAACGTAGAGACCTGGAACAGCTATATCGACGCTTTGGCACAGGCCGCGGAAGTTGATATCAACAATTACAATGCGTTTATGGATGCGCTGCGTAAGCGGCATGATTATTTTCATCAGGCGGGCTGCCGTATCAGCGACCACGGTCTGGAGACCGCCTGCGCCGAAGATTATACCGAAGACCAGGCCAAGGCAATCTTTGAAAAAATCCGTTCCCGCCAGGGGCTGGACGCTACCGAGCAACTCAAATTCAAGTCGGCTATGCTTGTTGAGTTTGGTATTATGGATGCTGAGAAGGGTTGGGTCCAGCAGTTCCATTTGGGCGCCCTGCGGAATAACAACACCCGTAAGTTCCAGACTCTTGGGCCGGACACAGGCTTCGATTCGATCGGTGATTTTGAAATTGCCCGCCCGTTAAGCAAGCTGCTGGACAGGCTCGACCAACAAAACAAACTCGCAAAAACCATCCTCTACAATCTCAACCCGCGCGACAATTATTTAATCGCCGCAATGACAGGCAATTTCCAGGACGGCTCGATTCCCGGTAAGATGCAGTTCGGATCGGGCTGGTGGTTCCTCGACCAGAAGGAAGGCATAATCGCGCAGCTCAAGGCCATTTCCAACCTTGGTCTTTTGAGTCATTTCGTGGGTATGCTGACCGATTCTCGCAGCTTTTTATCGTTTCCCCGTCATGAGTATTTCCGTCGGATCTTTTGCGACCTCATCGGCCGCGATGTCGAAAACGGCGAACTGCCCAACGACATGAAACTCCTTGGCCGTCTGGTCGAAGATGTCAGTTTCAACAACGCTAAAAATTATTTCGGTATCAATCTGGGAAAATCGCTATGAAAAAAACGGAAATTACTCGTCGAAGTTTTTTACAAAAATCCTCTCTCGGTTTGGGGGCTGGAGCGGTTGGTTTGGGTTCTCCATCTGAAGCAATATCAGAAAATGCTGAAAGAAAAGATAATCGAATGCCAAGAGAGGTATGGGTGGCAAGTATATTCTTACATGGATTAAGAAAGCCGAAAACAGGGGAAGAAGAATTAAAACCAATAATGGAACGAATGGAAGAGTTTGTTCATTTTCAGCCGGACATTATATGTCTTTCTGAATTATTCCTTAAGAGACTGATAGCTGGTTATTCCGAAGAAAAGGCGGAATCAGTTCCCGGCCCAATAGTCAGCAGGTTCGGGGAATTCGCGAAAACACATAATTGCTATATAATATGTCCTATATACACAAAAAAAGAGGGTCAGGTTTTTAATTCAGCGGTTCTTATTGGTCGGGACGGGAATGTGGTCGGTGAGTATAACAAGATTCATCCGACTGACGGAGAAATAAACAGAGGTACAACTCCAGGTGCGATTATTCCTCCGGTTTTTAAAACAGATTTTGGTTTGATCGGGATACAAATATGTTTCGATGCACACTGGCCTGAACAATGGAGCTCACTTAAAGATTCGGGTGCCGAAATAGTATTTTGGCCGACTATGTTTAACGGAGGTAAAATTCTCAATTCTCATGCGTTGCTTAATAATTATTATATTGTAAGCAACTACGGTTCTACAGCAAGAATCATCGATATTTCGGGTGATGAACTTTTTAGAAGCGGAGCACGCCAGTCAGGTATTTGTGTTCCTTTAAATCTTGACAAGAAAGCTATTCACGGGGATATCGGGACAAGAAAAATTAATGCGATACAGAAAAAATACGGAAGAAAAATAATTGTTAATACATATCGATATGAAAGTTTTTTCACACTTGAAAGCCACTCTCAGGACATTACCGTGGAACAAGTTATGGAAGAATTCGAACTTATTACTTTTCATTCGTTTATAAAAAGGTCGGGTAAATATCAGGATAAAAAAAGAAGACGCATTTAAGTTTGAAACTTGCCGGCGAGACGCCTGCGATACAAAGTTACCGGCAAAGCCGGGTTAAATTCATATTCTGAATCGCTTCTCAATAAGGATACTGATGATATTCCGGATAATTCATCCACAACCATTTGATATCCTCATTCCCTGCGATATGCGGATTGGGGCTCAAGCCTGTCGAGGAGGGGTTTTGGAAAAATTCCCATGTTCCTTCATGCACCCAATTATGCATCTCCGCGTGTCCATCGAAAAAGCTGAATGATGCTGCTCTGTTGTGGAAATACCCCAGGGGGTCCCACCATGTCCCGTCTCTATAACCACTGGGCCAGGGCTGAAAAGACCAACCGCCGTGGTTGAAGATAAGATTGGTACTGCCCGCAAAGGCCACTTCCACAAACGAGTATCGGCTGGTTGGATTCTTAATCTGGTTTAACTTCCGAAATGGTTTTGCCGCATAATTTATCTGGTTGTCGTTCGTCGCCGCCAGAACATCGGGCAGTGAATAGCTGCGGTAGATATAAAAATATCGCTTGTCCGGCGCGGTATTCCTTGTACCCTTGCGCACCCGAGTGTCACCTGGACAATTATAAACTTCGTGGTTTTTCAGATACTTCCACAACTTGCCCGCCTTCAAACCGTTAATCCTGTCCTGTAGTGTCGGGACGGTCCCACCATAGAAATCCCGCGGACTGCCGTCATCTGCCTGAGGTTGAAAAACCCATTGATGCTGAACAAGTCTGCTGGTTTGATCCGACCGGGGAACGTAACCCCCTACCAGCCTATCGTCGTTCTCGTCCGCGTACATAATATAGGCCAGCATCAGATTCTTTTGGTTTCCCAGACACACTGAGCCGGTCGCCTGCTCCCGCGCTTTATTCAACGCCGGCATCAATATGCTTATCAGCAGGGCAATAATGGATATTACGACCAACAATTCAATTAATGTAAAACCTTTTTTGATTCGCTTTGCATTCATTCGCTAATCCTTAATAAAATCGGTGAACATAACTGAAATGTTATCTATAAAACATCAGTCAAGCGGACGGTAATTGACATCGAGAATATCGAGTCGTTTCAAATGGGCCTTTAGCCGTTCGATAAAATTAGAGTAATCCTTGCTTTCAGGCTTTGTCCAGACTACCTCGGCCAGGGCGCAATATCGGGGGAATCCCATATATTCCGCCTTCTTCGGATTGGGGATGTATTCGGTCCAGAGCTGCCCTTGGGCGCCGAGGACATGCTTTGCCTGCTCGGCGGTCAGTTCTTTTGGTATCGGTTCGAACTCGTAGGCCTTTCGCAAGGGTAAAAATCCTCCAATGGCCAGAGGCTCTTTTTTCTTGTCTTTGGATTGATAATAATCAAAGTATGTATGCGTGGTTGGGGCCATAACTACATCGTGTCCGGCACGTGCGGCGGCTATACCGCCTTTTGTCCCCCGCCAGGACATGGCGGTCGCGTTGGGCGCCAGGCCGCCTTCGAGAATTTCGTCCCAGCCGATAAGACGGCGGCCTTTCGAGACAAGAAATTTATCCATACGCTTAATGAAATAACTCTGGAGTTCATCCTCGTTTTTCAGGCCAAGTTCTTTTATCCGGGCCTGTATTTTGGGACTGGCTTTCCATTGAGTCTTATTGGCCTCATCGCCGCCGATATGAATGAATTCGCTGGGAAAGAGTTCCAAAACTTCAGTGAGCACATCCTGGAGGAAAAGGATGGTTTTTTCATCGGCGTTAAAGATATTTTTATGAACCCCCCAGTTTATACTGACCTCCAGTTTTTTTCCGGTATTGCCGAGTTCAGGATATGCGGCGATGGCGGACTGGGCGTGGCCGGGCATCTCGATTTCAGGAACAATTCTGACGTGGCGCTGTCGGGCATAAGCAACAATTTCCCGGATGTCATCCTGTGTGTAGAAGCCGCCGTGAGGTGTTCCATCATATTGACGACGGGGCTTGACGCTATAATGGCCCTTGACGGACTGGCTGCGCCAAGCGCCCACCTCGGTCAATTTGGGATACTTTTTTATTTCTATCCGCCAGCCCTGGTCATCTGTCAGGTGCAATTGAAGCGAATTCATTTTATGCAGTGCCAAAAGGTCAATGAATTTCTTGACGAATTCTTTGGGCATATAATAACGGCCCAAATCCAGCAAGGCGCCCCGCCAGGCAAACCGGGGATAATCCTCAATCTGAACACATGGAATCTTCCAGTCGATGCCTCTTACCGGGGTTTTGCTGTAAAACTGAACGGGCAGTAACTGCCTGATCGTCTGAAATGCGTAAAAAGCACCCGCGTTATCAGCCGCCGTGATCACCATCTGTGGTGTCGTAACCGACAAACGGTATCCTTCCCTGCCTAAATGGGCCAGGTCGGAGTCCAGTAGAATGGAGATACAGTTCTCGTGTATCGCCCGCGGCATCTGCACGGTCAGAAAATAGCCGGTCGCTTGCGCAATCGCGTTTCGTAATTGATCGGCTGTCGGCATCGCGGCTTTGTCGGCCAGGATTACAGTGTCGGGCCTGATGGTAAAGAAATGTCCCTTATGAAAAGTAATTTTCTGCGGCCTGGGAATGATAGCGGTTTCCCGCTGCACGGCATAGCCGACCGAAGCGGCAAACGAAATAATCGCCAAACCCACCAAAGAACTGCCCATGAGTTTTAGCAATAAGTTTTCCATGCCAATCATTCCTTTCCAATGGAGTTATACTTTGAATCAGACATTCTCCGGCACAATAAAGGGCGCACGATATGGCCTGGTCAGGAGTCGGTCGGCAGCGGGGTTGTCGATGAATTTTTCAGTCTCAGGATTGAACGCGAGCTTGGGCCCGACACACAAGGTGGTATCCGCCGGGTTGACTCCGATGGCCTTGGTGTTCTCCAACAGTGTCATAACACTGTCGCCGACGATTTTGTTATCGCTGAAATCTTTGGGTTTCTCAAATTTGTTTTGTGTACCCATCACGTACGATATATTGCCGAGATGACAGACAGCGCTGGAGTAATGGCCTTCGAGGATGTCGGCGTTGAGTTCCTGGTACCTGCGGCTACGAACACAGTCGATAAAGTTGCCGAAGATACCGCCGGGATAGATGTGGTAATCGGCATCTACCAGTTCCTCGCCCTTATCCTTGCCCCTGGGATAGAATTTGTCGCCTCTGATTACACCGTCCTCACAATAGAACTCATAATCGACAATTCTCGGAAAATCCTTGTGCTTACCAACCAGGCCGCGAGTCTCAAAGAGCAGCAGGGAATCACCATAGTCAAAGACAGAGACAATCTGGTTGGCCGTTTCGCCCTGATCCCTGAAACCGGGGCCGTTGACCCAGCGGCCGCCAAGGCTGACGATACTACGCGGAAGAGTCGCCCCTTTAATACCCCAGCGAGCGAGGTCCATCTCGTGAACTCCCTGGTTGCCGATGTCGCCATTGCCGAAGTCATTGAACCAGTGCCAATTGTAGGGGACGAGGTTCTCGTGGTAGGGCTGTTCGGGAGCGGGGCCAAGCCAGAGATTGAAGTTCAGAGATGAGGGCGGGCTTTTTATAGGTTTGTAGCCGATACTCCAGCGGGGCTTGCAGCAGTAACCCTTGGCGACGAGGAGCTTGCCGTACTTGCCGCTACGGGCGGCGGCGACCCGCCTGACACGTTTTTTATCAGTACGACTCTGGGTACCATGCTGGACTATGCGATTATATTTACGGGCGGCCTCGACGCACTTGCGGCCCTCGAAAACATTATGGCTACACGGCTTTTCGACATAGACGTCTTTGCCGGCCTGACAGGCCCAGATGGTCATCAGGGAATGCCAGTGGTTGGGAGTGGCAATGGAGACGACATCGATGTTCTTATTGTCGAGCAACTTGCGGACATCGACATATTTCTCGATCTTGCCCAGGTCTTTGGCACGGCGATCGAAAGCCTTTTGCGACACGTCGCACAGAGCCGCAAGCCTCACACCCTTCATACTGCGGTAGGCGTTGATATGCGCACCGCCACGGCCGTTAATACCTACCACGGCTACGCGAATATCATCATTTGCACCAAAAACACTACTCGGCACTGCCATAGCGAACCCTGTCGCCATTGTGGCCTTCATAAAGTTTCGGCGGGTTAATTGCTTCATTTGTAATCTCCTCAATAATATTAACTTTTGCGGGTAATATATATCAAACCTGAATAAAAACGCACGGAAATGGTTTTCGCGATTTGTAACCGTTCACAGATGGTCGAGCTGAACTTTTGACACTGGCGTCATAGTTGACTTTTTGCTTAAGCAACCGCCGTTCGCTTATGGCCCCTGTTTGCTTCCGGGCAACTGCGAGATTCGGCAGCTTTGACCTTCTTGATCCCCGGGATCAGCTTCTCCGCGTTGGCGTGGTAGAATTTCTCCAGTACCTCCGGGGGCAGTTTGGCGCCGGACAGTACGAGTTTGCTATTGGGAAACGGTTCGACCAGGTTCTTATGGTCGGTCTCGAAGTATTCCAGATACCAGGCGTACAGTCGGCTGCGCAGATCTTTCCATTGGGCCATCCTTTCCGGTGAGTTCAGAATACCGTCGATATACGGTACAAAGGTGTCGGTCCCGAAGAGTATCCGGTCCTGGTATTTTGTAAAGAACTCTCTGACGGTCTCAGGGGAAGGCACCGCCATAAATCGTAACCGCGAAGCGACATCTACATAGAAATTCGGATACGCGTCGAGCGTCTTCGCCACCATCGGCAAATCGGATGACATACTTCCGAAGTGCGCGCCGATGAAGGTCGTACCGGGATGCCTCTTTAGAATAGCATCTCGCTGCCGAATCAATTCTTCCCAACTCGGCATCCATGACTGATGCATCCTTGGCTTCCTGGCCTTGAGCGATTCTGTCCAGTACATCCTTGGGTCGGCGGAGTGGATAAGCACCGGCAGCCCCAACTCACCGCACTTGGCCCAATACGGATCGAACCGGGGATCGTCAATCTTCAGAAGTTTTCCGTTGCCGTCCCGAACATGCATACCCAGATTTTTCCAGAGTTTGATTCCCTGGACGCCCAGTTCCCCTTGCCATTCCAGCGTTTGGACGATGTCCTGAAAAAAGGTAGGCCACGTAGCGCGATTGAAGTCCATCGTTCCGAAGACTATCAACTCCTCTGGAAACCGCTTAAGGAGTTTGGGCCAGCCAAGCATCTTGTCTTTAGACCACCCGCCGGGGTATTTCCATCCCAGCGTATCGAAGAGCAGGACCACGAACTTGTCAACACCGGTTTGCGACATAATATCCAATTGTGCAGGCACGGAATCATCGTGCGGAGCGCCACAGTGGGTATGGGCGTCGATGATATGATACGAGCTTTTATAAAGCGGCCCCAACTGTTCCTGAGCCTTGAGAAACTCCGGCAGGAAAGCCGTCCCCAGCCAGGCGGCCTTCGCGGTCAGCAGTGAATCCCCCAGAAAACGGCGTCTTGTGATACCAGACATCAGAATATCCTTTCAATAACAGAATCTTTGCCTCGAATGCTCAACAAAACTACACAATAGCAATTATATCTTGTCTATGGGGCGAGGTCAAACAAAATTTTACTCATATCTCCGGGAGAAGTGTCTTTGTCGGGAATGGGGCTTAGCCGAAAGCGATAGCTGTAGGGCCTTGCCGGCAGTGTATATTCGGGGTGGGTCCTGGCGCCCCAACTGTTGTCGCCGCCGACGCCCATTTGCTTATAGTCGAGGTTGACGGTAATCGTATCACGACGGGGCAGTTCGTGAATGTGATCAGCCCGCTCCAGGTCCCACATGGTGAATGGCCAGGCACTAACGCTAAGTAACGGCATACCAACAGCTAAAAGGCCCGTCCCGTCTTTGTTGGTAAGGGCCAGCCAGCGGACGTCGGTCTTGTTACCGTTTTCCTGCGGCCGGACGTAAACGTGAATCTGCTCTTCGACGGAGCTTGAGTAGAGGCCGACAGCGGCGCCGGTTTTGCGGTCCCAGTGGCTTTCGTGGGGGCCGCGGCCGTACCAGCGGACCTGGTCAAACTCGCCCGGCATCGCCATCTGCATACCGAAACGCGGCAGGTTGGGCAACTTGCCCTCAGGCTCGATACTGCTTTCGACAATAACGTCGCCGCTGCCGTAGATGGTATAGGTACTTCGATAGGCACTGTCACTGGCGGCCGGCAGAGTGGCTTTTACATCAATGCGGACCACTTTTTTCGAGAGCCGCTCAGCGGCAACTGAGTTCACCTTGCGGTCCGATCCGGCCTTGCGCCAGACACTTAACCGTTTGGGCATTTTATTGCCTTCATCGTTATCGATCGGCGCCCGCCAGAAGTTGGGGGCCAACGCGGAAGCGATAAGCTCCCTGCCGCGGAAAATGAACGATTCAATAGCACCACTATCTTTGCCGACTGTTATCACGAAATCCCCACCTGAAACGATAACAGCTTGTGGGGTGTACTCAAGTTTCAGTCCCCCCATAACGGCGATGTTAGCCTTCGGCGCAGTCGGAACATCAAACGGCAACTCGAACTGGTCCCAGGCCACCACATGTCCGCGATCGGCCCAGAGTTCATCTTCAGCAAGGGCGAAACTGACCTTGAGATGGTATTGGGAACCGGATTTCAGGGGAGGCTTTTGGAATGGGACAGTAATCTCACGCTTTTTACCGGCCGGCAGGGACAATCGGGCCAGTTTCCCTTTCTGGATTATTTTGCCGTTCTCGGTCAGTTCCCATAAAACATCCACAAAATCGAGATTTCGGAATTCATACTTGTTGCGGACGCTTACCCTGCCGGCGATCGGATCAACCGGAGCAACCTTGATACGCTGATAAACCTTTTTGACTTCATACAAAGACGGGTTGGGTTTGCGGTCGGGCTGAACCAAGCCGTTACAGCAGAAATTACCGTCGTTGGGCTTGTCGCCGTAATCGCCGCCATAGGCCCAGAATTCCCTGCCGTCCGGCGTTCGTTTTCGCAGGCCCTGATCGACCCAATCCCAGATACAGCCGCCCTGAAGATGCGGGTACGCCTCGATAGCGTCCCAATAGTCCTGAAGATTACCCACACTATTGCCCATCGCGTGGGCGTATTCACACAAAATCAACGGCCGATAGGGATTACTCCTGGCATACTTGACAATCTTACCGATTGAGTGATACATCGGGCAGACAATATCGGTATGGGGCCTTTCTTGCGCACGTTCGTAGTGTACCGGCCGGGTTGGGTCGTGTTGGTGAATCCAGTCGCTTGTCGCCTTGAAATTAACGCCGTCGCCGGCCTCGTTTCCCAGAGACCAGATAATTACAGACGGATGATTTTTATCCCGCTCGACCATACGGATTGTACGGTCCAGATGGGCCTTCTTCCATTCGGGTTTATTGCCCAGCGTTTTTTTCGGCTTATAGCCCAAACCGTGCGATTCGATATTGGCCTCGTCAATCAGGTACAAACCATACCTATTGCACAGATTATACCATTTCGGATCGTTGGCATAGTGGCAGGTACGGACGGTGTTGATATTGGACTGCTTCATTAGCCTGATGTCCTGGATCATCGACTCGACACTTACGTAATGGCCGGTGTCTGGATCGTGCTCATGGCGATTGACGCCTCTAACCATAATCGCTTTGCCGTTGACGGTGAGTTGTCCGTTTTTGATCTCGACTTCGCGGAACCCCACATCACATGAAACAACCTCGACAATCTCGCCCTGTTCCTCTTTCAGGGTTAATAACGCCCTATAGAGATTTGGCAGCTCGGCAGACCATTTTTTTGGATTGATAATATCAGTATTAGAATTGAAGAGACCCTCTTTGCCGGCGGCGATATCGCCCATCTTAAATGAAATAAGTGGCTTCGACGAAATGGGGACGCCTTCATTATTAAACAGGTCCAACTCTACTGCATAGTTCCCTCTTGGCTGTTTGGAGTAATTTTTTATCCTTGTGGTAACTTTGAGAACGGCGTTACGGTATTGCTCGTCCAGTTCCGTGCGTATCCGGAAGTCTCTTATGTGAAGATCGGCCGTGGAGAACAGATAGACGTCCCGGAAGATGCCGCTTAGGCGCCAGAAGTCCTGGTCCTCCAGATATGAGCCGTCCGACCAGCGATAGACCTCAACAGCCAGAATATTTGTTCCCTGACGCAGGTATCCTGTAATATTGAACTCGGCCGGAGTACGGCTGCCCTGGCTGTAGCCGACCTTTTCACCGTTGACCCACAGATAAAATGCCGACTCAACACCGTCGAAGTGCAGAAATATCTGACGGCCCTTCCATTCGGCGGGAATGGTAAATTCCCGGCGGTACGAGCCGACAGGGTTATAGTCGTGTGGGATATGGGGCGGTTTGGCGGGAAACGGGTATGGGATATTCAGATAGATCGGCCTGCCGTAGCCGTGCAACTGCCAGTTGCTCGGCACGGATATCTTGTCCCAGCCGCTGACGTCATAATCGGGCCTGTAAAATTCAACCGGTCGGTCAGCGGGCTTATTGACCCAGTGGAAATCCCATCGGCCGTTGAGCGACCGGCAAAACGGTGAACCACCGCGGTCGCCCTTAAGAGCCGCCCTTTTGTTGTTGAAGGGCATGAGCGTACAGTGAGCCGGTTCCTTGTTACGGCCGATTATCTGAGGGTCCTCCCAGTCATTGACTGCCGGATTCGCTTTCGCTGCCGGGGCAACGGAAACCGCCTGTACGCAGCCGTAAAACACAAAAACAGATACGAACAACCATCTTCTCTTGCTTATCATAATCAGAACCCTTACTGAAAGTTTTCGCTCTAATTAGTTTTTGAAGGGAAAAACGGTGAGATTTTCAAAAAGAAAAAGTCTTCATCTGCAAGACATTAAAATAAATGGGCAGAAGTGGACTTGAACCACCGACACACGGATTTTCAGTCCGTTGCTCTACCAACTGAGCTACCTGCCCATAATTACCATAACCTTATATAAAACAAAAGGTTATATAAACGCGCCATCAAAGAACGCTCAAATTCCAATCCATAACTTCCTTACGCGGAGTATTTTAGAAAATCCTTATTCAAATGTAAAACAAAAAATCCGAGACAATTATTGTAATCCGTGATTATACTCTGTTTATGTTTGACGGATGTCAGCCAACGTTTTGCCGCGGGCGAACAGGGAAATCAGCACCACACCGCAGGCGAGTGTTGTTACAATTGCGGACAGCATTGCGGCCCAGACTGCCCCTTTGAGTCCATAATCGCCCACATACTGCCAACAGACAACCACATTAACAGTTAGTCCCAATCCCACCGCCACCATTCTGCTCTTGAACCGATGACAGGCTATTATCGCGTCGCCTAAAATCATCCCCACCAGAAGCAGGCATCCTGCGCATATCATCATAAAAAACAGCGACGCGTACTCCGCGTATTCTTCTCCATTTAGAATTCTCAGAATCGCCCGCCCCTGCCAGCCGACCACAGCCAATCCCGCCAGCATTGCCGACACCGACACACCCAGAACAACACCTAACAGTTTCAGGAACTGGAGCTTGTTCTTGCCGAAGTATTGAGCCAGTCGCGGTAGGATCGCCTGATTGACTCCGTTTTGCACTGTCGTCATTCCGCTGACATACATCATAAATACCCCGTAATACGCCACCGCGGAATAGCCAAGTTCATGTTCGATAAAATACTGCGCCACTTGCTGATTCAATATGGCCAATGTAACAAAGACCCCCAATGGAAAACCCCGGCCAACCAACTGCCTGCCGATTTTTGCCTCCCAATGAGTCCGTATGGGAACCATTCTTCCCGCCCGAACCCGGTCGTAGAACCAGACCACCAGCACAGTTGCCGACAACCACCCAACCAGCATCCAAGTAATATTATCCGTCCAGAACGGCATAATGATTACCCACAATAACACCAGCACGGTCTTGACAGCCTGCGAAATCGCCCAACGTTTCATCTGTTCGTGCTTTTGAAAAACCCCCATATAGACATCCGCCCAGCTTTCCGAGCCTCGCACCGCCCACACCAATAGAATAATGGCGCTTTTACCCAGCCCCCAGTTATTCCATTGAATCCCGCACAGTATAAGAAGTACCAGCAGCAGAATACTGTTAGTAACCAGTCGGCTCACCAGACAATGGCCCGCTTTGATTCGGTTTTGCGTATCGGTAACAAAAACCGACCGCAACTCCATATTGATCAGATAAGACAACGGCGTTACCACCGCCAACGCGTAAAGAATTCGGCCTACCTGTACGCTCTCGAAATTCCGCGTCAGCAGTACCACAATCCCAATGCGCCCCCCCCACGTACGCCAGATTACCCAGCACCGCCCACGCCGTATTGACCGTGAGCTTTCTTTCTGCCACTATCTTGCACCGTTTGTCTGCCACTATCAACGAGCCTTTATTGTAACTATTCAGCCGTGTACAATAGATGGATTTTCTCATTAGCACCGGACTTCAGTCCGGTGTCGGATGTCTCGCCGACTGTTTCTCTCAACCGTTTCAACGGTTTTTTGCGTATGGCTGAACCATTTTTATGGTTTTTCAGCGATGTGATTTGCCAGTTGTGCCAGGGCCGCCTTCGGGACATCAGGGTCGGTTACGGCGACCCTTTCGACGCCGCTGAAATCATTAGCCAACAGCACAACATCTCTGCTCTGCGGTCCCTGCAGATTCAGGAATACTTCCGTGCCGGTTTTTGGCCTGCAGCCGCGAACAAATATTTCACGAACGTCGGTCATGCGAATTATCGCGGCTGCGCCGGGACTATATGGAGCATCGAGGGAGTCGATCAGCATATCTTCCACGTCTTCGCAGACAAGAGCGTGTCGTTGGTCTGCCCTGGCGGTTTGCAGTCGTACATTAGTGAATTTCAAGCCCTTGACATGACGGCAATAGCACCCATAAGCCGGCAGTACACCAAACATGAAGCCTGCAGGATAACTTTCAGCCTTTTCCTGAACTTTTTTAGCCGCAACTCTTCTGATTTCTCCACCCTCGAAACTCAGGTTGATATTGCTGAGTGATACGTTCTCAATCGGATGGCCCGGCAAACCGGTGATCGAACAGCCGATCCGGGAGGCATCGGTCGCAATAATGTTGCTCAAAATAACGTTTCGTAACTTGCCGACAGGTGGTCTGGGCAGGTCTTTCTCATACTGACGGGCCCGATTACCCAAACGTATAAAAATAGGAACGTTGACCCCGTTCATAACGATGTTGGAAATCGCGACGCGATCCAATATCCCTCCATCGACAATTTCCAGGGCGATCCCGGTTACTCCCTTTTGTCTGCCATAGATGGATTTCGGGTAACGTGGCGGACAAATAACGCAATTAGTAATTGTGATGTTTTTGAAGCCGCCACCGGACTCTGTGCCCATTTTGATCGCGTTGCAAAAACTGCTGAACACGCAGTTGGTAATCGTTACGTTCTCACAGGGTTTGGACGAGAGGCTTTTAAGGCACATAGCGTCGTCGTCCGAATCCAGCATACAACCCGAAATGCACACATCCCGACAATAATCGATGTTCAGACCGTCATTGTTATAAGTGGAATGATTAAAAACGCTGATGCCGCGTACAGTAAGCCGATCACAGTTACGGTAATGCTGCATCCAGCTTCCCGAGTTTCGCATTCTGACATCCTCGACAAGAACATCGCGGCAATTTTCCAGGTAGATTATCTTGGGCCGCTCCTTGCCTCTTTTCCAGCGAAACGCGGAACCCTGACCGTCAATTGTGCCTCGTCCCCTGATTGCGACATACTTAAGGTCCTTACCCGTGATCAGGCTCCGACCGCTATAGCTGCCCCCCAATGCCGCATCGACGCAAGGGTTAAGGGCGTGAACATAATCTTTTATGTCCCGACTACCCAGTAAAACGCAACAGGGATCAAGGGAAATAGTAACATAACTTTTCAGGTAAATCGTACCGGACAGCCACCTGCCACATGGAAAATAGACGGTGCCGCCGCCCCGGGTCGCACACCGGTCAATCGCCGCCTGAATCGGTTTAGTGCACAGCGTCTTACCGTCTGGTTTGGCACCATAGTCGCGCACGTCGTATATATTTTCCGCACCGAAAACCGATACCGCCGTCACAAGGCAAAAAAGCCCCGCTGAAATCCAATATTTAGACTTGCTCATAGTAATCCTTTCTCAGCATCTGGCGGTTTGATCAGTGCCTAACCATACCTGAATGGGTATATCATAGAGCCTGTCCGTTGCTTGCAACTGTTTGTAGTGCAACGGATTGCGTCAAATTTATATTATTAAGAATCGCGTTTTTGGCTTAGAAAGCTAAAATAGGTGTGTTATAATTATCTTAGCAAAAGTAATTATTACCTATAAAGGAACACACCTATGGCGACAATTTTACCTGTCCAAGGCCGGTTTGACAAAGATATTCCTGAAGATTTTGGCAATGCTGAATACCGTCAGGAACGTGAGCTTTTGATAGCGATAAATGACATCATCGTTACCAGTGATCTTGAATGTCCGATCATCGAATATTTTCTTGACGTTGCTTACGTCAACAAATACATTTCGGTTTATGGAACGGGCAAATCCCTGGAGTTGACCAGCAACGAACGTCTCAATGTTCATGCTAATGCTGTTATGGCTTTGCGAATGTCGGTTCTTCGCAAGCGTTTGAATTTATCATTGCGTAAGTTCTCATTGGCCTTGTCTCACAGCGATCTTTACAAGTGGTTTTGCTGCATAAATCGTTTTGCTCTGCCTAAAGTTCCCGGCAAAAGTACGGTTGGCGACCTTGAGAATTCACTGCCGCCGGAATTGATAGAAGAGGTGGAAAGGTGTTTGTTTCATATCGCCCAGGATGAAACATCGAAAATACTCTGTGAGCCACTTGATTTTAGTCAAAGTTATTTTGACTGTACTTGCATTTCAGCTAACATTCATCATCCGGTCGATTGGATATTGCTTAGAGATGCGACCCGCACCCTCATGAAAGCAACGGCTCGGATTCGTAAAGTCGGTTTGTCTCATCGTATGCCCATCGAACCCGGCATGTTTATCTCTAAAATGAATAAACTCTGTATGGGAATGACTTTCGCTAAGCGTAAGAAAGGAGCGAAACAGCTTCGAAAGGGCATTTTGCGAAAAATGAAAAAATTAATGAAGCGTGTCTGTAAACATGCGATGAATCATTTGAAACTTCTTGAAAACAAATGGGAAACATCTGAAATATCTCGTTCTCAAGCCAAAGATATACTCAAACAGATAACCAGTGTAACCGACAAACTCGATACTGCCATCAAGAATGCCCACGAACGTATCATTGGCGAACGTCAGGTGGCAAATGAAAATAAGATTTTGAGTTTGTATGAAGATGATGTCAATGTGATAGTCCGGCGTAAAACCGGTGCGGAAGTTGAATTTGGCAATACGCTGTATCTGGCCGAACAGTCTGACGGGATGATTATTGACTGGAAGTTCTTTCGCGACCAGGCTTCGGCTGACAGTAAAATGCTAAAAGAAAGTCATAAGCGTATTAAAGATCACCTTGGCGTGGAAGTAAAACTAATGGCCGGAGATCGCGGTTTTGACAGTAAGACGAATCGTGAATACCTGGAAAGCAATGACATCTTTAATGCCGTTTGTCCACGTAACCCAGCTTTGCTGGCCGAACGCCTGGAAGAAAATAAATTCCGAGAAGCCCAGAATCGCCGCAGTCAGACAGAGGCCAGGATCGGTATTTTGAGTAATTGTTTTTGCGGCTCACCCATGAAACAAAAAGGCTTTGACAATCGTCATGTCCACATGGGCCTGAGCATTCTGTCCCACAACCTGTGGGTGCTGGCGAGATTGAAGATCGCACAGGAAAAAGACCAGCAGAAAGCTGCTTAGCAAGCCATTTGATCCCGTAAAATGCATTTTGACGGATAAAGTATGCGTCAAAATCGACAAAATGGTGAAATTGATATCCGCAAGTGATGAAAATCCTCGAAACCTCGACTTACACTTGTTGACCTACGAAAGGCCGGCTGAGTAGCTGAGCAAAACATAAAGCTTACGTCATATTCATCTTTTAACTGTCTTAGTATATCCAGCGTCGGATTCAGTAGATGAATCGGCATAGTCTGAACTTCATCGAAAATAACCACGCTACGAGCAATGTTGTGAAGTTTCCTTACTCTGCCCGGTTTGTTGGAAAAGAGAGTCTCGATAAATTGGACACTCGTTGTAATTATTATTGGCATATCCCAGTTTTCCATTGCTTTTTCCAAATATGAAGCCTCTGCTGGTTCAGAGTCGCCAATAGCTTTTTTTTCTGGCACTTCGACAGCACAATGGTGTTCAAGAACCTGTTCAACCCCAAAGATATCGCGATATTCCTTAGCATTCTGCTCTATGATGGATAAATAGGGTATCACAACAATTACTCGTTTAAGGCGATGTTTCGTTGCATGGGCCAATGCAAAGGCCATACTTGAAAGCGTTTTGCCGCCGCCTGTAGGTACCGTTAAAGAGAAGAAACCCTGTTTTTTCTGCCCCGCTTTCAGGCACTCATCGAAAATTGTGTTACGCAGTTTGTTGAGTTTATCTTTTTGGTGAATGCTCGCCTTGCTTTCTCTAGCAGCTATAATGCGTTGTAGGAGTGTTTCAGGATGAAACGCAAAAGTATGTCTTCGCCAAGCGATTCCCTGAATTATACTCTGTCCCCATTCCTCGCTGTTTAGTCTGTCGGCATCGACAAGTATTGAAAAAAGCATGCGCGTTATAAACTCAAGCCGAAGAATATCATCTCCGCTATCTTTGATCAGTTTGGAATAGTCTATTTTACCAAAATCATTACAAAGAAGACTTAAAAGCATTGAATATTTGGTTGTCGCCGCATATTTGCTCCCTTCTATTATCTGGCTTAGGTTCGCGGCATTATGTAAACCTGCGTGATGCCCCGCAATCGCAAATCCTGTTACTGAGGAGTTTGCTTCACAGCAACATGCCGCTGCGCCATAGACAGCATGATGCGTATCAAAACCTGCATCTTTTTGCCCTTTTAGATAATCTTGAAACTCTTGGCGATATTTACCTAGATCATGTAATAAACCTGCGACATAGGCCGTTTGGGCAAAGGTTTTATCGCCATTTTTGACTTTTAGGGCAAATTTTCGAGCCTGCTTTGCTGTTCTAAGTAAATGATCTTTCAATAATTGCCATCTGCCGCCATCTTCCGGCAGTAGGTGGGGATTTTTCGGGTCGGTATGGGCATAGAATATCTGTTTTGGTTTATCAGGCCCTGATGACTTAAGGTGATCTTGAAGGGGTTGCCATGTATCCCTGTCGGGATTGTCCGGCCGACTATGTGCATAGAATTCCCTATCCATTGTATATCCCATCACATCACGGATTAATGTTCCAGATAATCTACATTATAGACGAATCCTCCCTCAAGGGCAAGTGGTCCGTTTTTGCGTCTATTTTCCCCTTGTGTCTCTGCGTGAAGCCATAATCCGCGTAACCTACGAAATCTGCGTCTAAAAATCTCTGATACCTCTGCTGCGGACGCAACCAAAAATTAAAGATCGGCTCTTGCGAATCCGGCGAATGATTTTTCGCCTGCGCCTTTCTTTTCACCACCTCATCTTCTTACGAAGGCGGCGAAAAGCGGACTACGGCGAAAAACAAAGCACCCAATTGGTGAAAAGAAGAATTCAGAATCAGTAAAATCCGCGTCTGAAATTCTTCTTCGCGTCTATTCTTCTCCTGTTTTTGTGCCTTTTGAGCTTTTTGTGGCTACTAAATATTAGTTTCTCTATGTTCTCGATGGCCTCTGTGGCAAAAATTATTTATTTCAATTAAGTCAGCCTTCGCTCATGTCGATAGATTGCGTAAGACGTTGGGGAGTTGAACCCCGTGAAATTCCAGAAACCATGTATTATTTAACAGGAGAACTCTATCATGGCCGTATTTC
>Ga0255411_1004_pt1 | contig 22030 bp, 14 predicted proteins | sample ANMaggSSYBR01I10_FD_182648 | JGI IMG/M metagenome (GOLD analysis project Ga0255411, IMG submission 182648) | Sediment cell enrichment communities from methane seep in Santa Monica Basin, California, United Staets - ANME aggregate JGI... | ecosystem: Environmental > Aquatic > Marine > Cold seeps >... | reverse complement strand
GCAGCAGTATCAAACGAATTTTATTGAGTTTCTTGTAAGGTCGGAAGTGTTGACCTTCGGTGATTTTGTTACGAAGAGCGGCAGAGAGACGCCGTACTTTATAAATACGGGCAAGTATCGTATGGGTAATCAGCTTGCCCAACTGGGGCGTTTCTACGCGGAGGCGATCCTGCGGTGCTTCGGGCCGGATATTGATAATCTGTACGGGCCGGCCTACAAAGGGATTCCACTGGCGGTTACAACGGCAATCGCGCTGGGCGGCGAACATAAACTGGATGTTTCAGTAACCTATAACCGTAAAGAAATAAAAGACCACGGAGAAAAAGGAGTGTTGATCGGACACCAGTATAACGGATCAGAACAGGTAATTATTATCGAAGACGTTATTACGGCCGGCACGAGCGTGCGCGAAACCCTGGAACTGCTGAAGAAACAAGGCAATCCACAAGTGAAAGGGGTTATCGTCTCAGTAGATCGGATGGAACGCGGCCAGGGCAAACTATCGGCGATCCAGGAGATGAAAGAACAATTCAATCTGCCGGTTTATTCCATAGTTACAGTCCGGGATATTATTACCTGCTTGTATAATCAGCCGCTGGACGGACGAACGTATATTGATGATGATATGAAGGCCCGGATGGAAGGGTATTTGAATCAATATGGTATTTAGGTGTTGAAATATGAAAAAGAAACGTTCCGGACTGGGTTGGGGTTTCAGACTTCTGATAGTCTTTTTTGCGGGGGTTTTACTCTTAATAGCTTTTGTTGTCCTTTACAGGCAAAGTCTTGACCGGCAGATCGAATCGCGGCTGGAGGCTATCCGGGCGGCCGGTTATCCTGTTACCTGTATGGAACTGGAAGCCTGGTACGAGTATCCTCCAGCGGGAGAGAATGCCGCGGATGTCCTTGTCGAAGCGTTTTCATATTACGATAAATGGGACAAGAAACGTCTCAGGCAATTGCCGATTGTGGGGGACGCGAAATTACCCGAACGTGGAAAGCCGATGGATGGACAGATGAAGCAGTTGACAGAACAATTCCTGAAAGACAACGAGGAATCTCTTCAACTTCTTCATAAGGGCGCGGGTATGAAACATAGCCGTTATCCGGTTGACTTGACACAAGGTTATTGTGCGTTATTTTCACCATTGGGTGAGGTGCGTCATGGGGCCAAGCTGTTGCGACTGGAAGCGATTATTCACACCGCAAATAATGAAACGGAACAGGTGGTTCAATCGGTGATCGATATATTCGGATTGGCACGGTCGCTGGCACGTGAGCCAGTTATAGTCTCCCATTTAGTGAAAACAGGGTGCGACAGCCTTGGTATCTTGGCACTGGAGGATGTCGTAGATCAAATCGCATTGAATGATATACATCTTAAACAACTCGATACCGCTATTGCTGATGCTATGGAGGGAGAAGGATTAGAACGGGTATTTATAGCAGAAAGATGTATGGTGTCGGATGTTTTCGCTATGCCGGAGTTATACAATGAACTGTTCGATTGGCCGCACCCGGACATTTTAGATCTGTATAAAGCGGCTGGTTTGATGAAGCGGGAGCATCTATTATATCTTGATTTTATGGACGATTATATCGGGATACTCAAGCTTCTGCCGTTAGAAAGAATCAAGGCGGCAGAAGATACGGAGAATAAGGCTGATGACATTCGTAGAAAATGTATTATCCTGCGAAAAGTAATGCCGGCCCTGGGACGGATAGTGGTACTGGATATCAGGGCAGAAGCGAAAAATTTAACCGCACGGGCGGCGCTGGCAGTGGAATGGTATCGGCTGAAGTATAATAAATTGCCGGAATCGACGACGGAATTAGTTGGTGATTATCTTGAGGCGGTGCCGATCGATCCGTTTGATGGGCAGCCGCTGCGATATAAAAGACTGGAAAAAGGCTACATTGTTTACAGTGTCGGTGAGGACCAGGAAGATAACGGCGGGGTGGAAAAACCGGCAAAAGGCAAACTATGTTTTTTCAGAGATGGAACGGATATTACTTTCAGAGTCGAACGTTAAAGCCGGACACATGGCTGGAAATTAGTTAGACAGCATGGGCTGAAGCCCATCCTACGTGACTGGGTTCCATGCCAAGGATTGTACAGGAGCACCTCTCTGAAATACAGAAAGGTGGCACCCAACCCCCACACACTCTACGCTCCACGCTCTACTCTTTACTTTTCGGGCAGTGTGGCGAGGTCTTCGTCGCTGCCGACGAGCCATAAAAGGTCGCCCTTGTGGATGACGGTATCTGGCTGAGGGACGTTGATGACCTGTCGGGATAATTTTGTGTCGCTTTTGGTCTCGGCCCGGCGGAAGCCGATCAGATTGACACGGTATTTTTTGCGGAGTTGCAGCTCGATAATTGTCTTGTCCTGGAAGCTGGCCGGGGCGTAATACTGGGCCAGGCTGAAGCCGGGAGCGAACTCCAGCTTTTCACTGATCTGCGGTGCCATCAGTTTGAAAGACCATCGCTGGGCGGATTCGTCTTCGGGAAAGATTATCTCGTCGGCTCCGATACGACGCAGGATTCGGCCGTGCATCTGTCGCTCGGCGCGGGCGCAGATGTATTTGACGCCGATAGATTTCAGCGTTACGGTAGTGAGAATACTGGTTTCGAGGTCCTGTCCGATTCCGATGATGGCGACATCGACCTTGTCAACACCCTGGGCGAGCAGGGCGTCCTCATCGGTCGAATCGAGCCTTACCGCTACAGTAACCTCGGAACTGATATTTTCGATGATTTTGCGGTCTTTGTCGATGGCGACCACCTCCGCTCCGGCCCGCGTCAGTCCCCGCGCCAGTTGAGTACCGAAACGGCCCAGTCCAATTACGGCAAATCGCTGCATAATATTAACTCCTATTATGTTTGACAGGATTTATGAATTAAAGTTGTGAGTGGTGTGTGGTGAGTAAATGAGCTTCACAACCAACAACTATAAATTTTCATTAATCAATCCTGTTAATCCTGCCTGAAAAAAAACAGTGAACAATTATTGGTAACTATTCAGCCATATGCAAAAAACCGTTAAAACGGTTGGAAGAGGCGTTCATCAAGACCTCTGGCACCGGACTAAAGTCCGGTGTTAATAAGAAAATCCATCTATTGCACACGGTTGAATAGTTACAAAAAGTCGAATTTTTTATCCCACGACAAGCGGTTCGCGTGGGTATTCGTATCGTATCGGCCTGATGTTGAACGTAAGGGCCGCCAGCAGACTCAAAGGACCCAATCGGCCGATTAACATCGCTATAATAATGACCCATTTGCCCGCCAAAGTCAACTGGCCCGTAACGCCAGTCGAAAGGCCCACAGTACCCAGGGCCGAGGTTACTTCAAAAAACAAATCCAGTATGTCCTGATCGGAACTATTTTCTGTGATTGTCATCAGCAGTGTCAGTACCCACAATAGTAACCCATAAAGCATAATCAGAGTCGCCACCCTGCGGACGACCATCATAGGGATAGTGCGGTGAAAGACGAGGACTTCCCGGCGGCGGCACATCGTGGCATATATCGCCAAGACCATTACGGCAAAACTTACGGTCTTGATGCCACCGGCGGTCGAACTGGGTGAGCCGCCCACGTACATAAGAAAGATTAAAACAAGTTTAGAGCCGGCACCAAGCTCGTCGATGGCAACGGTGTTGAACCCGGCTGTGCGGGCTGTTATCGAATTGAACAGGCTGTCAAGCAATATAAGCCCGGTAGTCTGATGACGGTTCGGCCCGGAGCGGGCGACTTCGAGGACGAGGAACAAGATAAAGCCGAATAATAACAAGGCTGCCGTGGTGGTCAGTACGATTTTACTGTGCAGTGTCAGTCGGGCCGAGGCGAAGGCGGAGTCCTTCTCCGTACCATCATTACGCTGTCGGCTCAGGCGTTGGCGGGCAATGGTCCACAAGTTGTGCAGGACCGGAAACCCCAGGCCACCGAGGATAATCAGCGGACATAATACCAGATAGATTTGCCGGCAGCCGCGGTAGGGCATAAGACTGTCGGTCTGAAGCGAAAAACCGGCGTTACAAAACGCGCTGATCGAATGAAAGACGCTTTTGTATAACGCTCCGCCACGCAGAGCAGTCGTTGTTTGTGCATCAGGGGCACTGTCCCATGTACCGTAAAGGCCTACGGCTCCCAATGCCTCCAGGGCCAGCGTAATCAGACAGATGAACACTACGACCCGACCGATCCGGCCGGGGGTCTGTTCGTTCATAATGTCGCGCATGGCAACCGATTCCCGCAGCGACAAGGGACTGCCGAGAAGCAACGCGAAAAGAGCTCCGAAAATCATTATGCCCAGGCCGCCCATCTGGATCATTACCAGGATTATTGTCTGGCCCAGCCGGGTGAAGCCGCTGCCGGTGTCGCGGACTATCAGACCGGTTACGCAGGTGGCGCTGGTGGCGGTAAAGACCGCATCGGTAAAGCACAACCGACTGCCATGATGCGCGGCCGGCAGCATCAGCAGGATCGAGCCGATGAAAATTATCGCGGCAAAACTGATCAGCAGTGCCCGAGTCGGCGCCCGTCCGGAAGCGGCAGCAGCGATGCTCAAACGGCCCAGGTAGAATAATACTAACAATAGTAAATAAAGCTGAAATGCCCCCCATCGCAACGTCGCGGCAGGTACCCTGTCTTTAACCAGGTCGGGTAAAAAAATCAGCGCGAAGACTAACAGCAAAAACAAAATTATGTCCAGTACGGGTTTGTACCAGGTGAATTCACGACGCTGGACGACTGTCCAGAAATAAATTTTATTCCACCATAAGAGTACCGCCGCGATAATCTGGACGAGGTGAAGACAACCCTTCGATACCGGCGGCTCGGTAAAGCCGAACTCCGCCCCCAGTACGCCCACAGCTATCACCGCTGCCGGCACACTTACCCAGCGACTAAGGGTCAACCAATATAAATGTTTAGTACCGTTGCCTGACATAATTGTATTACGGGATTATAACAGTACTTTTGCAAAATGGAATACCTCTGTAACAAGGTAAAACATAAAATGAAAAATAAACAACCGAAAGAGGACTTTCTTCTCTTTCACCTTTAATTGTATACGCACCGCGTATGGGAATTCCCGCGAGCGAAACCATAACATATTGTCATAAGCTTCTTTACCCGCGTACTAACGGAAAAATTCAGTCGTGAGCACTATATATTTTACATTATTTTAGTACCTGTTGCGGAAGCTGTCACCCCTGCGGAGGCAGGGGTCCATTTGCCCGGAAAACACCTTCGCTGACGAAAAAGATGGATTCCTGCCTACGCAGGAATGACAATTTTTTGCTTCCGCAACAAGTACTATTTACCATTTTCCATCCACTTTCGCGGAAAAGCCGTATGGGCTGAAGGGCTTTCTACAAAACAGGCTCGCAATCGTAAATGCAGCAATTAAAGGGGGTTACAGTTATTTTGTGGGATTTTTGACGACGGGGACAAAAAACTGAAAAAAACTGAAAAAAAAGGTTGATATTTGGTGTAATCCGATTATAATGAAAGTAAGCTTAAAGGAGTCTTTATATCATTTGCATGGCCTGTTAGTGGATGATGGTAACAAGTGTCAGGTGGTCTTTTTTTAAGCATAGTTCTTGAAATGTCCCGCGGGCGGATAGGCCGTTATCGCGGAAAGGTATTTTGAGAAAAGCGTGTGTGTTGTTAGTTGTATTGATGGTGCTTTGACCGTTAAAGCACCGCAGAAAAATTGGATTCCGGAGGAATGTGTTGTAAACACGAGCTGGTGATATGTATCATCAGGCCTGCGTGTTAAACGTAGTTCCGGAATGGAAGGTGAAATTCACTCAGAAGGAGAAATGAAGATGAAAAAAATGAGTTTGTTTATGTTATTGGCCGTCGTGCTGGTCGCCGGGGTCGCGAGAGCGGACCTTGTGGCACGGTACGAGTTTGAAGGAAGTTTTGCGGACAGTTCCGGTAACGGCCATACCGGTACGCCCGTGGGTGACGCGGCTATCGTCAACTGGGCGCCTATGCCCCAAACAGGGATGCTGGGCCTGGACGGTGACGAGGACTGGGTGGACCTGGGAGCAAGTTCTGACTTCGATCTCAGCGAGGCGTTCACGATTACTGCCTGGGTAAATCCGGATGTCCTCGTGGATAATAACCCGATTGTCAACAAATATGGGTCTGAATTGATTTCTGGGTATACACCTTATCGCGGATACTATTTCCGCGTGGAGCCGAGTGGCGCAATCAAGACCCGTGTTGTCAAAGCACCCAACGATGGTACTTCGGTCGTCTCCGATCCTGCTTTAGGAGTTGTAGAGGTTGGTACCTGGACCCACGTGGCAACCACGTATGAATACGTGGCGGACGGGAGTTCGCTGATTCGCTTGTATCTCAATGGCGAGTTGGTAGGCGGCAGCGATACCGCGCATGGACCGATCAAGATCAACCCGGAGCGAGCCGCGTGGATTGGTGCTTATCAGTATAATATGGATGAGTATAGTCGCTACTTCGATGGGTTGATGGACGATGTTCGCATTTACAATAATGCGATGTCGGCTGCTGAGATCCGTAGTATGGTGGTTCCGGAGCCGATGACAATGGCGTTGCTGGCACTTGGTGGTTTGGCGTTGTATCGGAGACGCCGGGCATAGACTTGTAATTTAGTTCAGGTTGATGGTGGGTTAAGAACCTACCCTGACTTAGTTTAGCAACTGTAAGAATGGTCGTGAGTTTCGAGTTTATCGGGGCTCGCGGCCTTTTTTTTGGAAAGAATATTGCTGCCACAAATGAACACGAATTGACCGGTTCAGCTCCAAAAAAGTTGGTAGAAAATCGCTCAAGAACAGCCTCTTACGAGGCTGGAATTTATCGCATTGCAGCAACCGGCATAATCATAAGAGAACCTCTAATAATTCGATATTCCTGACATACAGCTAACGCGTGGGTTAAAGCCTCACCCTGCCGGAGGCCATAAAGCGTTAAACTCCAAGGTTTTGCAAGCAAAACCTTGAAAAAGGCACCAACTTTATTGGAGTTAAGCCGAAAAACTTGAAAGTTGGCCTTGTGGATTTTTCAAGATAGACGCCAGCGTCAAAAGTACTTTGCCCCCTCGATTTTGGAGCGTTGGTATTGTTTTTGTGGTATTTTTCGGACTTTTGGCGGTTGCATCAAGATAAACTCTTATAAAACCTGCGTCAACATGGATAAAAAACAGAAAAAAATAAAAAAAAGGGGGTTGATGTTTGGTATAAACCGATTATAATAAAGAGAGCTTGGGAGGAGTCTGTTTATATCGTTTGTATGGCCTGTTGGTAAATGTGGTAACAAGCGGTAAGGCAGTCTTCTTTTAAGGTAGTTCTTGAAATGTCCCGCGGGCGGGTAGGCCGTTGTCGCGGTAAGGTATTTCGAGAAAAGCGTGTGTGTGTTGATGTGTGTATGTATTGTGGTGTTTTATTGTATCAAACACCGGTGTAGCCTCGATACATCTGTATGCAAAACGTTATGATCATTGTGATTGTGCGTTTTGATGATGTCTTGAGGAAGTAGTGTTTTTTTATTAAGGAGAGGGCTTAATATGAAAAAGTATGTTATTGTATGTATCGCTGTGCTTTTAGTGCCAAGCGTAACAGCCTTCGCGGATGACCCGTTACCCCCAGTATGGCGTGGTGAAGTGGGTACCACTTTGCAGATATGGGAGTTTGACACTTCGGAAATAGAGCCTATTGCCGATTTGGACGAAAATCCCTACGGCGACCCGCTTCTGCGAGTTGACACAACATTTGATTGGATTCCTGACGATCAGGGACGTATGGGGATATGGCCTTTGTCCGGTGAACTGGATATATATCTTCCCAATGATCCTACGCCGAATCCTGATAAGTTGATACGAATTCAGTTGACCTGGAAGCCAGGTGATAATGATAAGTCACCTTTCATGCCGGACATGCCCCTTGTTGCCGTTACTCCGTTTTCGGACTTAACAATGACTGTAGTGGATTCAATCCAATTGGTCAACGGCTGGGAAACTATGGTGCTTGATATTGTCATGCACCCCAATCCTCCCGAGGAATGGATAACAGTCAAAGGCGATATTCTTGTGGATCAGTTGGTGATTGACACATATTGTATTCCGGAGCCGATGACAATGGCGTTGCTGGCACTTGGAGGTTTGGCATTGTATCGGAGGCGCCGGGCCTAAATTTGCAATTTAGTTCAGGTTGATGGTGGGTTGATAACCTACCCTGACTTAGTTTAGTAACTGTAATAATAGCCGTGAGTTTCGAGTTAATCGGGACTTGCGGCCTTTTTTTTTGGAAAGAATATTGTTATTGCCCCAAAAATACGCTTATCGCGAAATCTTTGTAACCTTTCTATGAGAGAAGCGTATTCATTGGTAGAGGAACGTTCCTGATCAGAAAATATGTGGAAAACAGTTATTATGTCTCTAATTTATTGCCAAGCGATTACGGCATAATGCTAATCAAGAAAAAGTACGAAAGTACACTTATTCAGAAAGGTATAGTTATGAAAAAAATTGCACTGACAATGACGGCGATGTTTTGTTTATCCGGCATGATTTACGCAGGGCCGATACAGGTAGAAGAAGTGTCAGCGGACGTAAAATGGGTGGCTCATGTGGATATTGAGCGATTTATTTCGAGTAAAATAGGCGGATTGATACTGGAAGAGTTACAAGCTAAGGGGCTGGAACGAAAATGCGCGGCGTTCCATGAGATGTTCGGGTTCTATCCGAACAAGGACCTGCGGAGCATAACACTCTATGGTAGTGAATACAGGCCGCATAAAGGAGTAGCTGTAGTCAAGGGCACATTCGATAAGGAAAAACTGCTGATTTTACTCCGGGCCAATGACACCCATCAGGAACAAAGCTATAAGGGACGCATGGTTCACAAATGGTTCGATAAAGGCAGGGAGCATTACGGCAGCTTTTATAAGGACGATGTGATTGTCATCGCCAACAGTGAGGAAAATATACATGAGGGACTGGACGTAATGGATGGGGACTCGGCCAATTTGGCTGCTAAGGCCGAAGTATCCGATTTTCAGTTTGCGCCGGCGGGCGCGTTCTTCCTGGCTGCGGCCAAGGGTATCAGCGAACAGACCGCGGTTCCACCAAAAGCGATGATTCTGAAAATGGCCGACCGGCTGCTGCTGGTAGCGGGAGAAGTCGAGGGGGTCGATTATATACAAGTGGTTCTGCAGGCCAGGGATGAAACGGCGGCAATCCAGATACAACAGATGTTACAGGGGATCATTGCCTTCGGCGCCATGATGGGCGAGCAAAATCCGATGCTGGCGGAACTGGCGCAGGCGGTACAATTGACACTGGATGGTACAAAGGTTAAGTTGAGATTGGCACAGCCGACCGAGAAAGTCTTCGATTTCCTGAAGGTAATGGAAGCGAAAAAACATCAAAAGAAATAGCAATGACGAACAATAAAAGTCCAAACACACTGGAGATGTTGACGGCTGAAGAACTGGCCCTTGAGGCACAGGGCGGCTCAAAGTCGCATTTCGCGGAACTGGTGAACCGTTACGGACCCCGACTGTACCATTTCTTACGGCATAAAGTACCGCTCGATGAAGACGCGGAAGACCTGGTTCAGGACACGCTGGTTAAGGCCTATCAAAATCTGCACCGCTTTAACCCGTCGCATCCATTTAGTGCCTGGCTTTTCACAATATGCAAACGCGAGGCTATCAGTTATTACCGGGCACAACAAAGGCGGCGTGAACGCCCGGAGCCTATGCCGCCGGGGGCGATTCCGAATCCCCTGGAAATGATTGTCCGCCGAGAGGAAAAAGATAATCTCTGGAGGCAGGCCCGGCAACTGCCCGAAAAACAGTATGACGCTCTATGGCTGCGATACGCCGAAGATATGTCCGTAAAAGAAATATCGCAGGTACTGGGCCTGACCCAAATTCATGTAAAAGTACTGCTGTATCGCGGCAGGTTGCGGTTGGCGCAACTGCATAAGCAGACAAAACAGGCCGTGCGGCCGGTGGAACAATCTTTAGTGTTGTGAGTGGTGAGTAGTAAGTTGTGAGAAATACAGAATACAAAAGGAAAAGGAATAAGATAGTTTCCATATAAGACTAAAGGATAAATATGATGTTTTGTTTTATTTACAGAATGTTAATTTCGCATGCACTGGATGGCGACAAGCCTGCGTCGCAGCGGACCCTTCGGCACATCAGCAGTTGCCCGGCATGCCGTCGGTTCTATAAGTCAAACCTTATTCTTCAACAACAGTTACGCCGTGACGTGCCGGTGAGCCGGCCCGCCTTCGCCTCGTACCTGAATGACCGGGTGATGAGCGAGATCGATCAACAGGGGCTACATACAACCGAGACAGTCCGTCTCGGCTGGGCGTTTGGAAAAGTTGTACAGACGGCGGCGTGTGCTGCGGCACTTCTGATAGCGATGTTGGCGTATCATGTGTATGAAAACGGTCCACAGGAATATATGCCGACAGGACAGCATGATCCAACGATTTTTTCCTCAGCAATAGACAGTAACGAATCGGTGATTGTCAGGCTTGTCCAGGCCAATCCAGGCCTCTGGCATCAGCTTGTGGATACACCGCTGGTTGGTGAATGCAGCCGACTGGCGGCCGATGCGGATGCGGCACGGAGTTTTTTGATGGAGTGTCTGCCCGTGCAGTTGAACAGTCCAGAGGAAGATTCACGCAGCGAGTGAGTATTATCCCCTAACATGGGGGGATAATATACGCGTGGGGCAAAGCCCTACCCTACAAAACTCGCCCGTCGGAGACGGCCTCCCACCTTAAATCTGCCACCCAACGTTCATTCGTCATTGTTTTATTATCATATCAAGATCGGATACTTTATTGACAATGCCTTTTTCAGGTGATAAAAACAGGTTTGTGTAATGTTTCAGTCATATTGTTACGGATATATTTTTCAGGAGCCGTACAGATAATGAAAAAAAGCATAATCCAGTTTGTGTGGTTTTGTTTTTCGATGGTTGTCTTTTCATTTATATCCTCCGGTAACCTTTTGGCTGAAACATCAGCACCAGATCGAGTTATTCTGAATCAGCCGGGCTGGCCGACCATATTTGAGCTTAATATCGGCGATTCGTACACCCTGCAAAGAAATATTGACGGTAAAACCATCAAGCGTGTCGTCAAGCTCATATCAGTAACCGAGTATTGGGAGCCTGATTACTGGATCAAAAACAATCCACAGCGACGAACATTGCGTAAGGCAGAGGTGGTAGTCGAGGTGTCCGGGGTGAAAGTAACGCTGTTGGCACGGCCCTATCAGATGCCTACTGTAGTGAACGGTCTGAGACTTTATGTCGAGACGACACGTCGCTGGGCCACTGAAACGCGGTTAGGTAAAATCAGGGGGATGAACAGCGACGTCAGGTTATCAGCCGTGGTACAGGGTGAGGGATGGGGGCCGTCGGATATGTTGTTTCCGCTAAGGGACTATCGCTGGCGGTCGAGTTCCTACTTCAACACATGGTCGTCGTTGGTTCCTTATAATCTGCTGTACTACCACAGGGGCGAGGACTTCGGAGCGATTCCCGACCGACTGCCCGTAGTAGCGATATTGCCGGGAAAGATTATAAGAACACCGCTGCCGGGCGGAAACAGAAGGTCGAACGGTGTTACTGTTGAGACAGCATCAGGATTCAGGTTCCGCTGCGCTCACATGAATATTGAAACATTCGACCGGACACTCACGGCGGGTACGCAGGTGCGGGCCGGGCAGATGATTGCCAAAACGGGTATGACCTGGGACGGGCGAAAGTCGCAAACTCATGATCCTCACCTGCACATCGGTTTCCATTTCGGCAGAACCACGATCAGTACCTATCCGTTCCTGATCGAGGCCTATCTGCGAATGTATGACGACAATGTAATGGCCGTGGCGGGGGCCTATCATTTTGCCGTGCCGGGGGAACCGGTCGAGTTAGACGCCTCCCGAAGCGTCCCGCGGGCAGGCCGGAAAATCACCGATTATGAATGGCGTCTCCATGACGGCAGAATCGTCAAAGAACCGCGGCTTCGCCTTGTCTATGACAAACCCGGTCTCTATTGTGAAGAACTGATCGTGCGTACCGACAACGGTTCCGAGGACCGCGATTTTGCCCAGGTGCGCGTCTATGACCCGAAACGCGGCCGTAATATCGTAAGCGGCTGGCTTTATTATACCCCTGTACGCGGTATCCGGCCCGGAACCGAGGTGCTGTTCTGGAATCGCTTGGGCAAAACTTCCGGCCGGGTTACCATCGACTTCGGCGACGGTACGCCCGCCAAGACTATCCGCAGGGAAATACGCCATGCATACTCCAAACCCGGTATTTATACGGTAACGCTACGGGCAATGGGACCTAAGAAAGAGCCGGCGACAATAAAAACCCGTGTAGTGGTCGAAAAGATAAAGTGAGAGAAAAAAATAATTTTTAATCACTATTAACAGGAGGTTGGTGTATATGAAGACTTATATGAAAATGAAGGATACAAAGCACACGGTTATACTTTGTATGGTTGTTCTGCTGTTAATGACAGTTTCCCGGGCTGCCGACGTCTGGCCTGCGGATAATGGCGGACTATGGCCTACGGCAACACCTGAGTCGCAGGGTATGTCCTCCGATTCTCTTAAGGCCGCTCCATCACATATGACCGTGTCGGCAGGGACGGCTATTCTCATCAGAAACGGCTACGATATCTGGCATTATGGCAATCCGTATCAGCGAAAAACCGATTGGGCTTCGTGCGGCCGGGCCATGATGACCATGATGTTTGGTCAAATGATCATGGAAGGAAAAATCACGGGAGGCGTCCAGGCGGTGGAACGACCGGTAAACACTATTAATTGTGCTGAAGCAAAAATCCCCGGCAGTTGTATTCTTCTTAAACATCTGCTTAGTTATACGTCGTGTAGTTTTCCGTCTTTTAATGAGTCGGGTAGTTATACATCGTGCGGCAGCGAGCCACCTGGAAGCACATGGATCTATCATTGTAATTACTTCAGAATGTACCGAATCGTGGAACAGCTTGACGGCCGGAAGCCCGGGATTCGCCTTGCAAACATTGGGAAAACCATCGGCGCCAATTGGGACACAAGTGAGTTTTTTAGCCACAACGACCCTGGAGGGTCTCCCTTCCTGAGCATCAACTCAACCGAAGCGGCTGCCGCCCGTTGGGGCTATTTGTGGTTGAAAAACGGACGTTGGAAGGAGAATCAGATTGTTGACGAGGAGTATGTGAAGAGAACAATCGAACCCATGTCGAGTCCAAACGGCGGCTATGCTCATCCATATGAGGGGTGGCAGATTCATCTGAACAGGGACGGCGCCTGGAGTGATATAGTCCCGCACGACGCCTATGCTGCACTTGGCGCAAAGACACGGTTAATTCTGGTAATTCCGAGTCTCAACATCATATATGCCCGATCCGGCCCGGAAAGAGGTTTCGGGCATATTAGAGTGAATGGATATAGAGTCACGAATATTAAACCCTATATCGAGCATGTGGTACGTGCCGTTCTGAACGATAGTACATCCAACCCGACAAAGATACTCTCTCCGGCAAAGGGAAGCAAGCTGACGGAAGGGAATGCAGTTACGTTGAGGGGAGAGGGTGACAACCTGTCGTGGTCGTACGACGCCGATAGCGACGGCAAGGGAACAATGCCGATAGGCACGGGTGCGCAGGTTGTATTTAACGTTCCGGGAGGAGTATCCTCTCCGCGAACAATAACCATTACGCTGTCGGGAAATGGCGGCGTTGTCTCACAGACCTATTCACTAGCGGATATTCCCTCGATTCGATCCGGCAAAAACGGCTTTGAGATCGACGCCGACTATCCCGGCGGAAACATCATTGTCGAACGCATCGAAGGCGACACAGCGTATATTCATCAGGATATTAGCGACACAAAAGGTGAATGGTGGTTTTACTGGAATTTTCGTGTGTGTGGTGCGGCCGGACGAAAGCTGAAATTCCAGTTTACCAACAAAAACCCGATAGGTGTGCATGGCCCGGCGGTCAGTACCGACACCGGTAAAAACTGGTCGTGGTTAGGAGCGGCATCAGTGAAAGGTTCCTCATTCAGTTACTCGTTCGCCGAGGATGCCGGAGAAGTCCGTTTTTGTTTTACAATGCCATACCAACAGGTTGATTTACAGCGTTTCCTCAAGCGGCATGCGAACAACCCGAACCTGCTCGTCAAAGAGCTTTGCAAGACTCGCAAGGGCCGAACGGTTGAACGCCTGCACCTGGGGAGACTCCAGGGAGAGCCGACATATCGTGTCCTGCTTACCTGTCGCAACCATGCCTGTGAAACAATGGCCAGTTATGTCCTGGAGGGTATTCTTGAGGCGGCCCTCGCCAAAACCGATGACGGACGATGGTTCCGCGAGAATGTCGAAATCATGTCGGTTCCATTTATGGACAAGGACGGCGTCGAGGACGGCGATCAGGGCAAAAACCGCAAGCCGCACGACCACAACCGTGACTATTCAGGCAAAAGTATCTACCCCTCTGTCAGAACAATCCGGCAATTCGTCCCGAAATGGTCGCGGGGTAGGCTCAAGGTGGCATTCGACCTGCATTGCCCTGGGATCCGTGGAACCCACAATGAGGTTATTTACATAGTAGGCAGCCCATATCCGGCTATATGGCGGGAGCAGTGCAAATTCGCTAAGGTACTGGAAACTGTACTGACTGGTTCACTCAATTACAGGGCCAAAGATAATTTGCCTTTCGGCACGGCCTGGAATACAGCAAAGAACTATAGTGCGGGCAAGAGTTGTAGCCGCTGGACAAGTGAGTTGGAGGGAATCAGGCTCGGCGCGAGTTTCGAAATTCCTTATGCCAATGCCGACGGCCAATCTGTAACCGCCGAATCCGCCAGGGCTTTCGGCCGTGACCTGGCCCGCGCGATTCGGCGATACCTTGAAAAGACAAACTCTGACACTGAACAAACAATTTCCGGCAGAACCGGTGGATTACTGTTGATTTAAGGAGCGTGATCATTGAAGGTTAAATTATTATTTCTGTCTGTCTTGGTTTTGTTCTCTATGGCCGTGTTGGTTTTCGGCAAAAGCAGCTTTGAGATCGATGCCGACTATCCAGGTGGGAACATTGTGGTCGAACGCATAAGAGGCGACACAGCATACATTCATCAGGATATTCGCGACACGAAAGGGTGGTGGTTCTACTGGAATTTCCGTGTTCGCGGCGCAGCGGGCCGGACGCTGGTATTCCGGTTCACAAATCGCGATCCTATCGGGTTGCGCGGCCCGGCAGTGAGTACCGACGCCGGGGCGACCTGGTCGTGGTTAGGCAGGAAAACAGTAAAAAAAACGGATAAGGGTGCCTCGTTTATTTATACATTCCCCAAGGGCGCTAAGGAAATCCGCTTCTGCTTTTCCATACCCTACCAACTGTCGGACCTGCAAAGGTTTCTCAAGACCCACGCTAAAAACCCCCATCTGGGTGTCCGGGAACTCTGCAAAAGCCGAAAGGGCCGCTCCGTGGAGCGATTACACTTAGGCAAACTACAGGGCGAGCCGATGTATCGCGTCCTTCTTACCTGCCGCCACCACTCATGCGAAACGACGGCCAGTTACTGCCTTGAGGGTATTCTCAAAGCTATCCTCGCCGAGACCGACGACGGGCAATGGTTCCGCCGAAATGTTGAGGTGATGGCAATCCCGTTTATGGATAAGGATGGCGTTGAAGAAGGTGACCAGGGCAAGAACCGCAAACCTTATGACCATAACCGCGACTATGCGGGCAAGAGTATCTATCCATCAGTTGCGGCGTTGCGGAAATTTGTACCGAAGTGGTCGAATGGTAAACTGCGTATCTCAATAGATATGCACAGCCCCTCCTATAACGATAAGAACATCTTTTTCTTTGCCGGCAAAGCCGAACCACTCCATAAGAACACTCTGGAGTTCTGCCATATTCTTGAGCAGCAAAAGAAGGGATCGTTGGTATATTCTGCTAAAAACAACAAATATTCAGATCCACTGCCTAAAATGAATCGTGGCTGGTGCAGCAAACTGCCGGGAGTGTTAGTGCCGGTAACTATCGAGTTCCCATACGCCACTGCTGCCGGCAAAGCTGTAACCGCCGACTCCGCCCGCGCTTTCGGCTGTAATCTGGCTCACACTATTCGACAATACCTTGAAAAGACAAACTCCGGCATTGAATCAGCAACCTCCGGCCCCGTACGCGACAATAAGGTGAAAAAGCAAACCGTCTTTCAGCGGATTCGGGCCGTCAGGCTCAACGCTTTGGGACTCAAACGCGTTAACGCCGAGCGCATCAGCCGCGGCAAGCCGTTCCTGGACACTCAACTTGCCGTATCACCACCTGACGACACCGTAACCGGCGATATAGACGCCCCATCGGAATTTGAAATAATGCCTTCGCAGGTGGACAACAGTGCTCTGAAATCTTTTCCGGAAATACGCTCGCAGAACTTCCCACCCAAGCTCCTGAACGATCCGAACTTCATTCGGAAGCGACGGGACAGGCGGCTTTGGGGAGGGGATGTCTCCTCCGGCCGTGACCGAAAAGACCGGGAACACAGGACCGGCGCCTGTCAGTCTTTTGCAATTGTGTATTATCAGTTCACTCATAATAACAGGCTGCTTGACATCATCGACGGCAAAACGGTCAAAGATAATAAGGACAACGACGACCACACTAAATATTCGCCACAATGGGTCCATAACTTCGCCAGTCGCCGAAGCGGTACGATGTACACGGATATTTATCCGATTCTGCGTGATCACGGCGCCGCGACGTGGGCTCAGTGTCCCTTCGAAAGGGATAAGCCCGCCGAATGGAACACCGACCCGGATTCCTGGCTCAGCGCGTTGAGCCACCGCATCGAACAGGCCGAATACATCGCCGACGTGGATACTGAGGCGGGAATTCGCCTAATCAAACAGATGTTGATTAACGGATATGGGATTATTATATACACACCCTCTCGAGGACGTCTCTGGATGACCTTCTCCGACGACCCGGCTACTGACGCCGATGATACTCTGGTTTGTACAAAGGCGGTGGCGATGGCCAGCACTCGCGGGGGCCATGCCATGTGTGCTATCGGCTACAACGATGACGTCTGGACTGACATAAACCAGAACGGCAAGGTTGATAATGGTGAAAAAGGCGCCTTCAAGGTCTCTGAGTCATCGTTCGTGGACCGCCAGGGAGATAATAGCGGCTTCCGTTGGTTTTCGTACGATTCAATCCGCCGTCGATCAAGTGTACCGGACTGGTCGCCTGAAAAACGCAAACCGGCCTGGAATTTGTTCGATCACCGGGCGTATCACCTGGTCATTGGCAACAGGCGTCATTACCAGCCCAAAATTATCGCGCGTTTCACCCTCCATCACAAGGTTCGGGGGCAGGTGAAGGTGGCTCTTGGGGTTTCCGATGTCGGCCAGACCGAGCCGACACGGACCTGGCAGCCCCACCTGTTCAGCGGCCGCAATAAGACATGGTACTTCAAGGATCGTGCCTTCGACGGGACCAGTACAGCTTGCGAAGCCACATTCGTGCTGGACTTTACCGATCTGGTGGGAACAGATTCTGAAAAACCCAGGCGTTTTTACCTGATTGTTGAGGATACCAAGAATGAAAACCCATTAACGCTGAAGGACTTCCGCGTCATCCACCTGGGTACAACAAAGGAAGCGATCTACCCGGACTGCCCCAAGACCGTCGATGCCGGCAAAGTTATTGTCTGGGTAGATTCTGTCTTTACCACCCGCCGGACTGCTGACCGACCCATGAATACTTATTAACCGAAAAAAGGAGGTGGCACGGCCACTTTTTCTTTTCATCATGGACGGCGAATAGACACTCCCGCTGGTCGCTGCCTGAAATGACGAAATTGTAAGACTGAAACTATTTTAAACATAGGAGATTCTGTTAAGATGAAAAAAAGTCTGATTCCAGTCGTGTTGGTATTATTGGTTATGGTCAAGCTCGCTTACGCCCAGGCCGGATCGGGAAACGCGGATGCGGCGTCAGCGGCAAAAAATAGGGTGCGCGATGTTCCGCTCCAGATCAATGGTGTGTTTCCCAAATTGACGGTATTGGCCGACGGAGTCGGCAGCACGAGCGAAACTGGTATAGGCGCCCTTATCCCCTGGGCGAACAAGCTGTGGGCTATCGGCTATGTAGCCCATATTAGCGGCAAGGGTATAGGCCTATATGAAATCAGCGAAGATATGACCATGCGGCTCCATCCCGCTTCGGTTACAGGTACATACGCCAACCGACTGGTGCATTGGGAGTCGAAACAGGTCTTTATAGGCCCACATGCCATTGACGCGAAGGGCAATGTCCGAACTATCGACGCGATTAAGGGCTATCGGCTCACCGCCACCATGCGACATCTGACCGACCCGAAAAACAAAGTCTATTTCATGGGTATGGAAGGGGGTTTTTTTGAGGTGGATGTTCATACTCTCGAAGCTAAAAAACTGTTCAACCTGTGCGAGGAACTGGAACTTCCCATCAGTACTAAACGCCACTCCGTAAAAGTGGGTAAAAAAAGGTATGCCGAGCCTCATTTCAAAGGCGCCCATACCGCCCAAGGCCGGGTGGTAGTGGCTAATAACACATATACAGAGATGGATTTTCTCGGCAAGCGACAGGCCGGCCGCCTCGCCGAGTGGGACGGCAAAAAATGGACAATCCTCGAACAAAACCCGTTCGTGGGCGTCTCCGGCAAGCAAAATCCCAGAGCAGGTAGTAAGTATGGTAATACGCTCTATGCCACGGGATGGACCAAATCTTCGGTAGTCCTGCGGGTCCTGCACGGTGGCAAGTGGTCCCGATACCTGCTGCCCAAGGCCAGTCATTCGTTCGACCATTCGTGGAATACCGAATGGATGAGGATCCGCGAAGCGCAGACCGAACGCTATCTTATGGACATACACGGCATGTTTTACGACCTGCCCGCTTTGACTTATGAGGGGAAGGTCTGGGGTATCCGTCCGATTTGCACCCATCTGCGTATTGTGCCGGACTTCTGCTATTGGCGCGGCCTTCTGGTGATGGCCGGCGACCAGACAGATAACGCCGTCGGACAGCCACAGTCTGGTCTGTGGTTCGGTAATATCGACGATCTCTGGAATATGGGCAAACCGGCCGGCTGGGGCGGCCCCTGGTGGGAAACCCCGGTAAAGGCAGGTACCACATCCGATCCATTCCTAATGACCGGCTTTGATAAAAAGGTTGTGCACCTGGCCCACGACGCGGAAATGCCGGTCAAATTCGTTATCGAGGTGGACTTCCTCGGCAACGGGACATGGAAGACATACAAGACCATCCCAGTGTACGCCGGCACAGGATATGCGCATCACGAATTCCCCGACGGCTTCAGCGCCCACTGGGTCCGGGTAACAGTTGACAGCGACTGCAAAGCGACGGTATATTTTATGTATAATTAAGCCTGCCCTTAATCTTGCAGTAGGCTTTGTTTTTTAGTAATATTTTAGCCATATGAAGTATAATGCCAATATCTGGTTTTTGTTGGTGATGGTTATATTGCTCTGTAAGTAATTTTAATAACAAACTGGAAGTTTGTGCTACATCAGGCTGAAATGTTGCGTTTTTTATAAAAAGGAAGGTCTATAATACACTTGTTGGCGGCGACATCTTTAAGTTGGATCGATTTGACGATAATTGTCTGCTTTTTCACAGCAATTGTCTGGATAGGCTCCTATTTCCATAAATGGATCAGGAAGCCGGAAGATTTTTATGTTGCCGGCCGGCAGTTGACTCCCTTCATTCTGGCCGCGACTCTGGCGGCTACCAATTGCAGCCTTTACAATTTTCAAAGCTATGTTGGTTATGCCTATCGCGAAGGTATATCCATTGTTTGGCATGAATGGACCGGTATGATGGCGCTGGTGTTTGCCGGTGTGTTTGTCATTCCTATCTTTCGACGAATGCGGATCGCCACTATTCCGGAGTTTTTAGGACGGAGATACGGTCCATCACTGCGGGTGTTGGTGGCGATATTGTGGTCGTTGCGGTTTGGTGTGATGCTGGGCGGTATTCTTTATCTTTCGGCTCAGATCGCGTGTGTTGTCGGCGGTTATGACGATACAGGTCCGGCCTACCATGTCTTTATTTTTATATTCGGCATTATCACCGTTGCCTACACCATGGCGGGGGGAATGTGGGCAGTGGCCCTGACCGATGTGATTCAATTTGTCTTTCTGCTGGGTGGCTCTTTGGTGATGATCCCACTGATAATGCATACCGTCGGCTACTGGCAGGGTATGGAACAAACCCTCTCAGAACGAGGTTATCAGGACCTGCTCCAGTTGATACCGAGGGACGGTTTCTGGAACTGGAAAGGGGCCATTGGTATCTGGCTGCTGGGTATGCAATGGGCCTGCACAGACCAGACCCTGTTACAACGCGCCTTTTCTTCGATTAATGTCAAAGCGGTGGCCCAGGCCATGGTTTATGCGGGAATTATCATGGTCCCCTTTGCCTTTATTATTCCAATGCCCGGCATTGCCGCGTCGATCCAGGTTTCGCAGGGAATCATGCCTGCCTTTCTGGAACAGGACAACGCACTGCCAATGGTTTTGGCGTCAGGTCTCGTTCCAGTTGGCCTGCTCGGCCTGATCCTCTGCGGGCTTCTGGCCTCGCAGTTGTCCAGTATCGACAGCAGCTTATCCAGTGCCTCAACCTTGGTAACTCTGGATATTATATGTCTGTTTCGCAAAAAGAAACTTACAGATCGACAGACGCTTATCGTCCTGCGCCTGATGCTTCTGCTGCTGGGGGTCATTATGATTCTGACCTCCTATCTGGCCAAGGCGGCTCAGAGTGCCGTTGATTTTTATATCGGCTTGATTTCCGTAGTGGATATGCCTCTGTTCGTGGTAGCGATTATTTTCGGATTGTTGTGGAAACGGGCCACGCCCGCCGGCGCCATAGCCGGATATGCGGTCGGCATGACGCTGGGATTAGCTCTGCAATTTCATAATCATCTTGGCTCGGCGGTTACATCGTTTGTGGACGGCATATATGGTTTTTACTCACTGATACCGATTATAGGCGAAGGGGTCAACTCGGCCAATGCCAACGTTTGGGATACGGCGCTGATAGGTATGATCGCTACCTCCGTTACGTGTCGGTCGAATACCGCCGGGAATGCCCCAAACAACTGGAAAAGCTGCCAACAGAAAGGATATACTGATTTCAGCACTATGTCATCGCTTTCGGTTATTCCGCCGTCCTCAAAGGAAATCCCGATGTATTCAGTTTCGTCCAGTCGAGTTAATTGTTTGGCCGCGATTTCCCGCAGTCTTGGCATTGCGTCCTTACCCTTGACGCGGACCTCAGTGAACCATGTCAAATGGTTCATCCCCACAGCGGTGTACTTCAGGTCCGACATATCCACTCCCAGCATACCCGCCAGGTAACAATTGCCCACATGGTTCACTCCATGGCACAAACCCAGCATGTTCGCTTGTGTTGCCTTGCGCACTGCACGGCAGACCGGGCCCATGGGATTACCGTAATTAATGAACAAAGCTTGTGGCGCCAAATCAAGAACGTCTTTGGCTATATCCACCATAGCGGGGATCATCCGCAGCGCACGCGAAGTACCGCCCGGCATAACCGAATCACCCACCGGCTGATATATACCGTATTTGCGGGGAACAAAGACATCCTGTTCCCAGGCCCGGCGGCCGCCCACTCCAATGGTGCAGATTACCGCCGTAGCCCCCGGTAATACTTCCCGCCGGTCTGTGCTGCCGGTAAGACGGATCGGCGTCTTGCGGGCCTTAATCATCTTGCGAGCCAACCCCTCGGCTACTAACAAGGCATCACTGTCAATATCCACAAGGGCCAACTCCGTTTCACAGCCGCGTTCGACAAGGTCCCTGACCAGTCCGCGAGTGAACATTGCGCTGCCGGCGCCTATTAAAACGATCTTTTCTATCATTTCAGGTTTCCCTTTTCTGTTATTTCCTTTTGCTCAA
>Ga0255411_1003_pt1 | contig 24866 bp, 23 predicted proteins | sample ANMaggSSYBR01I10_FD_182648 | JGI IMG/M metagenome (GOLD analysis project Ga0255411, IMG submission 182648) | Sediment cell enrichment communities from methane seep in Santa Monica Basin, California, United Staets - ANME aggregate JGI... | ecosystem: Environmental > Aquatic > Marine > Cold seeps >... | reverse complement strand
AATCCACCTCACATTTCCAGACGCCGTTTATGCGGCTTGTGATAATTATATGGATTTTTCATTTGACAACTGAATTATTTGGTGTATAATTTATTTAGTGAATGAACAATGTTTAGTGAAACTTGACGATACCGTCAAAAGTCTAAAAAACGCATAAATACCTGCGTTTCTGGCTTAATATTCAAGACACCTTGAACTTTTGACGCTGGCGTCAAACTTACTACAGGAGATTGATTATTGCCTGATAAATTAGGACGGCTGTTGTTCGATTTTGCCGCGCGTATCCGCCGGTATCGAAATGGCCAGATGGCACGAATTGAAGAAGCCGCGGGATTATCTGAACGCGATATTGCCATACTTGATTTCGTTTATCAAAAAGGCTCTGCGACTTTTAACGAGGTAGCCGAGGAACTGCATATTCAGGATGTACCGCGTTCATCGGCCAGTGCGATCTCGCAGGCGATTAGCGCGCTTTATATCAATCAGGGTATGGTGGATAAGCGTCCCAACCCGAAGGATCAGCGGCAACCGATCATCACACCCACCGAAAAAGGCAGGGCAGCCGTCGAAAAAGTCAGAGAGATGAGGATTGATATGCTCGCAAAGGTGAAAATCGCCATGGAGTTGAACGATTCGGACGCGTCCGTTTTGGAACAGGCTTTTGCGCGCGGCATTGTCAATTTCGACAGAATAGCAACCGCCCGCAATCCATAAAAAAACGTAACCGTTTACAGGTTCTTTTCCTCATTAGGCCCAAAGGGCCGACAGAGCGCATAGCCGGGGGCGTAAGCCCCCGGAAAGGTTGCTATAACAAATATTAAAGCCCTGAAAGGGCGAAAGAATACGACTTGTAAAAAGCATGAACAGTTACCTGAAATATTGCATAAAGGAACTTCAAACTGGGGGTCACTGGGAGGTATTGCGATGAAGGCAACCTTAATTATATCCTTCCTTATCGCTTTTATTATTTTTCCAATATCAGACGCCTCGGCACGGCCGCCTCACACCCGTGGCGGGGGATATGCCAACGTATATCGGCATGGCGCAGGCAGACCCTATGGTTATCACCGGCGAGGTTATAGATCGCCCTCGGCCTATTATTCTCCTTATTACGGCCGCACACGCTCCCTGTGGCCCCGCTACCGCGGCCCATACATCTATTGGCGCAAGCCTGTTCGTTATCATCTGCCGTGGAATCGCCCTGAGTTGGTCGTAACGGCCCAGCGTACCGGTGGATTAAAATATTACAAACGCATCCCGGAAGTTACTCTGGTAAAACGCCATTCCGAACCAACGGAATTGATCCAGCCCGTCAGCTTTGTCCCTCGTGAGCAATTCCTGATTGAGTCTGTTCTTCGACGCAGCCGAGGTGATCGAATCCTGGCGATACGGGAACTCTGCGACTACAAAAAAATTACTTCCGTGGCGGTACTGATAGACGCCCTGATCAACGATTATAATGACGATGTTCGGGTAGAGGCGGCTCACGCTCTGGGGGTAATCGGCTTGCCGATAGCTTACGAGGCGTTGGCACGCGGTGCCGCCCGTGAAAAGGCTCCGGAGGTGCGAGCGGCAATTGATGAGGCGATGAAGACTATAAAAGAAAAAGCCGGCTCTGAAATTACCCTCATAAGTAAAATACCGCCGAGTCGTCACGGAACCCAGAAATTAGCCGATTATCTGGAGGATTTACGCTACGGCCGAGCCGAGATACGCGAAACAGCCGTGGAAAAACTCCGTTCCTATAAAGACACACGGGCAGTGGCGGCCCTTATCAACGCCTTGATAAACGATCCTGACAAAAAGGTACGGAAAGAAGCAGCGGCAAGCCTCGGAGAAATCGGCGATAAAATGGCCACGCCGTTCTTGCGATCAGCCCGGAACAACGACATCGAAGATTCCGTGCAAAAAGAAGCCCGGCAAGCCATCGATGAGATACACAACAACATTTAAGTAACCTCTAAAAAACACATAGGGAGGATATCTGACCCACGTGGTTTTCTGAAAAGTGGGAGGCCGTCTCCGACGGGCGAAGGCGAAATGTCAATTGCGTATGTTTTCGTCATTGTTTATTCGTCATTGATTCGTCATTCTGGTTTCCTAATTCGTCATTATCTTCGTAGGGTGGGTCTCTGACCCACGCGTTAGCCTGGAGGTGTCCCATGAAAAATACACTTATAATACTTTTACTTATCGTTTCTTTACTGATGTTGCCGGCGGAGCTACTGAAGGCCAAATCATTCGGCTCTCGTCGGACCCGTCAAAAAACAGGCACGGTCGATAATAAACGGCTGATGGCCCAACGGACCAGAGCAGCCCAAACGCGTTCCACTCAAACACGACAATTTATCGAACGAAAAACTCAAATTAAACGACCCGGAAAAACTCAATATCAGCCCCAGCGTAAAACTCAATATCAACCACGCCAGAGTACTCGATATCAGCCCAGCCGCAGTACCTCACCCAGCCGCAGTACCTGGAAGAGTCGAAAAGTCCCGACAATTTCCAGACAACAGCAACCCGTGGTACAATCGGCAAGACGGCCTGTGTTTTCCCGATCAACAAGAAGAATCACACGTTATCCTCACAAATCTGATCAACAAAAAAAGACACATGTGCGTACCATCCATACGAAAAACCCCCAAACCCGGCAGCCGGAGATCGCACACCGCCGACATAATCAAATGGCCCCGCGCAAACAGTCGCACCTTCACCATCAGCGGGAGCGCCTGACTCGGTTGCGTCGGAACCATTACACACGCCGCCACAACTGGCATCGAGTACATCATTACCCTCATCATTATCCCCATCACTACCGTCATCATGGGTGTAGCTTTAGTATTTCGATTATTCATTTGTTTGGTTGTGATTATTCAAGTTGTTATTTATATCGTCCCTGGCCCGAGACGGTTATCATTCACGAACCTGTCATCGTGGAGAGACACGTAATCGTTCGGGAGCCGGAGACGATAATTATAGAGGAGGCTGATGAAGGCGCCTCCCGTCAGGAAAGGCTGATCGAGCAGTTACTGCTGGCGCAACCCGCCGATCGCGAATCGGCCGCCTGCGAACTATCGCAATTTGAGGGTATAGCAACGGTGGCGGCACTTGTTGACGCGCTGATTAACGATGCTGAGGTTAAGGTCCGCACCGCCGCGGCGGTAAGCCTCGGCAAGCTCGCGGACCCATTGGCCTTCGAGGCCCTGATGCGCAGCTCAATGGCCGAACAGAATAAAGCGGTAATTGACGCGGCAACCATAGCTGTTCAGAACATCAAAGACAGGGATAAAATGGGACAGGAACAGATATATATAAGTGAGCGTTTCCCGCCCATGAACGAGGGCAAGCCGGAATTAGGACATTATCTCGAAGACCTGAGGCTTGGCTCAGCCGACCAGCGCCGCCAGGCGGCCAAAGAACTCAGCCATTATATCGGCACTCAGGCCGTCGCAGCACTGATAAACAACCTGATCAACGATCCAGACGAGAGCGTACGTGAAGAAATCGCCGAAAGCCTGGGCAAAATAGCCGACCGAATGGCCCTGCCGTTCCTCGAAACGGCCCGCCTGAGCGACCCGAACGAAGACGTTCGGAAAGAAGCGGACAAGGCTATTTATAAAATCCGCAACACGATTATTTAAAATTCTCAAAATAGCCGAAAAACAGCAAAATCAGCGTAACTCCTTTGTAACAAAAGGGTTATGTCAATATCGGTGAGTGTTGTTTTTTAACGAAAATCGACGTTTTTTGAGGTTTTTGAGCGTTTTTTGAGAAAAATTGGTCGGTTTTGAGTGAAAATTTTACCCCTGTTTTTCCCGCCGCTTGCTACTTGATCTATTGGTATGCTATAATAATTGAGCCTCAAATATTGAGTAAATCCGATGCTTTATGGAGGTGTATCATGAACAGAAAAATGACCATTTTATTGTTCCTCTCTGCTATTTTTCTTATTCCAGGAACTCATTTGCAGGCGAAAACATTTTTCTCCGCCAGGTTGTCCCTCGGCAGGCACCATTCGGGATTTCGTGCCGGGCATTTCAGGCATCGTCCGGGGCGTTGGAATTATCCCCGGCACCGTTACCATCATTACAGCGGTTGGTATGCGCCGCGCTATCGCACTGTTCGGACTTATTATTACACCCAGCCGTTACGCACGGTGTACGTATATGAACAACGCCCATCAGTCATCGTCCGCGAACCCCCGCGCATACGGGTGGTGGACCCTCATCCGGTCTTCCTGCAACCTTCCGGCCCAAAACGGCTAATCGATAAGGTTCTCCGGGCGGAACCCGACAAACGCCTCGAAGCAGCGGAAAAACTGGCCGGCCAAAAAGACATCCAGGCCGTGGCAGTACTGATCGATGTGCTTATCAATGATGCCGACAGCCGCATACGCATAGCGGCCGCGACGAGTCTGGGTAAGATCGGCAACCCACTGGCGTATGAAGCACTCTTACGCAGCGCCGAGGCGGAAAGCGACCAGCCGGTTCGCCAGGCAGCCCAACAAGCAGTCGAAACGCTGAAAAGCAAAGCCGAAGCGGAAAAGTTACTCGTCAGCAAAACTTTTCCTCCAATGAATCAGGGAAATGCCAAACTGGGCGAATATCTGCAGGACACCCGTTTCGGCACAAAGCATATACGAGAAAAGGCCGCAAAGGAATTGGCTGATTTCAAAGGGACGCAGGCAGTAGCGGCCCTGATTAACCTGATGATCAATGACTACGAAGACGATGTTCGTGAGGAGGCGGCGGAAAGCCTCGGCAAAATCGGTGATCGCATGGCTCTGCCTTTTTTACAATGGACCCGCGCTCACGATCCAGACAAATCGACCCGTAACGATGCGGAGGAAGCCATCGAAAAAATCCGCAGTCGTATTCGCTAAACCCTTATTTTGAAAGGATAATACAATGGCAGGAATAATGAGAAAACCCGTAATTGTCAGTGTGCTATTAACGGCAGTTTGCATAGGTCTGTTTCCCCCGGCTGCCGGGGCCCAGGCCGGCCGGGCCGAAGGGAATGATACGAATAGAAAGCGGACTTCCTCACTCCGGAAGAAGCTGGAGAATGTTCGGCTGACCAGTCTGTACCTTAGAAACGGCAAGCTGGTAAGCGGCAGGGTCGTATCGGAAGACAGTAATAAAATCACCGTTGCCGAGGTTGTCGGCAGCCAGATTGTGGTGAACACTTATGGCGTTCGGGAACTGGAACTCAAAACCCGTTCAGTGAAGATCAAGCTGGAATTCGAATACTACGAGGAACTGGCCGGCTATTTTGCCAGCCGAACCAGGGATTTCCGAGACGATCCGGACGACTTCATCCAGGCGATTCGTTTCTATGAAAAAGCCAAATATCTCCTGGCAGACGCCTCGCCGAGCATCTACGCCGATAAAATCAGAGAGATCGAAAAGAAAATTGATGCGCTCAACGCCGAACGACAAGTATGGATACGCGAGATTAAATCCCGAGCTGAATTAAAACAGCTTGAACTACAGGCAACCATCAACGAACGTTTCAAGGAACTCCAGGATGAAAATACGAAATATAAGGAACAATTCGAAACCATTATAGCCGACCTGGGTGAAATCAAAGACAATTTCGATATTTTGGACCAGAATGTCAGTTGGAATATCCAAAGACTGGAGGAAGAGGCAATAGCAAATCAATATGAAGTCGATCAGTTATGGCGCAGACGAAACCCTGTGTACCTCTACGACAATTACAATTACAATCGTCCCCGGGTTAATTACGGTGTTCGCCAGCCTATTTCCCCACGGAGAAGAAGCCGAAACCAGGACAACCGAAATACCAACGAACAAAAGAAATGAAAAAGGAAAGTGAAATCACAGCCATAAATTGGTGACTGTCCCTAATATCCCAATATCCCCCTAACATCCCGAAGCTGTATAATCAGTAGTTATGCCTAAACAGAGCAATCAAATCAGTTATTTATGAACAAACCCGATGACCAAAATCAGTAGAGAAAAAACTGTACCTATAGATAAGTGGATGCAAGTCCATGAAGCGATTCGATTGATTCAGGTATTTTTACATGAGGTCAATCATAATCCACGTGGGATTATTGCGTTAAACAAGCGAATAGAATCAGTGGATTGTCTTTTGTATCCTCAATCACATGGTTCCGGCCTTAAATTGAATTCTGCAAACACGCTAGTGACCATTGGCTGGATGATAATAGCTCGCGCCTACGAATTAATTGATAAATACCTGTCTGGTACAGACCTTCAGCAATTCTACACATCCCTAGTAAAAGAGACAAAAAATCATTGTCAGATAACATCATTTGATGCTCTAAAAAGCCAGTATCGATTGCATGTCGACACTTTGCATGGCTCTGAAAACTCACAATATGAACAGTCACTCTGGAAACTTGTTAAAGCTCTTCGTGATGCGATTAGCCACTCAGACTACCGATTCGACTTTTCCAGTGGAAATACCACAGGCAATACACTGATCAAAATTGAGCATTCTTACAAGAACACGCTTAAGCTAAAAATGTCTTCATCGGTTAGCGACTTTATTCTATTTATTGGTCATCTCGGTGTCTGGATTGATTCGGCACTTCAGAGGAATGGGTTCTTGAAATGACTGGATGGCATAACAAGGCCATGCACTTGACCGGGGGGAAAGAAAAGGGGACATGGTACTTTTTTGAGGTAGCCAATGGTATACTGTATGCACTGTACTTGCTAACCTGTTTGAGGTGATATAGATTTTCTTAACCACGAAAAGATATTTAGTTCTTTTACTTCGTGTCCTTCTTATCTTCGTGGTGAATAAAAATATAATAGAAGAGAGTTTAACCACGAAGAAACGAAGAGCACGAAGAAGAAAAACAGATAAAAAAATAAATTGAACGGAAGGTAACGAAGGAGAGAAGAATTTGAGATTTAATGATTTGAAGATTGAAGATTAAAGAGTTGAACATCGAATAAGAAGAAATTAAGAAACCACAATGAGAAATCAAATGAATAAGTTGTGAGTGGTGAGTTGTGGGTGGTGAAAAAGAAGGAAGAGAAGAGAAATGAGGAAGTTGCGATGACGAATAATAGAAAGTCGCCATCGCCTGTCCTTCAGACAGACGCTGCCACCCGTCGTTTGGCCAGATTAAATGGTGCGATACATCGTACCCTATTAACTAATGGTGTACGGAGATTAAGAAAAATGGGGTTATCGCATTGCACTCTGTTAATCGTTCTGTCCAGTATGTCTGCTTCTTTCACTTTTGCCGACTTGCCGCTCTACACCGTCACCGACCTGGGATCTCTGCCGGAAGGGTTTGATCATAGTATCGCCAGAGATATCAATAATGCCGGACAGATTGTAGGATATTCTGGATGGCGGGTAGATAGTTACCCTTTTATATGGGACCATGGTGTGATGACCAAACTGAGCGGAACAAATGCCTATGCTTTTGCCATCAATGATACTGGCCAAGTTGTGGGAACGTCCCCTGCAAGGGAAGCTTTTTTATGGAAAAATGGAGTGCCGGACAAACTCAACTTGCCTTATGGATGGCCACATGGTTTCGCTTCTGATATTAACAATGCTGGCCTGATAGTAGGTGCTTATCTGTCCTCATCTTGCCGTGCTTGCCTATGGGAGGATGGACAGATAAGCGACTTAGGCATTCTGTCGGGAGGTTACACCTCAAGTTTTGCCAATAGTATCAATGATGCCCATCAGATTGTAGGTTATGCCAGCGAAGAAGGCCCGTTTAATACTCTAAAACCCCGAGCATGCTTATGGGAAAACGGCTATATTATCGATCTGGGCGACTTGCCCGGAGGAAATGACGAGAGCATAGCCTTCGGACTCAATGATACCGGCCAGGTTGTGGGATACTCTGATGCATCTACGGGCAGGCGTGCATTTTTGTGGGAGGATGGTGTGATGGTCGATCTGGGCGATTTACCAGGGGGAAGTAACTGGAGTGAGGCCCGTGACATCAATGAGTCTGGTCAAATAGTGGGGCAGTCTGAAGGTGTCGTAGGTCTTCGTGCGTTTTTGTGGGATGACGGCGTGGTGATCGATTTGAACGATTACCTCGACGTGTCCGGAACCGATTGGTCATTGTCTTATGCCTACGCCATTAATGATTCCGCTCGGATTGTTGGTGCCGGCATCAATCCTGACGGTAAAACTCACGCTTTTCTCCTGATACCCGTGCCGGAGCCGTCAGCGCTAGCGTTAATGATTTTAGGGGTAATTACTGTTCGGCGCAGAGATAGATACGCAGCTAACTACCAAAACGATTAATAATCAGCATAGATCAGGCCAGATAAAAAATAATTTGAGTTTCAGTTAAAGGTAAGGATTCGTGGCCACAGACATAGATAGCAAAGGCCATCCACCTCGAAGACTCGTTGGCTGCCACCCGTCGGGTGAGTAAATGGCGGGCACGGCCCGCCCTACTTTTGCCAGGGCTATGCTTGCTAATATTTAAGCGGGTAAGGAGATATTCGTTGCACACGCAATATTTTTTACGTTGTTTCATTGGATGTACTTGTGGGTGTGTTTTTTTGATGGCTGTCGGGGCAAAATCGGCGCCGGCAGAGAACTGGCCCGGCTGGCGTGGACCGCGGGGCGACGGCAGCAGTCTGGAAAAGAACATACCCGTTCGCTGGAGCGATATGGAAAACGTGGTGTGGAAAGTGCCGCTGCCCGGTAAGGGACATGCCTCGCCGATCATCTGGAACGAACGTATCTTTCTGGTCGCGGCATTGAAAGAAAAACAGCAGCGAGTACTGTTATGCCTTGAACGTGAGACAGGTAAAATTCTTTGGCAGCGAGTTGTCCTGCAGACGCCGTTGGAGCGCATCCATCGGCTTAATAGTCACGCCACCTCAACACCTCTGACCGACGGCGAAAAAGTGTACGTCAGTTTCCTTGATCGTGATATGATGTTTATCGCCGCGTATGACTTCCAGGGCCGACAAATCTGGAAGGTGCACCCGGGGGTGTTCTCCAGTATTCATGGATACTCCTCAAGCCCGATTATTTGGAAGAATAAGCTGATTATCAATGGAGACCATGACGGACCGGCATACATTGTGGCTCTGGACCGCACCGACGGCCGGACTATCTGGAAGACACTCCGCCCAAACCGGATGCGCAGTTACTGCACGCCAATCATCCGAAATATTGACGGTCGAAATCAGTTAATCCTCTCCGGAGGCAAGTGTGTTACAAGCTACGATCCAGATACAGGAAAGCAACACTGGATCATCGACGGACCTACGGAACAGTTCGTGGCCTCGCTGGTGTATAACGGTGATATGCTGTTTATGACCTGTGGTTACCCGAAAAAGTTCATTTTCGCCATCCGGCCGAACGGACAGGGAAACGTGACTAAAACCCATGTCCTCTGGCAGACGAGCCGCGATTGCTCTTATGTACCAAGCCCACTTGTCATCGGCTCCTATTTCCTGATCGTGAGCGATAAGGGCATCGCCAGTTGCTATGAGGCCAAAATCGGCCGACGAATTTGGCGCGAAGATTTGGGTGATCGCCACAGCGCTTCTCTTGTCAGCGCCGATGGATTGGTTTATTTCCTCTCGGACCACGGCTTCATGACTGTTCTCAGGCCCGGACCAAAATTGGATGTTGTTTCTCGTAATAAACTCGGCGAAGAAACCTACGCCTCTCCCGCCATCAGCCGCGGACAAATTTTCCTCCGCGGCGAAAAACACCTGTTTTGTATCGGTACCCCACCATACAGGACTAATGACGAATAAAGAAAACAAAAATGATGAAGACACGAAGAGAATTTCTAAAGGCAGCAGGTATTTCAGCGGTGGGTCTGGCCTGGTATGGTTCGATCGCTGTATCGAAAAGCAGCCGCAAGCCCAATATTATTTATATCATGCTCGATGAGCTTGGATATTTTGAACTCTCGTGTATGGGGCATAAAGTTCTGAAGACCCCCAACATCGACCGGATGGCTCAGGAAGGAATGCGGTTCACACAATGTCTGGCGGGCGGGTCGGTGTGCGCGCCTACCCGTTGTTGCCTACTCACCGGTAAGCATACAGGACATTCTCAGGTTCGTCAAAACAGCGGAGGCAATGCTATAACCGAGGATGAAATAACCCTTGGCGAAATGATGAAATCCGCCGGTTACGCCACGGGCGGCTTCGGCAAGTGGGGGATTGGAGACGCGGGCACGACCGGGGCGCCGGAAAAACATGGTTTCGATACTTTTTACGGCTACTATCATCAGGTTCATGCCCACTGCTATTACCCGCGGTATCTGATCCGTAACGGCAAAAAAGAATACCTGGACGGGAATACCGGCGACTACGAAAATGGCAAACAATTTTCACATTATTTGATATACGAGGAAGCCGTCAAGTTTATTAAGGCAAATAAAAGCCGGCCCTTCTTTTGTTATTTGCCCTGGACTCCTCCGCATGGTTATTGGGGCTTCCCGAAAGACGATCCATCGTGGGCGTTGTATAAAGATACCAACCTATGCGGCAAAGCCCAGAGAAAGGAAACAGACGCCAGGGTCTATGCGGCCATGGTTAATATGGTTGACCGTCAGATCGGTGAAATATTCAAACTTCTTAAGGCCCTGCGGATCGACGATAATACCATTGTATTCTTTTGTGGAGATAATGGCGGAGCACCATATTTTAAGGATAAGAAAAATCCTCGTGGAGTATTCGATCCCAACGGCGGTGTTTTTCAAGGCGGTAAGGGCAATCTATATGAAGGGGGACTGAGAGTGCCGTTTCTTGTCCGCTGGCCCGGCAGGATCGAACCAGGGAGTGTCAGTAACCATATCAGTTATTTTCCTGACATTATGCCTACTCTGGCGGACATTACCGGCGCCAACGTACCCGATGGATGCGATGGAATATCGATGTTGCCGACACTGCTCGGCGAAGCGACGGCAGGTCGTCCGCAAAATCAGCATAAATATCTCTATTGGGAATATAAAAACCAGATTGCGGTTCGGATGAAAAACTGGAAGGCTTTGAAGTTAAAAAAGCAGGCAAGATGGATGTTATTTGACTTAACATCGGATCCGGGAGAGAAGAATAATCTTGCGGACAAACATCCGGAGATCATTAACAAAATCATTGCCTACGCCAAAGAAGCACATATCGAGCCGTATCAGGGGCATGTCCTTGATCACTCAAAAGGTTTTAAAGGACATAAGAAAGACTAAAATCAACTGATTGGGACTGTCCCCAATATACCGGATGTTTTCCGGGGAGAAACAGACAAATGAATCAAAGCGGAATAACTCGGCGCAGCTTTATAAAAAATACAGTGTTTGGGATGGCCGGCGTGGTGGGTTTTCCATATATTGTTCCCTCGTCTGCGCTTGGCGGTGACGGAGCGGTCGCTCCTGGCAATCGCATCACTATGGGCTTGATCGGCACGGGCAGCATCAACAGACGCCACAGAAAGGTTTTTCTAACCCAAAAAGACGCTCGAATCGTAGCGGTCTGCGATCCGGTCAAAAGCCGTCGCGAACCCTTTCGGGATCATATAAACCAGGATTCACATCGGCGGAACTGTGACCGCCAATCCCATCGGCGTTCTGAAATCTGTGATAGGCCCTGATGAGGTCCACCTGTATGCCAGCTCGGAGCATCATCGCAATTTTCTGGATTGCATCAAGACACGCCAACCCGCGGCGGCTTCGCCCGAAGTAGGTCATCACGCAACCACTACCTGTAACCTGGTGGAGATTTCCGCCCGACTTGGCCGGAAAGTAAAGTGGGACGCTCAAGCAGAAAACTTTATTGACGATAAGGCGGCCGACCGCTTATTATCACGGGCTATGCGGGCGCCGTGGCGGCTATGAGACGTCGGCAGGCAGAAGAAAATAAAAAGGACTCGGTCAGGGAGAGCTATGAAAACATTACATCGTCGGGACTTTATGAGGGGGCTTGCGGGGGCTGGTCTGGGACTGTTTGGCGGAGCGGCACTGAACGGCTGCGCGTTGGCAGGGACAAAACTCAAAACAAAAAGGCCCAATATTCTACTTGCCATTGCCGATGACTGGTCCTGGCCACATGCGAGCATCGCGGGCGACAGGGTCGTCAAAACCCCGACGTTCGATCAGGCGGCCCGTGAGGGAGTGCTGTTCACTAACGCCTTCATTTCGGCACCCTCGTGCAGCCCGTCCCGCTCATCAATCCTGACGGGACAGTGGCACTGGCGGCTGGAAAAAGGAGGGAACTTATGGGGTACATTGCCGGCTAAATTCAAGGTGTATCCGGATATGCTGGAAAGGGCCGGTTATTATGTGGGGTACACCCGCAAAGGCTGGAAACCAGGGCGGGATAAGCCGGGAGGACGGAGCCGTAACCCGGCTGGGCCAAAATATAAGGATTTCAAGCAGTTTCTCCATGCCCGGCCGGCCGATAAGCCGTTTTGTTTCTGGTTCGGCAGTTTCGACCCACATCGGAAATACACCCGGCAGTCAGGGATAAACAGTGGTATGAAACTCGAAGATGTGCAAGTGCCGCCGTGCCTGCCCGACAGTACCGAAGTCCGCTCAGACATCTGTGATTATTACTGGGAAGTCCAACGGTTCGATCAGGAAGTCGGCGAGATACTGACGCTACTAAAACAAAATAACGAACTCGACAATACTCTGGTAGTGATCACCGGCGATAACGGGATGCCGTTCCCACGCTGTAAGAGTAATTTATACGATCTGGGAACCCAGGTGCCGCTGGCGGTGCGATGGGGTAAGAACATCAAGGGCGGCCGAGTGGTGGAAGACTTTGTCAACCTGGCGGACCTGGCACCGACATTTCTGGAAGCAGCTCAACTCAAACCAACACGAGATATGACGGCCCGAAGCTTTTTAAGCGTGCTCCGGTCAGGCAAAGCCGGGCTGGTGGATGCGCAGCGTGACAGGGTGTTTGTCGGTAAGGAACGCCACGCCTGGGTACGAGAAGGGGGCGTGGGTTATCCAATGCGGGCGGTCCGCACAAGTGAGTTTCTTTATATTCGCAACTTCAAACCCGATCGCTGGCCGGCGGGCAGCCCCAAACCAATGCCAGGCAACGATCCCGAAGAACCTTTCGGCGACATCGACGGTTCTCCCACAAAAACGTATCTGATGGAACATCGCGACAAAACAGGGGTTAAAAGACTTTTTAAACTGGCCTGTGAAAAGCGGCCGTCGGAAGAACTATATGATCTGAAAAAAGACCCCGGACAACTAAACAATGTAGCCAAATCTGCTGAGTATGCGGCGGTAAAACAAAAACTGGCCGCTATGCTTATGGCCGAACTGAAGGCCACGAACGATCCCCGCATAATTGGAAAGGGTGATGTTTTTGATACGTATCCTTATTATGGAGGGCAACGGGGAAAAAAGATAAAGACATAAGCTGGAGAAAAACATCCTTGACAGACATGAAACAACCGGTATTATACGCACGGAGTTTAGACTATGTCCAAGTTTTTATGAAAGGATTCAGTCAATGAATCACTACTATTTAATTCTTCCATTGTTGCTTTGTCTGCTGGTTCAAGAAGCATTATCTCAAAACGTTCCAACCGGTAATACAAAGGATTTCCGGGTCAAGACCTGTCTGCACTCAGTCAGCTATGCCGGTTTCTGGCGCGGCCAGGCCAGGTTGTCCGTAGATGAGTTTCTTGTGAAGGCCAAAGAATTAGGCTTCGACGGAGTAATGCTGATGTCCAAACGTCCGCATGTCTCTCTACTGGACTACGACGCCGAGGCCCGCAGGAAATTGCGGCAACGAATCGAACAGCTTGGACTAAAACTGGTTTGCCTGGCCGGCTATGTGGATTTTACCGCAGGGTCAGATAAGGGGGGGATACCCCATCTGGAAATACAGGCAATGTATGTCAGAGAGCTGTCTAAAATGGCACGCGAACTGGGAACCAATATCGTGCGGATTTATACCGGCTACGAACGGCCGGGCATTGTCTTCGACAAGCAATACGCGACCGTGCTCGATGGTCTCAAGATGGCCGGCAAAGAAGCGGCCAAATACGATGTTACACTGGTGGTGCAGAACCATCATGATATATGCGTACATCACGACGCAATGTATTGGCTTCTCAATGAAGTGAATATGCCAAATGTCAAGGCGGCGTTCGACGCGTGGTCGCCCACTCTGGAAGGACTCAGCAACAGCCAAATCAGAGACGCAGTTAAAAAGATGAAGCCCTATCTTATTCATACCACAGTAGCGCAATACGTTCGTCTGCCACGTTATCAATATCAGATGCCGTTCACCAATTATAAAAAAGAAGAAACGGTAATCCGAGCAGTTCCGTTAGGGGGCGAAGGGATAATCGACTACGATAACTTTATCGGCGCACTCAAAGAAATCGGATATCAAGGATACATTACATACGAGATGTGCGAGGTTCTCGCCGGCGGCGGTACTATAGAAAATCTGGACAAAACGGCACGAGCATTCCTGAAGTATGTCAAGAAGTTCGATTAGCGGCGTCAGGTGGAGGAAAAAGGAGAGAGGGCATTCTACTGTTTCGGTGTCTTTCCCGGCCTGTCTCCGGGCTAACCCCCATTTTGGTGAAGATAAAAAAAGCCAGTGGGCGGCTATACATCGGTCGGGTTAAGAAGTGAAAGTGCCGCCACACCGGCCACACTATATTATATCACCGAAATGGGGCGAAGGGTAATTATTTATGGAGAAGATTTACGAAATAAGTAAAAAACCCGTTAGAAATCGGTAAAAGGACTATTTTGGGCAGGGAAATACCCTGATGTGTAATGGTCAAGGCGCCGATGGCGTTCAGGCCGATTGCTACGACGCCGTGGGCGTTGATGCCGATTGCCAGGGCCGCCCAGACCCAATATCCGATACCACAGCCGGCAAAGACCAGGATGCCCATGCCCACACCACCGATGGCCACCAGGCCGGCGGCGATGCCGGCGACGCTGATTACACCAAGTCCTATCCCACCCAAAACGACAAAACCGACCGACAATCCACCCATAGCCACCAAGCCAATCGCGATGTCGCCGACCGCGATAATCCCCCTGGCAATGCCGGGTGAGTCGAGACCGCCACGGCAGATATGGATCAGCGGCAGGGAGAAAATGGTAAGCTTACTACGGTATTCGTAGCCCAATAGCTGCTGATTGACGGCCAGCCGTAACCGGGCCAGTTCCTGCGGACTATGAGTCTGAATCGAAGGTTTCATAATATAAACGCTTAATCCCTTACAAGTTGCGTTCTTTCGCCCCTCTGGGGCTGAAAAAAAGTAATATATCTTCTTCCGGGGGCTTACGCCGCCCGGCTATGTGCTCTTGCGGCCCTTCGGGCCTGATAAGGAAAAGATATCCCCTGATTTACATCAGGGGCTGGTAATACCATCGCCTGTCCTGCGGCCAGACGCTGCCACCCGACTATTTTCAATCGTCCCTTCGGGACTGAAATACACAGGAGCAGGTTTCCCAGCGATAAATCGCTGGGCTATTATCATTTGTCCCTACGGGACTTAACTGTCATCCACCCTTTATTTTAACGATAATTTTCGTTTTGTAAACCTCCGATTTTGGGGCTGTTGAGTGAACAAATTTGTTTTGACCCTGCCGGGCGGTTGTGATACCATCTTAAATCCGGCGTAAGAGGGTCCGGCTAAACAGGGCGGAGGCGCTCTGATCTTTAATAGAAACAAGGTTACAAATGAATATATGTATTGTTGGATTACAATGGGGTGACGAGGGTAAAGGCAAGATTGTGGATCGGCTGAGCGAGAAGGCCGATCTGGTGATCCGCTACAGCGGTGGGGCGAACGCGGGGCATACGGTAGTACGAAACAGCAGTGAGGAGTCGTTCAAGCTGCATCTGCTGCCCAGCGGGATTCTTCACGAAGGTGTGCTGTGCGTGATTGCAAACGGGGTGGCATTAGACGCGGAAGTGCTGCTGGGGGAGATTGCGGGACTGAAAGAACGGGGTGTCGAGGCAAAAGATAATCTGCGGATATCGGGCCGGGCACACCTCGTGATGGACTATCACAAGAAGCAGGACAGACTCAGTGAAGAAGCGCTGGGCAAGGCCAAGATCGGTACGACAGTGCGTGGAATAGGCCCCTGCTACAGTGATAAGGTAACGCGGACAACGGCACTGCGAGTAGCGGACCTTCAGGATTTGGACGGGCTGGGTGAGAAATTAAAGAGAATAGTTGAATATAAAAACACACTGTTCGCGGCACTTTATCAGGACCATGAGTCGCTGGAATACGAACCGATTTTGGAAAAGTGTCGGTCCTGGGCGGAACAGTTGGGGCCGATCATCGTCGATACCACAGAATTACTGCACAAAGCGTGGGGGCAGAATAAAAACCTGCTGTTCGAGGGCGCCCAGGGTACACTGCTGGACCTGGATCACGGGACTTTTCCGTACGTTACCAGCAGTAACGCAAGCGCCGTGGGGCTGCCTGCGGCTACGGGGCTGCCGGGGCGGGCAGTCGATAGCTATTTAGGAGTTTGCAAGGCTTACAGCACACGAGTGGGAGCCGGGCCGTTTCCGAGTGAACAGGATAACGAGATCGGCGATTATATTCGTGATAAAGGGCATGAATATGGTACGACGACCGGCCGGCCAAGGCGGTGCGGGTGGTTCGACGCGGTAGCGGTGGAGTATTCGATCCGAATAGGAGGGATCAACGAGATCATTATGCAACATCTGGATACGCTCAGCGGCCTGAAAGAATTGAAGGTGTGTACGGCGTACCACTATAAAGGCAAAAAGCTGGATTTTTTCCCGGCAGAAGAGTCTATACTTAGCCGAATAGAATGTGAATATGAAACTCTGACGGGGTTTGATCAGGACCTTCGGTCGGTTTGCTCATTCGAGGATTTACCCACGGCGGCACAACAATATGTTCAGCGAGTAGAAGAAATTCTGGGAGTTCCGATCCGGATGGTGGGCGTCGGGCCCGGCAGGGGGCAGGTAGTGAGTAGAGAGTAATAGTAAGTAGAGAGTGAAGAGTAAAGGGTAGAGAGTAGGCAGAGTTATGACAACAAATTCTCGAACAAAACCTGACGAGGCCGAAATGCATCCCGTATTAGGTATTCCCCTGAATCGTATGCCACGGCATGTCGCAATAATAATGGACGGCAACGGCCGATGGGCGGAACAACGCGGTTTGCCAAGACTGGAAGGACATCGCAACGGCAGCAAGGGAGTACGCAACGTGATTACCGAAACGGCTCGGCTGGGGATCGAGTGTCTTACGCTGTACTCCTTCAGCACGGAAAACTGGAAACGTCCGCCGGAAGAAGTTAAAGGTCTGATGGCCCTGTATGAAGAATACCTGATACAGGAACGGCCGACCATTATGAATAACAATATCCGGGTAAGACACCTCGGTAACGAAAAAGAACTGCCGGAGAATGTTCTCCGTGAACTACACGAGACTATGCGGCTCAGCCGGGACAATACTGGAATGACGCTGAGTCTGGCACTCAATTATTCGGGACGACAGGAGTTGATCGGGGCGATTTCGCAGATGGTCAGAGACGCCCAGAATGGAAAATTAAAGGCCGAGGACGTCGATGACGCCACGGTCAGTTCGTATCTCGACACGGCGGGCCTGCCTGATCCGGACCTTCTGGTACGCACGGCCGGCGAGATGCGAATAAGTAATTTTTTACTGTGGCAAATATCATACGCCGAACTGTATGTAACAGATGTTCTATGGCCCGATTTCAGTAAGGAAACACTGTATGGGGCGATCAGGGATTTCGCAAGTCGCAACCGCCGATTCGGAGGGCTGGTTGATACAAAATGACGATGAATCAGGAGAAGCAAGATAAGTATGAACTCGCGTGAGCGTTTTAGGGCTGTGTTGAATCATAAGGCTGTGGATCGGGTGTGCGTGGATTTCGGTAGTACGGCTGTTACCGGTATTCATGTTTCGTGCGTTGCGAACCTGCGAGAACATTTTGGTCTTGAGAAGCGGCCGGTGAAGGCATTTGAGCCATATCAGATGCTGGGGTTGATTGAGGATGATCTGAAGGAGGCAATGGGTATTGATGTGGACGGGATTGTGCCGAGGCAAACGATGTTCGGCTTTCCCAACGAGAACTGGAAAGAATTTCGTATGCCCTGGGGCCAGGAAGTGCTGGTCTCGGAGCATTTTGTTACGACGACGGACAGCGACGGAGCCATCCTGATATATCCGCAAGGCGACGCGACTGTGCCGCCGAGCGGACGGATGCCGAAAAGCAGCTACTTTTTCGACACAATCGTCCGGCAGGAACCGATAGATGAAAAACCCCTGAACGTGGAAGATAATCTGGAAGAATTCGGCCCGATTTCCGATGAAGACCTGCGGTATTTCAAGGAACAGGTTGAGTTACTTTCAAATTCGGAACGAGGTATTATAGCTACGTTCGGCGGGATGGCCTTCGGTGATATTGCGCTGGTGCCGGCGCCTTTTTTGAAGCACCCCAAAGGAATTCGGGACATAACTGAATGGTATATGTCAACGGCCATTCGGCAGGATTATGTGCATGAGATTTTCCGCCGGCAATGCGAGATCGCTATTGCGAACCTGAAAAAAATTCACGCGGTAGTCGGCAATGTCATCGACGCGGTCTTTATCTGCGGTACGGATTTCGGTACGCAGACGTCCAGTTTCTGTTCGACCGATACATTCGATTCACTCTATGCGCCGTATTACAAGCAAGTCAATGACTGGATTCATAAAAATACCACATGGAAAACGTTCAAACATTCCTGCGGAGCGGTTGAGCCGTTTATGTCGCATTTTATTGAGTCCGGCTTTGATATTATCAATCCGGTGCAGTGCTCGGCGACCGGTATGGAACCGCGAAATCTGAAAGAGAAATATGGCCGCGACCTGGTTTTCTGGGGCGGCGGAGTTGATACGCAAAAAAATTTACCGTTCGGTATGCCGGAAGAAGTGTATAACGAAGTGATGGAGCGGATCGAGATATTCAACAAGGACGGCGGGTTTGTGTTTAACACTACCCATAATACTCAGGCCAATACACCGACGGAAAACATACTGGCAATGTTGAAAGCGATCCACGACAGCAGCTAACTGCCCGTTGTGTAGGGGATTAAAGGAAACGTTTTTTATGGAAAAGGGGATGATTGTTCAACTTCATGCCGACTTTGAAAAAAGTGTGTACACTGATCAGGACACAGGTATGGACTTTTGGCTGGCGAGAGATTTGCAAAGCTTACTGGGTTACCGCCAGTGGCGAAGTTTTGAAGCGGTTATTGAGAAAGCGATAACATCTTGTATTAACGCGGGATATGAATCGGACGACCATTTTGCGCGGGTGCGCAAAATGGTTGATTTGGGCAGTGGGGCCAAACGTGAAATTGAAAATATTGCCCTGACTCGATATGCCTGCTATCTAATTGCACAAAATGGAGACCCGTCAAAAGACGCCATTGCTTTTGCGCAGACATATTTTGCTGTTCAGACACGCAAACAGGAAATTATCGAAAAACGAATAGGCGAGATTGAACGGCTTAGTGCTCGAAAAAAATTAACACTGTCTGAAAAAGAGCTTTCGGGGATTATTTACGAAAGACTGGGAGATGGTCAGAGCTTTGGCCGTATCAGGAGCAAGGGTGATAAGGCATTATTCGGCGGAAAATCAACCGGACAGATGAAGCATCGTCTTAATGTTCCGAAGTCCAGAGCGTTGGCTGATTTTCTTCCTGCAATTACAATAAAAGCAAAAGACTTTGCCAACGAAATAACCAATTTCAATATTAACCGTGATGATCTGTATACGGAGAACGGTATTACAAAAGAGCATGTCAAAAACAATCAGGAAGTAAGAAAGCTGCTTGTTAAACGAAATATCAAGCCAGAGCAAATTCCACCGTCAGAAGACATAAAAAAGGTAGAACGCCGGTTGCTCTCCGAACAGAAGAAGTTAATAACCAAAGCTAAACCACTGGGACAGTCTCAAAAGAACAAAAAGAAATGATGTCAATCTCAAACATCGGTTTTGCAATCTTTCCGGGGGTTTACGCTATGCCCCCGGCTATGCGCTCTTTCGACCATTCGGGCCTAATAAGAACAAGAAGCTGTGAACAGATATAAAAAAAGGGATAACAAAAATGGATAAGGATGAAGTAATTCGTTTGATGGAGGCACATTCTGATATTTTACTGACCGAATATAGTGTTTCTAAAATTGGATTTTTCGGATCGGTTGTAAAAGGCGCTATGACAGAAGACAGTGATTTAGATATAGTTGTCGAATTCAATAAGCCCATAGGATTCAAATTTAACAGACTTGTCGAATATCTTGAAAACTTGTTCGGAAGAAAGGTCGATGTGCTGACAAAAGACGGCATTAAAAATATACGGGTAAAAGAAGTCGCAAGGGATATTGAGAGGAATTTAGTCTATGTCTAAAAGAGAAGATACTGCTGTTATTCAGGATATAAAAGAAGCTATCGACAGAATTATGTCATATACATCGAAAGTGGAGTATAACGATTTCCTGCAGGACTATAAGACACAAGATGCAGTGGTTAGAAATATTGAAATTTTGGGAGAAGCCGCCAAATTACTATCGGATGAAACAAAAAGAAACTATCCGAATATACCGTGGAAGGATATTGCAGGTACAAGAGATAAACTGATTCATGATTATTTCGGCGTAAATATTGATATTGTATGGGATATTGTTAAGAATGAAATTCCGCTTCTATCTAAACAGTTAAATGCCACCCATCGAAGTTGATGAGCAGAGAAATGAAAGTAAAAAATTAGGAGTATCAGGAGATAAGAATGGAGCTTTATTGTGTAAGGGCAGAGTTTGGGACCTATACTAAGCATTTTCTTGATGGCGGATATGTTGCTATTGGGTGGCTGTCAGAAAACAATTTATCAAATATTAAAACTAAGGATGAATTATATCCGCTTTATAAATCCACACATCCAGACGATAAAAGTAATGTTGTAATAGGTCAACAGGTCGGACAAATTGCACGCTTTTTGCTGGATATTAAAAGTGGTGACTATGTTATTGCCCCTGCACAGAATACAGAATTCATTTATTACGGTACTATAGAGAAAGACGCATATTTCTATGCCGATAAATCAGATGGTTGCCCATTTCTGCATAGAAAAAAAGTTAATTGGAACAAAACACCTATTCGACGTTCTCAATTCTCTGTACCATTTCAAAACACAATTCGTTCATCACTTACTGTTTTTAAAATTAGCCACAAAAAGAACTTCTTTACTACCATCGAAAGGCCTGATCTGGTATCTAAAAATGATAGAACAGTTGAATACGACTACTATACCACCGTTCTCAATCGAATTTTGGAACTGGATGACCAGGAATTTGAGATTCTTATTACTCATGTACTTACAGCTATGGGGTTTGAAGGGTCTGAACATACAGGTAAGGTTGGAGATGGTGGTGTAGATGCTATTGGCGAGCTTAACGTGGCAAATATGGCAAAAATTAATATCTTTGTGCAGGCAAAGCGATATAAATTAGGCAAACATGTTAGCGCAAATATTGTAAAATTACTACGAGCAAACATCCCTGCCGGTGGACAGGGTGCCTTTATCACAACGGCTGATTATCAGAAGAAAGCAGAAGAAATCGCTGTCGAACCCGGTTTTCCGAGGATTGGCTTAATTAATGGTAATCAATTGGTAGATATTTTGGCTGATTATTGGAATGAGATACCTGTCGAATTTCAAGAAAAGATGGACTTAAAAGTAGGATTGGTGGCAAAATAATACCACATATAACAGAATCCGAAATCGAACAATTCGCCATTGAACTCCTTTAAAAGCAGGACTACAAATACATTTACGCCCCTGACAGCGAAACGCCAACAAGTAAAATACAATGAAAAACAATCTTTCTGATAACCAATCAAACTTTCTTCTCTACACCGGAAACGATGGAGGAGTAAATGTTGAAGTGTTTCTGAAAGACGAGACGGTCTGGCTTACGCAAAAAGCTATCGGAAAACTGTTTGGGGTCAAAATACCCGCTGTCAGCAAGCACCTGTCAAACATATTTGAAAGCGGGGAATTGCAAAAGGAAGCAACTCTTTCCATTTTGGAAACAGTTCAAAAAGAAGGAAACAGGCAGGTTAAGCGGGAAATGGAATTTTATAACCTTGATGCCATTATTTCGGTCGGCTACCGCGTCAATTCCTACGAGGCAACGCAATTTCGCATCTGGGCGACAAAAACCCTGAAAGAATTCATCATCAAAGGGTTTGTTCTGGATGATGAACGGCTCAAGCAGGGCAACCAGGTCTTTGGGAAAGATTATTTTGACGAACTGTTGGAGCGTATCCGGGAAATCCGAGCCAGTGAGCGACGCTTTTATCAGAAAATTACCGACATATACGCCCTTTCGGCGGATTATGATAAAAACGCACCTATCGCCAAAGAGTTTTTCGCCACAGTCCAAAACAAGCTGCATTGGGCCATCACAGGAAAAACGGCTGCTGAAATTATCTATGATTCAGCAGATGCAACTAAAATCCACATGGGCCTGACCAACTGGAAACATTCGCCGGACGGCAAAATCTTAAAATCCGATATTACCGTTGCCAAAAACTACCTGAATAAAGCCCACATCAAGGAACTGAATGGAATCGTCTCTGCCTATCTTGATTTGGCGGAAAACAGAGCGCAACGACAGATTCTGATGAAAATGGCCGACTGGGTCGAATTTCTGCATAACTTTTTGGAATTATCTAACTACCCGATCTTACAGGATAAGGGCAAAGCCAGCGCATTGGAGGCCAAACTCAAGGCCAAGCAGGAATATGAAACATATCGTGTCGTACAGGACAAAAACTATGTCTCTGATTTTGACAAAGAAATAAAGCGGATTACCGGAAAAAAACATAAAAGATAAAATAATAATCGCCATGCATTTAACAAAAGTATCTCTTCAGCCTGAACGCTATCCTACGCGGGAATATTATCCCTTCAATCTACCGGTCTTCCAGCAAACGAAAGAACTGGCATTTACCCGGCCGGTAACGTTTCTGGTCGGTGAAAACGGTACCGGCAAATCGACGCTGCTGGAGGCGCTGGCCTACAAATGCGGTATTTATATCTGGCAGGGCATGGAACGAAGCCGTTGTACGCATAACCCTCACGAAAAACAGCTTTATCGATTTATCACAATTGACTGGGCCGACGGGAAAGTACCGGGTTCGTTTTTCGCCTCACAGATATTTCATCATTTTTCACAAATCCTCGACGAGTGGGCGGCGTCCGATCCGGGAGTATTGAAATACTTCGGGGGCGAATCGCTGATAACGCAATCGCACGGTCAGTCGCTTATGTCATTTTTTCACAGCCGCTATCAGGTCAAGGGACTATATCTGCTGGACGAACCGGAAACAGCCCTCTCCGCGAAAAAGCAGTTGGAACTCCTGAAACTGCTCGACCAAACCGTTCGCGACGGCAAGGCCCAGTTTATTATCGCGACTCATTCACCACTCCTGATGGCGTGTCCGGGAGCGGAAATCTATAGTTTCGACCAGTCGCCGGTTGAGCCGATCAGGTACGAACAAACCGATCACTATAATATTTACAAAGACTTCCTGAACCACCCGGAGAAGTACCTAAATGAAAGATAAGTAACATTTTAGCCAAGTGCAGCAATTCAAAGAAAACGTGTAAAAATAGAAACCAACCATGCTTGATCTTGCTTATGCTTCGCATAAGCTGCGCTAAAGCATGCCACCCACACGATCAAGTACGAATAAACCGATCACTATGGTATTTATAAAGACTTCCTAAACAATCCGGAGAAGTATCTGAATGAAAGATAACAAAAACAGTATATTGTATGTGGTACTGGTTTCAATGGTGGCGGCGTTGGGTGGACTGCTGTTCGGTTATGATACAGGAGTAATCAACGGGGCGATCGGGCCTCTGGTAACACATTTTGATTTGGATCCGCAGCTTGAGAAGGGCTGGGCAGCCGCCAGTGCACTTTTGGGCTGTGTGCTGGGGGTGGCGTTGGCGGGGGTACTAAGCGACCGGTTTGGCCGAAAGAAGGTGCTGATAGTTTCAGCGGTATTATTTCTCATGTCGGCTATTGGTACGGCTCTGCCGAAAGATATCACAATGTTTGTCATTTTCCGCATAATAGGCGGCGTAGGTGTGGGGGCGGCGTCGATGACCTCACCGATGTATATCGCCGAGATATCACCTGCCCGTATGAGGGGTCGGCTGGTATCGGTGAACCAGTTTGCCATAGTAACCGGTTTTCTGGTGGTTTATTTTGTGAATTATTTTATCGCCCAGCAGGGAAACGAGGCCTGGAACGTACAGTACGGGTGGCGGTGGATGTTCGGCTCGGAGTCGTTGCCGGCCTTACTGCTGTTGGCGTTGCTTTTTTTCGTACCGGAAAGCCCGCGCTGGTTGGCCAAACAAGGGCAGAGTGATACGGCTTTGGGAATCCTCTCCCGTATCGGAGGCGTCGAGCACGCCAAGGCCGAACTGGCGGAGATCAAAGAGGCCATCGCCCAGGAAAGCGGCTCAATAGGACAGTTGTTTAAGCCGGGTATGAAAATCGTGCTGGTCATCGGCGTAACGTTAGCCATTTTGCAGCAGGTAACAGGTATTAACGTTTTTCTGTATTTCGGTACGGAAATCTTCAAGAAGATGGGTTCCACAACCAATGCCGCCCTGTTGCAGACGGTGGTGGTTGGAGCAGTGAACATGACCTTTACCATAATCGCCATCTGGACGGTGGATCGGCTCGGACGCAAGCCGCTGATGATTGTCGGGGCGAGCGGAATGGCTATTTCCCTGCTGGCGATGGGAGGCGCGGCCTTTTATCAAAAGACGGATATGTGGATTCTGTTC
>Ga0255411_1002_pt1 | contig 26215 bp, 22 predicted proteins | sample ANMaggSSYBR01I10_FD_182648 | JGI IMG/M metagenome (GOLD analysis project Ga0255411, IMG submission 182648) | Sediment cell enrichment communities from methane seep in Santa Monica Basin, California, United Staets - ANME aggregate JGI... | ecosystem: Environmental > Aquatic > Marine > Cold seeps >... | reverse complement strand
TTGAATATATGCTCTCTCATGAAGCAAAACGCCAGGCTAGAAAGGCCGAAGCAGAAACAGTTAATCTGCGCAGCCGTATTAAAATTCTCGAAAATAATGTTGCCAAGGCCCTGCTGATCAATGAGGCTCTGTGGGAACTTATCCGCGAGAAGCTCCGCCTTACCGATGATGAACTTAATGAGAAACTCTACTCAATCGATATGCGTGACGGGAAACTGGACGGCAAGAATCAACGCTCCAGCGCAAAGAAATGTCCCCAATGCAATCGTATGGTCTCCCACCGTCATGCCGCGTGCCTCTACTGCGGGCATATTATGGACGACTCCGTGTTTAGTCTGACATGACGCCAGCGTCAAAACCTCAAGGTGTCTTGATTATTAAGCCGGAAACGTAGGTATTAATACGTTTTTTAGACTTTTGACGGTATCGTCTGACATAGGTTTTGTGCCGGTTATACTGGTTATAAGGATTTTTCATTAAAGGACTTAAGTGCCTGAGCGATTATAATTCGGAAAAGGTTTCGGAGTTATCCACAAGCCGATTCCGGTATCCCAAGCCACAAGCGACCGATTTGGCCAGTCCAGTTTTCATAACGGTATTCAATTTGAACTAAAACCACAGGAGTTCGGTGATTAGTGATATTGTGGTTTATTACTGTTGGCATAAGTAGTTACAATATAGGCTGATATTATTATTTACTCATATCTCAAGGGTTTTGCGGGTTAAGTTACGAAAATCAGTATATATATCCGGTATTTTTGTACACAAATTATCCACAATTTTCCCATATGCAAATAGGACATTTGTTTATGCTAAAGACGACAGCTACGGGAAATAGCCAAGCAGGAAAATTGGTAAACGTTCAATGATAAGCCAAAAACCGTTGAAACGGTTGAAAAAAACGTATGGCGAGACCCCCAGCACCGGACTGAAGTCCGGTGTTAATGAGAAAAGAATAATAGAAAACGCGTAGGTCAAAGCCCCACCCTACCGGCTGAAAGTAGTGCCCGGTGGGTATAATCAGGCAATGTGCTCCACCAGGGCGGCAACGTGGACGCTCAGCAAGGTAAGATAATCCATATCCTGGCGATTGAACGCTTCCTGGTCGATGCCGTTGTTGATGTAAATGACGCCAAAAACGCCGACGGGTGAGAATATGGGAGCGGCCATGGCGGATTTTATCTGGGCCATCCCGGCAGCCTTACTGTCACTTGGATCAAAGTAATCGGTAAAATTGGGCAGGAGGATGTAATTTTCGTTCTTCAGAGCCTGTTTGATGATGTTTTTGCCTAGTAAGGCATCGAGGGGAACCTGGTCGCCATTACGACTGCGGCCACAATGACAGGTGAGCGGGCCACTGGCCATTTCGCGTAGCCCCCCCCCAAACGTGATAAGCTGTGAATTGTTCTATCAGGATTTTTGTCAGCTCGGTCAGCAGTTGTTCCTGATCGTCTTTTTTCGATAATGTCAAGACGAATTGGTAAAAATCATGCAGTCGCCGAGAACTGATATGGAGAGGTTTACTGTCCTTACGGGCGGTTTCAAAAATGGTAGGTATTTCGATTCTGGAATCTATGATGGTATCTTCCAAATCGAGCGGTGTGCTTTGGGGCCGCAGGTCACTTTCCGGCTCCAAATGGACTTCGAGAGCAAAATCGGCTACGCCAACGGTATCGCCCTCGTGAAGTGGCATCTTGGAAATGGGCCGCCCATTAAGAGTTGTACAATTGGAAGATTCGAGGTCCTGTATCATCCAGATGCCGTCGTTGGTGGTGTAAATGACGGCGTGTTGGCGAGATACGTTCCGGTCGGGCAGATAAACCCTGCACTTGGAAAGCCGGCCTATGTAAATGGGGCCGTCCGTAAAGTGCATATCATGCAAAAGAGAAAAACCGCGTTTAACCAGCAGTCTCATAGTATGTGTTCTCCTGGGCTGAGAAAATGACGCCTCATAACAGTAATCGAAATGGTTTTTATTAACCGGAGTAATAATACTCTACTATAATATAACTCATTACAGTAACAGAGTCAACAGGGTGTATCTACATTATATGACACCAATGAAAAGATGTCGTCCCAAAGGTTGGGAAAAAGGTGTATTTGGCGTACTATCAGATTAAATGGTGCGATACATCGCACCCTACTTAACTACGGCAAAAAATGGCATACGGAATGCCAGGGTTACCAGGGGCAGAGGTTAAAGATATTGGGGATATAGTCGAGTTTATGGCCCCAGATGTTATACCATGCAGCCCAAAAAGAGATAATGATAACAGTAACAAAGATATATGGGGCCCACTTACGCAGATATAGCCCGATGATCAAACCGGCGGCGGCCTTGCCGAGAAAGCCCAGCAGAGGCCCCAAATAAGGGCCCAGGAATTGGGAGACCAGGCGAATGACGGGATGGAGTTCAGCGTCTGTGCCCTGGCGTTGCATGAAATAGCTGGTACTGACGGCGTCGCAGAGCAGGGCTATGGTAAAGAAAATGATAAAACAGCGATTTGCTTGCCAGAAGCCGGGAAGGTTATGTTTTAACTTTGTTACGATTATAAACATGATACGGACATTTTTAAGGTTCGTGTTGTCGTTTGCGTTTTTCCCACTGTTGCAGTGCCCATTTTCGCATGTCCTCGACAGTATCGAATTCATCGATGATTTCGACGCCCAGTAAAGTTTCGATGGCGTCTTCCAAAGTAATAATGCCGGCGGTGCCGCCGTGCTCGTCCACGACGAGGAATATGTGCTCACGGCGTTTAATGAATTCGTCAAGAGTTCCGGCGACGGATTTAGTGTCAGGGATAGCGTGAATTGGCATGGTGGTTTCGGCGAGGGTGAGTGGGCCTTTGCCGTCGGCAAGCAACCGCACAAGTTTGTAGCGGTGGACCAGGCCGGTGACGTCGTCATAGTCACGGCCGTAAACAGGGACGCGGCTGAAACGAATGGGATTGTGCTTTTCAAGAATTTCGGCGACGGTTTTGTCCTTCTGGAAGGCAAGCATGACCCGGCGTGGAGTGAGGATGTCCTTGACCCTGATATTACGCAATCGAAGAATGTTCTGCATAATAAGGCTTTCCTGTGTATGCAGGATTCCGTCAGTCTGTCCGATCTGGACGGCAGCCATCATCTCATCGCGGGATAGTCCGGCGTGACGGGGACGCGGAGAAATAAGGCCGGAGATGAATTCGAGTAATAAGACCAGAGGCGATAGCAGCTTGATCAGGGCCAATACCACGTACCCGGAGGCGGGAGCGAGACGGCGCCAATGTACCGCGCCGAGCGTTTTGGGGATAATCTCGGAACAGATCAGTATAGACAGTGTGAGCAGGCCCGATGCGACGGCTACATACCTGTTGCCCCATAGCTCCAGCGCCTTGGCGCCGACGCCGGCGGCACCGACTGTGTTTGCGACTGTATTCAATGTCAGGATGGCAGCGAGAGGACGGTCTATACGTTCCTTTAATCTTTTCAGTACGCCGCCGCTGGACGGGTGTTCCTTCTGTAGGTTGGCAATATAAGCGGGTGTAACGCTGAGGATAACCGATTCGAGCAGCGAACAAAGAAATGAAACACCCAAAGCCAGAGTAAAATATATTATTAAGGCGGTCATTATTTCAGTAAATTATTGGCATCTGTCCGGGCAGCCTTTAGATAGTCAATGACTGCGCGGGCGGCGGCAATCCGGAGATATTTATTTCGTGCATTCTCGGCCATCAGGTTGTAGAGCAATCTGATGTCCTTATCGGTTCCGACGCTTCCGAGTGCCAGAACAGCGAGGCCGCGGACACGCCGTGTGGCCAGGTTTTCGCCGTCGGGGTCTTTATATTTAAGTGAACTGCGGACGAAGCGAACCTGTTTGTCTTCGGCAAGTTTCCCTAAAGCCCTGATGGCGGAGAGTTTGACTTCAATCTGCGGGTCATCGGCGAGGACGGTCATCTGGGCAAAGACGTCCCGGCCGCCGATGTGCCGGAGACCGACGATTGCCAGGAGTTTGTCATCGGCGTATAGGCTGCTGGCGAAGACCAGCAGTCTTTTAAGGATTTTCCGGTCTCCCAGTCGGGCCAGGGCTTCGGCGGCCTGCAACTGCACCGACGGTGACTGGTCGGGCTGGGTGAGCACGCGCCATAGTTTGGCATTGCTGTCCTTACGGATGGCGGTACGGCCGAGTTTGCCTATCAGCAAACAGGCCTGTCCGGCGAGGTTTGTGTCCCGGCTGAATAGGATATTGTCGTACCAGTGCGCGAAATGCCTATCACCAAGTTTTTCGAGGGCATATCCGGCGGCCAGTTGCACAGAAGGGTTTGGGTCCCGTACCAGCCGCTGTAGTATATCGCGTGAGACGAGGTCTTTGACATCGCCGACGGCGACGGCAGCGGCAAAACGAACAGCAGGTGTCGGATCGTTCAGACTCCCACGAATCTCCGGTATGACACTTCGGTCGGGCAGTAAGGCCAGCGATTCCAGGGCATGAACCCGCAGGAGAGGGTTGTCATCAGCGAGCATAGTCAGGAGTGTCCGGCGGGTGCGTTGTTGTAATTTTTCGGTCGAAATCCTGCCGGTGGACAGGCTGTTACAACCGAGGACGGTCAAGGCAAACAATAATATTAAGGTTATTAAAGAGATTTTTCGGGCCATAGTGGTATATCACTTGTCGGAATCATTTTTTTTCTGGTTATCGGTGTTGGGCAGGTCTTTGAGGCTGTCCAGTCCGAAGATTTCGAGGAATTTTCTGGTGGTGCCGTAGAGCAGGGGCCGACCGAGTTCCTCGGCACGGCCGACGATTTTAACCATGCCCTTCTCAACGAGCTGGCGTATCATCTCGCCCGCCCCGACGCCGCGAATGGCCTCGATATCGACTCGCATGACCGGCTGCTTATAAGCGATGACGGCCAGGGTCTCCAGGGCGGCGGGTGATAGTTTGGTCTCACTGCGGACCTTTATCAGTTGACGAAGCCAGGGGTTGAACCGCGGCTGAGTGAGCATCAGATAGCCGCCGGCGATTGCCTCGACGCGGAAAACACAACCCATCCGCTGATATTTTTCATTGAGTTCCTCGATGTGCTGCCGAATTTGTTTAACGCCACAGGTGCCGATGATGTCCGTAAGCCTGGCGGGGGAAACCGGCTCATCAGCGGCAAACAAGAGCGCTTCCAGCACGTCGGCTGTGGTTATTTCGACCTCATCGGGTGCCTGTTCATCAGGTATCGGCTCGGCAGGTTCCGGCTCATCGAGTACCGGCTCGGCGGATTCCACATTAGCGGATTCCGGCTCGTTAGATTGCTGCTCCGTGGTTTCCGGCTCAGACGCCAATAAAGACCGGTTGCATGCCGGGGGTATGAAACTTTCCTCCACAACGGATTCAGGGGGCGTTTCCGAGTCCAAATCGTCTTGTTTGTCTATTTCAGAGTCCTGCATTTATGTATCCTGGAACAATCACAAGTAGTTACCTTGGAGGATTTTACTCGTCTTTCGGGAAAAATAAAGGAAAAAGTGACGCCAGCGTCAAAAGTATGTTTTTCCAATGTCTTGACTAACCTTTCCAATCTATGCTATAACGAGTATCGTGAATAAGACGATCAAGGATAATATCCGCTGTTACGGATGTTGATTCATTTCGTCCGCAAAACGAAAGGAGGTGGCATAACCACTTTTTCTGTTTAGCATAAATGGCTGAAAGACCGCTCCCGTTGGTCGCTGGCTGAAATGATAAAATTGCGAGACTGAGATAAATTTTAACATAGGAGCAACCATTAAATGAAAGCTAAAGTGAGTAGTCTGGTATTGGTGTTGTTGTTGACTGTGTCGTGGATAAGCTGCGGAAACGCGGCTAAGGTCGAGCAAAAAGTACGAAATATCCCTTCCGACGTCAAAATCGAGGCAAAAGATACAACATATATGGAGTTTCCGCCTGAACTGGTGGATTTTGTACCATACGAGGGGAATCCGGTCTTTGCCGGGACGGGCAAGGACACCTGGGACCGCAGAATCCGCGAGCGAGGTTATATTCTGCGGGAAGGCGGGACCTATCACCTGTGGTACACGGGGTACAACAAGAACCGCGCAAACGGTACAAAGTATCTGGGCTATGCCACCTCGCCGGACGGGTTCAAATGGACGCGGCATCCGGATAACCCGATTTTCGATGAGTGCTGGGTGGAAGATATGTGCGTGGTCAGGCATAAGAGCACGTATTATATGGTCGCTGAGGGCCGGAACGATATCGCCCACATGCTGACCAGCAAGGACCGGGTACATTGGAAAGAACAGGGCAAACTCGACATTCGCTATACCAACGGCAAGGCCCTCACGCCCGGCCCTTACGGCACCCCCGTTCTCTGGATCGAAGAGGGAACTTGGTATCTGTTCTATGAGCGCGGCGACCTGGGAATCTGGCTGGCGACGAGCAGGGATCGTAAGGTCTGGAAAAATGTGTGGGATGAGCCGGTGATCGCACTTGGGCCGGATGATTATGATAATCATCTTGTGGCAGCGGATCAGATTATCAAGCACAAGGGCAGGTACTACCTGTATTATCACGCCCACGCCAAAGGGCCGGGGCTGTGGACGACCAACGTGGCGGTCTCGACTGACCTGATACACTGGAAAAAATACTCCAGCAACCCTATCATCCGCAAGAACCACTCCAGCGGCAGCCTGGTCCATGATGGAGAGCAATACCGGCTTTATACAATGCATCCGGATGTGCGAGTATATTTCCCGCGGACAAATTCGACAACAAAGGGAATTTAAAGCATTATGGGATATTTGCAGGCAGCAGATTGGGCGGTTCTGGTTTTGTATTTCGCGGGGATTATGGTGGTTGGGGTATGGGCGGCCAGGCGGATACATAATATCAATGATTTTTTCATGCCGCGCAAGTTCGGCAAGTTGTCGCTGATGATGCACGCGTTCGGGACGGGGACCCATTCGGACCAGGCGGTCAGCGTTGCCTCAAAGACATTTTCCAGCGGGCTTTCAGGAATCTGGTATCAATGGCTGTGGCTGTTCGCGACGCCGTTCTATTGGCTGATTGCCCCGGTGATGCGGCGGTTCAGGGCGATTACAACCGCGGATGTATTCACGGCCCGGTTCGCGCCGAGCGTTGGGGGACTATTTGCCGTCGTGGGCATGCTCAACCTGATGGTTAATATCGGGGTGATGCTCAAGGGTTCGGGGGCGGTGATCTCGTCCTGCTTCGGCGGAGCGATTTCGTCCGACTGGATTATCCTGATTATGACGGTGTTGTTTCTGGCCTATGGGGTCGCGGGAGGGCTGGCGGCGGCGATTATCACGGACTTTATTCAGGGGATTCTGACGGTTGTGTTTTCGTTCGCCTTACTGCCGTTCGTGATGAACGCTGTAGGTGGGATGGCTGGTCTGCGTGAGAGTATTACCGACAAACAGATGTTTTCACTGGTAGCCCCGGCGGAGATAGGCATATTTTATATTGTCATTATCGCCATCAACGCCCTGATCGGGGTTGTAACACAGCCGCATACGATGGGTAACTGCGCGTCGGGCCGAACAGAGATGGACGGGCGGTTCGGCTGGATGGTGGGCAATTTTATCAAGCGGATATGTACGGTGGCGTGGTCCCTGACAGGACTGGCGGCGGTGGCGTATCTGGTCGGCAAACAAGTAAAACCCGATGAAGTGTTCGGTGTTATGGCTCGTGATTTTCTGCCGCAAATTATGCCCGGACTTTTGGGGATTTTTCTGGCTTCACTTCTGGCATCCGTGATGAGTTCGTGTGATTCGTTTATGATCGCCTCATCGGCGTTGTTCACGGAAAATGTCTATAAGCCCCTGGTATCTGAAAAGCCGGACGGACACTACGTTTTTGTAGGGCGTATAACTTCCTTTGGAATAGTGGCAGGCGGCGTTCTGTTCGCGTATTGGCTGCCGGGAGTGGTAAAGGGACTGGAGATATTCTGGAAGATTGCGCCGATGATGGGGATTGTCTTCTGGCTGGGTCTGTTCTGGCGGCGGACGACGGTGGCGGGCGCCTGGGCGGCTACGCTGACGGGATTTTTAATTTGGTTTATAACCACACGCGTATTCTTTATTTCGTTCATGGCCGATTTTCCCGGCTCCGAATCGCTGCGTTTTGTATTCGTAAAAAACGGCGTTCCGGAAATCTATTTACCCTGGCAGATGGTTTTTTACCTATCAGGCGCAACGCTGGCGGGGATTGTCGTCAGCCTGTTCACAAAAGGTGTCTCGGAAGAACAACTGGACAGTTTCTACGCCCTTATTCGCACTCCTGTAAAGGAAGGTGAGAAGGTGCCCGCTCCCTGTATGCTGCCGGCGGACGCGGTTGTGCCGCCCAAGCGGAAAATCTTCCCCAATAGTAATCTGGAATTGCTGGTTCCCACTACTATATCGGTGCTGGGGTTCCTGGCCGGTTGGGGCCTGGTGGCGGCGATAATCTATATTGTGTTTCTCATTACACAGTAAGGATCATAAGGGAAAATTTGTCATTTATGATTTGATGATTTAAGATTTAAGCATGCCACCCATATTTTTGGTTTTGGAGTAAGATATGACACCGAAAGAGCGAATTTACGCGACCTTGAAAGGTCAGCCGATTGATCGGCCGGCGGTAACACCGATTTTCATGGCCTGGTCGGCAAATTATATCGGGCGCAACTACAGGGATTATTACCTGGACGGTGATGTTCTGGTACAGTCGCAGGCGGCGGTGGTGCGGGCGTTTAACCTGGATCAGATCAGCGCGATCAGCGATCCGTGGCGTGAGGCGAGCGGCTATGGAATGGAATTCGACTATCCCGCGGACGGGGGTGGGATACCAAAAGAACATCTCATCAGGAACCCGGAAGATTTGGCGAAGATTAAACCCCTTGATATCGAGACATGCGATCGGATGAAACAACGCGTCCGGAGCGTGGCTAAAATGGCGGCGGACTTCGGTGAGACCCACAGTGTACTCGGCTGGGTGGAAGGCCCGATGGCCGAATACGCGGACCTGCGCGGGGTCTCTGAAACTATGATGGACCTGATCGACAAACCGAAAGCGTTTATGGAGGCCGGCGAGATGATCGTGCAAAACGCTATTGCTTTTGCCGCTGCCCAGATTCAGGCCGGGGCCGATATGGTTGGTGTGGGCGATGCCGCGGCCAGCCTGATCGGGCCGGAACTATATCAGCAATACGTTCTGCCGTTGGAAAAGAAACTTTTTGCCGGTATTCATAATGCCGGCGGAACAGTGAAACTGCATATCTGCGGTAACATCACGGATATTATAAAGTACATGGCCCAGAGCGGCGCCGATATTATCGATGTGGATTGGATGGTCTCGCTGAAAAAGGCCCGTCAGGATGTGGGGTCGGATATTACCTTATGCGGCAACTTCGATCCTGCGGGCGTCCTGTTACGGGGCACTCCGGAAGAGGTGGCACAGGCAGCACGGGAGTGCATTCGGGAAGCCGATGATAACTTTATCTTGATGCCTGGCTGCGAAGTGCCGCCGGCAACTCCTGAAGAAAATATACGGGCATTCTGTCCCTGTAAAGGGTGTCTGATTGTGGAAGAATTGAAAAGTTAAGGCAACTTCTAAAAATACCATCAAGGCGAACCTGCGGCCCGCGTAGAAAGTAAATTTTTAGAGATTGCCTTACTTAAGTGTATATTCGATTAAATAAGGTTTTTTCTACGGCGCAGCCAGGAGACGATTCCAAGGCCGATACTGCCGAGCAGCAGTGCGCCCGGAGCGGGGACAAGAATAAAGGTTTGACTGTCTTCGCCACCTAAGCCGAGGTCCTGGACCTTAATGCCGACGCGAAGGTCGAGCAAGCTGTTCAGGGCGTTGATTGTTTCGAGGTATGTCGAGCTATCGGAGAGATTCATCAAGACTCCTACAGACTCACCGGGGTTCACGCCGTTAGGCTGGGCCGGGGAATCGGAATCGAGGGAAAAATCGGCTGTGAACTCCGGCGAAAGAAGATTGCCGGCCGGCAGGTTTGACGGTGTGGCGATCTTGGAAAAGGAAACGCCCGGATCGGAGTTGTCAATCGGGCCGATCGAAGAGAAGATGCCAAGAACGTCGTCGAAATATATGTCCGTAAGAGAGGACCGCAATGGACCAGTATTTCCAAAGGTGAACAGAACCCGGTCGCCGCCGGGGTCCGAGACGGTCATGAACATCTGGGCCGCACCGATAGCACCGTTGGCCAACTCGGTCGGGCCGTCGGTAGATTCCACGATGTGCCCGAAATGATAAGTAACATTACAAAACGCCGGCACGGCAAAGGGTCCTATAATCACCGCCAACGCTACAAGCATACATTTAATATGGCTGGTTTTCTTCATGGCTAATTCCCTTAAAAAAATGTTTTCATCCTCTTTTTGCTTCATTACGTTTTCAACCACTCCTTAGTAAAATATACCGGAAAATGGAGTATTTGTCAAGCATTTTTTAAAAAAATGGACTTTCGTACTTTTTTGATCAGCATTTTGCCGCAATTGGTGGGTAACAGGGCCTTTTGCCTCCAAAATGGCGTATTTTTGCCATGCTCGAGTTCCTAATTGTATAAAAATGCCGAATATGCCCAAGGCCCTGTAGCACAACGATTTTCGTGATAAAAAGTGCGAAACTTAACAAAAAGTGAGGGTGAGTAAAATCGATTTGACTAAAATCGGCTAAACAGGTAAAATCAACCCAAATTATGGTTAAACTGCCGGTACTGCCGGTGGCCGTTGAACATACCCCCAAAACACTCACATGGAGGATTTATTAATGGTAAAAAGATTAAGCATTTTGACATTGCTGGTTATGTTTCTGGTACTGTCGGCGGGAATCAGCGCTGCTCAAGACCCCCTCGTTTACACCGTGGCAATGACCGAGGCGCATACGAAGCTGGTCAGCCAAAGTCCCTATGTCAGTCCCACCCCCAGTTGTAACGCTTCCCTGGCACTGGACGCGAAAGGGCCGCTGGCAAAATTTGTGGTCGGCGTCAGTGCCGGGCACAAATCCGGTTCATACATACCACGACATAATCTTTATGCCTACAAGATCACCGATCCGTCCGCCAAAGGGCCAAAAAAAACAGTGCTCATCCAGACGGGCAATCACAATACTGAAACGACCGGTAGCTGGTCTTTTCAGGGGATGGTGGATTTTTTGCTAAGCTCCGATCCCAGAGCCGGCTGGCTCCGCCGCCACGGGGAGTATTATGTCTATCCGCTTGTTAATCCCGATGGTCGCTTCACCGCCAGGGGCCGCGGCAACCCGGAAATGCTTGAAAAAGGCATTCTATCGGGAAGTGGTAAATCCGATCACAATCGGGTTTGGAACAGGCAAGGCCAGGGCCTGTCCACCATCGACGCCCTGACTGCCGCCATGCAGAAAGATACCGGCAAAAAAGTCGATTATTATTTCGATTTTCATGATGGTAGTGAAATTAAAATTCCCTTTTATAATACAGTACCTGATTTAATGGACAGTCCCTTTTCCCAGGCCATGATCGCGCTTGATGTGGAGATTACCCCGCATGCATCGAACGGTGATCCGGGTATGGGACGTATATGGGGCATGACTAAGGAGGGATTAAACTCCAAATTCGCGTGTACTCCCGAAAGCGCTCCCAAACATCCCGGCGTAGATGTCAATATGTGTGTTAGTTGGGGCCGATATTACGGTATTGCCCTTTATAACACACTCATCAACGAGTTAGACGCATTTGTGTACAGCCCCGCTATAACCGAAGAGCATACGCAAATTGTAGCCCGGAACCCCTACGTTACTCCCACCCCAAGTTGTAAAGCCGCCCTGGCACTGAACCCGAAGGGGCCGCTGGCAAAATTCGTGGTCGGCGTCAGTGCCGGGCACAAATCCGATCCATACATACCCCGGCATAATCTTTATGCCTACAAGATCACCGATCCATCTGTCAGGGGGGCCAAAAAAACAGTGCTCATCCAGACAGGCAACCATAATGACGAACCGACCGGCAGTTGGGCCTTTCAGGGGATGGTGGATTTCCTGTTAAGCTCCGACCCCAAAGCCGTCTGGCTCCGTCGCCATATTGAGTTTTATATCTATCCATTGGTTAACCCCGACGGGCGCTATACCCGCAAGGGACGCGGCAACCCGGAAATGCTCGAAAAAGGCATCCTCCCGGAAGGTGGAAGTTGCGATCATAATCGGGTCTGGGACAGGCAGGGCGAGGGACTTTCTACCATTGACGCCCTTGTCATCGCAATGCAGAAAGATACCGGCAAAAAAGTTGATTTATTCTTCGACTACCATTGTTGCGGAGGATATTTCTATACGGTACCAGCATTGATGGATTGCCCCTATTGCCGGGCCATGATCGAGCTTGATGTGGGGATTCCTCCGAAAGCATCGGATGGCCATCACGGTATGGGCCGTATCTGGAGTATGACCGAAGATGGATTAAATGCCAAGTACGCATTTACTCCCGAACTCAATGGCGACACAGTAATTCACTGCCTGAATGTGGGCCGAAATTACGCCATCGGCATTTATAAGACACTCAACGCCCCTGTTCGCAAAAAAGAGCCGGCGCTTATAACGACGCATTAGCGGGATATGTTATACCCATCCGCTCTGCCCGCGAGGATATTAAGCGGCCCTGTATATAAAAAAAAGGACTGAAGCGGAAATTATCCGCCTCAATCCTTGTTACTACAAGCATAGTGCTTGGTGTGGACATCATTCTACAGCATTCGGCGTCTGCGGAGCCAACCGACAAGGCTGATGCCGATACTACCCAATAGAACAGCGCCAGGTGCGGGTATAAGATTCGCTCTCGTTGGAGTCCAGTTTCCAGCCGTAATACACCATCCGCTACCATTCCAGGAACAATTAGCACTCTCCAGCAGTGTGGTACCGTTAAATGCCACAAAATCAAACACCAACGGGTCAGTTTTATCTCCTGCAAATCTTATTTTCCATACCATAGAATTGGTTGCAGGGCCTGCAGCAGTTGCCAACGTAGGAAAGGACGGATCGTTTTCATAGATCGTTGCCCATCCGGACACGTTAAAATTAAAATGCGTTGTACTCTCAAATGTATCACCTATCGAGGTCATTCTGACGGCAACAAGGTCGAAAGGTCCGACCCCACCTTCGGAAAACCCCTGCGACCAGCTATTTCCTTCTACAGGGTCACCTATAGAGGTGATATTGCCAAAGGCAGCGCTAGCCGAAAAGGTCATGATAATTGTTAATAACAAATACTTTTTCATTCTAATCTCCATTCTTCTCCAGGTTTGAGTAAATATGACTGCGTAACGAATGCAGTTACATAACTTCTCTGTTTGTTTAAATTCTGTTAATATTCCCCTGTAAAAATTTACAGGGTTCTGCGTCTGCGGAGGTAGCCGACCAGCATAGTACCCAACGAACCCAGCAGCAATGCGCCGGGGGCCGGTACTGCAACCAGCAGGTCCTGTTTCTTTATTGTCATATCATCGTCGGCATACATGTTCATAATCCGGACATTGCCGATACCCTGTCCGGCGTTCTGGCAGGCGTCGGCATAAAAAGTGTCCATTAGTGTACCGTCGCCTGGCGTCCAGGGCATGGGTTGCTCGTCTTCGAGAACCCAGATAACGTGCTGGAGGGCGTTGGCGGAAGCGACCCGTCCGGCTCCAGTCCCATAGTCATAACCGACGAGACTGCCGGTAATAAACTGTTTGTAAAGGTAGGCAGTCGCCGAACCAAGCGGATCGGGACTTCCACCACCAACGCCGCCAGCGTCAGCAGCAGTGGAAATCTTCGCGTAATAGGTCGCGTTGAATCCCAGATACTCATTTTTCTCCACGCAGAAGGTCTCGAAGACACCATCTGTTGGGTCGAGACTCACCGGCGCGAACACCCAACCGGAGACTGGGGTAGCGTCGAATTCGCCCCCACCGGTACTACCGTAACTGTCAGAAATAGTTACAGTCATGTTAGCGACGACCGGACCCGACATCAGGACCACCATCAGAATTACCAAAGTTGCTTTCTTCATCTCTCGTTTCTCCTTTTCTCAAGTTTTTTCCACTCCAAGCCATATTAAGCATGCCAACACGACACGCGACTTGAGCAAATGTAAATTGCAAAGGCCGGGCCACTGGCACGAGTGGGGAGTTGCCGATAATATTTTCGATAACTTCTTGAAAACAAAAAGGTTACAGAATAAGTGAGGGCTGTGCCGGTTATATAGATTTCAAAGGCTCGTCTTGTGAAGGCAACGTCCCGAATGACCCGACACAGCAACGATATTCTAAATACCGCTAAATAAAGATGTTATAAAGAGACTGTGATGTTGTTTTCCTGAAACAGCCGGAATGGAAGGGTGGAGTGATGGGTAGTACATTTTCGTCAAAGGCAGATTTGTTTGCCGAAGGCGGTTAAATCAGGGCCTGCCGCGGAGAATCACCCCCTCCGCCCGGCTTTCTTTTAATGATGAATAATGTTTGATGTTGAGCGGTTGGCGTACAAGTGCGTATGTGCGAGTACTATAGCCTTAAGGGAGAAATTCCGACGCACGTGTTCCTGAGCCGCCTGGGCAAGACGGCGGGCAAAATCAGGGGCATTAATAAGTCTGCTGACCGCGGCGGAAAGACTCTGAACATCACCCGGTGGGACCAAAAGGCCGGTTTTGCCGTCCTGGATAATGTCTGTCAGGCCGGCTGTTTTACTGGCGACGATGGGAACACCGACGGCCATGGCTTCGAGTGCCGAGAGGCTAAGGCCCTCCCATTTACTGGGCAGGACGAAGATATCAGCCAATTTCAGCCATTGTTCGACATTACGCCGGGGGCCGATAAATCTTATACAGTGAGAAAGTCGCAGATTGCGGGTAAGTTGTTCGAGAAAGTCGCGTTGTGGGCCGTCGCCGAGAATGAGCAGTTGTACATCGAGTTTTTGGGAAATGGTGTTCATTACGCGGATGAGAATATCGATGTTTTTAACCGGGTCGAGCCGACCGACAAAGATGATTTTTTTTTTGTCCGGCGACAGATTGAACTCTTTAGGGTCAACCGGCCGCGCATCAGCGAAGCGGCCGCAGTCAATAGCGTTGGGGATGACACAGAGCCGGGAAAGTGGGACATTACTAAAACGATGGGTGTGATAGTGAACAGACCGGGAGACACATACGGTCATATCGCTTAGACGGCAGGTAAGGTTCTCGGCGGTGAGGTGCCATTTTTTTCCCTGCTCGGCGGTCTGGATAGTAGCGACTATGTAGGGGACGTTACAGAATCGGCCGACGAGCCGGCCTGTAACATTGGCATGAACGAGTGTGCAGTGCAGAATATCGGGCCGGAACTGATTTATGAGCTTGGCCAAACGATAAAATACCCGAATATCCCACGCCCCGCGGGCGCCGAGGCAATGGGTGGGAATGCCGTACTCGCGTAGTTCACGGGCGAGCGGTCCTTCGGGAGCGAGACAGGCAACCCGGACGTCAAATCTGGAAGAGTCGAACCCACAGACCAGGTTTTTAATAAACAGTGGGGCTCCGCCAACCTCAAGGTCGGTAATCAGATGCAAAAGGCGAATTTTCATACTATTGAGATATACCGTTGATTCAGTTTGAAATCCACACTATAGTTACAACTAATAAGTTTCTGTTGTGTAAAAAGAGTTTATCTAATACTTGTTGCGGCATAGAATTTGGCCTTCCGCAACAGCAACTATCGAAGGAGCCAATTATGAAATTCAATTTACGGCAATATTTTGCAATGTCTTTTTCTTTATTGTTTCTTATGTCGTTTATTTCAAACTGCAACCTGGCAGCCGGGGAGGGCGTCGAATTTCTACAATCGTCTCAGACTATTGACAGATACGATATGATAGAAATTACCCTGAAGAATAAATCACCCCGGATAAAAAACCCTTTTACTGATGTGAAAGTAAGTGGGATATTTACACCGGCAGGAGGAAAACCGATCCCGGTGGATGGATTTTGTGACGCAAGCGACGGAAGCGTTCACCGTATCCGCTTTATGCCGAGTCAATCCGGTAAATATTCATACCGGGTAACATATCATCATCAGGATACTAAAAAAACGCACTCCGGAACATTTCAGGTTCGCCACGGTCGCCGCCGTGGTCTGGTCCGGGTCGATAAGGATTATCCCTGGCATTTCCTCTGGGAGGGCACGGGTGAGCATTACTTCTGGAACGCGACGACGACGTATTTTTTGATGAGCTGTGACGACGAGATAATTCGGGAATCGATTGACAGATTGCACAGGCTTAAAGTGAATCGGTTGCGAGTGGTGATTAGCGGGCGGGTCAAAGACGGAATTGGTTGGTGTGAGAATGTATATCCAAGTAAGAAAATCAGTTACCGGTTGAACCCCTGGGTGGCCGAGCGGCCGGATTCGGTGGAAGACCCCGGTTATGACGTAAAACGGTTCAACCTGGCGTACTGGCAGAAATGGGATCGGATGTTGCGGTATGCGAATGAACGAGACATGATTATCTCTGCTATCTTCTATCTGAGCATCAGGGAGAAAGGTGTCAACCCGTTTAAGCAGGCTATAGGTAAAGAAGACGAACAGCGATACTATCACTATGCCGTGGCTCGTTTCGCGGCATTTTCCAACGTGATGTGGGATTTGGCGAACGAATATCGGCACTTCCACAAAGATGAATGGGCGGAAAAAATGGGTACGCTTTTAAAGCAATATGATCCCTACGATCACCTGGTTTCTATTCATGGTCATGTGGACTTCCGATTCCATAAATCTCCATGGGTGGATTTTGCCATGTATCAAAAATGGGACGAACGCGGTGGTTACCACTATATGCTCTGCAACCGCCGCATGCAGGAGCAGACCGGCCGTATCATCCCACAGGTCAATGAGGAATATGGTTATGAAAGTCACTATCCCACGCGTTGGGGCGGAAATCGCAGGCCTCCGGCGAGAATAGCTGATAACTGCCGCCGATTGGCGTGGGAGATTTATATGGCCGGGTGTTACCAGACCACCGGAGAACGAGCCGAGACCAAAAATGGTTGGCCCGACAAGGCCGGCGGCGGCTGGATCAACGGACGCGGAGACGACTCGATGGAAATGCTCAAGGGCTATGGCTATATTGTGGATTTCTTTAAAACCTGCCAGTGGTGGAAAACAAAGCCCTCAAATGAACTGGTCAGCAAAGGAGCATTGTGCCTGGCGCAACCCAATAAACTCTATATTGTCTATCTGCCAACCGGCGGTGATTTAACTATATTCCTCAGGAGGGGAGCCTATCATGCGAAATGGTATAATCCGCGTACGGGGAAATTTGTTAAGGACTATCAGGTTCAACATAAAGGACGCTATCTTCAATTGAAGTCACCAAATGATACAGGTGACATGGTACTGAAGCTGGTTCCTCAAAAATAGGATATCATCGTTTTCTCAGGCGAAACAATAAAGGCAAAAGCAAATATAACAAACTAACCGGTTCCGGTATGTGAGTTATATGCAGTTCCCAGCGGTCCAGGGTACCGGCGTCGGCGAGATAGTCGTCCCATATTCTCATAGTCCAGACACCGCGGGCATTATAACCGTCGAAGATTGAGAGGGAATCCTCTTCGGGCAGGAAACGGCCGCTATAAGGTGGAAAACCCTCACACAAAGGGATGGCCGCTTCATCGTCAAAGATAGTGCCATACATGTTTTGCCGAGGGTTGCGCCAGAGTGGCGGCCAGACATCCTTAAGCATAATTGTCTGTCCCCAGGGCGAGTCCAGAAAAATTCTCAAATCACTAATTTCGGTATGGGTAATCTCAAGCTGAACGTCAAGGTCGATAATGTGCAGGTTCCGGTCAACAGTCAAGTGAACCGGGTCCATCCAGGCTTGACCGTCGGACTCGGCGGGAATGGGCTGTTGGAAATCAGACCCGATAATTAGTACGTTCGCGGATACGGACTTTATTCCCATAACCAGATATAGAAGACAAAAAACAATTATGGCACGCAAACAGATTCGCAAAGCTCTTTCTCCCGCTGACCGCAGGTACGCGATAACACGCTGCGACAAGGTCTGACAATGATTGACAGCCATCATAGAAATAATTGACCAACTGTCAAAGAGAAAAATTCATGAGATTATATCAATAACAGGCCTGACACCTGAAATTGGTTAATTCGCCCTGTAATTTTGGCGATATAAACATTGTAGATATGCGATTACCGTGGTTGTGGGGTAATTTCCTGGATTACTGTGTGGAATGTTCGTGCTCATTTTTTTTGGGTGAGCATGGTCTTACTCAAACCGGAAACTATACGCATCGCGTATGATTCTTCCTGGCAGGGCCGAACATAAAGCATTATCCGCAAAATAGCTGTGTAATGGCATATCGGGAAATTTTAACTGGGATAGGATATAACTATGTGTCCGATAAAGTATATATTTATTTTATTGATTGCCGTTCTTGTTATTCTCGGCGGTGTTTCCGCGGCCGATCAGCCGAACCAACAGGATAAACTTTACAAAATCGGCGTCCTGGCCAAGCGAGGCCCTGATCGTTGCCTTGAGAAGTGGCGGCCCACTGCTGAATACCTCTCGCGTCAAATCCCCGGCGGCTCTTTCACAATTGTGTCGCTTGCTTTTGAGCAGGTTGCCCCTGCCGTCAAAGATGGCCGGATCGACTTCCTCCTAACCAATCCCTCCCTCTATGTGGAAATGGAAATCCTCTATGGTGTCCGCAGGATCGCTACTCTTAAGAATTTAAGGTCAGGCAAGCCCGTTACGGTTTATGGCGGCGTAATCTTCACCGCCGCAGACCGAAACGACATCAACAAATTGGATGACCTCAGGGGTAAAACCTTTATAGCCGTTAGTGAACGGTCGTTAGGCGGCTGGTTGGCGGCCCGGCGCGAGTTTGAATTCAAAGGCATCGACCCTTATAAGGATTTTGCCGATCTGTCTTTTTGCGGCACCCATGATGCTGTTGTTTATGCCGTCCGAAACGGACGGGCTGACGCCGGCACCGTCAGGACGGATACCTTCGAACGCATGGCCGCCGAGGGAAAAATCGAGATCAGCGATTTCCACTTTATACATGAGCATGAAGGTGATCATAGCGAATACAAGGGTGAACTTTATAATAGTGATACCTTTGAAGATTATAATTTCATTCACAGCACCCGCCTGTACCCCGAATGGCCCATCGCCCAGCTCAAACATATCCCTGACAACCTGGCCGAAAAAGTTGCCTTTTCCCTGCTCAATATATCTTCCGACGGCCCCGCCGCCCACGCCGCCCACGCCGCCCACTGCGCAGGCTGGACCATCCCACATAATTATCAATCTGTCCGCGACTGCCTCAAAGAACTGAGAATCGGACCTTATAAAGATTATGGAAAGGTTACGATCGGCGGTGTTGTTAGGCAATATGGGTCCTGGCTTGTGGGGTTAATCATTATCGGGATTGCTATGGCAGTCGCCATCGTCAATATTCTGGCATTAAACCGAAGATTACTATCCACAAAAAAGGAACTCGAAGAGGAAATCACTGATAACAAACGGCAAAAAATCGAAAAGGAACAACTGAACAGCCGGCTTAAAGCCTCGGTCGATAAGGTCAACGCCACCAAAGATTTCCTGGAAAGCGTTATGGAAGGCGTAACGAACGCGATTTACGTGATTGACCTGGAAGATAATTTCACACTGACAAACCGGGCAAGCTCAAAAATAACCGGATACGCCGTCGATGAGCTTGTCGGTCAGTCATTTTCAATGTTACTGGAAGGGGATACTTTGTTGGAACTAAACAGGCAATTAACCAGAGTTAAAGCTCTGGGAGCCACAATTTCCCAGTTTGAAACTGAATTTGTTCGTAAAAACAGGACCAAAGTGTTCGTTAATATAAATCTGTCGCCGCTTTACGAAGATGGTAAAATTATCAGCGTGGTGGGTACGGCGGAAGATATTACCAGGAGGAAGGAATTGGAAAGGCAGTTGTTGCAGGCTCAGAAACTGGAGTCTGTCGGGCAACTGGCATCCGGGATCGCCCATGAGATAAACACGCCCACCCAATACGTGGGAGACAACATTCGTTTTCTCCAGGAATCTTTCACCGACATGACCGCGTTATTACAGAAACATGAACAACTTCTCGCCAGAAGCAGGCAGGGCGGCGTAACCACAGATATTATCAGCGAAGTGGAAGAAACAAAGAAGGAAATCGATATTGACTATCTGCTGGATGAAATCCCCCAGTCTATCTGTCAGACTATCGAGGGTGTGGAGCGTGTTTCCCAAATTGTTCGCGCGATGAAGGAGTTTTCCCATCCCGACTTGGGGGGCAAGACCCTGACTGACATAAACAGGGCTATTGAAAGCACATTAACGGTGGCACGGACCAAGTGGAAATATATCGCTGATACAGATATTGATTTTGACGCCGAACTGCCGATGGTACCCTGCCTGCCGGGTGAATTTAACCAAGTGATTCTGAATATCGTCGTCAACGCGGCCCATGCCATAAAAGACGCGATAGGCGACGATACGGAAAAAAAAGGGACTATCGGTATTCAGACCAGGCAAAATGGAGAGAATGTGGAAATTCGTATCAGCGATACCGGTACGGGGATACCGGAGGAGATTCAGGATAAGATTTTCGACCCATTCTTTACCACCAAGCAGATAGGTGAAGGCAGCGGACAGGGATTGGCCATCTCCCGTTCCATTATAGTGGACAAACACGACGGGAGTCTTACTTTTGAAACAGAAGCGGGCAAAGGCACTACGTTTGTTATTCGTTTACCGATTGACAACGAACAAGACTAAGGCACTCTAAGTAGAACAAACGGTCTGATGTTATAAACAGGAAAGGAAGATTAAGATGATTACCACTCAGGGCGAGAAGGCTGATGAGAAAAATGCGGCATCGATTTTCGATCCCTCACCTCTATTAAATGAGTTGGGTGAGGAATGGGAATTATTGGAGGAGATACTGGGGATTTTTCAGGAATCCACCGCCTCCGACCTGAAGTCGCTGCGGAAGGCAATTGACTCCGGCAACTCGGATCAGACTATCCGCTGGGCGCACAAGATAAAAGGGTCCGCGGCTAATATCAATGCCGAAGGGGTTCGTAAGGCAGCCTGTGATATTGAAATATCCGTCAGGGCCGGCAGCATGAAAGAGACAAACGCACTTATGGAAAATTTGTTTCAGCAATTTGATGCGCTGATACAATTATTGCGGGACAGCGATTGGGAAACATTCTGCCGAGAAGAAAAATGAGCAAGTTCCGATGAATGACAAAACAAGGATACTATTTGTCGATGATGAGTCCAATATACTGGACGGCCTGCGCCGTATGTTGCAGTCCATGCGCAAAGAATGGGATATGACTTTTGTAGAAGGCGGGCAGGCAGCCCTGGATATACTGGCTGTAAAATCCTTTGATGTGATTGTATCCGATATGCGTATGCCGGGTATCGACGGGGCTCAACTGCTCGAAAGAGTTAAACAGAACTATCCACACATTGCCCGCATCGTCCTGTCCGGCCAGACCTCAAAGAAAACCATTCTCCGTTCTGTCGGACCGGTTCATCAATATCTGACCAAACCCTGTAACGCGGAAACATTAAGGACAACAATTTCTCACATCTGCTCACTCCGAGATTTACTCACTAATGAAGAACTACAGGGTTTGATTGCGCAATTGGAATCGCTTCCCAGCCTGCCGTCTTTGTGTGCCGAATTGATGGAGCAACTCAGAGACAATGATTGCTCCGTTGATGAAGTTGCAAAGATTATCTCTCGTGATGTAGGTATGTCGGCCAAGATAATGCAATTGGTAAATTCCGCTTTCTTTGGTGTTGGTCGGCATGTATCCGACATCTCACAGGCTGTTACACTGCTTGGATTGGAAACCATCGCCTCACTGGCGCTGTCCATGCGCATATTTTCGCAATTCGATGATATTAAACTTGAGGGTTTTTCATTGTCCTGTCTTTGTGATCACGCCTTTGCCGTTGCTGAATTGGCTCGGCTGATTGCACGCTCCGAAAACGCCGAAAAAAGCGTTACTGGTTACTGTTTTCTCGCCGGAATGTTGCACGATATTGGTAAATTGGTCTTGGCCGCCCAGGTCCCGCAAAAATATCAACAGGTATTGTCGCTTTGCTCCTGTCGGACAAAGGAAATACGCGAGGCCGAAAGCGAGGTTCTGCAAACCACACACGCCGAGGTCGGCGCCTATCTGCTTGGTTTATGGGGCTTCTCCGACGATATTATCACCGCCCTGGCCTTCCATCACAGACCCGCCGAAGCAGCGGCTACAGAATTCAACGCATTAACAACTGTACACGTGGCAAATATATTGGCACACGAGACAGACTCGATATTTGATAAAAACATTCAGCCTGACACACAATATCTTGATGCTTTGAGATTAACAGATCGATTGCCGCGGTGGCGGGAAATCTGCCTTGATAATTCCAAGGTCAGAAGCTGACATTTGAGGAGGCACACGCTATGCCCTGGAAAATTCTTCTGGTTGACGATGAACCTAATATAACACGCGCCTTGAAAAACACACTGCGTAAAGAAAAATATGAAATCTTTTGCGCAAACTGGGCAAACGAGGCATTCGAAATCATGGCCCGCGAGCCTATTGATGTTGTGGTCTCCGATGAGCAGATGCCCGGCACCTCCGGCTCGGTAATGCTCACTAAAATCCGCCGGGAATATCCCGACACCGTAAGGATTCTCCTTACCGGCCATGCAAACGCCGAGGCCGCGATGCGGGCGATCAATGAAGGACAGGTCTATCGTTTTTTACAGAAACCCTGTAACGGCCTTGATCTGGTAATCACTATCCGCAAGGCCATCGAATATAAGCAGCTTAAAACCGAATGCCGTCGATTGTTATTCAATTCCCGGCGTCAGATGGAACTCCTGCGAAGGCTGGAAGATGCCCATCCCGGTATTGCGCAAAAAGAAAGTGCCGCCGCCGATAGAGCCGTCGAGAATATCCCCGTCTCTGAGGTGGATAATCTGCTGCGGATGATTGATGCTGAAATGGAAAAAATAGAGAAATTCTTCCAGGATTCGGATAAGACGTCTCCATCCCCCTCAACGCAAGCGGAGGAAACCTCGGCTGTAACCCCCCGGGAGAGTAAAAATCAGCAGGTTGAACCGCTTAGCAGAGAACCGTATTCCGCCACCACCACCGCCACCGCCGACGCTACCAACAACACCAGCAACCGGGACCAGGCGGTAGCACCTCCAACGCCGTCACCGACCTCAGCCTCAGCCCCACCTCCAGGGACAAGTGATACCGCTGCACAGACAAACGACTCATCGCCGACGCTGGAAACTTATAACGTCGAGAACGTGGAGAACATTAAGGACCTGAAACCCATAATGTCACGCTCGCAGGTGCATGAAATACTGGACAACTGCGGCGAACTCAAAGGTATGTCCCCGACGGTAGCCCAGATATTGAAGATGACCAGGAGTACTCAGTGTTCGATAGACAAAGTGGTGAAGATTGTCAAGCAGGACCACGCCGTTTCCCTTAAAGTACTCAAAATTGCCAACTCCGCCGTCTATACTCGAGGCGAACCGGTTGACACCGTGCAGAAAGCGGTTATGCGGATTGGTCTTTCTCAGATTCGCCAGTTGGTTCTCAATATTCACGTCATCGACCAGTTCAGCTCGGACACTCAGGACGAATATATAAGTCCTCCTCAGTTTTGGGAACACTCGATTGCCACGGGCCTTATCGCCGCGGAAATCTCGCGTAGCCTGGGTTTAAAGGAATCACAAATCGACGCCGCGTTCACTATGGGTCTGCTTCACGATGTGGGCCGTATAGTTTATCTCGAAATGCTTGGTAACAACTATCTTAAAGTCCTGCGGGCGGCCGAGATACTTCAGGTACCCCTCGAACAGGTTGAGTCACGGATGCTTTTGATCAACCATGCCGACGCGATGGATCGGATACTGCATGCCTGGGGCTTTTCCAAAGAACTGACAAACTCCATCGCACTGCACCAGCTCTCGCTGGGTAATATCCGCCGGCTGGCGCCCCGCACCCTTCAGGAAGTCGCTACACTGGCATTGGCCAATCGGTTGGCCCACGCCCTGCTTTTGGGCACCAGTGGAAACCTCGCCCTGTACCCAACCGAGGAATTCATCACCACCCTCAAGCTCAAACCTGACCTGATCCGGAGCATCGAGGAAACTATACCGGGCCAGACCGATGATATAAAATTCTCTATGCTCGCCTCCTCGAATCAAAAAAACTGGCCCCGATTACTCGACCAATTGAAACAGAAACTTCAGCAGCCATTCCGGCCCATTTATATGGGCATCGAGCCGCAGTTCGACAGCCTGCGCATCTTGTGTGACAGACTGCGTGATAACACCGAAGATGAGCCGCCGAACGTGGGAGTGATTAACATCGGTTATGGCCGGGAACGCGTGCCGCTGACCACCCGGTTCAAAGAGGCCGAAGCCGAGGCACATGTTGAGAACCTGCCCCTGCTGATTCTTTCTCCCAAAGGGGACATCCAGCTCGAAGACCGCACAATGGCTGGGCGTAGCTATAAACTGCTGCCGTTTCCCGTAGCCGTCTCCCGTGTCATCGAAGCACTGAACACGCTGCCGCTTCAATGCCCCCAGCCCGCGGCTGTTTGATTAACTGATATCTGCCGTGGAAGATGAGATATAATGTGCCACGGCTGTCTCGGCCGTGTTTTTTTATAGTGCTCACGATTGAATTTTCCCGTTAGTACGCGGGTAAGTAGTCTTACGACAATATGTTACGGTTTCGCTCGCGGGAATTCCCATACGCGGTGCGTATACGTTCTTTATGAACCGTTCAGGGAAACTATTGTTTTTGCACGCAGTGATATTTTTCTTTTAGAGCAGCGAACCTCAATAGTGAGTTTTTTGTCTTCGTGGCTGTCATCGCCGCCGCTTCCGCGAGAAACATTGATATGACCGGCTGGAACCTGTAAATCAGTTGTGTCGAGAACGCGGGGTTCGTTTGATAGTAATTCGTCAATTTTTGTGGCGTTGCGTTTGACCCAGATAAGACCGCTCGCCGAGAGGTTACGGCGGCAGGCCTCTATGTACATTTGATCCGACTGGTGCGCCATACCGTTGGATATATGGGTCAGCAGGAACAAAGACGACCCCGTCAATGCCAGCACCACAATCACCAGATAAAATACAAATCCTTTTTTTATGTTTTTTGCTCGCTGTTTCATCTTAATCAGTGTTTATCAGTGTAAATCTGTGTCTAATGTCTTATTTTATAAAAAACACATGTGAATTCGCTAATATTCTCCTGACGCCGCCGGCAAATTTCGGTTCGATAGCGGTGCGTACTTCCAGGGCATAGCCGCGTTCATTCTTTCTCCATACCTGCCAGTTCACCCTTGCTCGCGGAATAAAAAAAAACATCTCATAAGATCGAGGGCTGTTCGGGTCGGTTGTTTCATCCTTCAAGGCGAAACGCACGATCCGGCCTTCCCTTTTGGAATAGGCAACGGTTCCTTCCGGCAGACTGATTAAAAGCATATCATCACCGGCAGTCTTTTTTCCGGCACTTGACGGCAGTAACCGGGCTTTGTTCATATCGCTTTGCATCCGACCCAGAAGCGCCTGTACGGTTCTCTCGCTATTGAACGCCCGGAAGTTACGCGGCACATCAGCCAGCAGCGTCTGGAACAACGAGCTAAGCACGCCCGAAACCGCCGTCAGTATCGCTATGGCCACAATCAATTCGACCAGCATATATCCTCTTCGCGGCATCAGTTCACCTCCTGTTCCATCGACAGGTATCGGGACAATTTTACCGATACCGTCTTTTTCAACCTCACGTTGCGGGCCGTTACTGTAATCAGCCTTAGCCCCTGCCAGTCTCCGCTGCCGTCTTTCTGTTCGACGGATATTTCCACATCGGGCCACAACCGCTCATTGTCTTTGTCGGATATTTTTTCACCCGTCGCGGCTATGCTTTCGAGTTGCGCCTGGGCCGCCGCCACACACCTCTGCCGGAAAAGTTGATATTTATTGAATACCCGGCAGGTATTCATCGACATATAAAGCCCACCCATAATCATCCCCAATATGCCGATTGATACAATCAACTCGGTCAGCGCCCAGCCACTGTTTTTACCTGACTTACCAGTCATAATCATCCGCCTTCGGAGAGTACTTTTTATATGCTGTGCCACGGCCATCTTGGCCGTGCTTATATACGGCTGGGT
>Ga0255411_1001_pt1 | contig 27802 bp, 14 predicted proteins | sample ANMaggSSYBR01I10_FD_182648 | JGI IMG/M metagenome (GOLD analysis project Ga0255411, IMG submission 182648) | Sediment cell enrichment communities from methane seep in Santa Monica Basin, California, United Staets - ANME aggregate JGI... | ecosystem: Environmental > Aquatic > Marine > Cold seeps >... | reverse complement strand
AGAGCGGTTCCCTTATGCGTTTCGGACTGGTTACTTACCTGTGGGGCAAAGACTGGGACCTGCCCACCCTCATCCGTAACTGCGAAAAGGCCAAGGCATTCGGCGTCGAACTGCGGACCCAGCATGCCCACAAAGTCGAGGCCAACCTCAGCCCGCAACAGCGCAAAGAAGTCAAAAAACGCTTCGATGACAGTCCCGTTGTCTTTGTGGGGCCGGGCTGTAATTTTGCCTTCCATTATCCCGACAAGGCCAGAGTGAAACAGGAAATAGAAGGCGCCAAACAGTATGTCAAACTCTCCCATGACTGCGGCGGCAGCGGACTCAAAGTCAAGCCAAACGGACTGGTCAAAGGAGTGCCGGTCGAAAAAACCTGTGAACAGATCGGTAAATCATTGAACATCCTTGGCCGTTATGCCGCCGATTATGGACAGGAAATACGCGTCGAAGTGCATGGCAGCGGGACTAAGGACCTGCCGATTATGAAGAAAATCTTCGATTTAGTAACCGAACGCAACGTCGGCGTATGCTGGAACTGTAACCATCAGGACCTCAAAGGCAGGGGACTGGAGTATAACTTTAATCTCGTCAAAAACCGTTTTGCCACGACTTGTCACATCCATGCGATTAACGATGATAAGTACCCTTACCCATATCAGCAGTTGACGAATCTGCTCGTCAAAATGGACTACAAAGGCTGGATATTGATCGAAGCCCACGGCGAACCTAAAGACCCTGCCAAAGCATTGGCCGAACAGTGTGAAATCTGGAATAAAATGGTAGCCGACACTCAGAAAAAACTTAATCTGCCGCCAATAAAAATCAAGTAGAAAGATATCGGCGTCAAAAATTAAACATTGACACCAAAAACAATTTTCTATAGTATTCCGTCCTTTATTTAGCCTGCTGGAGTGTGCATAAGCAGTGGGGCAGGAGTTTTTTGCCGCGCCTGATTGTGACAAACATCACAAAATAAGGCCGCAGTCTCGTTTATCATACTCACCGGCAAAGAAACAGGTGATAACAGGATTTTCGCGATAATGCTGAAGGGCATAATATTATGAGTCATTATATTGTATTAGTTAAACAGGTACCTGATGTAACACAGATTACCGATAATGCGTTCGACCCTGAAACCGGCAACCTGATGCGGGGCAAGCTGGCCACCGTGATCAATGAACTGGACGCTCAGGCCCTGGCGTTTGCCGACCGGATGAGGCAGCTCGATACAACTTCGGATGGGAAGGTTATCGCCCTGACTATGGGGCCGCCCATGGCTGAAGATGTGCTGCGTTACAGCCTGGCTCGCAGGGCCGATATAGCTGTGCTGTTGACTGACCGATCCCTGGGCGGGGCCGATACAGTCGCGACGGCCAATCCCCTGGCTTATGCCGTCCGAAAAATTGTCAAGGACCTGTTAGGCGATACAAAGGACTATTTTGTCGTCTCCGGTATGCAGTCTGTCGATGGCGACACCGCCCAGGTGCCCGCCCAGATTTCGGAAGAGTTGGCCCTGCCCTGCATCGCTTATGCCACCGATGTCGAACGCAAAAACGGTCATCTTGAATTTACCAGGATTATCAGCGGCGGCAGTCAGATCGTAACGCCCAAAGCACTGCCGGCTGTCATCACCGTGGCCAAGTATGAATATCCGCTGTTCGCCACCTTTGCCGGCGGACGTCGCGCCAACGATATGAAACTTGTCGTTTGGGGGACTGACGATATAAAACCCACCTCGATAGGCGTAAAAGGTTCCAAGACCCGTGTTATCCGGGTCTTTCCGCCGCCCCATACCTCCAGAAAATGTCAGGCAATCGAAAATGTCGGGGAATTTGCCCAACTGTTCATCGACAGCTATAAAAGTAACCAGGGTAACGGTGAAGTGGACGATAAAACCAAGGCTAACTATGTTCTGCCAGGCAAAAGAACCGGCAAATTCGACCGGAACTACGAAGGCACTAAAAAGGAATGCGAAGCCTTCATTAACCTGGCCGAAAAGTTGGAGTCCCTGGGCATAAAAGACTCCGCTGATGTGGACGAGGCAATCAAGGAAAAAATCCTCGCTGATATTGATACGAAACTGAACAAAAGAACCCTCGACAACTTGCTTTCGGGGATGCAGGCTGTTAAGCCGAGTTACTCCGGCGATGTCTGGGTCATCGCTGAGCATGACGGCAGTCAGATGCACCCGGCTACTTTCGAGTTGATCGGTAAGGCACGCGACTTGGCCGATTCACTCGAGATCAAGGTTGGCGTGGTGATCGCCGGTGAAAAGGTCGAGCCGATGGCCAAGGCACTGATCGAGGCCGGCGCTGACAAGATTTATGTTATCGAGGACAAACTGCTCGAACCGTTCGACCCGGCCGCCCATCGTACAGTTATCGCCGAGGTGGTTAAAAAGCATAGGCCGCAGATTGCCCTTTATGCTGCTACGCCACGGGGCCGTGTACTGGCTCCGATGGTATCCTATCGGCTTGGCTGCGGCCTGACCGCGGACTGTACATCGCTGGACATCCGGGACAGTTCCCGCAAGGGCGATATAGCGGTACTTATGCAAACCCGGCCTGCCCTGGGTGGTAATGTAATGGCTACTATCTGTACAAAGGATTCGAACTGCCAGATGGCTACGGCTCGGCCGGGTGTGATGAAACGGCTGCCGCCTGACAAGTCCCGTAAAGGCAGTATTATTCGGCATGAGGTGAAACTGGCCAAAGGCGATCTCAGTATGAATATTATCAAGACCGAAGTCGGCCTTGGTACTGTGAATTTCGACGCTGACGTTATCGTCTCCGGCGGTAAAGGTATTTCAAGCAAAGACAGCTTCGAGAAATGCACATCCGATCTCTGCAAGGCCCTCGCCGACAAACTCAACGCCGAGGTCGAGTACGGCGCCTCGCGGGCCGCCGTTGAACAGGGCTATGTCGAACGTGTGCATCAGGTCGGCCAGACCGGTACGGCTGTGGGACCGCGGATTTATCTTGCAATGGGTATCTCCGGCGCTATCCAGCACATGATCGGTGTGGCCAACAGCGAAACTATTTTCGCTATCAACAGCGATCCTAACGCGCCGATTCTGAAACAATGTGATTATTATATCGTGGGCAACGTTGAAGACATCGTGCCCCAGCTTGTCGAAACATTGGGAGCCAAATAGAAGTGTCCAAAACCAAAAACTATAGCAAAGTGGACGTTTTGGTCGTCGGCGCCGGACCTGCCGGGCTGGCCGCGGCCATTACCCTCAAGAAGAAAAAACCAGACCTGGATATTTGTGTGGTTGATAAGGCCCATGAACCCGGCGGCCATAATCTGTCCGGTGCCGTTATGGAAGAGCAGGCACTGATCGACTTGCTTGATATAGCCAATGTCGATTGGCGTAACAGCGAACCGGCACGGGAAATCTTCGGCCGTCGTATCGAAAAGGATAACGTTCTGCTCTTTCTGGGCAGTAAGCGGGCTGTTACTATGATGCCCGCTATAAAAATGGCTGGGTTAATCCGCTTAGGCTTCGGCCAGATGGTGCATGAGGGGGACTATATTGTTTCAATCAGCAAACTATCCAAGTGGCTCACTCAACTGGCGAAGGAAGTCGGGGTCGAGGTCCTGCACGGTTTCGCGGCTGAGGACATCCTCATGGACGATCAGGATAGTCGAGCCGTGGGGGTCAGACTTATCGAGCAGGGACTCGATAAAGAAGGAAAGCAACAGCCCAACTATGTCCCCGGCGAAACTGTAGCCGCCGATGTCATTATTCTCGCCGAGGGCTGTGACGGACTACTGACTGAAATATTCGTCAGTAAAGCCAACCTCCGGCGATTCTCACATCAGCTTTTCTCCGTCTGTGTCAAGGAGCTTATCGAGGTCAGCCCCGAACAGTATCAGAAATTCGGCGATAACCGTGTCGTCCATGCGATGGGTTACCCTATCTGGACGCCCTTGCTCGGACCGGCTATGTTCGGCGGCGGCATTATGTATTCTTTCGGCAACAATCAGATAGCCGTCGGCATGATTGTCGGCGCCGACTGGAAGTTCTGCAATTTTAATCCGCAGGAGGCACTGGTCCGGTTCAAGGAACACGAATTTGTAAAACAGTTTATTGACGGCGGTACCGTGGTCGAAGCCGGTGCCAAGATGATCCCGGAAGGCGGCTATTATGCCATTCCCCGTGATCCGCGGACCAACTCAATCGGTAAAAATAACGTGCTCATCCTTGGCGACAGCGCCGGCTTTGTCAACATGCTGAAAATCAAGGGACTGCACAACGCCATCCATTCCGGCATCGCCGCCGGGACCGCTATTGCCGAAAACATAACCAACGACATCGACCATACTGCTGTGCGTTATACCGAGCTTCTCCAGGCGGGTCCTGTCGAAAAAGAGATGCTTTCGGCTCGCAACTTCCGCCAGACCGTTGCCAAATTCGGTAACTCGATCGGGATGCCCCTGTCGAGCCTGGGCGGTATTCTGCCGCGTTTCAATGTAGAAAAAGACTATGAGGCTATGACTACCGATCAATACAAACTGGCTACGGAGAAACCGTTCGACAAGGACTCTTTTACCGCGATGGCGCTTGTGGAACATCGTGAGGAGGAGCCTTGTCATTTAATAATCAGCGATCCGGAAATCTGCGAGACCAAATGCAAAGACACTTACGGCGATCTGTGCGGTGAATATGGCCGTCCCTGCGTGGCTTTCTGCCCGGCGGGAGTTTATGAGATGATCCACGACGAGATGAAACCGGCCAATCCGTCGAACTGCCTGCACTGCAAGACCTGCCAGAACAAGTGTCCGTACGATAATATCCGCTGGGTCGTCCCCGAAGGCGGCGGCGGCCCACGCTTCAGAAATATGTAACCGACGAAAAATTAGTATCTGTTGCGAGAGCCTTTTAATAGCCCCTGCTGTCAAGCGGGGGTAAAACCGCGATAAAACACACAATCCTTAACTGGTGCCGAGCTAATGACTTACACATGACAGTGCCATTGATGCCCGGACACCTTTGGCTTCCTTTGTGGATTATAATTTTCTTAAATTGTCAAAATTTTCTTGTTTTTTTTTGTTTCCCTGCTACCCTTGCGTCCTGTGTGGGTTAAGATGAATGGCTTTAGTCGGTTGCATTTGTTGCATCTTCAGTTCTACTGGTGGCCGTGCAACCTTATAGTTTAAAAGAAAAGGCCTTTAATTCGTCTATTTTAGTTTTAACCATGTACGGTTGCTTATGGACTATCATACTCCGATAAAATTCTCAAGGCATCCATGGGTTTGGATCCAAGATAAGCGTGAGACTGGTATAAATGCGAAAGGATTATATGTTGTTGCGCTTATGCCAGCAATTCTTATGCTCATAGGATTTGTCGCCAATGTTATGGCTATTTTTCAGCTTCGAGAGTACAGTGTCGCTTCAGAGACAGTTGTGATAACTTTAAGCTGTTTTCTTTTCGTATTTGGTCTGATAAATTTAGCCTTTTTGCACCTAATGTCAAAAGCAAAGATTCGACTTGAGAGAGAGTACAGGCATTATCACATATTACATAAAGACATAATTGAGAAAATCAGAGATTATCGAACTCACAAACGCTGGGAAGAAAAGCACGGCAAAACTCTCTTGCCTGATGACATCAAACGGGATATACAGGAGAGTAAAGGCAAAACTCTCTCGCCTGATGACATCAAACGGGATATACAGGAGATATTGTCAAAATTTAACGACAATTATATGAAAAAGATGCACTCGCCGGAAGTTTCCGCCGTAATAAAATATAGGCATTCTGATAATCTTGTCCCGATTAGAGTTGGTGGTGATAAAAATGACAGAAATAATGAACCGGAATTATTAAAGGAATCTTTCATATACCAAGCATTGAATGAGTATGGAAAACCAATGCGATATATTTATGTCAAAAATCTTGACGATCCAGACAAATATGAATATAGGGCCTTGGGAAAATATATAGAGGATGTTAAGAGTAGAGCGGGGGAGAAATATTCTACATTTATTGCATTGCCAATACGAATGGGTCAACAGCAGCCTGAATGGAAATTTAAAGCTCGTCGAGACCTTGGCATGTTGGGCTTTGATCGTAAAAAGAAGTATGGGTTTGGTAATTTTGAGAGACATGAACTGGAATACATTGCTTGCTTTGTTGACATGATGTCAGAACTTGTGCAAGATTTGATTGAAGCCGAAGAACGAGAAACGGCTAATGAAAAAAAACGGGAGACACAATAATGGAAACATTGTCTGTAGGTAAGGAGTCTGTAAGTGAAAATCTTGAAAAAGTACCTAAAGTTTTGCGGCATGAACTTTATGAATTTTTGAGTGACACAAAAACCTTTGAACAGCTTAAGCAAATGCTTACGGGCACAGGCCTTATACTTGAAAAAGATGATTTTCAGATACCCATTCATTCTGCCGAGGAGCTACTTGCAATACAAGCATATTTAAATAGTGCTTCGCCCTCAGAATAAAGTCTGTTGAGTCTTTTTGAAATTAAGAGGTCAACGGTCAACTAAAGGGCGCAAAACCTTGTGGGCGAGGCTTTTGGCTCATTCGATCCCGAACGCCTCCAAAACAGGAATTGGAATCGCGCCATACCGACCGGACAAATAACCTTTCTGGATTGCTTCTCCTTTTCTTGGTTTATAATCGGAAAGCGGGAACAGTTGAGTTTCGCCGTCATTGTTTTTTTCCGTGAACCATATCTGGTCACGACGGAATAATTCTGGGTCTAACAGGGTTGTGTCGTGTGTGGCGAAGACCAATTGAGCACCATTTTTATTGATGTCAGGGTCTTGAAAGATTTTTATCAGTTCCCTTGTCAAGAGAGGATGTAAACCCGCTTCCAACTCGTCAACAAGCAGTGTGAAACCAATTTTTATTGAAATCAACCATGGTCCGACAAGCTGGAAAAATCGTTGCGTACCATGCGATTCTTCTTCCAAGGGCAAAGGAATATTTTGCCTTGTTTTTTCGCTTTGATGCAATATCTCGACAGGAGGTCCGTTTTTTTCTTCCAATAGTTTGGCAATACGCTCGCGCTCGCCTTTTGTCAAGTCGTCAGGAAAATTAATATCACTGACATCCACAGGTTTAGCTCGCAAGCCGGATATGCCAAAATCAGCTTCTCTCATTATAGCGGAAATCACTAATTCAAATGAATTTGTTTTATCAAGTAACATCCGGGCGGTAATCGGCTCTAATGGGGAATATGGTGAGATTATCATTAGATTATCTTTAAACCATTCGTAAACATTCGTTAACTGTTTGTGATTCCATTGAGCCGCTACTGACAAAAACAAGGCATTGTCCCTGGTTTTGTCAGCCAAATTTATCTTTTCGCCTTTATAGTATGAACCAAATTTCCACTCAGTCTTTCCTGTTTTTTTATCAAAAGATCGCTCGAACCATTTCTGGTTTGATTTTTTTGGAGCAGCAAAAAGCCATTCATCATAGATGCGTTCTTTGGTCGCTGTGAAACCGTACTGATAGCGTATTTTATTGTGGAAAAAGATTATCTCAAAAAAAGAAGGCTCTTTTTTTGATTCATCATTAAATAAAAACGGCTCAACCCTCACAGTCGATCCGGGCTTTGCGTCGGCAGACTTCAAAATCATTTGCCGCATAGCCCACATTGCCTTGATGAGATTGCTTTTGCCGGAGGCGTTAGGGCCGTAAATGCCGGCCGACCTCAAAAGGTTCAATTTACCCACATTAATGAGGTTATCCTCCAATGTATCATCTGTGGAGGCAACGAGACTAAGGACTTGTTCGTCTTTGATAGACCGATAATTTTTAACGCGAAATTCCACTAACATCGCAATTTCCACCCAAATAAACAGCGTTATTTGCACATATTTTGCAAATATAGCCAAAATATTGAATATATCACTCAATTATTATATCGGGCAGACTGGAGTGATACAAGAGGATTTTTTCGATTTTAGTCCCTTTTAGTCGCTGTTCCGAAAGCATAAATATGGTTATTTCCATACACCCATACACTCTTACACTAACACACTAATAAATAAATCTCATTTTACCAACATTGGGGATGAATGGGATGCGGATGGATGGGGTGGGCCGATAGCCGCTGGGCCAATAGACGAAGAATGCCTTGCCGATAACATAGTTACGGGGGACGATGCCTGTACGATATGTTTTACCGTTGCCCAGGCCGGGGCCGCTCCAGAAACGCGAATCATGGCTTAAGGGACTGTTGTCGCCCATTACGAAGAACTGGTCCTTTTCAAGTGCGAAGGGGTTGCCCTCGGTTCCCCGGCCGTTAGTGCCGCCGCCGGTATTGGTATAATGGGTATCGCGTTGCAGTGTGATATGTTCGAGTGTGAACGCGCCGCCACTGCCGGATAAGGCGACCGACGGCAGCAGGTATCTGCCGCGACTGTAACCCCACTGACTCGGATCGGAAGGGCCGATTTCGATCAGTTCTTCGCTGTCGAGCGTCAACTGCCAGGTATGATCGACCACGGCAAAGGAGACGGTTACAGGACGGTCTTTTATAAGCGGCGGGAATTTTACTTGTTTGATAATTTTATCTGGGTTCATTTCGCTGTCGGGCGGCCCGTTGAAAATAGTGCAGGTGCCGTCGAAATTGATTATCCCGCTATAGATACGACCATATTTGCCCAACTGGACGGCCACCTGGCCCTTATCGTCGCGGCAGGTAAGTACGAAAGACAGTTTAAGGTCGCTGGCGATGAAGTTGTTGACGGAGTCCGGGCCGTTATAGGCGCAAAATTTGACCGTCCTGTTCAGACGGGACTGGTCGAATGTAAGGGTTTGGAACTGCTCATCACCATCGAACTCAAAAAGGTGTTTCGGCTGGTCAATCCGCCAGGCGTCGGTCCCTGCCGGTGCCTGGAAAGGTTGTCGCCAGGTTCTTTCGAGACGTGAGTCTTCGGGCTGATAGTCATTATCGAACGCCTTCAGCCAGAGCGACTTTTGGACATGATCGGGTTTTTGCTGAATCTGGTTGTCGATATACACGTCGCCGTCGATGACTTCTATCGTTTCGCCGGGCCTGCCGATCAGCCGTTTAATAAAGTGTTCACGTGGATCTTCAGGGTTCTTGAAAACCACAACGTCCCATCTGGCGGGTTCGATGAACTGATAAATATATTTCAGGACGAGGATACGGTCGCCGTTACTGACCCAGTGCCTGTCGTTCCGGTCGAATGGTTTGCCGCATAGCGGACAGAGGGGAGTACTGCCGGGACGAAGCCGATTAGGTATTACGTTTAACGGATGTGGAGGGACGCTCCCTTTCTCGTAACCGTATCTTCGTGGGTCGAAGCCGAAATTATACTGATAGCCGCATCTGGGGCAGGTCAGACTAAAATGGGCCCCGCGAAGAGTGTCGGCCATACTGCCGGTAGGGATGACAAATGCCTCGACGACGAAAGCCCGAAAGACAAACGCCAGAATAAAGGCTATCACCAGCGATTCGATGGTTTCCATTATTGACTGGAAAACGGTTTTATGGTAAGTAGTTTTAGGTGTATCGAACATACTTTGTTAAACTTCTTTTTTTCGAGATAATGCAACAGCAACTAACTAAACACATATAACTGAAATGTTACAAAGAATGGAACATTTCGTCAAGTTCAGATGAGGAAGCAAATATAAATGGTTTATTATTCATTATTGTCCGGACTGGGTATGCTTTTGACGGCGGCGGATGGAAGCGGCTCTGATCCGTGTTCCGTGGGGTCGTCAGGGGCGGACAGTTTGGCTAAATGGCTGAACATTGATTTCGGTCAGAACGAAACCTGGCGGTTCGGACTGTTGCTGCTGGTAATTTTAGCGACTATGATTATCGGACGTATCGTCCGATTCATTTTGAACCAGTCCGCCCGGAAGCTGGCTCAAAAGGAACAGACAAAACTACTGGGATTATTTTTGAGATCGTTGGCCGGTCCCTCGGCAATGGCGATTTTTGCCGGCGGCATATACCTGAGCCGATTATGTTTGAAATTTGCCGTCCCGCCGCGTGATGAGGGTTTTTCCGTTCAGGTTTTCGTGCTTTGGGGCCGGGTTTGCCAGGCGATTGTGGCGTTGGGCGTGGCGTATCTGCTGTACCGGATGGTGGACATCATCGAGCATTACCTGAAGCGCTGGACGAGTAAAACCCGGAGCAATCTGGACGATATGCTGGTGCCGGTTATCCGTAAGAGCCTGCGGATATTCATTGTTGTTTTGGCCGGTTTGTTCGTTGCCGACAATATTTTAGGGATGGACATCGGTACATTTTTAGCTGCTGCCGGTGTCGGCGGTTTGGCCTTTGCCCTGGCTGCGAAGGACACGCTCGCGAACTTTTTCGGCTCGGTTACCATATTTGCCGATCGGCCTTTTCAGGTTGGCGAGCGGATTAAGGTAGGCGGCTTTGACGGCCCGGTGGAGGAGGTGGGCTTTCGCAGTACCCGGATCAGAACGCTGGACGGACACCTGGTCAGTGTGCCGAACAGTAAGATTGCCAATGACATGGTGGAAAATATCGGCCGAAGGCCCTTTATCAAACGTGTCGCGAATATCGGCATTACCTACGATACACCCACTGAGAAGGTCGAAAAGGCCGTACAGATTATCAAGGACGTCCTTGCCCGGACTGAAGAAGTCAACCGTGCCCCGGAACTGGTCCCGCGGGTCTATTTCACGGAATTCAAGGATTTTTACCTGAATATACTGGTGATTTACTGGGTAACGCCGCCGAATTACTGGGATTTCCAGGTAGTCAACCAGCAGGTCAATCTGGCGATTATGCGGGCCTTTGAGGCCGAAGGAATCGAATTCGCGTTCCCGACCCAGACCCTGTATGTCAAAAAAGATGATTAAAAGGTGATTCGAAGTTTTTTTTCTTGACAGACCAGTTAGAGATTGCGACTCTGTAACTGAGTTTGTATAGTTATATGATAAATTAAGGAACGTAAAATTCGTTCCTGATGTGTTTTTGACTTTATTAGCGAAAGGATTGATTGAATGCCCGAAGACGTAAAAAACAAAAGCGAAGGAAAAGTTACTGAAAACCCTGCTCCGGCTGGTGAGGGCCGTCAGATCAGGATTACCCTTGACGATAAAGAACTGGAAGCGTCATACTCGAATTTCTGTCGGGTAACGGGTTCTCCCGAGGAAGTCATTATCGATTTTGCGCTGAATCCAAACCCGTTTTCGCGGGAAGATCAGACCGTCAAGGTTGACAAACGGCTGGTACTGAATTATTACACCGCCAAGCGGCTTTTTGCTGCATTGCAGCAAACGATAATACGCCACGAGCAGAATTTTGGTGTTATCGAACTGAATGTACAGCGGCGGCTGGCCCCAGGCGCACCGGCTTCCGGCGGCGAAAAGAAGTAAACACAATCATCAGCCTGGCCCGAGGTGGTTTATGCCTCGGGCCAAAGGCTGTGCTGTGACGGCAATTCAAATTATGGAATCCCAGCCTGACATCACGGTCGAATTGAACTTTTGGCGCTGGCGTCAATGCTTGAGTTGGAAAAAAATATTAAAAAATCGCAAATTTATTATTGACACAGGCATTTATCAACATTAGAAACGCTCTTTTGTAGGGAGAGATATGGTGGATTGTATATCTTCCCATATGAATCGGGTATGGACGGATAAGAAAAAGATGGGGATATTGGTAGTGTTATCCGTAATCTGGGGCGATTTATAGTGAAGACGGCTGTGTTTATATTGAAACAGGGTTGTTGCTAAACTGTGAGGAAACGCTGAATCTGTTGTTCGATAATTATTTTTTGTATTATTTCTTGATTATCAGTGTCTTTATGCGTATAGTCGGGATGGAATCATCAGGCTGGGTGGACTGTAGTTTGTAACAGCTTTGTTGTGAGATTAGGCAAAGCAAGGCGTTGAAAAAAAAATATAAAGTTTTTTTTGGGAAATCTTGGAAAAATTAACGTAATCTGCTTAAATGACAGACAATTAGAAGACAAGAAAGGATATTGTACATGCACTGAAAATAAGTCGCCCCGGCGGCCGTGGCTGTGTTGCTGGGCGGAGAAAACGATAAATAGAGCGGAGATAACAGTAATTTTTGGGGAAAAACAGGAAAAATAGAATTATTATAGTATTTTAAATCTCGGCTTGTTTGGAAAACGAGCTGTCTCGAAAGGAGATAACGACTATGGCTAATGGGCTGCGAAAACTCATCAAAAGAGCACGCAAACAATTCACAAACAATTCAAATCGCCGTTTCAACAGATTCGGCAACCGACTGAAGGTAGAGGAACTCGAAGAACGTATCGCTCCGGCTGCACTCGCTGCCGGGGAATATACCCCTTATGACACGGCTACAGGTGTGGGTGTATTATATAATGCCGGTGCCACATCTGTTGACATTACCTGGACCGATACCGGGGTAGCCAACAGTCTCGATACACTGGTGATTGACGGTAACGTAGCCGGTGCGGTTTCACTTATCGCCACTGATGAGCTGAGCGGTTCAGGTGGGATATTGATTACCGATTCGGCTAACGTTTCACTGACGTTGCAGACTGGTATTGCCGTTGCCGACAGTGGTACCTTAAGTGCCGCTATTGGAACGGCCCATCTGGATGGAGCCGATCCGGGAAATAACGCGGCTGTTGCTGCGTCCGGCGGTGATGTTGGCGGTTCGATTACATTGAATAACGGCAGTTCCAGTATTACGTCGATCGCGATTACCGACGGCGGCACAGGTACCGGAGCTATCAACAGCGCCATTACAACCGACGGCGACGTTGGGGCAGTAGCTGTTGCCGGCAACGCCGCTGGCGATTGGACTGCTATTGGCGGTCAGCTTACCGGTGCAATAACAATCGGCGATACTCTCAGTGCGAATATTACAACGGCGACCGGAGCGACGGCCGCGGCCGACATTACGGCGGATACCTTATCCGGCAATCTGATTGCCACGCTGGGCGGCTGGCTGGGTGACGTAACGGTCAGTACCGGTGCCCTTAGCGGTAATTTAACTGCGACGGCCGGTGGCTGGGCTGGTAATGTTACGGTAACTACCGGTGCCCTTAGCGGTGATTTAACGGCAACGGCCGGTGGCTGGTCCGGCAACGTCACAGTTACGGCTGGAGCATTAAGCGGTAACATTTTGGTGACGGCCGGTGGACTGAGCGGTAACACGACGGTAACGGCTGGTCACATGACTGGTACAACCACTGTTACGGCCGGTGGTATGAGCGGTAACATTACGGTAACGGCCGGCAATCTGTCCGGTGCCGTTGCAATTACGGCTGGCGACTTGTCCGGTGATATTGAAGCTACCGCCGGCAGTATCGGAAATGTTACACTCAGCGACGGCGACATCACAGAGGCGGCCAGCTTTACAGCCGGTACCACGATCGGTACTATTACGGCTGACGACGATTTCAAGGGTGACGTTACTGCTGGTACGACTATTGCCGGCATTATCTCAACCGACGGTAACATTACTACCGATGCAGTTATCAGTGCCGGCGGGACTATCACAGCGATAACTGTTGATGCCAACGAAACGGCCGGTGGTAATATGGCTGGTACGATAACCACGACCGCGGACAACATCACCACGGTCGATGTTGGTGGTAACATAAGCGGTGCGATAACCAGTGCCGGTACTATTGGTGCAATTACAGTCGATGGAAATTTGTCGGATGCGATTACCGCGGCGACCGGCTTTACCGGGGCGATCCAGATAGATGATGGAATTACCGCGGATGGCAGTCTGATTGCTACAACAGGCAATTTTGCCGGTGCGATTACGATTGACACAGGCGGCATGGCTGGTGCTATCACAGCAACTGCCGATGACATAGACGGTGCTGTTACGATAACTGACGGCGGCATGTCGGGTGCCATCACCGCTGGTACGAATATAGACGGCGCCATAACGATTAGCGATGACGGTATGGCTGGTACAGTTACGGCGACCACTGGTGATATTACCGGTGCCATCGCCATAACCGATGGACTTGCCGGTTCGATTACAGCAACCGCCGGTGATATAACAGGCGGCATTACAATCTCCGACGCTACCGATGGTACGCTGTCCGGAACGATTGAAGCCACGGCAGGTAGTATCGACACGGCAGGCATAACGATTGCCAACGGTATTACCGCGGACGGTGCCATAACCGTTGGCACCAGTATTACCGCGGCGGCTCCTATCGTCATCACTGACGGTGGCTTTGCCGGCGACATAGTCGCGGGTACGAGTGTTCTCGCGGCGATTACAGTAACCGACGGTGGCGTGGCCAATACGGCCTCGATTACAGCCGGTACCGACGTATCCGGAGCTATTACAGTAACCGACGATGACTTTGCCGGTGATATAACAGCGACAGCCGGTGCGATCGGAAACGTAACATTGGGTACGGGTAATAACGGAAATATTACCACCGATGCCAGCTTTACTTCAGGTACCACGATGGGTACGCTGACTGCTGATGTTGACTTTGCCGGCGATGTTTCTGCTGGTGGAGCGATTGGTGGTATTGTATCGCTTGACGGTGATATTACCGCCGACAGTGTTATTATTGCCGGTGGTACGATTACTCAGATATCTGCTGACGTTGACGAGACCAGCAGTGGTGTTATCGCCGCTGCTATTTCTACTACCGTTGGTAATATTACAGCTATCGATGCCGGTGGCAATATTACAAGCATAATTACCGCCTTTGCCCAGATCGGGACTATTACAACCGACGGCGAACTCAGCGGTACGATAACGGCCGGGACCGGAATCACCGGTGCTGTCCAGATTGATGATGGGATCGTAGCAGCCGGTTCACTTCTGGCGACAACCGGCAATATAGCCGGAGCCATTACTATCGATACCGTTGGTATGGCTGGTACGATTAAAGCTGATGCCGGTGATATTGACGGTGCCGTAACGATTACGGCTGGTGGGCTTTCCGGTACGATTGAGGCCGGTACGGATATTGACGGGGCTGTTACAGTTACCGCCGGTGGCGTATCCGGTACTATCCAGGCCGGTACAAATATTGACGGCCTTGTAACAATTACGGCCGGTGGCCTGACCGCTACCGGTATAGTCCAGGCGTCGAATGGTAACATCGGTGGTGGTCTTACTGTTACGGCTGGTGGCATTGACGCTGCCGCAACGGTTACGGCCGGTGCCGATATTGACGGTAACATTACCGCGACAACTGGCGATATAGCTGCTGCGATTACTGCGGCGACTAACATCGACGGAAACATCAATGCCGCGGCTGGTGCCATAACCGGTACTGTTACGGCAACAGCGGGAGACTTGACTGGTGATGTAACAGCCGGATCAGGGAATATCAGTTCCATCGTGGTTGGTGGCGAGATTAACGGTTCGACTATCAGGGCCGAGGATGATATTACAAGCATTGACGTTACCGGCGATCTAACTGCTACTGTTACCGCCTCGTACAATGATATTGACGGGACTGGTGATATTGGCACGGTTACATCCGGCGGCGAAATTACTGTTACTATGGCTGCTATAAATATCGGAACAGTCCGATCCGGTGGTCTTGCAGGTGAGGATATTAACGGCACGATTACGGCAGAGGGCGACATCGATCTGATCGATGCCGGCGACGCTATCATCGAAGCGACGGTAACGGCCGGGACTGCTACAAGCCTTTCCCCGTTGGCAACCTTTATATCCGATGGATACAGTTTCGCGGTATGGGCCTTTGATGCCGGTACCACGACTGAAGATACCGGCGTGACGGCACAGATTGTCTTTGACGGGACAGGTACGCCGACCTTGACGATTACTCAACTGTCCGACAGTAATCCGTCTTCACCTGATATTTATATCACAACGCGTGTCGATACGGGTGCCGAGCAGGTGTTTACCGATACAGATGTCGATGTTGATGCCGCCCCGGTTAATGTAACCCTCGGCGCCGATACTCCTATTACGATTACCACATTGACTGTGGAAGGTAATTATACCTTGGGTGCTGATACGGACATAACCGCAACGACTGTTATTGTCGAAGGCGGTGTTGCCGGTACTGTGAATGTTCCGATTACGGATGACATTACCTTTGGCAGTATTACTGGTAACCTGACTATTAACGTTGCCGGCGGCGGGGCCGCGGGTAGCCTGATTCTTACTGAAGGTATCGCGGCGGGTGCGACCGTTACAATCAGTGGTTCACTTGCCGGCGTTACTCTTGGCGACGCCTCGATAAACAAGGCGGGCAGTCTTGGTGACGGTGCTTCCATTGCGGCCGGCACCGGCACGATCGGTGATATTTCCGTCAACGGTTCGGTGAACGGCAGTATTACGGCGGCCAGTATCGGTGATATTTTGATCACCGGCAATCTGGCCGATTCGATTGCCGCTGATACAAATATAACGGCCAGCACCGGCGACATAGGCAATATTGAGGTCGTTGGTACGATCGGTGTCGATGCGGGCCAGGCCCTTTCGATCCAGTCCACGGCCGGCAGTGTCGGAAATGTTATCGCCGGTGGTAACCTTGGTGCCGGTGACGGTACCACGAGCATTGTGGCCAACACCAATGTCGGCGATGTTGTATCGACAGTCGGTACAATTGGTGATACCGCAACGGCTGTTACAATTACTGCTACGAATGGTACAGTTGGTACCGTTTCAGCGGTTGGTGATGACGGCGCGAATATCGGCATCAATGTCGATCTGACTGCCGGTGGGAATATTACGGCGGTTACGGCTCTTGATCCGGATGATGCTGATGGCGGTATCATGGGTACGATTACCTCCAATAGCGGTAATATCGGGACAGTGAGCACAGTTGACGCCACAATCGCGGCAACGATTACTGCCACCCTCGGTAATGTCGATAATGTAATCGTCAATCCCGACGGCACGAACTTGATTCCGAATACCGGTAATGTAACCGGTGCTATTACCGCCGGTGGCGACATCGACGCGGTAACTGGTAATAATATTACAAGCACGATTATTTCCAAGGCGGCCACGGCCACCTCGCCGGTAACCGTGTTCACCTATAATAACATTGCTTATACGTTCGACGCGACCTCCGGTCCGTCTTACAGCTATACATTCAATGGTGCCGCCAAGACGATTGACATCACCGTTGACAACGCGACAGCTCAGGCTGCCGATGTTGACATTGCTCTGACTACGGATGTCGCGACCGGCGGTAACGCGGGCAACGTTGACGACGCTCCCTTTGATCTGCTGTCATTGGACTTCACAGCCGCTTCCGCGACGGGTAATTTCGATAATCTCGGCACGGTAGCAGTCGAGGGTGATGTCGATGGCCAGATTGAGACTGGTACAATCAACGCTCTTCTTGTTGAAGGTGATGTTGAACTGCCCGTTCTGGCATCCAAGAGTGCCGCCGATAATGCGGTAACAGAGGTTGCTGTTGGCAGTGCACTGGGTGTTGACGACCCGACCGCGGCTGGCCTGCAGAACATGTTCGACGATCCGGATGCCGGCGATAGTGTCATATTCGGCGCCCCGGCTGATCCGTCAGTCTTTACTGTTACGGCGGCCAATCCAACTTCGGCAGGTGGCGATGTGAGCTTCTCCTTCGGAACCACCGGAGCGATATTGAGTACGCCGGTTCTGCTGACTCAGGGTGCCGGTGATACGGCGGCGGAATACCAGGTAACGGTATCCGGTGACGCTATCACAAGCATTGACGGATATACTACTACTGACGGTAATGTAACGATTGACGGTGATCTTGGTTATATGATTACCGCTTGGGACCTTGATACGGTAACGATTACCGGTAATATTCTGGAAGCTGGTGGAATCAACGCCAAGGACATCGGCAATATCGTAGTTGGTACCGCTGCCGATTCATTCAGCACTTATGGTGATGCCGCGACGGCTCAGGCCGCTTTGGACCTTACCGGTGATATGGCCGGTGCTATTACCTCCAGTGAGGTAATAGCCAACAGTGCGGCGGTCATGTCTGGTAACATCCTCGCCGTTACGATTCTCGGCGATCTGACCGGTACGATCACGGCCGACGGCAGTGTTGGTGCGGTCAGCATTGGTCAGTCCGTGGCCAACCTGAACGGCACAAAGATCGCTCAGACCGGTCTGATGTCCGGTACCTTGGTTGTCGGCGACGATCTTACTTCACTGACAACGGAACTGAGTCAATCCGGTAACGTCATTGTTACTGATGAATCAGGCAGTATAGTATCGACCGAGGGTGATGTCGGCGGCGTGGTAATGGTTGGCGACAGCCTTACTACCATAACAGCCGGCTCCGGCAATGTAACTGCGGACATCTTCATCGGCGGCGACAATAATGGCACTGACGATGTGGCGATTACCGGCCTGGGTATTACCGGCAATCTGGTGATCGGTGCGACCAATGGTGTCGATAAGCTGACGCTGACACTTAAGGCCGACGCGACAGACGCCAATCCGGTCGTCTATACGATTGAAAGTGCGAATAGCATCGGTATGCTGGTTGAAATCGAAAACGATGAGAACCCCGTCTCTGTTAGCGGAGTAACGGTGGATTCCATAACCATGATCGAGACCGGTGATCTGACCTTGAGCGTAAATAACGATGCCAGTATCGACCTTGAGGAACTCTATCTGTTCTCAAACGATGCTAATTTTGATCTTGATGTTGAAGGTGATGTAGGCCTGATCGTGGCGGCGGACGATGTTGATGCTCCCACCTCGGCGGAACTCGACGCTGAATTCAACGCGACTTACAGCGTGGTCAACGCTCCGACTGCTCTTGACGCGGTACTCTCCGACGGCGACAACGATGTCGATTTGTCAATTGATATTGAGGCCGACAATGTTACCGGCGGCGTGATCGCCTCCGGCGACCTGAATGTCGATACCGATGTGAACTTAGGGACGTTTGGTTATATGCTGTCTCTCAATGGTACTTTAGTAGCGGATATTGACGCCAGCGATTCTATTGGTAGTTTCGCGGCAAGCGGTAATATCAGCGCTACACTTGTAACCGAGGGTGTTATCGCCGTAGATGATGCCAGTGGTATGCAGGCTGATGTGCTCGAGTTGGGCCTGTCAGGTCTGCCGAGTTGGTTTGCCGGCGGCGTCCTCTCCGAGATTGGTGATGTGGCTATCAACGCTACGGCGGACGGTAATCAAGCCAGTTCGACGATTGGAGGTATTCCAGTCAGCGGATCGGGTAGCGAATATGCTATGGGTACCGTTTATGCCATGCTTGGCCAGGTCAGTGGCACTTATGATCTTGGTGCCGGCTTTGGTGGTTTCGTCGCTCCGATGGATGACTTGAACGCCGGTGCGACCCCAACGGTGAATGTGCCGCTATCGTCACAGATTGATATGTTTGTGGCTCCTTATACAAATGGTGGAACCGTGGGTGGTACGATGCACCCAACACCGCAGTTGAATCTGGTCAGTGGTGAAGTGCTGGTATCGGAGAACAATCCCTATGAGTCGGGCAACGATAGCGTAACTGTGGTCGGCAGCGGAGTTTTGGCTTATGTTGACGGCAGCGATGTTACTGTTATCGCTGGTCTGAACGATGCGGCTGCTGAGGTGAATATCGAAGGCAATGTCTCTGACCTGACAGTCGATACTGATTGGGCCGGTACTGTTAGCGTTATGGAAAACGCCGACGCCGACAAAGGTGAGATTACAGGTTGGCTGACAGTCAACGGCGATGTTGATGCCGGCACAGCCGATCTGGTGGCCTATAACTTTGGCGGATATACTCATAGTGGCGATGTAACCGGCACCAGTCCTGTTGACGCGAATCAGTTTGTTGAAAACGGCACGCTCGATTGGAGCAACAGTAGTGTAAGCTGGACCAATATGGCCGGCGACGACCAGACCTTGTACCTGTGGGGTTCATACACTGTATGTGCCGAATATGAAACCTTCTTCGGTAAGCTGAATAATGTTGATATTGTGGGACAAGGTGTTGCCCGTCTGGTCAGTGTGAATGCCGACAACGCATCGGGTATGTTGACCATAATGAACAACGCTCTTAGAGGTCAGGTGCCCACGGATGGCACGGCCCATGTCGGAGATATATCGAGCAACAGTTGGGGCAGTAATGTCTTCCTGTATAGCACACTGGTTGATGGTGATATAGACGACCTGAATGTCGATGGTTATCTCTTTAACCTGGCTGTTTCCGGCTCCGCAGGCGATATTGACGCAAGTCGGATGATTAACAATGCCTTTATCGCCGGAAGTGCCGATAGTATCCGCAGTGATTGGATTATGGGTACAACCATTGGTGGGTCCGTCAGTGACTTCACTTCCATATATTCCTTTAACACGCATATCGGTGGAAGTGTCTCTGATATGGCCGCTAATATGATGGTTGGTGTCTCTGTGGATGGAACTGTATGGGATCTGTGGATGGGCGGTGGAGCAACAGGTGGGCCGGCTTATGGTAGCGCGGCTTATGGCGGCGGCGGTTGGGGAATACCCAGCTACCTGATCAATTGCCGATTCGGTTCAGTCTCCGACGACAATATTGACAACCGTACGTGGATACAGAATGCCGATCCGGAAGATGAAGGAAGCGATGCCGTACAATTCAATATGAATCCGTTGTACAATCCGGTTTATGTTATTAATACGAGTGCACCTGGCATTACTCTCTATGGTGCAACCGATGATCCCGACGATACTGACGAATTGTTGCTGACGATGGGCGACAATTAGTAAATGATTGTTGAAGGTTGAAAATTAAATAACTTAGCGAAAGCTAATACAGCCCGATCTGGGAAACCGGATCGGGCTATTTTTTTTCAGCCCGGAAAAGGGTTTAATTCCCGCAGAAATCTTTGTATAATGCGAAATTGTCTAATATATATAGTGATCACGATTGAATTTTTCCGTTAGTTTGCGCGTAAGCAACCTTACGACAAAATATTACGGTTTCGCTCGCGGGAATTTCAATACGCGATGCGTATATTTTTATTGGAGGCTCGAATGCCAACCAACGCGGAAATGTCGGCGTTCCAGGAGCGGTTAAACGCTCTTGGCAGTGAAATAGTCCGGTTGAGCGTCTCTGACAGCTCATTGGAGGAGTATTTTCGTAACTTTTTGGAGCAGGTAGTAGCAGTTTTGGGCGTGGGAGGGGCTGTTTGGTCAATGAATGAACTTGGTGCCTTGGAGAGCCTCTGTCACATGAATCTCGACAAGGCCGGGCTTCAGGAGAATGACCAACAGACACAACTGCTGCAAAATGCCCTGCAGAAGGTTGTGCAGACGTCGGAATCGGTAGTCTTGCCGTCGCGGGGCGGCTCGAATGTATTTGACGGTGGCTTGGCCGAGGCAGGCGTGAACGAATCACCGCATACTCTGCTTTTTGTGCCGATTTCGCCGATGGACAAGGTCAAGGCGATTATGCTGCTTATCGCGCCCACCGATGTTGATCCGCGTGCGGTGCGGGGCTTTCTGGGATTTCTGCAGGGTTTATGTGAACGGGCCGGTGTGTTTTTGCAGAGGGGGCAGATAAACGATATGCAGCGGCAGATCGCCCAGAGCGACAGACTCCGGCAGTTCATAAGTTCTTTGCACAGCGGTCTGGACCCCCGCCGAGCCGGTTATGCACTGGCAAACTACGCTCAGGAGCTATTGGGTGTGTATCGATGTATGGTGGGTACGTTTTCATACCGGGGCAAATTCAAAATGGAGGCGGTTTCCGGCGTGGAATCGCTGGCCGTCAAGAGTAGTTTCATCAGGGACGTCTCCGAGATAGCACGGCAGGTATGCCGTAACGACAAACTTCTGATGGTGGACAATCCCAACGCGGCCATAAAGGAAGGTGCCGACGAGGCGGACGATCTGTTGACAGCCGCCCGGCTTTATATGCTGCAGGGGCGGTCGTTGGTTATGGGAGTATTTCCGATAAGATGTGACGGCCGGGTAGTGGGGGCTTTGATAGTCGAAAAGGCTACTGAGCAGGAAATCGATCAGGCCCAGCGCCGAAGGATTGAGGGACTGCTGACAGAGGCGGGAAGTGCCCTGGCGAACTGCCTGAATTATCGTCATCTGCCTTTTTCGCCGTTGGTTCGGGCGGCTGCCGCCCTTCGGCAAAAGGTTTATCTTATGCCGCAGGTTAGAAGGGCGATTTGGACAACAATTTTGGTATCGGCTGTCTTGGCGCCTTTGCTGATACGCGGACAGGTCAAGGTGATCGGGACGGCTGAATTAGTGCCCATCGACGCCCGGATAGCCTATGTGGAGCAGGACGGCGTAATCGAAACGGTTTCCGTGCAGGCGGGCCAAAAGGTGCTGAAGGGTGATGTTTTAGCGGTTCTCGACAAACGTATTATTGAGAGTGAGATAGACCGGGTTACTGATCAGATCGGAAAGGCTTCTCTGGGATTTCGCAATGCCCAGGGTAGCGGCCAGACGACTATGGCCCAGCAGTATCATCATGAACAGATGGCTTTGGAGGCGGAAAAGAAAAAATATACATTGCAATTGGAACAATATAAGATAAAGGCACCGGTCGGGGGGGTTGTAATCACCCGCCAGAGTCGGATAAGACAGTTACTTTCCAAACCGGTAAGCCGGGGTGAGCCGGTCCTGGAGATAGTGCCACACGAATCTGACTGGCAGTTGCTGGTGAATGTGTCCGAGGATACAGCGGGAGAACTGCTTAAGGCCTATGACCGGCTTGAGCAGGGCCGGTTTTTGGAAGCGAAAATTATTTTGAATGCCTATCCCGACAAAACGTTTCGGACGAATGTATTATCGGTAGCCAGGCGTGCTCACGTTCTCTCAACCGGCCAGCAGAAATACCGTAATGTTATTGAGGTTCGGGTGGAAGGACCTGCTGAGCTGAAAGATAATATCGAACCAAGACAGGGGATGGAAGGTAAGGTTGCTATCGAATGCGGCAGACGAAGTTTGTACTATGTGGTAACACATGAATTTATTGATTTTATTCGGGTAAGTATGTTTTGAAAGGAAATAATCGGGATGAGAGATGTCCAATCGACAGGGCTGAGGATCGCGTTGTTTATATTGGTTTTTATTTTATGTTCGGCTATGCCTCTGCCGGCGCGGAATGAATTGCCGTTTGGTGGCGAAAATTATTCCTCGCTTGATGCGCAGCGGGTGGTCGTATTGAGCATGGCGGTGGACGGGATAATTTCTCGTCTGGCCCATGAGCCGCAGGAGTTTGTGAAAAAGGGCGATCTTCTGCTGCAATTGGATGCCAAACGGATAGAGTTGGAAGTAAAAAGCCTCCAGAAGCAGTTGGAGTTGAATCGCACTGTCGATCTTCTACAGGCTCGAATTCGATTTAAATATGCCTGCGACAACTTGGAAATCGTCGAGGAGTTATATAATACCAAGATTGGTGATGCGCGGGCAGCTTCGGAGAAGGAGCGAAAAGAGGCTGTCCAGAGTAAGGATATTGCAGAACTTGAGTTGGAAAGAATTCGAATGCAGGGACAGATGCTGGAGTTGAAGTTATGCCAGAATCAGGATCTGCTGGCCCGGCATTCGTTACGGGCGCCGATGGACGGTGTTATTGTGCCTTTCTCAAGCATCAAGAATCTTGAGTCCAGAAATCTTAAACAGCTACAGGTAGGTGAGACGGTACAGGCTTATGCGCCGGCGATGGCGATGATGAAAGTGGATAGGTTACAGGTGAGACGTACGTTGCCGACTGAGCGGCTGGCGGATGTGAGACTGGGCCAGACAGTTGACGTTTGTGTGGATCGGGAAGATAGCAAACCGGTACCGACCCGGATAGTCTATATCAGTCCCACCATCAGCTATTCCACCCAGCGGTTCGAGATTAAAGTGGAATTGGAGAATTCTTTTGTCGAAAACCCACAGCGGTTGACGCCGGGCGCCTATCCTTATCGTTTCCGTCCCGGTATGCGGGCCTGGGTCAAATTGACACCGCGCAAGTAGGGTGGGGCTTTGACCCACGCGGTAACTGTCAAAACATAAATCCCGTAGGGACAAATGATAATAGCTAAGTAGGGTGCCACGGCCATCTTGGCCGTGCTTATGCAGCCTCTTGCTCAAGTAGGGTGCGATGTATCGCACCATTTGAACTGACCAATGGAATTGAATACGACCCATGAGCAACGAATTGCATCAACCAGAATCAACACCACAAGAGAATATGCTGCCGCAACCGCGCGCGGAGTTGGAAAGTTTTTCCCAGATATTCGACGGACAGCCGTTTTGGGTGTACAAGGACCCGCTGTCGTTGCGTTATTATCGATTTAATCGTGAGGAGCATTTTATAATCGAGCGGTTGCGCCGGGGCGTAACACTCGAACAGCTCAAGCAGGCTCACCAGGATGAATTCGACACTGGCGATCTGTCCAACCAGGAAGTGGGTCGATTTATCAGTTCATTGACTGAGAGGAACCTGCTGATAATGAATCAGTCCAATCGGGACGAGTTATTGTACCAGGCCGCGAAGAAGCGCAGTCGCGCGAAGCTCTTCGGCCAGTTCACCAACATTCTGTTTATCAAGATTCCGCTTTACGACCCCGACAAGTTATTCAATCGTCTTATAGGGTACCTGCGTTTTTTCTGGAGCAGGAGTTTTTTTCTGATTTATCTGTTTCTGTTGGCGGCGGCGGCTGTTTTAGTGATTCGGCGATGGCACGATTTCGTTTCAATGAGTAACACCGGCTTTTTTACGCTTTACAATCTGCCGATTTTATTTTTGGCTTTTTGGCTGGTCAAGGCTTTGCATGAGTTCGGTCATGGGTTGACGTGTAAGAACTACGGTGGTGAGGTGCACGAGTTGGGGCTGTTGATACTGGTTTTTATGCCGATGTTGTATTGTAATATCAGTGATTCCTGGACCTTTCCCAGCAAGGCACATCGGTTGTTGGTAACTGCCGGCGGGATTTTACTCGAGTTGTTTCTCGCGGCCATCGCGGCCTTCGTCTGGTATTATACCGAACAGCCGGGGTTTATTCATGCGTTTGCTTTTAATGTTATAATTGTCTGTTCTGTTTCGACGGTCATGTTCAACGCGATGCCGCTGATGAGATTTGACGGTTATTATTTTTTAATGGACCTGATAGAGATACCCAATCTGCGTCAAAAGGCCAATGTGTTTATGAAGGACTTTTTTATACGTTACATTTTGGGCGGCCGCTCGGACGATACGCCTCAGGAGCATCGGTTTCAGTTTGTTTTTCCATTATACGCCGTCTCAGCGTTCATTTATCGATGGTTTATTATGATTGTGATTCTTTTTTCTATCTACGCTATGTTGAAGCAGTTACACTTGGTCTGGCTGGGCCGTCTTTTTGTCCTTTTCACGATTGTCATGTCGTTTCTGGTGCCGATGGTCAAGACAAGCGTGTCGCTGACAAAGCAGCGTTATGCGTTGGGGATATCGAATGTTCGTTTGCTGATATTGTTGGCGGTTTTGGTAGTGGCTTTGGCGGGTGTGTTGTTTTGGCCGCATCACCAGCACGTTACCCTCAATTTTGTCCTTGAGCCGACCAGGATTCAATGGCTCCGGAGTGAGGTCGATGGTATTGTCCATTGGGACGAGCAGACTTGTGAAGGGGCCTGGGTCGATAGTCGCATGCCGTTGGTCGCTCGTCTGGAAAATACGGAATTGCCTTGTGAGGCGGTTCGGTTGACCGCCCGGATCGAACAGACGAAAATCGAGATCGCCCAATGGCAGAATCGAGATGAAACCCAGGTCGAGCAATTGCGCCGGCGTCTGGAGACTCTTTTGAATGATGAAGCGAGATTAAATGAGCGGATTGCCGGCTTGGAGGTGAAAGCGCCCTTTACCGGTGAGATTCTCACTCTCGATCAGGACATTAATCGAATGCGGGGGCAATATATTATACGGGCGGTGCCGCTGCTGCTTTTGGCCGATACGCGCCGGCTTACTGCCAAAGTATGGGTGCCGGAGAACACCTACGCCCGCATCTTTAAGCACGAGGGTCAGACAGGCCAGCAGGCCGAACTGATGTTATACGCTTTTAGCAGGGACAGGTTCGAGGGGAGCGTTGGTGCGGTCAGTCTGCACCGCGAGGAGAATATGGGTGAGTTCGGTGAAAAATTAGCCTTGAGTAACAAGGTAGGCGGCGAGGTCCTTACTGAATACGACCCTGTCGCCGAGCAGGAAAAGCCTGTAGAAACTGTTTATGAAGTAACCATCGACCTTGATTCGGAGAACCTGCCTGCGTCAGCCCAATCGTTCCGGCCCTATATGTCCGGCCGCGCCCGCATCGACTGCGGCCAATACACCTTATACCAATGGGGCCGCGACTCTCTGCTGCGTTTCATCTCCCCCGAAGTCCGCCTCTGATTTATTTTGAGTTGTGTTTCTAACCTATCGGGGCGGGACTTTTTACGATTTCTATCGGGCATTGTGGCAGGACGTTCAGGAAGGCCCGGCCGTAGTTTTTTGTTACCACCCGCGAATCAAGAATCACCACAATCCCCTTATCTGTCTGTGTGCGGATCAATCGGCCGAACCCCTGTTTGAATTTGAGTATTGCTTCGGGCAGTTGATAATCGAAGAATGGACTACCGCCCTCGTCCCTGATCTTCTCCAGCCTGGCTTGTAGTAGTGGATGGTCGGGCACAGAAAAGGGAAGTTTCACGATGATCACATTGCTTAGGCTTTCTCCCGGCACATCCACGCCCTGCCAGAAACTGTCCGTCCCTAATAGAACGCTGTTGGTATTACGGCGAAACTTATCTAACAGACTGGAGCGGTCCTTGCCTCTGCCCTGGGCCAGCAGCGGCAATTCATGTTGATCGCAGAATTCTTGCAGGTTCTGTTCCATCTGATGCAGTTGTTTGAAGCTGGTGAACAGGACGAAGGCTTTACCCTGGGTTTGGCGCAGGTATTTTTTTATTGCCTTGGTGGCGCCGGTAAGGAATTCCTGTTCCTGTGTGCGTGCTTCGGGCAGGTACGCTTCCACATATATTTTGACCTGTTCGGGGTAATTAAAGGGTGAGCCAAGCTGCTGGGCCTGAAAATTCTCAAGACCGAGTCGGGTAGTGAAAAAGCCGAACCCTGTATGGTTGTTTTTGTCGTTATTTACTTTTCCCCCGTGTGTGCTGATTGTTGCGCTGGTCATAACAACTGAGTCGCAGGGATCGAACAGTACTTTTTTTAGTGTTGGTCCTATGTTAAGCGGTGAGGCGCAGACCACCGCCCGCCGATTCTTGGGACGGAAACTGCCTTCGACCCAGTAAACGCAATCCTTAAGGTTTTGACTGACGAATAGTTGTGCGGAAGCGGCAAATTCACGACAGCGACCGGCGTAGCTGGTAATTTCCAGGCGATCCTGTTCGTCCTCTATGGTTTTAGCCAGTTCGTTCATATTAACGCTTAGTTCGTCTAATGGCCCGCTCAGCGCATTGGCAAACGCGTCGGGCGAGAAGACCCGTCCGTTACCATTACCCTGTCGAGCGTTTGGCCTGCTGTTCTGATTATCCGGATTAGTGCCCCGGCCGCCGCCGGAAAACTTTTGAGCATCGAAAAAGCCCAACACTTCCGCGAAAAACGCTTCTTTGGCTTGGTGAGCCTTATCGATTAATTTCAGGTTGAATTGGTTACGGTGGGCTGCCAGAATACCTTTTTCCGTTTGGGGGTTGAACAGTCTGTTGAGCAGAAAATTGACCTGGAAATTACTCAGTCTTAGTCCGAAGTGTGTACTGGCGACTTGTTCGATATTATGCGCTTCATCGAGGATAACAACATTGAATTTCGGCAGGATACTGCCTCCCTGCTGACGCACCGCCAAATCCGAAAACAGCAGTGCGTGATTAACGATAATCAAATCGCACCCGAACATACGCCTCCGGGCCAGTTGATGGAAGCACGTCTT